>VOFH01000041.1_pt1 | contig 168001 bp, 235 predicted proteins | sample 5384091 | NCBI WGS metagenome assembly VOFH01 (sample SAMN12384727, study PRJNA508395) | human gut metagenome | isolation source: healthy gut G | host: Homo sapiens | reverse complement strand
TACCTGCTTTGGTGTCTTGCCGCCATCCGGAATCCGGTCTGCAATAAATAAAAGCACTGCCGTAATAATAAGGCAGATTCCAGGAACCAGTAAAATCTGCTCTGCCGCAGACACCAGATCTTTCGCTGCAATTCCAATAATTCCGGTTGGAATCGTGGAAACAATGACAAGCATCGCAAATTTGCGGTAACTATTATGCACGATTTTACGGTATGGTAAATCTTCTTTTGTTATCACACGTTTAAAAAAGGTTGCCACATTTACAAAAGAATCACCAATAATGGCAAAGCCTTCTTTAATCATGCGGAATATATCCTTATAATATACAATAAATACGGCAATCAGTGTTCCGATGTGAAGCAGAATATCAAAAAACATTCCGCCGGTTTCTATTTGAAAAAACTGTTTAAATATTGCAAGATGACCGGAACTGCTTACCGGCAGAAATTCGGTTAATCCCTGTATCAGACCTAATAAAACAGACTGTAATAATGACATAGCTGCCTCCTTGGTATCTCTCACTACAGTTACTTGTATAAAATTATCAACACTGTGCATTAGTATACCATATTTTGATGCGTTTGTCATTACAGGCATTCGTTTTTCTGTTCTCGTATAATCTCATGCAATTTATGAAGTGCCTGGTCGATTCCCCCCACTTCGTCAATCAGTCCTTCTTTTACTGCATCCGCTCCTACAAGAATGGTTCCCAGATCCTTCGTCAGCATGGTGGTATTCATCATGAGCTGCTCTAATCTTTTTTCATCCGCTCTGCTGTGAGATGCTATAAAATGAATAATCCGATTCTGCATCTGCTGGAAATAATCATAAGTTGGCGGTGCTCCGATTACTGTCCCGCTCATACGCACCGGATGGATGACCATGGTTCCCGATGGCACAATAAAAGAATAGTCCGTTGAAACCGCCAGCGGCACACCAATGGAATGACTTCCGCCTAAGACAAGGGACACTGTCGGTTTACTTAAGGAAGATAGCATTTCTGCAATAGCAAGTCCGGATTCCACATCATCGCCTACTGTATTCAAAAGCACAAGAACACCATCCACCTGGTCAGAATCTTCTATTTCTGCAAGCTTCGGCAGTACATGCTCATATTTCGTTGTCTTGGTATTGGAAGAAAGACATTCATGACCTTCAATCTCACCAATCACCGATAATAAATGAATCTTCTGATGCCATCGGCTGTCAGATAAGGAAATCTGCCCGGATTCCCTGATCAGTTCTTGTTCGTCTAACTGTTCCTTTTTCGATTCATCTTTTTTCTTGTTCTTTGTTTTCTGCTTTTTCTATTTTTGATTCTGTATTTTGTAATGCTGCATTTTTGATTTCTTCATTTTTCAATTCCACATTTGGGACTTTTTTCTTTAGCAGCACTTGGTTTTCTTTCTGCTCCATATCAGATGCTCCCTTCTTTCTGTCTGGATTATTTCTCGCTACTCGCGAAAAAAATAAGACAGGCAGTTTTACACTGTCTGTCTTATTATCTACATGATATTCTTTTTTATACCGGCCAGCCCTTTAAATAATTGTAAAGGTTCTCATAACGGCACTTGGAGCTCTTCCAGGAGAAGTCTTTTGCCATGCCACGGTCAATAATCTGGTTCCACTGTTTCTTCTTGTCAAAGAAAATGTGTTTGGAATAATTAATGACAGAAAGCATTTCCTCCCCATTGTAATTACTGAATGAGAATCCGTCTCCGGTATTCTCATATTCATTATATGGAACAACAGTATCTTTTAATCCACCAGTCTCGCGGACGATTGGCACTGTTCCGTAGCGGAATGAAATAAGCTGTGTCAGTCCACATGGCTCAAACCGGGATGGCATTAAGAAGGCATCGGCAGATGCATATAACTTATGTGCCAGGTCATCGGAGTAACAGATATTTGCAGACACACGATCCGGATATTTCCATGCATAATAACGGAACATGTTCTCATACTGGCCTTCACCGGTTCCAATTACTACAAGCTGTGTAAAGTCATCTACGATACGGTCGATAACGAAGTTAATCAAATCTAAACCCTTCTGGTCTGTCAGACGCGAAATAAGACCAATCATATATTTCTTCTTATCTACGGTCAGTCCTAAGTCTTCCTGCAATTTCAGCTTGTTATTGACTTTCTTCTTGCGGAATGACTCAGCATCATAGTTACAGTAAATCTTATTATCTGTTGCCGGGTTGTAAACCTGATAATCGATACCGTTTACAATTCCCTGCATATCATAATGACGGGCGGAAAGCAGACCATTTAAACCTTCCCCATAATTTTCTGTCTGAATCTCATTGGCATAAGAATCACTGACTGTGGTAATGTAGTCGGCATATACCAGACCACCTTTTAACATATTAGCATCTTTCTTATATTCCAGCTTATCCGGTGTAAAAAGTGATGCCGGAAGTCCGGTTAACCCCTGCATGGTCTTAATATCCCATACACCCTGGAATTTTAAGTTATGAATAGTCATAACAGATTTCATGCCCCAGAAGAACATAACTCCCTGGAACTCTGTTTTCAAAAATACCGGGATCAGACCTGTTTGCCAGTCATGGCAGTGGATAATATCCGGCTGGAAGCCGATAACAGGAAGCATAGATAATACTGCCTTATCAAAGAAACAGAATTTTTCGATATCCTGTCTGATATTTCCATAAGGTGAGAAACAGTCAAAATACTCTTTATTATCGATAAAGTAATATGTAATTCCATCTAATTCATATTTTAATACACCCACATATTTGCTTGGGATATAAGAACCTGTTCCCATGTAAAAATGTGTTACATATTCAAACTGGCTCCGGAAATGTTCCGGTATACAACTATAGTTTGGAATTACCACACGAATATCCCAATACTGAGGGTCAAATTCCTTTGGCAGTGCACCACACACGTCCGCAAGCCCTCCGGTTTTAATAAATGGTACACATTCTGATGCTGCAAATAGAATTTTCTTCATTTTGCTACCCCTTTCTGCTTAAACATTCTCCAATGCCTGTTCCAGGTCTGCAATGATGTCCTTTACATTTTCTGTTCCAACGGAAAGCCGGATTAAATCCGGTGCTACACCTGCTTCAATTAACTGCTCATCTGTCATCTGACGATGTGTATGGCTGGCAGGATGCAGGACACAGGTTCTGGAATCTGCTACATGTGTTACAATTGCAGCTAATTTCAGATGATCCATAAAGGATACGGATACTTCCCTACCACCCTTTAAGCCAAATGCAATAACACCACAGGTGCCATTTGGCATATATTTTTCTGCCAGTGCATGATATTTGTTATCCCTTAAGCCCGGATAGTCTACCCATGCCACTTTATCATTTGCATTTAAATATTCTGCTACCTTCTGGGCATTTTCACAATGTCTTGGCACTCTTAAATGTAAAGTTTCCAGCCCGACATTCAGTAAGAAGGAATTCATTGGGGATGGAATGGAACCAAGGTCACGCATAAGCTGTGCTGTTGCTTTTTCGATATAAGCCAGCTTACCAAATTTCTGAGTGTATACAATTCCATGATAAGATTCATCCGGTTGTGTCAGTCCCGGATATTTATCCTTATATTTCTCCCAATCAAAATTACCACTGTCCACGATACAGCCACCCAGTGCCATGGCATGTCCATCCATATACTTGGTAGTAGAATGAGTTACGATATCTGCTCCCCATTCAAAAGGTCTGCAGTTAATCGGTGTTGCAAATGTATTATCTACGATAAGTGGTACCCCATGTGCATGGGCAACATGTGCAAACTTCTCAATATCAAGTACTACAAGGGATGGATTAGATAAGGTCTCCGCAATCACCGCCTTGGTATTCGGTAAAAATGCCGCTGAAAGCTCTTCTTCCGATGCATCCGGATCCACAAAGGTACAGGAAATTCCCTGTTTCTTAAGTGTGGTTCCCAGCAGATTAAAGGTTCCACCATATAAGGAGCTGGATGCCACAATATGGTCTCCTGCTTCACAGATATTAAATACTGCAAAATAGTTGGCTGCCTGTCCGGATGAGGTCAGCATTGCTGCTATACCGCCCTCTAAATCTGCAATCTTTGCAGCTACTGCATCATTGGTCGGATTCTGAAGTCTCGTATAAAAATATCCGGCTTCCTCTAAATCAAATAACCGTCCCATCTGGTCACTGGTATCATACTTAAATGTAGTGCTCTGGTAAATCGGTAATACTCTCGGTTCCCCCTTGGTTGGTTTCCAGCCAGACTGAATACATTTTGTCTCAATCTGATAATTCTCTTCCATCTTTTCTTCTCCTTTATACCATATGTTATATATTATTAGAAAATACCTGCATCTATCTATCATTGTCTCTGATAAATGCAGGTATCAGTTTTATTCCTCCCAGTTGTGATATACTTCCTGTACATCATCATCTTCATCCAGAAGATCTAGGATTCTCTGGATATTGGTAATATCTTTCTCGTCTGTTAAAGAAACATAAGTCTGAGGAATCATGGTAACCTCAGCACTTGCCATTGGAATATTTTCTGCTTCCAAAGCTTCACGTACTGCACTGAAATCATCCGGTGCTGTAATTACTTCAAAGCTGTCATCCTCTTCTGAGAAACCTCTGCTCCGGCATCCAATGCCATCATCATCAAATCGTCTGCATCCATATCGCAGTCTTCCTTGGCAATGATAATCTGACCCTTCTGGTCAAAAAAGGTAAGATACACAGCCCTGTGTTCCGATATTTCCCTGTCCCTTTGTAAATGCATTCCTTACATTTGCAGCGGTACGGGTCTTGTTATCGGTTAATGCGTCTACAATAATTGCAGTTCCGCTTGGACCGTATCCTTCATAAGTAACCTGTACATAATTTACGGAATCACCGTCTCCGGCTGCTTTTTTAATACCACGCTCGATGGTATCGTTTGGCATATTATTCGCCTTTGCTTTTGCAATTACGTCTCTTAATTTACTGTTGTTAGCAGGGTCTGCTCCACCCTCTTTTACCGCAATTGCAATTTCACGTCCTATAATTGTAAATATTTTTCCTTTTGCCGCATCATTTTTCTCTTTCTTATGTTTGATATTGGCAAACTTGGAATGTCCTGACATAATAAATCCTCTTTTCTATCCGTATTTCGTGTATTATTCTACCATTTTTTCATCCTGCTGACAAGTCGCAGTGTCAGACTCGGCAGATTCTTCCGTTTCTGGAACAACATGTACATATTTTATCATCTTATCTTCCACGGAAAGTACTTCGAAAATATAGCCTTTGTATTTTACTTCAAAGACTTCGTGCTCCGATGGAATTTTATCAATAAGCGAAATCAGAAGGCCATTTAAGGTGTCATAATCCTCATCTTCAAAATCAAGATTCAGTGCTTCCCCTACTTCCTCTAACGGTGTCATTCCATTCATTACAAATGTTCCGTCCGGTTTCTTCTCTATATAGGTATCTTCCTCATCATGTTCATCTAAAATATTTCCGACAATTTCCTCTAAGATATCCTCCATGGTGACCAGTCCGGCTGTCTGACCATATTCATCCACAACAATTACCATATGCTCTTTTGCCGACTGCATCTCCTGAAACAATGCATTGATGTTGCGTGTCTCCGGTATGAAATCCACCGGACGGATTAACCCGTCAATTTCCTTAATCGGCTTCTTTAAAAGCTCCGGTTGTCTGCTGTAGGATAAGGTCTCTTTGATATGTAATACTCCGATAATATTGTCTATGGTATCAGAGTATACCGGCATTCTCGAATAATGGCTGTCTATCACCAGAGTGATTACATCTTCAAAAATGTCATTTCCATCCAGTGCAGAAATATTTTTACGGTGTGTCATAATATCACCGGCTTCTTTATCACCAAATTCAAAGATATTATGTATCATCTCCGCTTCATTTTCCCGAAGGACTCCCTGCTCATGGCTTCATTTACCATGGAAATAATTTCTTCCTCTGTTACATCCTCGGAATCTTTGAATGGAAGTTTATGAAAAATTTTTTAAAAAATCCTGTATTCGGACTCCCTCCGTCATCCATTTTTGAATACTCTCCTTTTTATACATATTTCTGAAAAATATAACATTTTAGGCAAAAATAGTCAAGTTATGTATATAATTCCAGACTAATCTTCAGTGCTTTGTCGATTTTCGACAGAATTTTTCCATCCAGATGACACACCTTATCTTTTAATCGCGTCTTGTCAATGGTACGAAGCTGTTCCAATAAAATAACCGAATCTTTTACAATGTCATATTCATGACAGGACAGCTCCACATGTGTCGGCAGCTTCGCTTTATTCATCTGTGATGTGATTGCGGCACAGATAACCGTAGGACTGTGCCGGTTTCCTACATCATTCTGTATAATCAGAACCGGTCTGATTCCGCCCTGTTCCGAGCCTACTACCGGTCTTAAATCCGCATAATAGATATCTCCTCGTCTGATAATCATAATATACACTCCATAGAATAGGTTTTACTGAAAGTATTACCAATTTTATCGAGTGTATACTGTTCTAATCCTGAAAATAATCTTTCTGTTCTACTTCTTTGTTGTTTTCGAAATAGATTCTTGGAATACGTTTACCAAGACAGCAGACAAATTCATAATTGAATCTGCCGGATAAATCCCCGATTTCTTCCGCTGTAATGATTTCATCGCCGTCTCTGCCAAGAAGTGTTACCTCTGTTCCAACGACAACATCCGGCATATCAGTAACATCCACCATAAACTGATCCATGCAGACTCTGCCAAGAATCGGTACTCTTTTTCCCTGAATCAGTACAGAACCTTTGTTAGATAAAGTTCTCGGATAACCGTCTCCATAACCGACCGGAATCGTTGCCACCTTCGTCTCTCTGGTTGTGGTATAGGTTCCACCATAGCTGATTTCCCTTCCAGCCGGCAGTGTTTTTACATAAGAAACATGACTCTTTAATTCCATTAACGGGTGCATTGGCAGTCTGTCTTTTTGCACTTCATCCGATGGCAGAGTCCGTATAATGTAATTCCCGCTCTTACAATGTCCATATTTGCTTCCGGCAAATCAATAATTCCTTGCACTGTTTGAACAGTGTGCATGATGGAAAATAACGCCTTCTTCTTTGCACATTGCAATCATTTTCTGAAACAGTTCAAGCTGCTTATGGGCACCCGTTTTGTCTTTTTCATCTGCCCTTGCAAAGTGGGTAAAAATCCCTCCATTATTATATGTGGCAGCTTACTGATTTGCGCTATCTCTCCTGCATTTTCTTTTTCCACCTGATAACCAATCCGGCTCATTCCAGTATCCACTGCAATGTGAATTGCCACATCCTGATTTTTCTTTGTTGCAGCTTCAGAAAGTGCAACTGCCATATCATACGTAAATACGGCAGGCTCTAATTTCTGTTCTACAATAATCTCATATTCATCCGGGAATGCAAAACCAAGAATCAGAATCGGCTTCTTAATTCCATGATTTCTTAAAATTACGCCTTCTTCCACTGTGCAACACAGAAGCCATGGAGATACGGAAGCGGCTCTAATACACGGGCAAGTTCCGTTGCACCATGTCCGTATCCATCTGTTTTAATTACCGCAAACATGCTGGTATCTTTCTTTAAAAGCCGGTGCATTGCCTCCATATTCTCAATGCCGCATCCAGATTCACGCTGGCATATACCCTGCTATATCTTTTCATTTCATTCACCTCAAATTATTATTATGACAACACATCGGATAATCCGTTTATAATTTCGCCTGCAGTCAGTCCATGCTTTGAAACTGTTTTGCTCCGTTCATCTGCTGCCGCCGCATGTACATATACCCCAAGCGGTGCCGCCTGCTCTGCAGATAAGCCCTGCGCCATCAGACTTCCAATAATTCCGCTCAGTACATCACCACTTCCCGCAGTAGCCATTCCGCTGTTACCGTTCCGGTTAATAAATGTTTTCCCATAAGGAATTGCCGTTACCGTTCTGCTGTCTTTCAAAACACAGATTACATTATATTCCCTTGCAAAATCTTCCGCAACCTGCTCAATATTTTCTTTGATATAGGAAACGGCAAGCTGTTTTAACCGGGACATTTCCCCCAGATGTGGCGTTAATACCAGTTCTGTATGCGGGCGAAGAAGCTGTTCGGTCTGCTCTGCTATGATATTTAATGCATCAGCATCTACTACCATTGGTACTGCCGCATTCTTAAGTACCGTCTTTACAATACTGTGTGCCACATCACTTTTGCCAATTCCAGGTCCTAAAATAATAACATCTGCCCAGGACAGACATTCTATCAGTTGCTGTGTATCAGCCTTTTTTGCAGAATAGGTAGTAAAATTGCCTCCGGCACTGCTGTCTGTAAGATAATACGGTTTTCTTCCGGTGTATATATTCTCACCAGACCACAGCCACTTCGATAAGCTGCCTTTGCTGCAAGAACCGCCGCACCTGCCATATTCACGCTTCCGGCAACCAGAAGGACTTTTCCAAAGGTTCCCTTGTTCGAATCAGCAGCACGATTATTTAAAAATTTAAATCTTCCTTTGTGATTGCATAAGCTGCAGGTCTTTTATCTAACCAGCTTTCTTCTCCAATTCCGATATCCTTAACCGTAATATTTCCGCAGTATTCTGCACCAGGAAATAACACCATTCCGGTCTTGCAGTAAGCAAAGGTTACGGTATCATCTGCTTTGAATGCTCCACCTAATACAGCTCCATTATCTGCCGAGATACCGGATGGTATATCCACTGCCAGCCGGTGAGCACTGCTCTGGTTTAGCCGTTCCATCAAGTGCACCAGTTCTTCATCTAATTTTCGTGATAATCCTATGCCAAATAACGCATCAATAATCAGGCTGTAGGAATTTGCATCCTCTATTTCATCAATAAATGGTACACCATATGATGCCAGGATTTCATACTGTTCTTTTGCCTGCTTTGAAAAATGTGTTTTATTTCCATAGAGATATACTTCAACCGGAATGTGGGATAAGTATAACAATCTTGCAATTGCCATACCATCGCCGCCGTTATTTCCAGTTCCACACACTACCAGCACGCGGTTACATGAAATTTCTTTTTCCTGTATTACTTCTATCGCAGAAAGTGCTGCCCGCTCCATCAGAACCATGGATGGCACTTTAAAATGTTCAATTGTATTGGTATCACATGTTTTCATTTCCCGGGAATTTACAAGATATTCCATAAATTAATTCCTTTCGTCCGCATTTTCCACCGCTTTTTTTCCCTGCAGACGGTCTTCATCTTCCTGCCGCAGATCAAATATATTTAAAATATCCACACCAAAAATATCATGCATATAAGAATAAATCTGCCGGTTGTTGATTTCACGGTTCTGTTTTTTGATGATATTTTTCTTAAGTTCTACCCTTACCTTATCAATCCAGGTACCGTAATTTCATCTGCTTCTTTGCTGTTCTGTCTTAGTCTCTCATAGCAGTAACGCATGCTTTCTAACATAAGTTCCTGATTTGCACTGTTTATATTTCGTGGAAGTTCAATTAATTCATCCTCAATTTCTTCCATTTTGACATTGACTTCATCAATCAGTCTCTTGTCTTCATCTAATTTTCTGGAAGAAATATCCCCTCATTTTCCTCATGAGTTCCTTCCATGTTGACAACAATGCTTTTCATCAACCGATTCTTTGTCTTTTTCAGTTCTTTCAAATCATTATTAAGCTTTCCCTGCTGTTCTAACAACTGATTTAACTTTTCTTCCAGCTGCTTGATTTCACTGGTTTTTCCGCTTAAAGCAAAAAGCCTGTGCCATTTCTGATCCAATACAAGTATTGGTACTTTTCTGCTTTCTAATGCTTCCAGAAATTCCTTGTCATCTTTCATGCAAAACACCTCTATTCCAGCGTTTCCTTTTTCCTTTTGTTCTTTGTCATATTATAGGATAACTGCATCAGGCTGTCTGATAAATGTACATTTTCCACTACAACATTTTCATCCAACACTTCCAGATCCACATCGGCAAAATTCCAGATTGCATGTACACCAAGGCTTACCAGCTGGTTTGCCACAGCATCTGCCTTTTCTTTCGGCATAGTCAGTGTAGCAATATCTACCTTATGTGTCTTTACAAATTCTTCCAGTTTATCAATCATTTCGATTTTATTGCCACGAATGGATTTTCCGCATAACTCCGGATTCACGTCAAACAATCCTACTATGACGAAGCCGAGTTTTTCAAACTTCACATAATTGGCAAGTGCCTGTCCTAAGTTACCAGCTCCAATAATAATAATATTATGCTGTTCATTTAATCCCATAATCTTTCCGATTTCTTCATACAGAAATTGTACATTGTAACCATATCCCTGCTGTCCAAAACCACCAAAATTATTTAAATCCTGTCTGATCTGCGATGCGGTCACTTTCATTCTTGCACTCAGTTCATTCGATGAAATACGTTCTACCCCTTCATCTAAAAGTTCCCCAGATATCGGTAATATCTTGGCATTCTACGAATTACTGCCTGTGATATTTCTTTGCTCATTCTGCCAGTTCCTCCTGCTCTCAATACCCTACAATAATTATAGTTTCTTGCCGAAAGGATGTCAATGTGTTACAACTTTAACAATCTTTCTGTAAACTTAATTCTTCCCATTTTGCATAGAGTTCTTCCAGCGCTGCCTCTTCCTGCATCTGCTCCTCATGGATTTTGTTTAATTCATAGGAATTTGATGCTACCTCCGGCTTTGACAGTTCATCATTTAATGCTTCTATCTTTGCCTCTCTCTTAGCAATTTCATCTTCTGTACGCTTTAATTCGTTTTCCAGCTTACGTTTTGCTGCCTGCTGTTTCTTCATTTCTTCCCAGCTTAACTTCTGTTTTCCTCCGCTGGATATCTGCTCTGTTCCGTTTTTTCTCCAGTTCCATCGGAAACAATGACATTTCCTTTTTCTGCTGAATTGTCTGCACGATCCTGTGTAGCTGTGCCAAACGCCGCTAACTCCTGAACTTCCTTTTTCTCCAGATAATAATCATAATTTCCAATATAATTTAGAATTGTTTCATTCTTTAAATCAAGAATTCTGCTGGCAGTTTTATTAATAAAATAACGGTCATGGGATACATAAAGCACCGTTCCGGTATAGGAATTGATGGCTGACTCTAAAATTTCCTTTGACATAATATCAAGGTGGTTGGTCGGCTCGTCTAAAATTAAGAAGTTCGCATTGGATAACATCAGTTTTGCCAGTGAAACACGACCTCTTTCTCCACCACTGATATCACGAATCCGCTTAAACACATCATCATCCGTAAATAAAAATGCCGCTAACACATTTCGAATCTTCGTTGCCTTCAGATTCGGATAAGCATCTGCAATTTCATCAAATAACGTCTTATCCGGGTCTAAGTTCTGATGTTCCTGATCGTAATATCCGATTTCCACATTGCTTCCAAGCTTTATCTCCCCGGCATCTGCGTCTACAATTCCATTGATAATCTTTAAAATGGTGGTTTTCCCGGTACCGTTATTTCCGATTAAGGCAACTTTTTCCCCTCGCTTAATCTGAAAATCAATGTTTGAAAACAGTTTATGCTCATAAGATTTTGAAAGTCCTTTCACCGAAAGTACATCATTTCCACTGGTAATTTCCGGCTCCAATGTAATATGCATATCTGTTTTTTCATCGATTGGCTTCTCAATACGTTCTATTTTATCCAATGCCTTCTCACGGCTTTCCGCACGCTTAATGGACTTTTCCCGGTTAAAGGATTTTAACTTGGATATTACTTCTTCCTGGTGCTTGATTTCCCGCTGCTGGTTATAATACTGTCGCAAAAGACTTTCCCGCTGTATTTCCTTCTGCCTCGCATATGCGGTATAATTTCCCGGAAATACCGTTGCCGTATGGCGGGATATTTCCACTACCTTCGTAACAATCCGGTCTAAGAAATAACGGTCATGGGCTACGATAATTACGGCTCCTTTATAATTCAAAAGATAGTTTTCAAGCCATGCAATCGATGCCATATCAAGGTGGTTGGTCGGCTCGTCGAGCATGATAATGTCAGGCTTGGTTACCAGAAGTCTGCCTAATGCCACTCTGGTCTTCTGTCCTCCGGATAACTCTGACATTTTCTTTCCGAAATCATTTTCCGAAAAACCAAGTCCCTTTAACACACCGTTTATCTCACTGCGAAAAGTCAGTCCGCCCTCTAATTCAAAGGCATGGCTGAAACGGTTATACTGCTCCATATATTTTTCTAATTCATCTGCGCTTACATGCTGCATGTCTTCTTCCATTTTACGAAGCTTTTCTTCTTTTTCGATTAATGCATCGCAGGCATGAAGCACTTCATTATAAATGGTCTCGTTGCTGTCTTTATCCTGATACTGGGCAAGATAACCGATGGTTTTTCCTTTTGCAACGGTTACCTCGCCACTGTCCGGTGCCAGCTCTCCCACTATAATTTTCAATAACGTAGATTTGCCGGCACCATTGATGCCGACAATTGCTGTTTTCTCATTATCTTCTACATGAAAAGAAACATTCTGTATTATGGTGTCTGTCCCAAAGGATTTACTGATATTCTGACAGGCTAAAATCATGGAAGTCTCCTCACTTTTTCTCTTCACCCCATAAGTAAAGCATTCTTTACAAGGGCTTTTTATAGCTGAAAATTCCGGGACGGCACACTATTCTGCCCTCCCGGAGTATAAAATTTATAACATTTTCTCTAATGTAGCACGGATTGCCTTGATAAAGTCTTCACTGTTTAATACAGTCGGATTTTCAATTGTAGTAATCAGCGCAAGGTCTTTGGTCATCTTTCCGGATTCAATCGTATCTACACAGGCTTTTTCCAGTTTATCGGCAAATGTGCTTAACTCCTGGTTGCCATCTAATTCACCTCTCTTACGGAGAGCTCCGGTCCATGCAAAAATAGTTGCTACGGAGTTGGTGGATGTTTCTTCTCCCTTGAGATGTTTATAATAGTGACGCTGAACTGTTCCGTGTGCTGCTTCATATTCATAATATCCTGCCGGTGATACCAGTACAGATGTCATCATAGCAAGGGAACCAAATGCTGAAGAAACCATATCGCTCATAACATCTCCATCATAGTTCTTACATGCCCAGATAAAGCCGCCCTCAGCCTTCATCACACGGGCTACCGCATCATCGATTGAGGTATAGAAGTAGGTAATTCCTGCTTCTTCGAATTTTTCTTTATATTCTGCATCAAAGATCTCCTGGAAGATATCTTTGAAAGTATGGTCATATTTTTTGGAAATGGTATCTTTTGTTGCAAACCATAAATCCTGTCTGGTAGAAAGTGCATAGCTAAAGCAGCTTCTTGCAAAGCTTTCGATAGAATCATTTAAGTTATGCTGTCCCTGGACAACACCTGCTCCGGTAAAGTTATGAATCAGTTCTCTTGTTTCTGTTCCGTCCTCTGCAGTATAAACCAGCTCACATTTACCTGCTCCCGGAATCTTCATCTCGGATGCTTTGTATACATCACCGTAAGCATGTCTTGCAATGGTAATCGGTTTCTTCCAGTTCTTAACACATGGCTCAATTCCCTTTACAACGATTGGTGCACGGAATACCGTTCCATCTAACATTGCACGGATAGTTCCATTCGGACTCTTCCACATTTCCTTTAAGTTGTACTCCGTCATACGTGCTGCATTTGGTGTAATGGTAGCGCATTTTACTGCAACACCGTATTTCTTTGTTGCATTTGCAGAATCTACAGTTACCTGGTCATCCGTTTCATTACGATGTTCGAGACCCAGGTCATAATATTCTGTGTTCAAATCAATAAATGGTAATAACAGTTCATCCTTAATTATTTTCCAAAGGATTCTTGTCATTTCGTCTCCGTCCATTTCAACCAAAGGGGTAGTCATTTTAATTTTGTCCATCTTTCTATCCTCCATTTACTATTTCAGCAGATTGTCCCAGCCATAATTATCCATATTTTCAATAGTATTTAACATATGACTTGTCGCAAGCAGTTCTGCTTCTTTTGCATTGTGCTGCTTCAATGCTTCTACAATCTTTTTATGTTCATCATTTGATTTTACCACACGATCCGGCATTGACAAAGTGATTTTTCGAACTCTTTCCACATAATGATGAAATGCAGACAATTCATGCTTTAACATTTTGCTTCCGGAAGCTTCATAAAGCACCTCATGAAACTTATTATCCAGCTCCAATATCTGTGCATAATTTTCCTTCTTAGCATGAAATTCCACCAGAAAAATGTTTTCTTCCAGTTCCGCTATCTGCTCCTTGGTAATTCTGTCTGCCGCCCACTTTGTGCAAAGTCCCTCCAGCCGTGCACGGATTTCATAGATATCTTTTACGTCTTCTTTCGTAATTCCCTCTACGAATGCTCCGCGGTTTGGAATGATTCTGACAAGACCTTCCAGTTCAAGCTGCCTCAAGGCTTCTCTTACCGGAGTACGGCTGACCCCAAGTTCATCACCCAGGGTTTTTTCTTTCAATTCTTCATCGCACTTGTATTTTCCGGATAAAATATTTTCACGAATCGTATGAAATACTCTTCCGCTTAAAGAATATCCTTCTTCACCCACGATAAAGCCTCCTTAATTTATAATACAATTCCGAGTTTTTTACAACAGTCAGTTATCTGTACTACAAGTTCGTTATCTGTAATTACAGTTACACGTCCCTCATCATACTGCTCGTCTACCCATTGTTTGATGGTCTTTACCAGTTCCGAATTCTTATCTACTTTACGGTCATCACTGAGACGGTAATAGGTATTAATCCAATGTGCAATTCCAGCAAGTCCTGATGTATTGGAAACAGATACCAGTGCCGGACGATTTAAGAATTTTTCGGTATCAAAAATGTTATAAATTTCTTCATTTTTCAAAAGTCCGTCTGCATGGATACCTGCTCTTGTAACGTTAAAATTACTTCCGACAAACGGTGTACGGCTTGGAACTTTACAATTCAATTCCTTCTCATAATATTCTGCCAGTTCTGTGATAACTCTGGTATCCATTCCATCCAGGGTACCCTTTAACTGTGCATACTCAAATACCATTGCTTCCAGAGGTGTATTTCCGGTTCTCTCTCCGATACCAAATAAGGAACAATTGACACCGCTTGCACCGTAAAGCCATGCTGTGGTCGAGTTATTGACTGCCTTATAAAAGTCATTGTGTCCATGCCATTCGATCAATTCAGACGGGACACCTGCATGTGTGGTAAGTCCATAAATGATTCCCGGTACGCTCCGCGGAATTACGGCGCCAGGGAAATTGACACCATACCCCATCGTATCACAGGCACGAATCTTGATCGGAATATTGTATTCCTTCATTAACTTCATCAGCTCTAAGCAGAACGGAATTACAAATCCATAAATATCAGATCTTGTGATATCTTCGAGATGACATCTTGGACTGATACCAGTCTCCAAGCACTCACGGATGACACTTAAGTAAAGATTCATAACCTCTCTTCTTGTCATTTTCATCTTATAGAAAATATGATAATCGGAACAGCTGACCAGAATACCTGTCTCACGAAGTCCGATATCTTTGACTAACTGGAAGTCCTGTTTGCTTGCACGGATCCAGCTTGTAACTTCCGGGAATTTATAACCACGCTCTAAGCATTTATATACGGCATCACGATCCTTCTTGCTATATAAGAAGAACTCGCTCTGACGAATTTTACCCTTTGGTCCGCCTAATTTATGTAAGTAATCGTAAATGGTTACGATCTGTTCCGTTGTATAAGGAGCCCTTGACTGCTGTCCATCACGGAATGTCGTATCTGTGATCCAGATGTTTTCCGGCATATTGTGAGGCACAATACGATCGTTAAACGCAATCTTTGGAATCTCATCATAAGGAAACAGGTTCTGGAATGTATTCGGTTCATCCACATCTACCAGCTGATAAAAATGTTCTTCCAACTGTAGCAGGTTCGTTTTCTTATTCATTACGACTTCTCTCATGGAACACACTCCTTTTGATTCACAAATATTCTTGAATAATTGTATACAATTATACTTGTATGTGTCAAGAGCTTTTTCAAGATTATTCCAAAAAGTGAATATTTATTAGTATTATCCTTTTTATCGGTAGATAATAGTATTGTAACCATTCGGTTATATACAAATGCTAAGGAGGAAATTTACTATGTCTAATCGTTCGAAAAAATCTTCTGTTCCAGAAGCACAAAGTGCATTAAACCGTTTCAAATTCGAAGTTGCAAGTGAGTTAGGTGTACCACTGTCTGAGGGATATAATGGGGATTTAACTTCCCGTCAGAATGGTTCCGTAGGCGGTTATATGGTAAAGAAAATGATTGAGGCGCAGGAAAAGCAGATGGCTGAACGTTAACGCATCTTTTCATTGCCCGCTTAGATGTCAGAAGAGGCTGTCCACCGGAATCGGTGAACAGCCCCTTTCTCAGGTTCCCCCTTTTCTTTCTATATCATTTTTCTATCATGACACATGCAGTAACACTTATTACAATACGAATTTTCCGACAACCTCTTTTAATTCTCCGGCAATCTTTTCCTGCTGGGAAGACATTTCAGACACCGCTCCAACAACTGCAGATACTGAATTTACAGACTGCATAATCTGTCCACTATTATCCACTGTATTCTGGGAAGATTCCGCCACACTGGACACTGCCTGGCTGACTTCATGAATGATTGTCTCGATGTTTACTGCCATCTGGGCAATATCATTGGAAAATTTTTCAATTGCCTGGGCATCATCTCCATACTGCTGTGCTACATTGACGAAAGTATCGTAGTCCGGTGCGACCGTATCTGTCACGAAGTTTAACATAGACTGTGACTGTTCCACAATTCCGCTAAAGGCATGTTCTACTTCGCCAATTGTTTCTTTAATCTTATTAACTGCAGCTGTAGTCTCACCTGCCAGATTGCCAATTTCTCCGGCAACAACTGCAAATCCCTTTCCCTGTTCTCCTGCCCGGGCGCCTCAATGGAAGCATTTAAGGACAGTAAGTTAATCTGATCTGCGATTTCGGAAATCACTTCTGCCAATGCGCCAATGGATTTTACAACATCTGCATTCTTAATACTCTCCTCCAGACCAGCTCTGTTCTGCGCTGCAAGCTTATTGGCAAGTTCATAAGCATTGCGGCTGGTATCTTCAATTCCATTTGCACGCTTCTTAATTTCTCCTGCCAGCTCCAGACTCTTTTCTGTCTCAGAAGCCAGCATATTAACAGAGGAATTCACTTCCTCTACCGCAGCATTTACTTCTTCCGTCGCTGCGCTGGAGGAAGTCATATCAGAATTAACCTGATTCATCAGTGACTCTATCATCTCATAATCCTTCTTTAATTCCTCTACCGAACGCTTCAGTTCAATGCTGGAATCACTCAGAAGTTTTGCATGACCACTGATTTTTGAAATCATGTCTTTATTATTTCCATACATTTCATTTAAAGACTGTCCCATTGCTCCCAGTTCATCACTGCGTCTGCTCTCAAGCGACTGTACTTTAAAGTTACCCTCTGCCAGCTGTACAGCAAAGTTCTTAACTCTATTAATCTGTCTGAAACTGATTTTACCTGTGATAAAATCACAAGTATCATAATAATAAGAATCACTGCCGCAATGATTGCCAGCTTAATCCCAAGGCTGATAACCGGTGCATTCAATTCTGAATTTTCAATGGCAATTCCAAGCTTCCAGTCCAGATCCGGAATTGTCTCATAATATACCGTATATCCGGTAATCCCTTCTGTAAAGCAGGCTTTTCCACTATCAGAATCTAACATTTTTGTTCCTACTTTAGCAAGAGAACTATTTTTAGAATCCGTTATTTTTTCATTCATGATTTTACCGGAATCCTGTGTATAAAGATAGGTTCCATCCGACGAAATCAGAAATGCTTTTCCTGTTTTTCCTACTGACATCTGGCTGACCAGATTCTGAATCTCATCCAGCGTAATATCAACAGTTACGCATCCCATATAAGTTCCATCTGCATTATACATCGGTGCAGAACAGTTTACCATATCACAGTCTAAAACCTCATCATGATATGCCTTTGTAAACTTTGGTTCTGTTTCACCATTCGAAACAATCTTGTAGAAATCCCTGCTTACATAATCATAAGAGGACTGGCTCCTGTCATAAGTCAGAATCGGCGTATCTCCATCCTTATATACATAAGGTCCTACAAAACGCTGTTTGGAGTCATACTTATTCGGTGCAAAATAAATTCCGGCACCATAAATAAAATCCTCCTCATAAATCATGGTATTTAAGAAATTAACATATGCCAGCAGTTCCTCATTTTCATAAGTAATCCCAACAATTCCAGCCATATGTTTTGCAAGGCTTGCCGCAGACTGCATCTGTGATTCTACCTCTGTCTTCTCGTTTTCCAGACTCAGCGTCATTTCCTTCCCAATCTCATCTTCAATAATCTGCTTACTGGAAAATACACTGACTGCCCCTAATACAGCCATACCAAGAATCAGTACCGGGAGCATTGCACTTAACATTTTCGTGCTAATTTTCTTCCCTTTTTCTTCTTAGCCATAAAAATATATCCCCCGCTTTCACTAAATTGTAATTTTGTACTTATTGTATCAACATTTAGGCAATTTAGCAATAAAAACGAGGGATTTTGCATTAATTTTCGTAAATTTTTCACAAATTGTTCCTTAATTTTTCGAAACTTTCTAAATATTTGTGTTGTATTCTGTCATTTTGTACGCATTTTTCAGTGTTGTTTCAAGTCTCATGTCTTTTTCGCAATCGTTTAAGTTACACTTTTCGACATATTCTTTTGCTTCTTTGGATGCAATAGAAAGCATATCGGCATCCGAAAAGACATCTGCAATTTTAAATTCCATCAAACCACTCTGACGTACCCCAAAGAAATCTCCTGGTCCACGCATTTTCAAATCTTCACTGGCAATATAGAATCCATCATTAGAGCCCGCCAGAATATTCAATCTCTCTTTGGCATTCTTTCCATTGGAAGAATTCATAAGAATACAATAGGATTGTGCATTTCCTCTTCCGACACGTCCCCGCAGCTGATGGAGCTGTGCCAGCCCGAAACGCTGCGCATCTTCAATCATCATAACAGTGGCATTCGGCACATTCACACCTACTTCCACTACCGTTGTAGAAACCAGAACCTGGATTTCACCAGTGACAAAGGCTTCCATTACTTTATTCTTCTCTGCCGGGCGCATTTTTCCATGAAGTAATCCTACGCTGATTCTGTCTCCATAATATTGTTCTAATTTCTTTACATATGAAGTAACATCCTGCAATTCCAATTCCTCATTGGCTTCTACCAGAGGACAGATAATATATGCTTGATGTCCTTTTTGAACTTCATCTAAAATAAAATTCCAGGATTTCTCCCGCATTTTCGGTCCAACGACACAATTTTTGACCGGAAGACGTTCTGCCGGAAGCTCATCTACTACCGAGATGTCCAGATCTCCGTAAAGAATTATTGCAAGGGTTCGCGGAATCGGAGTCGCACTCATAACCAGTACATGTGGCAGCCGGCAGCTCTTATATGCCAGTGTCTCCCTCTGTCTTACCCCGAAACGATGCTGTTCATCCGTTACTACCAACGCCAGCTTCTGATAAAGTGCCTTTTCCTGTATCAATGCATGGGTTCCAATTATCATGGCATTCTGTTCTGTTTCCATTCTCGCATATGCTTCACGTTTTTCCTTTGTGGTCAACGAACCGGTAAGAAGAATAACAGGAAAGTCCAGTTCAAACATGGCAATCCATTTCTGAAAAGTGTCATAATGTTGTCTTGCCAGAACCTCAGTTGGTGCCATAATAGCAGTCTGATAACCTTCATGAGCAAATTTTGCCATAATAAGGAATGCAAGAATAGTCTTACCGGAGCCTACATCCCCCTGTATCAACCGCTGCATGGCATAAGGACTGTATATATCTTTTTCCAGATCTTCCAGTGTTTTCTTCTGGGCATTTGTCAGTGGAAACGGAAGCTGTTCTGCCACCACTTCAATAAATTCATCCCTTACTACCGGAAATCCATTTGGTGTCTGCTCATGATGTTCCTTAAACCGCTGTATCTGTAGCAGAAATAAGAAAAATTCGTCAAAAGCAAGACGTTTTCTTGCTCCGGTCAGTTCTTCTAAATCTGTTGGAAAATGCACTTTTTCCAATGCCTCTCTCAATCCCATAAACTGATGGCGGGCTAAGATTTCTTCCGGAATATATTCACCATCTTCTTTTACACTGTCAAGGGCTGTATGTACAAGTTTACCAAACTGCTTGCTGGATATTCCCTTAGTCAGAGAATATACCGGTTGCAGGGATATCTGCATTTTCCTGTATTCATCCGGCTTCCTCACTGCCGGCTGTTCCATGTCATATTTTTTATTTTTTAAGGTCTGCTTTCCATATAATATTACTTCCGGTTCCCGGTTCAGCTGATTACAGATATAGGGCATCCGAAACCAGACCGCCTCTACTTTCCCTGTTCCATCGCTAAACTGCGCAGTAGATATCTGCATGGCTCTGGTATTTCTCGTTACCGGAGAAGAACACAGCCGTACATGAAAAGCATAGACTTTCTCCGGCTCTGCCACACTGATATGCTCCGGCTCCGGCATCCGCTTATAATCCCTTGGAAAAGCAAGGAGTATATCCCCAACGGTATATACTCCAAGTTTTTGCAATATTTTTTCAGTTTTTGGTCCAACTCCATTCAATTCCTGAATGGGTGCATTTCTGTCCATAAACACTCCTGTTACTCTACTGATATTACATAATAGTAAATTGGCTGTCCGCCAAAGTGAATCTCCACTTCTACCTCCGGATACTTCTCTTCTAAAGCAGCACCTAATGCATTGGCATCTTCTTCTGTTACTTCTTCACCATAATAGATACAGATAATCGCAGATTCTTCATCTACCATCTCAGCAACCATATCTTCTGTAGTGCTCTTGATATCCTTACCAACAGCAAGGATGCTCTTGTCGCCAATTCCCATATAATCGCCCTGTTTAATCTCTTTGTCATCGATTACGGTATCACGGACTGCATAAGTTACCTGACCGGTCTTTACATTTTCTAATTCCTCGGTCATACGTTCTGCATTTTCCTCTGCCGACTGATCCGGAATAAAGTTAATCAGTGCTGTAATTCCCTGTGGAATTGTCTTGGTTGGAATAACAATAATCTTCTTAGCTTCTACTAAAGATGCTGCCTGATTTGCTGCCAGAATAATATTTTTATTATTCGGGAAAATAAAGATATGATCTGCATTGACATGTTCGATCGCATTTAACATATCCTCGGTACTCGGATTCATAGTCTGTCCACCTTCGATCAGATAATCCACACCAAGTCCGTTGAAGATTTCATTGACACCTGCACCTATGGATACGGAAATGACGCCCATTTCTTTTCTTGGTTCCTCTGTCTTTTCTTCTTTGGTTTCTTCCTCTTTCTGCTCTTTTGCGAGTTTCTCAGCATCCTTGATTAGTTTTTCCTGATGCTCTTCACGCATATTATCAATCTTGATTTTGCTTAATGAACCATGTTTCAATGCTTCCTGGATGGCAAGACCAGGGTCATTGGTATGTACATGGGTTTTCACAATCTCATCATCTGCCACAACAACGATAGAATCACCAATGGACTCTAAGAAGTTTTTATATTCATGCTCCTGCTTCTCTGTTAATGGCTGATTTAATACAATGATAAATTCGGTACAATAACCAAACTTAATATCAGCTTCTGTCTCAGCAGTAATCTTCATAACACCTGCAGATGCTACAGAACCTTCAATGCTGTAATCAATTTCTTTGCCAATCAGGGAATCATAACCGCCCTTTAATACCTGAACCAGTCCCTGTCCGCCGGAATCTACTACGCCAGCCTGTTTTAATACAGGAAGCATATCCGGTGTCTTGCTTAACACATGGTCTGCTTCTTTAATAACTTCATCTACAAAGAATACAATATCATCAGTATCATCACAAAGTTCTAATGCTTTGTTGGCTGCCCCTTTAGCAACAGTAAGAATCGTTCCTTCCTTTGGTTTCATAACTGCCTTATATGCAGTCTCAACAGCCTTCTGCATAGCTTCTGTCAGAATCACTACATCAAGCTCATCATATTCTGCAATCACCTTGGTAAATCCACGGAATAACTGGGAAAGGATAACTCCTGAGTTTCCTCTTGCTCCTCTTAATGAACCCGAGGAAATTGCCTTTGCAAGTTCCTTCATGGTCGGATTTTCAAGCTCGCTTACTGCCTTTGCTGCTGACATAATTGTCATAGACATATTGGTTCCTGTATCTCCATCCGGTACAGGGAAAACATTCAGTTCATTAATCCACTCTTTTTTTTGCTTCGAGATTCTTTGCTCCGGCAAAAACATTTTAGCAAATACCGCAGCGTTTATTGTACTTACTTCCACTTCAACAGTTCCTCCTTAATCAATCACTCTGACGCCTTCAACTAAAATGTTGACTTTCTTAATCTGCATTCCGGTAAACTCTTCCACTTTATATTTTACCGTATGAATCAGATTGTCTGCTACTGTCTCAATACTTACGCCATAGGCAACAATTACATGGAAATCAATTGTAATTTTATTATTTTCATCCACATCCACATTTATACCATGTGTCAGATAATCTCTCTTTAATAATTTAACCAGGCATCTTTCATATTAACTGCAGCCATTCCCACAATGCCAAAGCACTCAACTGCAACAGAACCGGCATAGGTTGCAATTACTTCATTATCAATTACGACTTTACCTAATTCGTTTTCCATTTTACCTGTCATTCTATAACCTCCAATTAAAATTAATCTTCTCGCATTTCCGCCAGTATATACATAACATGAACTATATTATAACCTCTTTTTCTGAAAAAAGAAACAGTATTTTTCTTTATTTTCAAAAAATGCAATTTTTTCTTGCATTCTGTCTGTATTTCTGTTAAGATAGCTTTGTTGTGAGCTTGTGTCATAACAGGCTTAGTGAAGAATTTAAAGGAGGTGCTATCATGGCAAAATGTGCAGTTTGTGGAAAGGGCGCTCATTTCGGAAATAATGTCAGCCATTCTCATAGAAGATCTAATAGAATGTGGAAATCAAACATCAAATCTGTAAAATGTAAAGTAAACGGAACTCCAAAAAGAATGTACGTATGTACTTCCTGTTTAAGATCCGGATCCGTTGAAAGAGCTTAATTAGCATTTTCTATCTGGACTGTCCTTTTGGACAGTCCTTTTTTTTTACAGGAAATTGCTTTCCTGTAAAGTAAAAAACGCTCCGCGAGGATGCACACTGCGGCGTATAAGGTAGTTGTCGCAAGCGACCGCCGCAGGCGCGAGAATGTGCCCAAGGCACATTCTTTGTTCTTTACAGGAAATTGCTTTCCTATTACTTACAGCAGAAAAGATTATACCCTATCAACAGCAATATCAATATAATAATAATCCCAATCACGTCACTTGGAATAATAAACATAAAAAACATACCAAATCCCACCATGAAAAAGGAATACCCCATCAAGCGTTTCATGTTTTTCTCCAATCAAAAAGACATATACCATTATAGTATATGCCCTTCTTTTTTTCACTTAGCACGCTGTACGTTCTTCTGTTACTATTCTATACTGTTCTTATTCTTCATCCTTATTTACTGCATCAGATAAAATTTCATTCATCTCAGACTCTGCTGCTTTCTTGGATTCTTCATCTAACTTTGCAGTTGCTGCCTCATCCTTCTTTCCCCTGGATGCAAACTTATTTACGAAATCTGGTACCATATCAAGAATTTTGGTCACACCATCCTGATTCTTAATATTTACAAGCTTGGTGGTGCCATTCTGAATGACAAGAACCGCACTCGGTGTAATCTTTCCACCCATTCCTCCTGCTCCGTTGTTCTTCTTCTCCTGTGAAAATGCACCTGCGCCTACACCAAAGGATACATCCACTAATGGAAGAATAATCGTATCTCCGATATGAATCGCATCTCCTACAACCGTCTTCGTCGTAATAAAGCTGTCCATTCCTTTAAATAAGGATTCTACTGTATTGCGAAATGTGTTATTACTGTCTGACATAATAATTCCTCCTGATTCTACTTCATATTGATTCTGTTAAAATTGCTTTATAAAGTGTTTCACATCCGGATTTCTCCAGATTTGAATTGCAGCCTTTAATAAATGAATCACCTGTATCCGTCCCCTTATATCCCAGCTGCCTTCGATATAAAAATGTTCTGCCTCAAAATCCGGCATAATAGATACCTTATCATAATATAAAAATGGTAATACGCTGAGCACTGCTAAAACCTGCCCTGTGGCTGCCGGATCTTCCATACCATAAGCAACATCTGCCTTCATATGCTTTGGTCCGTATTTTTTAACAGCCTTATTACAGCACCCAGGACAAAACGGACGGCACTTCTATTCTGCTCATCCTGTATCCACTGATTCACTTTTTTTATTTTACTGCCGATATTTTTAAATTTCTGCGGAATTGCTTTTATCTTTTCTACTATCGAGCGTATTGTCTTGCTGATTTTACCAAATACGGAAACAAACTTTTTCTTATATGTCTTCTTATGGTGTTTCTGTTCATACTGTTTTTCCGTCTGTTCTTCTTGTACTTCAGCCGGTGGATTCTGTTCTTCCAGCCCCGTTACATCTATCTTTTTTCAATCGCCGGTGCTGTTTGTTCTTCCGGCTTCTGACGTTTCTGCACTAAGTCTTTTTCCGGTTCCTTATGGGATTTTTCCCCGGATTTCTTTTTCGGCTTTTTCTTTACTTTCTTTTTCTCTAATTTCTTTTTGGATTTTTCATCCGATGGATACTTCCATGCTTTTATGCCAAAAATCTTTAAAACTGCAAGCTGCTTTCCCTGCTCCATCAGAAAGGAAAAACGCAAAGCCATAAGACACCATGCTCCATGCACTTTTAACGTAGTCTGTCCCTGCCTTGTCTCTCCACGAATCCGGTAAGATACCGGAGCAAACAGCAAAAGCATGATAAGTAAAACCAGTAAACCTAATATGCATAATAATATTATGCCCAGGATTTTCAAAATAGATAACAGCACTGTCATCCTCATGTCTCCATTTCAGTATTTTTACGAGTCTGCTGTTTCAGTACAAATTTACGCACTTCAAATGTTCCTGTTTTATGATAAATATCATTCACAATTGCTGCTGACATCTCTAATGCTGCGTCATATCCTTTTTCCAGACCGATAATAAAAAGTTCTTTCTTCGGATATGCCTTTTGTAATAAATCTGTTGCCGGTATAATATCCAGAAGATTCTCTTCATTTGACGGAAGGGTCAGAAGATAAAGCGACGGCTGTGGCACATTCCGCTCCACTCTGCTTTTTACCTTTGCTTCCTGATTTTTCAACCTTTCTCCCAGATATAAATTAGAATACCAATGCATGCTACACCTCATATCTGATTTAAAAAAGCAGTCAGATGGCTGCTCTAATAATATTTGTGGGTTCCCCACAGATTACACTTTTTCAAATCCAGATATTCATTATAAGCTTTTTCCAAAATCTGCTTCTCATTGGCAAATTTTAAAAGATGATAGGCTTCATGATATTTATAATATCCGGAATCTACAAAGAACTCTTCACGTTGTGGCTTACTGTAATAACTGTCTGCCATCATCAGATACCAATGTACCTGTTTCTCCACCGTATCTTCTGGCACAGTAAAGCTATACTGGCTCTTCCCGACATATTTGATTATGGATGCATCTACGCCCGTTTCCTCCAATACCTCTCTTGCTGCGGTATCTTTGAATTCTTCCCCGGGTTCTACTGTTCCCTTTGGAAGCACCCAGCCTTCGTACTTATTCTTATAATTCTTATAAAGGACAAGCACCTTACCCCGAAATATTACCACACCACCACAACTTGTTGCTTCAATCATTGCAATACCTCCTGATGTGGTCACTACCTTTTGTTTAACAAACAGTATACCCCTTTTTTCAGAAGGATGCAACAATCCATTTCAGAAGTCCCGGATGATTCCTGACGCAGCATGTCATCCTATCTGCTTTCATTTATCTGTAATATACATCAAAAACCTGTTTTGCTGCTGGAACTGCAACGGTACTGCCTGCACCTGCACCTTCTGCAATTACAACAACTGCAATATCTTCCTTATCCTCCCGGTGTGCATATCCAACAAACCAGGAATGGCTTTCTCCCTTATTGTTATTAAACTCTGCGGAGCCAGTCTTGCCGTATGCAGTATAACTCTGCCCATTTAACTTGGATGCAGTACCATCTGCAACTACACCTGCCATAAATTCCTGCATGGTCTTTGCTTCTTTTTCCGAAAGAAGCTGCTTGCTTTGCAGCCGGCTCATATTTCTTTACTTCTATACCATTTTCATTTTCCGTATGGTCTACCACATAAGGTTTCATCAGAATTCCATCGTTGGCAATTGCACTGGTAATCAATAACATATGGAGTGGTGTTACCAGCGTCTCTCCCTGTCCGATTGACGTCTGCATTTTCATACTTTCCGGGGATTCATCTGTTAATTTAAACTGACTTTTACTTGTTTCAAAGTTTCCCGGCAGTGTCTTATCAAACATCAGATCTGAACAAAGGTCCGAAAGAGAATCTGTGTCCAAAGATAATCCGATATTGGCATAAGATGAATTACAGGAATTTGCAAAGGACTGCTTCAAATCCTGCGTTCCATGCACGGCATTATTATAACAGTGTATTGTAAAATCATTCTCTGTAATACTTCCGTTACAGCTATAGCTGTAATTCTCATAATCCGGATTTTCCCGGATATATTCTAAAGTTGTAATTATTTTAAAAAGTAGAGCCAGGCGGATATAATCCCTGGGTCGCCCGGTTTAAAAAAGAACCGAGTTATTATTATCTTCTGAAATAATGGAATCCCAGTCTGCCGCAATAGTATTCGGGTCAAAATCCGGTTTGGACACCATGGCAAGCACTTTTCCGGTGGAAGGCTCCATCACAACAACTGCACCATCATAATTACCCAATGCCTGATATGCAGTTTCCTGCAAAGTGGAATCCAACGTGGTAACCACATTGTCTCCCATGCTTTTTTCATCTTTAATCTCGTTAAACATACGCTCTAATACAAAAGAATGGGAACGTAAAAGATTAAAGTTCATATTGGATTCAATACCTGACTTTCCATTGGTGGAAAAACCGACCACATGCGCATACATATTACCATAAGGATATTTCCGGGTTTCATTACCAGCAGCATCCACTACGGTCTCGGTACCAAAACTTTGCCATCTGCTGACATAATCTTTCCTCTGACCACACGGTCTGCAAAAGTATCCTGTCTGCTATTATATGGACTATTGATAAAATCTTCGCTTTTTACCGTCTGAAAATATACCATATATCCCATCAGGCAGATAAAGATAGCAAGGAAAAGATAAGTAATCACTGCAAATTCTTTATTCTTACTAACTGAGGTCCCTGACTTCTGTTTCGAATCCCGATTTTGCTTTCTTTTTTGCTGATTTATATTCTCCTTTTTCATTATGTGACACTCCTTCGTCTTCCCGCAAAATATATAATCCCTGAATAATGCCAAATATAATCAATGTACTTAACATGGAGCTTCCTCCATAGCTGACTAACGGAAGGGTTACTCCGGTGGATGGAATAAATTTTGTTACTCCACCAATGGTTAAGAATACCTGAAATCCGTAAATCGTTCCAAGTCCAAGTGCCACCAGCTTATAAAAGGAATCCTTTAACTGCATGGCAATATTTAAAAACATCAGGAAACAGCTTACACAGACCAAAATCAGACACAGAGCAAACATTCCACCCAGTTCTTCTGAAATTGCTGCAAAAATAAAATCCTGCTCTACTACCGGAATTTTATTTGGCATGCCCTGATATAACCCCAGACCGAAAAAGCCTCCGGTCCCGATTGCAAAAAGCGACTGGCAGATCTGATAGCCCTCTTTGTCAATTACTTTTAGTGGTGTTTTCCATGCCACCACACGGACTCTGACATGATTAAATAATTTATAGGCAATTACTGCCGCTACACTTCCCGCCAGCAGTCCACCGGCAAAATAGAGTGGTTTTCTCGTTGCCACATAAAGCATTGCCATATAAGCCACAAAGAAAATCAATGCGCCACCTAAATCCCGGGATAATACCAGAATCAATACATGCAGTGCTGCAATCAAAGTGGTAATTACCGCCTGACGGAATTCCGTTGATTTATGATACATGGCAGCCACAAAAAACACAAAAAGAATCTTAATAAATTCAGACGGCTGTACCGTAATTCCCGCTATGGTAAAGGAAATCTTTGCTCCATAGCTGGTGCTTCCTGCGATACATACAATACCAAGTCCCACAATACCGATTGCCGCATAAATCCAGGTGAGATTCCGGAAAAATCCCATCCTCCGTATCATCACCGGAATCACAAGGGAAATCACACAGGATACCGCTGCAATCGCAAACTGCTTGATAGCATGTCCAAAATTCAGGCGGGTCAGAATAATAAACCCGATAATCATAAGCATACACATATTATTAACCAAAAGTCTTGAAGCCTTCGGATAACATAATTTGTACACATTCCGTACCACAACAAGAAGAATTATCTGCGCCAGATAAAAAATAAAAGTATATGCATCCTCTGTCACCGCAAATATAACTAAATATGCCGTAAAATGAATCGCATACAAAATCCTTGCCTGCTGTTTAAATTTCTTTTCCTGTTTTCGTTCTGATATATTCCGGAATACCGCAAAACATTCATATGTATACACGGAAAACAGAATAATAAGTGCATATTTTGATAATTCCACAATCAAATGAACCATAAATACCTCTGCTTTATTCTACGCCTCGTTTAAAATGTCCATTGGTGCATTCCATTGGCATCTGCCCCAAAATGCCACCATTTTTATAAATATCGCCATAAATTGTTAAAATCTGTTCTGTCTCTTCTTCAGTTTCTGTCGTAAAGGAAAGCCTTACGGCAGCCGGTGCAATCTTTTTCACGGTTACGTCTTCCTTAAAGAGACAGACCGGAAGCGAATTATAAATTACGTTATAACATTCCGAGCAGAAATTTTTCACCGGAAAATGTACAGAATAACGGTCTTTTAAGTTCAGCACCTTGGGCTGATGCATACAGCCTAACGTGTTCTTATGAATACACTGTGCCGTTATCATAAGCGGAAGTCTGCCATAGATAATCATTTCAGACCGGCTGTTTTCTCTTCTTAAAATCTCCTTCCGGTTCAATTCCACCGGAATTGTATCCTGTATCATTCAAGACGATAAAAATATTCTGCCGCTTCATTGGAATAGGTATATAAATTACTGTCGGATACCATCTGCCAGTTTCCATTGCCCCATTCCTTTACAAACGCAATTTCATCAAGACTCCGCACCATAATACCATCTAATGGAAGCTTTTTTAGCTCCGGCATGATTTTTTCATAAAAAAGACTGGTCTGCTGCCGGAAAATAAACGGGAATACATAAAATGCTTTCTTACCGGATGCATGTACCCTGTCTATATCCTCACTTAACTTGCAGATCAGATATTCTCTTGTATACACCATACAATCAAGATAAACCGTATCCACGAAATCGGTTTTTAATACTGCCGGAAGCTGTTCTGCGTCTTCAATCAGTACCCGGACTTCTGTGGATGAGTCGGCGGATTGTTGTCCAGAAGTCTGTGATAATGACTGTCTGGAAATCTGCTTTTCTTTTATGGCATTTCCTGTTGTCTGCCTATCTGTTTCAGCGGAAGAAGTTTCCACCAATTCTGGAAGCGTTCTTTCATAAGGTTTCAACAACGCTTCTTCTAATGCTTCCAACGCACCTCTTCGCAGCTGGTTCAACTGGTTTACCGGCATAAAAATATCATCATCCATTGTAACTTCAAGATTTTCAAAAACAAATGGTGTATTTCCGGTCTTTGTAATCTTTTCTGTTACAACTTCTTTCGTCAACGGACGATTCTGCGCTACAAGAACCATATCTCCCTGATAAGAAACTTTTATTTTCCATATTGCACTTCTATCTTAGCAGGGCATTCTTTATTTAATATTAACTTTCCTTTAATCTTTTCTTTTAATTCGGTGTCTACATATTCTCTACGGATGTTATCCTGAAGAACACCTTCGCCCTTATTATGGGAAGCACTCTCTCCGCTTAGCATATCACTGTCATTATGATGATAGTAATATCCGTTGGTAAAACCACCACGGTTTCCAAGCTCTAAAAGTGCCCTGATATCCTTTTTTTTCCACTGGGATACGGCTTCCATCCAGATAGGAATCCATATATTTCCGGTAAATACTTACTACACCGGCAGCATACTCCGGTGTCTTCATTCGTCCTTCTATCTTAAAGGAATATACCCCATGGTCAGCCAGTTCATACAAAAATGGCAGTGTACACATATCCTTAAGGCTCAGAATCGGTGTTGCATGATGTCCGGTAAGACTTTTTCTCCCTGCAATACTTCATAGGAAAGGCGGCATGGCTGGGCACATCTGCCGCGGTTGCCGCTTCGCCCGCCCAGGATACTGCTGAAGAGGCATTGACCGGAATAACAGTAACACATGGCACCATGAATAAAGCTTTCCAGTTCCACGCCTACTTCATCATGGATTCTTTGAATTTCTTCTAAGGACATTTCTCTCGCTGTCACCACACGCTCAACGCCCTGTTCCTTTAAAAGCCTGGCTCCCTCTACATTGGTAATGGTCATCTGGGTACTGGTATGTATCGGAAGATTTGGAAAATGAGTTTTGATAAACTCCATAACGCCCATATCCTGCACGATGACAGCATCTACTCCCCTGCTTCATAATAAGGGCGCAGATAATCATAGAGCTGTCCTAATTCATATTCTTTTAACAGGGTATTCACCGCAAGAATAATTTTGCGTCCATGAATATGTCCGAAACGGATAGCTTCTAATAATTCTTCTTCGTTAAAATTATTGGCATATGCTCTTGCACCGAACATACTTCCGCCAAGATATACGGCATCTGCTCCGGCATGAATGACTGCCTTTAATGTTTTCAAGGAACCTGCCGGTGCTAAAAGTTCTAACTCTTTCATCTTTCCTCATCTCCTATGGCAACAAAAGGGACAGATAAATGTCTGCCCCCTTTCATAGTTTTTATTCTCTATTACGCTTTCTTTCCGGAAGGCTTTTCCTCTTTCTTTTCTTCCGTATGGACTGCTTTCTTTTCCTCTGGTTTTTCAGTTTTTTCCGGTTTTTCAAGTTTATCTACTTTACCAAGTAAAGCATCTTCTAAGGTTGCTTCTAATCTGGTCTTATTTAAAAGCAGCTCTTTATTTTCTTTTTCCAGATCCTTTAAAGATTTGGCATCACTTTCCATGCGGATCTGGTTGGAAATCAGTTCATGCTTTAAATCATAGATTTCACGGTCTTTTACCTCTAAATCCTGCTCTAATTTTTCAACCTGATTTTTTGCTTTGAAGTAATCATCTGCAATGTTCAATGCCAGCAATGTGGAACGCATATCACTTGGAATTCTCTTATATTCATCCAGCATTTTAAATTCTGCAATCTTATCATTGATATAAGTTGCTACCTTCTGTAAATACTCCTGACTCTCATATCCGCTTAAAGTATATACTTTTCCATCAATAATCACTTCTGTATTATTTTTTGCTGCCATTTTCATTTCCTCTCTGCGTATCTGCCTAAAAATATTCTCTGACTACTACATATAGCATATTATAGCTATAAATCTGTCGAAAAACAACTATTTTCTTAGCCCTCTATTCCAAAGTGATGATATGCAAATTCTGTTGCGACCCTTCCCTTTGGTGTCCGGTTGATAAATCCATTCTTTACAAGATATGGTTCATAAACATCCTCTATGGTTCCGGCATCTTCCCCAATCGCTGCCGCAAGGGGTATCCAGCCCTACCGGGCACCCTGGAATTTTTCAATAATCGTAAGCAAAATGTTCCTGTCATTCTGGTCTAAACCCATCTTGTCTACTTCCAGTAAATCCAGTGCAAAGGATGCTACTTCTTTAGTAATTTCGCCATTGTACTGCACCTGTGCAAAATCACGCACCCTCTTTAAAAGGCGGTTGGCAAGACGCGGCGTTCCTCTGGAACGGCGTGCCAATTCGATTGCACCTTCCTCATCAATCTTTACCTCTAACTTTTTTGCGGAATGGACAATAATTGTCTTAAGTTCCTCCACATTATAAAATTCCAGATGATGAATCACACCAAAACGGTCTCTTAAGGGTGCCGATAAAAGTCCGGCTCTGGTAGTGGCACCAACCAGCGTAAAATGCGGTAAATCAAGGCGGATTGAACGGGCAGTTGCGCCTTTTCCCACCATAATGTCAATGACATAATCCTCCATGGCAGGATATAATACTTCCTCTACCTGCCGGTTCAGACGATGAATCTCATCTACAAATAAAATGTCACCTTCTGCAAGATTACTCAAAATAGCTGCCATTTCTCCCGGCTTTCCAATTGCCGGACCGGAAGTGACTTTCATATGTACGCCCATTTCATTGGCAATAATGCCGGCAAGAGTAGTCTTACCAAGTCCCGGAGGACCATAAAACAATACATGGTCTAAGGACTCTCCACGCTGTTTTGCAGCCTCTATATACACTTTAAGATTTGCTTTTGCTTTCTCCTGACCAATATATTCATCCAAGGTCATCGGACGCAGTGTTTTTTCGATTTTGATATCTTCATCCTGCATCTGCGTTGAAATTACACGTTTTTCCATTTTCTGCTCCTCTTATAAGAATGCCATCTGCTTCAAAGCCAGTTTTAAAATATCTTCTACCGAACTGTCTTCCGTAATTTCAATATCACGAAGAACCTTCAAAGCCTCTGTAGAAGAATAACCCAGTGAAACCAGTGCCTCTACTGCTTCATTGCGGATTCCTTTTAAGCCGTTACCAGAAACAGCTTCCTGTGTATGGCTTAATTTCTGTTCAAAGGCATCCTCTAAACTAAGCTTGTCTTTTAATTCTATAATCAACCGCTGTGCCGTCTTATTTCCAACACCCGGAGCTTTTGCAATTGCTTTTGCATCATCAGACAATACTGCAAAACGCAAATCATCCGTTGACATGACAGAAAGAATTGCCAGTGCACCCTTTGGTCCGATTCCAGATACACCAATCAGCAATTTAAATACATTCAAATCATCTCTGGTAAGAAAGCCATATAAAATAAATGCATCCTCTCTGACACAAAGATAAGTATAGATTTTTACTTCTTCGCCAACTCCCGGCAGCAGAGATAATACCTGTCCCGGAATATAAATATTATAGCCGATTCCGCCATTTTCAACGACAATATGATTCTCTGCCACTATTTCGGATAATTCGCCTTTGATATATGAATACATAATCTTCCTCCTACTTCCTTTGCCACAATTCCAATCAGGGCACCCGTCACAGAGCCTGCAATCAATAAAACCGGCATATAGTAAATGACATAGTATGAGCTTACCAGAAATCCTGCTACGATAAGCTGTCCCATATTATGTATGATTCCGCCACAGATACTGACCGTAACTACATGAAAACAGTTCATCCGAATCAGAATAAACATAAGTACAAAGCTTAATAATCCGCCGGCAAGTCCATAACAGATGCTGACCAAATTTCCAAATAAAATTCCGGTAAGCACAATACGAAGCACCGATACACAAAGAGCCTCTCTCCAGCCAATCAGATACAGCATCAGCACCGTAACAAGGTTGGAAAGTCCAAGCTTTACTCCCGGTATTCCAATGGCAAAGGGCAATATTGCTTCCACATAACTTAATATCATACTAGTGCCAAAAACACGCCAAGATATGCTACACTTTTCTTCATGCTTTCACCTACCCTGCCACATCATCCAATGTATTTTTCTGCTCACTTTCTACGGTTACTACAACCCGGTTTGGCAGACAGATAATGGATTCTTTATCTTTGGAAATTGCGTTCTGATGCATACACAACTGATCCGGGCAGTCCGCCTCAAGCATATAGGCAGTCCCATTTTCAATCGTTACGATATTAGTAACTTTTCCATCTATTTTAATTGGAATCTCTTTATTTTCTGTCAGGGAATATCTGCCATATTCGCTGCCATTTACCGTAATGATAATACTGTCACCGCTTTGTAATGCAGAGGTCATTCCAACATAGAAAACTAAAATAACTACTGCAAGCATTCCCAGCAACAGGATATCATTTTTTCCAAAACGACGGTTCATTTACTCTGCAACCTCTCCCATATAATAAAAGCCTTTGCATTCTTTTTAAATGTACCGGTACGATAGTTCCAATCATGGATACATCACCCGGCAGACGTACCACTGAGTTATTGGATAATCTTCCGGTTACAAGAGCCTTCCTGCTGTTCATCTAATTCTTCGACTAATACATCCTGCACGCTTCCGGTTAATGCTCCGGCTTTCTTTGCGGCAATATCCTGTACCAGTTTTAACAGCCGGTCAAAACGGTCTTTTATCACATCTTCCGGAATCTGATTTTCCATTTTGGCAGCAGGCGTTCCGGTACGTTTTGAATAAATAAAAGTAAACGCGCTGTCATACTCTACCTGTCTTACCACATCCATGGTCTCTAAGAAATCTTCTTCAGTTTCTCCCGGAAATCCTACAATAATATCTGTTGTAATTGCCAGATCCGGCATTGCTTTTTGATTTTTTCAACCAGTGCAAGATAATGCTCCTTGTCATAGTGACGGTTCATTTCTTTTAACACTCTGCTGCTTCCGGACTGGAGCGGCAGATGGAGATGGTGGCAGATCTTATCAGAATTCTTCATCACTTCAATCAGTTCATCAGACAGATCCTTCGGATGGGAAGTCATGAAACGGATTCTTTCCAGACCGTCAATCTTTTCTACTTCCTGTAAGAGCTGTGCAAAGGTCACTGGTGTATCTAAGTTCTTTCCATAGGAATTGACGTTCTGTCCTAAGAGCATAACTTCTACTACACCATCTGCTACCAATTTTTCAATTTCTCTTATGATATCCTGCGGTTTTCTGCTGCGTTCTCTTCCTCTTACATATGGTACAATACAGTAACTGCAGAAATTATTGCAGCCAAACATAATATTGACACCGGACTTAAAGCTATATTTCCGTTCTACCGGAAGTTCTTCTACAATTTCTTTCGTATCATCCCAGATGTCAATCACCATTTTCTGCTCTTCAAAGCAGCGTACCAGAAGTTCTGCAAATTTAAAGATATTATGGGTTCCAAAAACCAGGTCTACAAAACGATAGCTCTGTTTTAATTTTTTCCACAACCTCCGGTTCCTGCATCATACAGCCGCATAATGCAATCATCATATCTTTATTCTTTTTTCTTAAAACCGCTTAAATATCCCAGACGTCCGTATACCTTATTGTTGGCATTTTCACGTACAGTACAGGTATTATAAATGACAAAATCCGCTTCCTCTGAATCGGTCTCTTCAAAACCTACGGTTTCTAAAATTCCGCATAGCTTTTCGGAATCTCTGGCATTCATCTGGCAGCCAAAAGTTGTCACATGAAAGGTAAGCGGTCTGCCTTTCTTCTTAGAAATCTGCGTCACATACTGCTTTGCAAGGTCCATAAAATAAAATTGTCTCTGCGGTTCCATTACCGGAACTTCACCGGTGTGATTTATCTTTTCTATTTCTCTCATTTCTTTTCCTGTTTTCTTAATATTTTTCTTATTATTCTCTGATCTGGTAATCCCCATAAATGATAAATTTGGTGGTCGTCAGTGCTTCTAAGCCCATCGGTCCTCTGGCATGCAGCTTCTGGGTACTGATTCCGATTTCTGCTCCAAAGCCAAACTCAAATCCGTCGGTAAAACGGGTGGATGCATTTACATAAACAGCTGCAGCATCAATCTCATTTAAGAACTTCTGCGCATGCTCATAATTATTGGTAATGATTGCTTCCGAATGTCCGGTATTATACTTATTGATATGTGTAATGGCTTCATCAATATCTGAAACTGTCTTTGCAGAAATAATATAATCCAAGTATTCGGTGCCCCAGTCTTTTTCTGTTGCAGCCACTGCATCTTTTGCAGCTTTCTGAACCCGCTCATCCCCACGGATTTCTACATGGCTTTCGGATAATTTTGCAGAAAGGCGTGGCATCAGTTCATCTACGATGCTCTCATGCAGCACTAAAGATTCACAGGCATTGCATACACCGATGCGCTGCGTCTTGGCATTATTAATGATATTCACCGCCATATCAAGGTCTGCGGTTTCATCCACATAACTGTGGCAGTTACCGGTACCGGTCTCAATCACCGGAATTGTAGCATTGGCTACCACAGCACGAATCAGTCCTGAGCCACCTCTTGGAATCAGTACATCCACATACTCATTCATTTTCATAAATGCAGTAGCAGTTTCCCGGCTGGTATCTTCGATTAAAGAAAGCACTCCTTCCGGCAGCTGGTTATTACTTAAAGTTTCATTGATGCTCTTTACGATTGCCATATTGGAATGAATGGCATCACTTCCACCTTTTAAAATCACGGTATTTCCAGTTTTAAAGCACAAAGCAAAGGCATCTGCTGTTACATTTGGACGTGATTCATAAATAATTCCAATGACACCTAATGGTACACGTTTCTTTCCAATCATAAGTCCATTCGGGCGCTGTTTCATGGAAAGGACTTCTCCTACCGGATCTTCTAATTCTGCTACCTGGCGGATTCCTTCTGCCATCTGTGCAATACGCTCTTTATTTAACATCAGACGGTCTAAAAGTCCCTGATGCATTCCGGCTTCTCTTCCTGCATCCATATCCTTCTGGTTTGCTGCTAAAATAGCATCGGTATCTTCTACTAAATGTTCTGCAACTTCAAGCAAAATCTTTTCTTTTTCTTTCATGCCCATATTCCGCATGATGACTTCTGCTGCTTTTGCTCTCTTACCTAATTCCTGTAATTCCATATTTTCCTCCAGCTACTTATTTTCGTCTCTGTTATCCGTTACTTTATAAATCTTCTCCGGTGTTACAAGATAATCCATCGGAATATCATGGGTCTCCATGGGCACCTGCCCAGCCAACTGACAGGAAAGTGCAATCCCAACCCGGATTACTTTCTTATATTTCTGAAAAAACGATCATAAAAGCCCTTACCATATCCGCTTCTTCCACCGTTAATATCAAAGACCAGTCCCGGTGTGAATACAATTGTTTTCTCCTGCTCAAGTTCTGCTAAATCCATCGCCGGTATCTCATCCTTTGGCTCCATCACATGAAAATACCCTTCCTGAAAATCATCTGTACTATTGACTTCACAAAAGACCATTTCTTCTCCACGCACCCGGGGAAAAGCTGCTCTTTTTTGAATACTTTCTTTAAAAAAAGGCAATAAAGAAGCTTCTTTCCCAAGGGGATAATAAAAGAAACAATTTTGTGCTTTCTGAAAGATTTCCCAGGTACTGATATTCTGACATATCCTTTGGGATTCTTCTCTTACAATATTCTCCGGCATTGCATTTCGCAGTGTCTTATACTTAGTTCTGATGCTTGCCTTTGTTTCCATATTTTTCTCCCAGATTGGTTACCGTTCCATCTGCATTTACCATATCAATATTATCTAACTGTCCCTTCAGATTCCGCTTTACACTTGCTATGTATTCCTTGCGAAGTGCTGCCTGTTCTTCCTTTTCTTCCGGTGTCAGTCCTTCTTTCTGGGATTTATGATATAATTCATTGATTCTTGCTATTATATTTTCAATCATCTTTTTACTCCATGCTTTCTTCTACATAATCTGCAATATAGAAATCATCATTTTTATTGGCTTTGAAAAAGGTTCCCACCGGTTTTCCTTCGAAAATCTGATGCAGAACTCCCACATCCTTTGCATTGGCAATAATCATATCTGCTCCGGATAAAGTTGCAATCCTTGCTGCCGTTAATTTGGTGGTCATTCCACCGGTACCAACATCACTACCTACTGTATCTCCTGCCATGTTTTCAATCCGATTATCAATTTTTTCTACTACCGGTATCAATTCTGCTTTTGGATTCTTTCTCGGATCATCCGTATACAACCCGTCAATATCAGATAAAAGAATCAACAAATCTGCTCCTACCAATGAGGCTACAATAGCCGACAGGGAATCGTTATCACCAAACTGCATCTCATAAGTAGATACGGTATCATTTTCATTTACAATTGGTATAATTCCCATTTCAAACAATTCTTCAAAAGTATTCTGGGCATTTTTTCTCGACACGTTATCAACCATAGTTTTTTTGTCATAAGAACCTGTCCCACATTCTGGTGGTACTCTGAAAAAAGCCTTTGATAAGTCATCATAAGTCTCGCCTGTCCCACTGCCGCACATGCCTGTTTTACAGCTATTTTCTCCGGTCTTTCTTTTAATCCCATGGACTGTCTTCCTACTGCAATAGCCCCGGAACTGACCAGACATACATCCATGCCCTGATTCTTAATATCACATAATTCTCTTACCAAACGTTCCAGTTTTAAAAGATTTAATTTTCCGGTCTCTTCATGTAAAAGAGATGAAGAACCGATTTTTACAATTACACGCTTCTTATTCTTTAATGTTTCACGCAACTGTGTATCCATTTTTCCGCCTCTTAATCATCTACGGCATATTCACTATCTGAATGCCGGTTATAATTTTTTATTCATATGCATACATTTTATACTTTATCATACCTTTCAAAAAAAATCATCTGTAAATTTTATCTTCCATGTGCTATGCTTGTGCTATATGATTTTAAAAGAACCGGAGTATACATGATGAAAACAAAAAGACGATATTTTCTTATAAATTAACCTGCAGTTTACTTGCTTTCTTTCTCTTCTTCTGCTCCTTCTCCTTCGTGGGATGCGGACGCAGCAAAGAACCCGTTTCCAAATCTGATTTTTATTTTAATACAGTCATTACTATTACACTATATGGAGAAGAAAATGCTTCTTATATTGATGACTGCTTCAAGCTTGCTTCCCATTATGAGAACCTTTTCAGCAATACCATCGCAGACAGCGATATCAGTAAAATAAACAATGCTGGTGGCACACCGGTTACTGTGGATGATGATACGATTGAATTATTACAAAAGGTATTTATTATGGTGATTTAAGCCTGGGACAGTTTGATATCACCATTGGTAAATTGTCTTCCCTCTGGGACTTTCCAAATAACAGCGGTACTGTTCCATCTGAATCTGATATTGAAGCCACACTTTCCACCATCGACTATCATGCGATTGTTATTGATGGAAACGAAGTTAGTCTTTCCAATCCGGATGCCATGATTGACTTGGGAGGCATCGCCAAAGGTTATATTGCTGATAAAATGAAAGATTATTTAAATGAAAAAGACATTACCTCCGGCATGATTAACCTTGGAGGCAATGTCCTTACGCTGGGTGATAAACCAGATGGAAGCAACTATAATATCGGTATCCAGAAACCATTTTCCGATGACGGCACTGCCATTGCCAGTGTTGAAGTCTCTGATGAAACGGTAGTAAGTTCCGGTGTTTATGAACGTTATTTCTATGTGGGTGATAACTTCTATCACCACATTTTAAATCCGAAAACCGGTTATCCTTATGACAATAACCTTCTGGGTGTTACCATTATCTGTCCGAAATCCGTAGATGGTGACGGACTTTCCACCACCTGTTTTGCTTTAGGATTAGAGGACGGCATGAAGCTGATAGAATCCTTGGATGACACGGAAGCCATTTTTATCACCGACGATTACGAACTTCATACCACTTCCGGCATCGGCAGCAATATTCCATTTCATGAAATGTAAACATAATCCTATTGCTGCTCCATAACCATATTGTTGACCCAGATTTTCTTCTTTACCATAACATATCCGATGATGCATTTTATAATCTCTATCAACTGGCAGGATAAATAAATAGATACAATCGGAACTCCTGTAAATCTGGTTAACACAAATGCCAGTGGAATATCTACCACCCAGATATAGACACTGTCAAAAAAAGAAAGGTAATGACTGTCCTGCCACCGGAACGCAGTGTGAAATAGGTTGCATGCATAAATCCATATAGCGGCATGCAGGCTGATGCAATCCGGATAAATTGTTTTGCTAGTCCACGCACTTCTTCTGTCGTATTGTATATTCTTGGAAAGAACGGAGCAATCGCAAACATGCAGGCTCCTATAACAAAACAACAAAATACAGAAAATACAATCATCTTGCGGTCCGTATCCACCGCCTCTTCCAATTTACCAGCACCAAGCTGCTGTCCTACAATGATGGATATCGCACTTCCCAACGCAATAAATACAACATTAAAAAGATTGGCTACTGTATTTGATATATTAAATCCAGCTACAACAGCAAGACCTCTTGTGGAATAACACTGCATCAGGACTGCCATTCCTCCAGCCCATAAAGTCTCATTTAAAAGCAATGGCGTTCCTTTTATAATAATCTGTCGTACCAGTGTTCCCGGTATTTTAAAATCACGGTAAGCTCCTACAATAAAATGATTCTTATCTGCTCTCGCATGGGTCCACAAGACAACAATAATGCATTCCACAACTCTTGCCAATACGGTTGCTGCCGCTGCACCTCTTACTCCTAATGCAGGCAGTCCAAATGCACCAAATATTAATACATAGTCAAACATCAGATTTACTGCTACAGAAGCAATTCCGGCTTTCATCGGAAGAACCGTTTCTCCTGTTTCACGTAATGTCTGGGCATATGCCTGAATCAATGCAAAAGGAACCATGGATGGCATTACCGTCTGTAAATACTGTTTTGCATACAATAATGTAGCTTCAATATCTCCCGTGCTTCCCCCTTCATGCAAAAACAGCCGAATTAACGGTTCATTTGCAAAGCCCAATATCAGCATCCATATGACTGCTAAGAAACCACAGGCTACAATTTTAAAACGGAAGGCATCCCGCACTCCTTTATGGTCCCCTTTTCCATAAAACTGTGCCCCAAAAATGCCTGCACCGGATACTGCTCCAAAAATACAGATATTGTAAACCAGCATCAACTGATTGATGATTGCGACACCGGACATCTGCTCCGTTCCAACCAGTCCTACCATGATATTGTCCAAAAGACTCACAAAGTTAGTGATGGCATTCTGTATCATAATTGGAATAGCTACCAGCAGAACCGTTTTATAAAAATCTTTATTTCCAATATACTTTTCTCTAAATTTTCTCATATCCAATCCTCATATAACATCAACTACGCAAAACGGGACTGCCAAATCAATGACAATCCCGTTCTTTCTATCACAGAAACGATTATAAAATAATCTTCTTCGGACATTTTTCGGCACAAATGCCACATCCGGTACATTTCTCCTGGTCGATATAAGCCACATTATCTACGACATGAACTGCATCATTTGGACAGTTCTTCTCACAGAGATGACAGCCGATACAACCTACGGAGCAGGCTTTCATAACGTCTTTGCCTTTATCCTTGGAACTGCACTGTACCAGATGCTTTGCTTCATATGGTACCAGCTCAATCAAGTGCTTCGGACAAGCTGCAACACATTTTCCACATGCCTTACATACTTCCTTATCCACCTTTGCAATACCATCTACGACATGGATCGCATCAAACGGACATGCCTTTACACAGTTTCCAAAGCCAAGGCAGCCATAGCTACAGCTCTTTGCTCCGCCGCCCGGAATAAATGCCATAGCAGCACAATCTTCTACTCCGGTATATTCATAATCATGACCGGCTTTTTCACAGGTTCCTGCACATTTTACAAAGGCAACCTGCTTTGTGCCTTCTTCTGCAGCAACACCCATGATTTCACCGACTTTTGCTGCAACCGGCGCACCACCAACAGGACATCCATTGACCGGGGCATCACCTTTTACAATAGCAGCTGCCAGACCGGAACAACCGGCATAACCACAGCCACCACAGTTATTTCCCGGAAGCACACCTAAGATTGCTTCCTCTTTTTCATCTACCTCTACCTTGAACTTTTCTCCGGAAACGCCGAGGAAAAATCCAATAAAAATTCCTACGCCGCCTACAATAACGGCTGCAATAATAATTGCCTGTACACTCATCTTTTCTTTCCTCCTAAATCATTCCTGAGAATCCCATAAAAGCAATGGACATCAGACATGCTGTAATTAATACAATTGCTGTTCCTTTAAATGGCTTAGGGATATCATTATATTCAATTTTCTCACGAATTCCTGCCATAATTGTAATAGCAATAAAGAATCCAAATGCGGTTGCAAAACCGTTTACAACGCCCTCTAAGATACCATACTCTTTGGTTACGTTGGTAAGTGCTACACCTAATACTGCACAGTTGGTTGTAATCAAAGGAAGATACACTCCAAGGCTCTTATAAAGAGCAGGCATGGATTTCTTTAAAAACATCTCAACGAACTGTACCAGTGCAGCAATAACCAGAATAAATACAATCGTCTGTAAATACTGTGTTCCCACGTCGGAATCAGTATAAACTTATAAATCAATGAGGTAACAAAGGAGGATATCGTTATGACAAAAATAACGGCTCCACCCATACCAGCAGCTGTCTCTGTTTTCTTGGATACACCAAGGAACGGACAGATACCAAGGAACTGACTCAATACTACGTTATTTACAATGGCTGAACCAATTGCAATCAATAATAATGTCTGCATCTGTCATATTCCTCCTATTCACTTTTTTCCTCTGCATCTGCAGCTTTCTTCTCTTTTTCGCTGCAGGTTGCAGACATGCTGCATCCGGCACAGTCTCCACTGATACAGCCGGCAGGCTCTGCCAGTGGTTTGCCTTTTGCTTCCATCTTCTGACGAACAATACTCATTAAAGCAACTAAGAATGCCAGTACCAAGAATGCACCCGGTGCCATAACAAAGATATTGATTGGTGTATACCATTTCAGTGAAAAGAATCTGGAATCCAAACAACTGTCCTGCGCCTAAAATCTCACGGACAATACCGATACAGGTTAATCCGAAGGTAAATCCAAGTCCCATACCAACACCGTCTAAGATAGACAATACAGGTGGATTTTTAGATGCATAGCTTTCTGCTCGTCCAAGGATAATACAGTTAACAACAATAAGAGGGATATATACACCAAGCTGTTTAGCCAGTGCCGGTGTATAAGCCTTCATAATAAATTCTACAATGGTTACCAAAGATGCAACGATAACAATGTATGCCGGCATTCTGACACCATTTGGAATTGCTTTACGGAATAAGGAAATCAACAGGTTAGAGAAAATCAATACCACTGTTGTAGATAATCCCATTCCCAGTGCATTCATTGCTGATGTGGTTACTGCCAGTGTAGGACACATACCAAGCATCAGAACGAAAGTAGGATTTTCCTTAATCAATCCGTTATATACGCGTTCTAAATACTTATTCATTATTCAGCGCCTCCTTCCAATTCATTCTGGAAGTATGTAATGCAGGCATTTACACCATTGGTCATTGCTTTTTGATGTAATGGTTGCACCGGAAATTGCTTCAATCTCGTTATCAGCAGATGGTGCCTGTTTCACAACGGTAAAGCTGTCTACATTCTTATTCTTATACTGTTTGGAGAAGTCTTCTGTCTTTGCCTTGTCTCCAAGTCCAGGTGTCTCTGACATACTGGTAACGGAATAGCCGTTTACGGTTCCATCATTCTTTATGCCAACAGAAAATGTGATATTACCCTGGCTTCCGTCTTTAGCTGTTACAGTAATCACATAGCCTAATACATTGCCATCTTTATCTAATGCTTCCTGCACACCATTGATTTCATCACTGTAACCATTCTGCTCTAACAGGCTGGCTGCGGCTTCTGCATCAAAATCATAGGTGGAAAAACCCATCTGCATCTTCAAACACTGCTTTGTATGCAGCCTGTGCAGTTGCCTCTTCTGCCTTTGCAATCGGATCCTTGGTAATCTCATATACCAGTCCGAGAATAAATCCGATTACTACGGTAAATACGGTTAAAATCAACGCGTCATGTACAATCTTCTTATTCATGCTGCTTTGCCTCCTTTACCTGTCCAAAAGGCTCTTTGAATTGTAATCCTTTCAATCATAGGAACCAGAAGGTTGCTTAAAATAATTGCAAAGGATACACCTTCTGCGTTTGCTCCAAAGATACGGAATAATCCGGTAAGAATACCTAAAAGAATTCCATATAAAATCTGTCCCTTCGGTGTGACCGGTGATGTTACATAGTCGGTTGCCATAAAGAATGCACCAAGCATTAATCCACCACCACAAAGCTCAGCAACGATATAGTCGATGTCAAAGCCATGTCCGCCGAACAAGCTGATAAATATTACAAATGTAATGATATAGGTTCCCGGAATCCGAAGTGTAATGACACCCATCAGGATTAAGAACATTGCTCCAATTAAGATAGCAATAGCGGATGTCTCTCCGATGGTTCCGGCGGTCTTACCAATTAACATATTCATGGTATTAACAGCTCCAACGCCCTGTTCTCTGATCAGAGCCAGTGGAGTTGCTCCTGAATATCCATCTACGGTAAAGTTTGTCATGTCTGCGGCAAATGCTATCAGTAAAAAGCATCTTGCACCCAGTGCCGGGTTCATAAAGTTCTGTCCCAGTCCGCCAAACATCATTTTAACAATAACGATTGCAAATACACTGCCAATCACAGCCTCCCACCATGGAAGGGATGCCGGCAGGTTTAATGCAAGTAACAGTCCGGTAACTACCGCACTTAAATCACTGACGGTATTCTTCTTATGTACAATCAGATTGAAAATCCACTCTGATGCAATACAGCTTGCAACAGATACCAAAATCAATACTGCTGCTTTATATCCAAAATTAACAATACCAAATATACTTGTTGGAAGCAGAGCTATAATTACATAAAGCATGATTCTGCTTGTTGTATCTTTGGCTCGTACATGTGGTGATGATGATACATGATATAACTCACTCACAATAGTCCACCTCTTTCTTTGTTATTTATTTTTTTCTTTTCAGCAAGAACCTGTTTTTTCATTGTCTTAATAAGCTGTGCTAACGGACGTTTTGCCGGGCAGATAAAACTGCAGCTTCCACATTCCACGCACTCAAGACCATGCCATTTTTCAAATCCTGCCATATCTCCATGCTCTGAGAATTTAGATAATCTGGATGGAACAATCTGTTCCGGACATGCTTCTACGCAACGGCCACAATTGATGCATGCTGTTGCATCTGCATCTGCTTCTGCCACTTCATCTTTGGTCATACAAAGGAGTGCCGAGGTAGTCTTGGTTGTCGGCACATCTAATCCGAACATGGAAAAGCCCATCATCGGACCACCGGAAATAATCTTCTCCGGCTGCTCTTTACATCCACCGGCAGCATCTAAAAGTTCCTGGAAACTGGTTCCGATTAAGAACTCAAAGTTACCCGGATCTTCTACTGCATCACCGGTAACTGTAAAGATTCTGCTTGTAACAGGTTTTCCTTCCTTTACTGCATGGTATACGGCAACCATGGTTGCAACATTATCCACGATACATCCTGCATCTGCCGGAAGCATCTTGGAATTGATGGCACGGCCTGTCACTGCATAAATGAGTTGACGCTCACCACCCTGCGGGTATTTTGTCATAAGAGGTGCGACCTCCATACGAGGCTCATCTTTCGTTAATTCTAATAATTTTGCGATACAATCCGGTTTATTATTCTCGACTGCAAATACACCCTTGGCATGTTCAAACATACTAAGAATGATACGCATGCCTTCTACCAGTTCTTCTGTGTGGTCTAACATGATGCGGTAATCAGATGTCAGATATGGTTCACACTCTGCACAGTTGGCAATAATATAGTCGATTTTTTCCGGTTCCTTCGGAGATAATTTTACGTGGGTTGGGAATCCTGCTCCACCCATACCAACAACTCCCGCTTCTTTTATACGGTTAATAATTTCTTCTTTGGAAAGAGCACTGACGTCTTCTACTGCCTGATACTCTACCTCCTTAAATTCACCATCGCTTTCAATTACAATGGAGTTCACCATATCACCTGTTGGAACTCTTCTTGGCTCAATTTTCTTAACAGTTCCGGATACGGACGCATGGATTGGTGCAGATACGAAGCCGCCTGCTTCTGCTATCTTCTGCCCTTTCAAAACGGAATCTCCTACCGCTACGATTGGTGTTGCCGGTGCTCCAATATGCTGCGATAACGGATATACCAGTTCACCTTTGGGTAATAATTCACGTATTGGCTTATCTTTTGATAAATCCTTTCCTTCGAAAGGATGGACGCCACCTTTAAATGTCATTAAACCCATCTTATGTGCCCCTCTTTCTATGATAGTATTGCACTGCATATGCAATGCGTTTAACATAAAATGTATTATAACACAAATTAGAATTTTTTGACACACTAAAAAAGATTTTTTCTCAATATTTTTGTCGATTTTTAACAAGGAATGATTACTTTTTGCCCATACATCGTGTATAATAAAAAATGACAGGAGGACAGATATGAAAACAATTGTACATGAAATTCCATATAGTCCGGCTTCGAATTTAGATGAGGAAATATTCACTGCTTCCTCTGTCTTTTTCGATATCGAAACTACCGGATTTTCCTCGGCTCATACCAGTCTTTATCTGATTGGATGTGCCTATCACATAGAACAGATGCTTTATATCAAACAGTTTTTGCCGAAACACCGGAAGAAGAAAAAGAAGTACTTGAGCAGTTTCTTTTGCTATTAGACGGTTTTGATACAATTATCACTTTCAATGGAATCGGCTTTGATATTCCTTATCTGAAAGCAAAATGCAATACTTATGAATGTAACGAGCACTTTGCTGATTTTACTTATGTGGATATTTTCAAATCCATTTCCCAGATAAAGCATATTCTCCAGCTGCCAAATTACAAGCAGAAGACCATCGAAGCTTTTCTTGGCATTGGCAGGAATGACTTATATTCCGGCGGTGAATTGATTGAGATCTATCATTCGTATACCAAGGAACCACGTCCGGATAAATTGGAGATTCTTCTGCTCCACAACTACGAAGATGTTCTGGATATGCCTGCATTACTTCCCGTCTTATCCTATGTCCATCTGTTTTACGGACAGTATTTATCCTGCAGTGCTTCTGTTTCTGAATATACAGATTATAAGCAGCAGGAAAAGAAAGAACTGATTCTTTCTATTGAGCCGGAATTTCCATTTCCAAAGCATATTTCCTGCCGCATGGGTTCTGTTTATTTCTATGCAAAGGGCAAAAAATGCACCCTCTCTGTCCGTTTAGAAGAGGATGCCCTGAAATATTTCTTTCCAAATTATAAGGATTATTATTATCTTCCGGCTGAAGATACTGCAATGCACAAAAGTGTAGCATCATATGTCGATAAAGAACACCGCAGACAGGCTACCGCTGCCACCTGCTATACCCGGCATAAAGGAAGCTTTCTTCCACAGTACGAAGAGCTTATTTCTCCTTCTTTTAAACACGACTATAAGGAAAAAATATCTTACTTTGAACTTACGGAAAAATTTCTTTCATCGCCGGAGCTTATCAAAAGTTATGTAAACCACTTGTTAGAAGCTATAAAAAACAAGAAAATCAAGTGATACCTACCTTATACGCCGCAGTATACATCCTCGCGGAGCGTTTTTTTACTTTACAGGAAAGCAATTTCCTGTAAAAAAGACCTCTTTCCCAATTTAGAGAATGAGGTCTTTACTATGTCATCATTATTTCTGAAAGAAAAATGACTGATGTCTTTTAAATTCAACTCACGATAATTCATAATCTGCTCTGTACTTCCGATAAATAACATTCCATCTTTTGCCAAAGAATCATAGAACTTGCGATAAATCTCGTCTTTTGCTTCTTCTGTAAAATAAATTACTACATTTCTGCAGACAATCAAATGACAACCTGATGGATATGGATCCCGCAAAAGATTATGTTCCCGAAATTCTACATGCTTTTTGATTTCATCGGAAATCTTATAGGATTTTCCTACCTGTGTAAAATACTTACGCTTCAAATCATCCGGTACAGATTCAATGCTCTTTTCGTTATAAAGTCCAACTCTTGCTTTCTCAAGTACCTGTTTATCAATATCAGTAGCAATTATATGTATCTGGTTCAGCGGAACATGCTTTGATAAAGCCATTACAAGAGAGTATGGCTCATCTCCGGTAGAACACGCTGCACTCCAGATTTTCAAATTGCTGCCAAACTGTTTTATAAGTGCCGGGAAAACCTCTTCGTCCAAAAACTTCCACTGTTCCGGGTTCCGGTAAAATTCCGAAACATTAATAGTCAGGAAATTAATAAACTGGTCAAACTTCTCTTTATCTGTATGAAGCAGATGTACATACTCATCATAGGACTGAGCCTTATTCTTTACCAAAAGGCTGTCAATCCTACGACGCATCTGTTTCTCTTTGTAAGCATTTAAGTCAATCGTGGTCATTGCATATATATCTTTTTTAAACTTTTCATAGCCTTCAAACATATATGCTACCTCCTACCTTATTATTCTTCTGTAGGAACTTCTTCTGTATCAGCTTCCTCTTCTGGCAGAAGTGCTTTCATGCTTAAGCTGATTTTCTTGTCTTCTTCATTAAAGTCAACTACTTTAGCTTCTACTTCCTGGCCTACTTTTTAATACATCAGAAGGTTTCTCAACATGCTCTCTAGAAATCTGGGATACATGAAGTAATGCATCTACTCCAGGAGCTAATTCTACGAATGCACCAAAGTCTGTCATTCTTGCAACAACACCTGTTACCACATTACCTACTGCATATTTCTCTGCAGCATTATTCCAAGGATTCTCATCCTCAAATTTCATACTCAGTGCAATCTTATTCTCATTGATATCTTTGATGAATACTTTTACAGTATCGCCAACTTTGAATACTTTCTTAGGACTTTCAACACGTCCCCAGGACATTTCAGAAATATGTAACAGTCCGTCTGCTCCACCAAGGTCGATGAATGCGCCAAAGTCTGTTACGTTCTTTACTGTACCGTCTACAACATCACCAACATGGATTCTCTCCATGAGTTCTTTCTGTTTTTCAGCTTTCTCTGCTACTAAAAGCTGCTTACGGTCACCGATGATTCTTCTCTTGCGAGGGTTGAACTCTGTGATTACAAATGAAATTTCCTGTCCTTCATACTTAGATAAATCTTTCTCGTAAGTATCTGATACAAGGCTTGCAGGAATAAATACTCTTGTTTCTTCCACTACAACACTTAAACCACCGGATAATACCTGTGTAACCTTTGCGGTAAGCACTTCCTGATTTTCGAATGCTTCCTCTAATCTCTTGTTTCCCTTCTCTGCAGCAAGACGTTTGTAAGTAAGAAGTACCTGTCCCTCACCATCATTTACCTTTAAAACTTTGGCTTCCATAGTGTCACCTACGGATACAACGGTGGTCAGGTCTACATTTGGCTCGTTTGTGTATTCATTACGAGTAATGATTCCATCTGATTTGTAGCCGATATTCAGGATGATTTCATCTGGCTTAACACCGATAACGACGCCTTCGACTACCTCTCCATTTCTTATTGTTTTAAAAGATTCTTCCAACATTTGTTCAAAGCTCATTTCTGACATTCTTTTGAACCTCCTCAATAATATTATTTGGGGTAGATGCCCCTGCGGTAATACCTACGTTATCAATGGTCCGAAGTACTGCCGGATCCAAATCATCTATGGTTTGTATATAGTAAGTATTTCCACATTCCTTTTTACATATTTCAAATAACTTCTGTGTGTTGGAACTGCTCTTCCCGCCAACCACAATCATCGCTTCAACTTCTTTTGCCAAAGCCCTCGACTGGGTCTGCCGCTCTTCCGTTGCATTACAGATTGTATTTAAAACAATTATATCATAACCTTTTTTATTTATAATTTCAACTAATTCTTGAAATTTATTGTAGTTAAATGTCGTTTGTGATACGATACAAACCTTTTTTCCTGCTGAAACCCGGAAATTTTCTGCTGCTTCCCTCGTTCCAATTACCGTAATTTCCTCTTCATTTCCCCATCCACGGATTCCTTCTACCTCCGGATGGCTGGCATTTCCGATAATTACAACATGATAACCGGCATCTCCATATTCCCGTACATGACGATGTATCTTCTTTACAAAAAGGACAGGTGGCATCCACGATATGGTAACCGGCATTTTCTAATGTCTGATATATTTTTTCGCCTACACCATGGGAACGGATGACGATGGTTCCTTTTTCTGATTCTTCTATTTCTGAAATATCATGGATTACGGTTACGCCCTTTGCCTCTAAATCCTTTACCACTTCTTCATTATGAATAATCGGTCCGTAAGTATAAATCGGGTCTTTTATTCCATCCTTTGTTTCATCGTTTGTTTCAAGCTGTGCATAAACCATATCTACTGCACGCTTTACGCCAAAGCAGAAACCTGCACTTTTTTGCAACTCTGACATTTTTCATATTAACATTTTTCCCTATAAATATTTTTGATGGTTTCTACCACTTCTTCAATTCCCATATCAGAACTGTCTACAAGAACTGCATCATCTGCCTGCTTTAATGGTGAAATATCCCTGTGCATATCCTGATAATCACGGTCCGCAATATCTTTTTAATCACTTCCAAGTCACAGGCAGCACCTTTTTCCTGCAATTCCTGATATCTTCTCTCGGCTCTTGTTTCAACACTTGCAGTAAGATAAATCTTTACCTGGGCATTCGGCAGCACACAGGTTCCGATATCTCTTCCATCCATGATAACATCTTTATCTGCTGCAAGCTTCTGCTGTAATTCAACCAGTTTTGTGCGGACTTCCTTATAAACACTGGTGGCAGATGCCATTTTTCCAACTTCTTCTTTCCGGATTTCTTTGCTGACATTCTCTCCGTTTAAAAGCACCTGCTGTTCCCCGTTCTCATAGGCAATAGATACTTCCACGGTTTTACAGGCATCTGAAATTGCTGCCTCATCTTCCTTTGCAATGCCATTTCTCATAAAATACAATGCCATACTCCGATACATGGCTCCTGTATCTACATATATAAAAGAAAGTTCCTTTGCAAGCTGTTTTGCTATAGTGCTTTTTCCGGCTCCTGCCGGTCCGTCGATTGCTATATTAAAGCTCATTTCTCATCCTCCGATTTTTCTGCTTTTTTATTCTCTTTATTCATTTCCAATGCTGCTTCCTGCCAGATATCCGGTGGACCAGGCAATCTGCAGATTAAAGCCGCCGGTAAATGCATCCAAATCCAATACCTCTCCGGCAAAATAAAGATGCTTTGTTAATTTTGATTCCATGGTCGATGGATTTACTTCTTTTACAGAAACACCACCCTTTGTAATAATGGCTTCCGAAAAGCCCCGTAAACCAGTCAGTGTAACCGGGAACTTCTTTGTCAGTTCCACCAAGCGCTGCCGTTCCTCTTTGGTTACTTCATTGACACGCTTTTCTGCTGGAATCTTAGCAAGTCTTAAAATAATCGGCAGGAATTTGGATGGATATAATTTTTCAATTCCATGAATCACCTGCCGGTTCTTTGCCTCTTCAAAGTCCCTTAAAATTCTGTGATCTAACTGTTCTTCCGAGAGTGCCGGTTTCCAGTCAATATATAATTGCAGCGGCTGTTTTCTTACTGCATCATTTACCACGCTGCTGGCACTTAACATCAGCGGTCCACTTACGCCAAAATGGGTAAATAACATTTCTCCAAAAGCTTCATACAAAAAGCTTTTTGCCCTGATAAATGCTTGCCTTTACATTTTTCAACGATAGCCCCTGCAATTCTTTGACATATTCCTCTTCTGCGTTAAAAGGCACAAGGGATGGACTGCAGGTTTTTATGGTATGTCCGCAGGCTTCTGCGAAACGATAACCATCCCCGGTAGAACCGGTAGATGCATAAGAACAGCCGCCTGTTGCAATAACTACTGCATCTGCCGGCATTTTCTTTCCCTCTGCAGTAATTACTCCATGTACACAATTCTCCGATACCATAAGCTTTTCTACCGCTGTATGATACATAATCTTTACTTTATGTGCATCCAGGGAGCGTTTTAAGGCTGCAATGACATCCGATGAATGGTCTGATACAGGAAATACGCGGTTTCCCCGCTCCACCTTTACCGGTGTACCATTCTGTTCAAAGAAATCCATGACCCGGAAATTGTCATAAGAATAGATTGCGCTGTATAAGAACTTGGAATTCCTTGGAATGTTTGAAAATAGTTCTTCCGTATCACATGCATTGGTAAGGTTGCATCTTCCTTTTCCGGTAATGAATAATTTTTTCCCGATTTTCTCATTGCGTTCTAACAATACGACCTGATGTCCCTGCTCTGCCGCAGCAATTGCTGCAAAACAGCCCGCCGGTCCACCACCGATTACAAGTACCTTACTCATCTGCATCTCCTAATTTGGCATATCTCATTTTGATTTTATCATCAATATAATTAATTTCATCATTTTCATATACCTGGTATTCATTCCAGATATCCTCCAGGGTCTCCAATGTCTTGGCAACCTCACCCTGCTTCTTCATACACAGAGCAACAATCAGTGCGTTGATAACACTAAGCGGTGCAACCAGTGAATCCACAATAGACGCCATATCACTGTCTGCGATCAGATTACAGGACGAATACAAATTCATCGGTGAATGCACACTGTCTGTTAATGTAATCACTTTTGCATTCCGGTTATTGGCAAATTCCATTGCCTTTAAGGTCCGCATGGAATATCTCGGAAAACTGATTCCGATAATTACATCTTCCTTACTGATTCGCACCATCTGTTCAAATAATTCACTGGAATTATTGGTCTGAAGCAATGTCACATTTTCAAACATCAGATTAAAGTAAAACGCCATAAAAGCTGCCAGTGGAGCGCAGCTTCGTATTCCAACAATATAAATATGTTTTGCTTTGATAATGGTATCTACTGCCAGTTCAAAAGCATGCTCATCAATATGTTCCAAGGTATCCTTAATTTTCTCCTGATCCGACTGCAATACCGTTTCTAATATATGCGACTGGCTGATTCTTCCATAAGTCACTTCCATACGCTGAATGGAGTTGAGCTTATTCCGAACCATCTCCTCTAAAGCCTTTTGAAATTCCGGATAACCCTTATAGCCTAAATGTGTAGCGAATCGTACTACAGTCGATTCGCTCACACCTACTACCTGTCCCATTTTTGCTGCCGTAAAAATACAGCCTTATCATAATTATCCGTAATATAGGTTGCTAATATTTTCTGTCCTTTGCTTAAACTTCCATAACATTCGTTGATTCGACTGGTCAAATCATTGGTATTCCCATTCATAGTTCCTTCTTCTCGATTCTACAAATATTTTGCATTTTTTATGTCGTTTTAACATTTTTTTTTTGCAGGATTTTCGTCAGTTTCCATGTCGTCTGGCAATTTCCTGCTTCTGCTTGGAGGCGACATAAGTCCCCAAGTCGAGATTTGCCTGCTTTACCGTACATCCTACAATCACTTTCGTTTCATCTACCGGCTCCTGACGAACAGCTATACCGGATAACTGCACTTTAAGCCTGCTTGTTTTATCTTCAAACGTCAAATGAAACGGTCCCATGGAAAGATAATTCATATCCGGCATCCCCACAAATGACACTCCGGTAGCACTGATATCCTTCACAACCACAGAACGATTTGCTCTTGTACTGTCAATGGACAACATTCCATCCAGTCCCAGATACTGGCGGTACGCCTGTCTGCGGTTCCATTTTTATTCCATCACGCTTGCATACAATTGCATGATATTTTTCTTTTCCTGCCTGGACGGTCTGCATTCTGCACCCCTCCCATATCAGCGGTTTGATTCCATCTTCCATATAAATTACACTGATATGCACCTTATCTCCGGAAAAATTAATAATTTTCCCATCATAACGTATTGGCTCAATTAATAAAATGCCTTCTTTTCCAAAAAAGCAACTGTACTATCATATTCTGCTGAAGCATTCTCCACATTCACCAGCACCTGCACCGGCTCCCCTGTCCCCAATTCATACAGTTTCATTGTCCTTCACCTTTTCCCTCTCCAAATACCGTGAAAGAACTGCCACAATATTTTCAAATGCTTTGCAATTAAATTTGTCTACCCCATGACAAATCATGACTTCATCATAGCAATCTTTTGTCCTCTTGTCCATAGAATTTTTATGTAATTCTGATATTCCATTATACCCATCAAAAGGAAAACAGCTACAGACATATTTGTCTGTAGCCGCCTCTTTACTGCTATAGATAGCAAGGTATCCTATACCGGATATGCTCCGTTCTTTGTATCTGCAATTGTTGTATCAACTTTTTGTCTGCTGTGCCTGACGATATTTGAAAAACTCTGTTGCTACCTGTGGGAACAATGCATAAGATAATACATCTTCATCCTGCTGTTTGTACTGTTTCATTTCAGCTTCAATCTTATCTAATTCAGGCTCAAGTAAGTCTGCCGGACGGCAGGTAATTGCCTTATCTTTGTCAGCACCGAGAACCTTATCCACAACTTCCGGATTGAAAGGTTTAACAGTCTGACCATATTTTCCAAGAAGAATATCCTTAGTCTCTTTGGTAGCAACTTTGTAGCGTTCTCCCATCAACACATTAAATACAGCCTGTGTACCAACAATCTGGGAAGATGGTGTAACGAGCGGCGGCTCACCGAGATCTTTACGAACACGCGGTACTTCTGCAAGTACTTCCTCGTATTTGTCCTCTTTCCCCTGCTCTTTTAACTGGGAGATCAGGTTGGATAACATACAACCCGGTAACTGATATAATAAAGTCTTGATGTTTACACCTAATACTTTCGGGTTCATCAGACCACTCTCTAATGCTTCCTCTCTCATCGGGCGGAAGTAATCAGCGATCTCAGCCAGTTTGTTCTGGTCAAGACCGGTATCGAACTCTGTGCCCTTGAATGCCTCTACCATAACCTCGGTTGCCGGCTGGCTGGTACCAAGTGCAAATGGTGACATTGCTGTATCGATAATGTCACAGCCTGCCTCAACCGCCTTCATGTATGTCATGGAAGCGACACCGGAAGTATAGTGTGTATGGAGCTCGATCGGAAGGTTGGTTGCAGACTTTAATGCCTGAATCAGCTCGGTTGCCTTCGTCGGAACCAAAAGACCTGCCATATCTTTGATACATAAGGAATCAGCACCCATGTCTTCTACTCTCTTTGCCATTTCCATCCAGTAATCCAAGGTATAAGCATCTCCGAGTGTATAAGATAATGCAACCTGAGCATGTCCTTTTTCTTTGTTACATGCGCTTACTGCTGTCTGAAGGTTACGAACATCATTTAAGCAGTCAAAAATACGGATGATATCAATTCCGTTTGCGATGGATTTCTGTACGAAATACTCTACTACATCATCAGCATATGGACGGTATCCTAAGATATTCTGTCCACGGAACAGCATCTGCAGTTTAGTTTTCTTAAATCCATCTCTTAATTTACGAAGTCTCTCCCATGGATCTTCTTTTAAGAAACGAAGGCAGGCATCAAATGTTGCTCCACCCCACCACTCTACTGCATAATATCCAACTTCATCCATTTTCGGGATAATTGGAAGCATCTGTTCTGTTGTCATTCTGGTTGCAATCAGAGACTGATGCGCATCACGCAGAACAGTTTCTGTAATTTTTAAAGGTTTTTTCATTTCTTCTGACATTTCTATCCTCCTATATACCAAAGATTGCCATAAATACACCGGCAGCTACTGCTGTACCGATAACACCGGCAACGTTTGGTCCCATTGCATGCATAAGTAAAAAGTTTGTCGGGTCTTCTTCTGCACCAACCTTCTGCGATACACGCGCAGCCATAGGCACGGCGGAAACTCCGGCAGAACCAATCAACGGATTAATCTTTCCTTTGGTAATCCAGCAAAGCAGTTTTCCGAAGAGGACTCCGGCTGCAGTACCAAACATAAATGCAATCAGTCCAAGAGCAACAATCTTAAGTGTGCTGACATTTAAGAATGCTTCTGCACTTGTAGATGCACCAACGGATGTACCAAGAAGGATAACTACGATATACATCAAAGCATTGGATGCTGTATCTGTAAGCTGTCTGACTACACCAGACTCACGGAAGAGGTTACCAAGCATAAGCATACCAACCAACGGAGCGGTTGTCGGAAGAATCAGACATACAATTGTAGTAACTACGATTGGGAACAAAATCTTCTCCAGTTTGGATACCGGACGAAGGTTCTCCATCTTGATTGCACGTTCTTTCTTTGTTGTAAACAGTTTCATAATTGGCGGCTGAATAATCGGAACCAGAGACATATAAGAATATGCTGCCACCGCAATCGGTCCCATCAATGCAGCCTGTCCTAACTTACCGGCAAGGAAGATAGAGGTCGGTCCATCGGCTCCACCGATGATGGAAACAGCAGCTGCTGCCTTATCATTAAAGCCCATCAGAATTGCAAGCAGGTAAGCTCCGAAAATACCGAACTGTGCTGCTGCTCCTAAAAGGAAGCTGATTGGGTTTGCAATCAAAGGGACCAAAGTCTGTCATCGCACCAACTCCAAGGAAAATCAGAGACGGTAAGATTGACCACTCATCCAGAGTATAGAAATAATAAAGTAAACCACCGACACCATTGCTGGTCTCTTCCGGATTTGCCATAATGTCCGGGTAGATATTTACCAGAAGCATACCAAAAGCAATCGGAACCAGAAGAAGCGGTTCAAATCCTTTCTTGATTGCCAGATATAAGAATACGCAGGCAATTACAATCATAAGGTAGTTACCCCAGGTAAGGTTAAAGAAAGCGGTCTGATGCAGGAGGTTACTCATTGTGTCTCCAACATAACTTAACATAATTTTCCTCCTAGTTGTTCATTGTAGCAAGTAATGCTCCTGCTTCTACGCTGTCACCAACTGCAACTTCGATGCTTGCAACTGTTCCGTCTTCCGGTGCAACAACAGGAGTCTCCATTTTCATAATTTCAAGAATCAGAACTGCATCACCTTTCTTTACTGCTGTTCCAGGCTGAGCCTCAATCTTGAATACTTTTCCGGCTGCTCCGGCTTCAATCTTAATGCTTCCTGCTCCGGCTGCTGCCTTAGGTGCTGCTGCTTTTGCTGCAGGAGCTGCTGCTGCCTTTCTTGGTGCAGCTACAGGTGCAGATGCTCCGTTCTCTTCTACGGTAACATCATAAACATTTCCATTTACTGTAATTGTATAGTTTTTCATCTTTATATCCTCCTAATTATTCTTCAAACTATCTTCTCTTAATGGAACGTACTACAAATCCATCTGTAGAACTTCCTGTTGCTGCCGCAATTGCAGCAGAGATAACTGCAACAAGTTCCAAATCATCCTGAACCAGCTCTTCTTTCTGAGCAATCTGTTCTACTACTTTATCTTCTTTTGCAGCAGTTGCATCAGCCGCATTCTTTTTCTTATTCTGTAAATAAGGAATAATTCGGAATGCATAAATAATAATACTGATTAAAATTAAGATTACAAATACGGTACCCATGCCCATAAGTGTATTCATTCCGGCTTTGCCCATTTTCTCGCCAAGTGAATATACCTTGTCAAATGTCATACTGGTAAGTTCCGGTGTGTCTGTAGTTGTATCAAATACAACAGTAAAACTCAAATCACGGTTGGTATAATTCAATATCTGTTCCATTACCATTGTCTTATTTGACTCTGTCATGGTAAAGTCACCAAATCCCTGGAAGTCTCCTTCGTCAGCAACAGCTTCTTTCCAACTGCTATAGAAGTTGTAGTTTACTGCATCGCTCTTCTCTGAAATGGAAGAAAGAGCATTATCAATATCAGCTTCTGACACAGTAGTTATCTGCTGTACTGTCTGTTGTACTGTATCCTTCCACTGGTCATAGGTGCCTCCATTGAATGTTATTGAAGTCTGATCTGTCTTACCACAGGTACCGTAACAGAAAATGCAAGCAGACAAACACATACAAGCATCCACAATTTTTTTCTTCATAAGATTCACCTTTCTATTTTGTTCCATGTTTCTTATATGGAGTATCCATACGTTTTGTAAACAGCATTTCAAAAGCTGCTACAAGATATTTTCTGGTATCAGCAGGCTCAATAATCAAGTCTACATATCCTCTCTTAGCTGCAGTTACAACGTTAGACTGTAATGCCTCATATTCTTTTGCTTTCTCAGCAAGCTTGTCCGCATCAGCGTCTGTATACATAATCTCTGCTGCAAGACGTGCATCCATCATACCGGTCTTAACATCCGGTAAATGCGTATACAAGGTCAGCACCGATTGCTTTGGAGTTCATCATTACTGCTGCACTTCCGTAAGCATTACCGGTAAGCAGGCTAACCTTAGGAACGGTAGCATTTGCAAATGCATATGTAAGTTTAGCCAGAGCTTTTGCAAGTCTTCTTTCGCTGCATTTTGTTGCTGTAAATCCAGCCACATTGGTAAGAGATAATACAGGAATATCAAATGCATCACAGAACTGGATGAATTCAGAAGCTTTTTCACAGCCTTTTGCACAAAGTGCTGCATCATGCTCTGCGACTTTCTTTCCTTCTTCATCATATTCTTCTGTGCAGTTAGCAACAGCACCGACCGTCAGTCCGTTTAACTGGATGAATCCGGTTACCATGCTCTTTGCATAATCCTTCTTTGTCTCTAAGAAATTATGATTATCAGAAATCTCGCTTAATACGAAACGAGGATCGCCTTTCATGGTATCTACATTTTCGCATGCACGGTTCAAATCATCTTCACAGTCTTCCATATAACCATTCTCTGTGTTATCTGCCGGAAGCATGCAGACCAGTTCACGAATCTGTGCAAAGATTTCTTCTTCGGAACCTGCCATATCAATGACGCCGGTCTCTGTGCTCTGGAAATCTGCAGAAGAAGTATCACATTTTCCAACGTAATTTCCTTCGATTGCGTTTGGTGCATTTACAAACATTTTTGCTTTATCAGCTTCCATATATGCAAAATCACATAATCCAGGTACTACGGTAAGTCCGCCGCCACAGTTGCCAAATACAGCACAAATCTGTGGAATTACTCCGGATGCCATAACCTGTTTTTCATAAATCATTCCTAATGCATTCAAAGCATCTACTGATTCCTGAAGACGAACTCCGGCACAATCCAAAAGTCCGATTACCGGTGCACCCATCTTCATTGCTCTGTCATAAACAGCTGCAATTTTCTTTGCATGCATCTCGCCAATTGTTCCATTTAATACGGAAGAATCCTGACTGTAGACAAATACCAGATTACCATCAATCAGACCATGTCCGGTAATGACACCATCTGATGGCGTAGCTTCATCTGCCAGATTAAAATCCGTATTTCTTGCGGTTACCAGAGAACCGATTTCCATAAAGCTGTTTTCATCCAGCAAACGGCAAATTCTCTGTTCTGCTAAGTTATTACTTCTGTTGCTCATCTCTTAGTCCTCCATCTATTTTAGAAAAATAAAATTTTTCGCTAGGGTAATTGTAGTACATTGACCAAAACTTTTCAATAGCAAATTGTTAATTTTTTCACAGATTTTACATATCGCATTTTATGGCTGATTTTCTGACTTTATAAAGAAAAAAGGTCAACCATTCTGAGGCAGCTGTAGCGGTAATCCCATGCCGGAACACTGTCTTTTAAGACAAGTTCTTCCTCTCTCACCACCTGCCCGTTCAGTATATACTTAAGGGTTCCAACAGTAGTTCCTGCTTCCACCGGAGCCTCAAGTCTCTGCTTTCTCTCCAATTTAAATTCAATGGATTCATCCTTACGAAGCAGTATATTTTCTATCTGTTTTTCCTCTGTCCTGTTCTGAACCTCTGTCATCTTAATTCTGCTATAGCCTTCTGTCTTTGCCCCACTTATCTCAAGGGGACATTCTGCTTCCTTGGGAATTTCCAACTCCAGAAGATTTACCTTTTCAAATGAATCAATTCCATACTGCATCAACTGTTTTGTGTCTGACCATTTATAATTCTTATTGTTTGGCCAGCCGCAGCCTAAAAGTGCCACCACATAGGTACGGTCATCCCGCCGCAATGCTCCCACATAACAGTATCCGGCATTGCCCGTAAAACCGGTTTTACCACTGATTGCTCCGTCAATCATCGTAAGGAAACGGTTGTGATTATTGCAGCTGTAGTTTCGTGTTCCTTCTATATTAGAAAAGGAATAGGACGGTTTCTGCGTAATTTCAAGAAAAGTCTCTTTCATGGGAGACTCCTTGATGCAATAGCTCATAATCCGGGCAAGGTCGGCTGCTGTCGTTCCATGGAATCCGTTTTCATCTTCCTTATCCAGTCCGTTTGGCGTAATGAAATAGGTATCCATGCAGCCAAGCTCCGCCGCCTTCTCATTCATCAAGCCAGCAAATGCCTCCACACTTCCTGCCACATGTTCCGCAATTGCCACTGCCGAATCATTGTGGGATTCTAAACATCATCAGAGAGAAACAAAGGTCTTTTAATAAAAACTGTTCCCCACTTGCTCCATTCAGCTGCACATCCGGCTGGGAGGCTGCATAATCAGAAAATGTAACCACGTTATTTAAATCTGCATGCTCTAAGGTTACAATCAATGTCATAATCTTTGTCGTACTGGCATTTGCCCGGCGCACATCCTCTTCTTTTCCAAACAAAATACGCCCTGAATCCGCATCCATTAAGCATGCAGACAGCGCGTACAAATTCTTTGGTTCTTCGATTTCTATTTCATTTTCTTCCTGCGTTTCATCCGGATTATCCTGTGGCAGCGGTTCTGCCGGAATATGATTGGAACTAAAAAATATAAAAAGCAGAGATAATGCTGTCATTTTCTTCCACCGTCTCTTTTTCATGACCGCTCCGAAATACATTTTCTCTGCATTCTATTCATTTCTTTCTATGATTATACTCCCGCTTACTACATTCCCTGTTGCTATACTTCAAGCTTCATTTCTGCTTCCTGTTCAGCCTGATGTTTGAATTCTTCCACCTGGTCTTCATTCAGCACCGGGAGTTCATCGATGGAATGCACACCAAAGCTCCGTAAGAATTCCTCTGTTGTGCCAAATAGCATCGGTCTGCCCGGAGCATCCAATCTTCCCACTTCATTGACCAGATTATATTCCACCAGTTTGCTTACTGCATGGTCGCAGGATACGCCACGGATTTTTTCAATCTCCGCCTTGGTGATTGGCTGCTTATAAGCAATGATGGATAAGGTCTCTAACAGTACGTCTGTAAGGACACGCTTCTTCGGCTGTTTTGCAATCCGAATCAGATATTCATACATTTCATTCTTCGTACACATCTGATAAGCGCTGTCCAGTTCGATAATCTGGATACCTCTTTCTTCCTGCTCATATTTCTGCCGGAGTGCTTCTATTTTCTTTTTGGTTTCCTGTTTGTCTAATTCAATTGCATTAGCAATTTTATCCAATTCTACCGATTCCCCATGGTAAATAAAATTGCTTCTATAATTGCTTCATAATTCTTTTCTTCCATTACTACCCTCATATAATAAGAGCCTAGGCTGCAACCTTGGACTCTATTCTGATATCATCAAATATTTTATCCTGATAAATGGTTATCTTGCCCATCTTCATTAACTCAAGCACTGCAAGGAAGGTCACGATAATCTCCATCTTGCCACACTGTGCTTCTAAAAGACTGCGAAAGCTGAAATGCGGATGTGTCATTGCATACTGCTCTAAATATACCATTTTATCGGACAGTGATACTTCTTCTTTCTCAATCTTGCCAAATTTGGGACGAACCGGGTCAATCTTATCTTCCTGCTTACGCATGATGGATTTGAAAATATCATTCAATTTCTTCAATGTGACATCTGCCATCAGTTCCTCTAAATCCACCGGCTCTTCATAGGCAGCTACCTCGTCCGGAATCGTCGGCTCCTTAAACATCACCTTTTCCGCATCCATCTGACGGTCTTTTAATTCATAGGAAATGCATTTATACATCTTATATTCCAAAAGCTGTTCTACCAGTTCTGCTCTCGGGTCTTCTGCTTCCTCTTCTTCTGTCTCTTTTGCCGGAAGAAGCATCTTTGATTTAATATCAATCAGTGTGGCTGCCATGACTAAGAACTCACTCATAACATTTAAATCCTGCCGCTTCATTTCCCGGATATATTCCATATACTGATCCGTAATCTCCACAATCGGTATATCATAAATATCAATTTTATTTTTATCCAGCAGATGAAGGAGCAAATCTAACGGTCCTTCGAACACCTGCAGCTTTACTGTTAATTCCATTTCAAAACCTCTCCATTCTTTCCTAGCACATCTATTTTAACGGTATCTAAGAAAAAACGCAAGTGTTTTCACAAGATTTAGTGTTTTTCACAACTTTATACCACAAATCAAGCAATATCTTGTGGTTTTATAACCATAAACACAAGTTCCGCCCGGTTAAAGATTCTGATATGAAAGGTATGGGTTCCAAGCCCCGGCTTACGATTACTTTCTTTCCCTCAAAATCAAAGGCTCCTGCATCATATTTCGGGAACCACTGAAACTGCGGAGAAATCAGGCTTCCAACCCCGGAATCCGTATCAGTCCTCCATGATTATGTCCGCAAAAAGTCAAATCCGCTCCCCAGTCTGCATATTCCTTCGCATATCTTGGATTGTGTGCTAACAGCACCTGAAATGTATCTTCCGTCTGCTCCGGAAGCGTTTTCTCAAGATAATCCTGTGGAAGTGGCACATCCACTCCTTTTTTATAACAGGACAATGGAATTTCAAGCCCGGTAACCGCCAGTTCTCCAAAAGCTTCTGTTTCATTATGCAGTACATGAATCCCTAGTTCTTTTAATTTCTTTTCAAAAGCGAAAAATTTCTCCTGATACTCACTTTTTTCTTACATGGGCACGGGATTCATGATTTCCGTAAGAATAATAAACCGGTGCAATCCTGCACAGCTCTTCCAATATCTTTAACGCTGTCTCATAGGTGTCACTTTTCCTGCTGACCACCATATCTCCTGGAATCAGAATCAGATCCGGCTGTCCACTTCTAATTGCATCTAAAAGCCGGATGTTGTCTTTTCCATACTGAAAACCATGCAAATCTGCCAGTACTGCTGCCTTATATTCTCTTTGCACTTTACCACTTTTTATCTCATAATCCGTTCTTGCAAATTTTTTTAATTCCTGCCACTGCCAGATTATGTAAACCAAAATTACACATGCTATTACAATAATGATTTTTAATAACATCTTTCACCTCTTTGCGTCAACAAAATAAACCATGCTTTATCTGCATATTTCTTTCTCTTCTCTATTAAAATGTAATAGAACATACCGGAGGTATTCTTATGCATACCATTCTTTCCATTTTCATAAGCCTGTCTCTTCTCAGCCCGGCCTTTTTACCAATGGCATCACAATTTTCTGTTCTTGCAGAAAACGAAATTCCTGCGGAATCCGACAATCCATCCCCTGATGCTTCCATGCCACATGCTTCCAATCCGGATGCTGCTTCCGATGCATCTGCTCCGGTCACATTGTCCGCTCCCAGCGCTCTTTTAATGGAAGCATCTACCGGAACCATCATCTATGAAAAGGATGCTCATTCCATCCTGCATCCTGCCAGCATTACGAAAATCATGACGCTGATTCTGATTTTCGATGCTCTGGACACACAAAAAATTTCCCTGGATGATGTTGTCACAGTTTCGGAACATGCTGCAAGCATGGGCGGTTCCCAGGTCTTCTTAGAGCCGGGTGAAACCCAGACCGTTGATACCATGATAAAGTGTATCAGTGTTGCCAGTGCCAATGACGCCTGCGTTGCCATGGCAGAATTCATTGCCGGTTCGGAAGATGCCTTCGTTGCCCAGATGAATGAGCGGGCTGCCGGACTTGGTATGAAGGATACCAACCTTGTTAACTGCTGCGGTCTTGACGTTGACAATCATATGACCAGTGCCTATGATGTTGCTCTAATGTCCCGGGAATTAATTACAAAATATCCGCAGATACATAATTATTCCACCATCTGGATGGAAAATATTACCCATGTCACGAAAAAAGGGTCTTCCGAATTTGGTCTAACCAACACCAATAAGCTCATCAAACAATACGCCTATGCCACAGGATTAAAAACCGGTTCCACCGGTCTTGCCAAAATACTGTGTCTCAGCCACTGCTGAAAAAGATAACATTAAACTCATCGCAGTCATTATGGCTGCACCGGATTATAAAGTGCGTTTTTCTGATGCGTCCGCCCTTTTAGACTATGGTTTTTCCGTATGCCGGCTCTATCAGGATACCACACCGCCCGCTCTGCCGGAATTATCAGTACGGGTGGCACCGATAAAAAGGTCAGTCTTTCCTATGAAGGAACCTTTTCTTATCTTGATACTGCCGGAAATGACTTAAATCTTATTGAAAAAAAAGCTTTCTCTTCCAGAAGAAATAAAAGCTCCGGTAACACAGGGAAAAGAAGCCGGCACACTTTACTATACATTAAATGAAAAAGAAATCGGCTCCATCCGGGTCTTATATGATACTACGATTCCAAAAGCTACCTATCAGGATTATTTTCGTAAGACGCTTACTTATTTCTTCTCCCTGTAAAAACTTTTCTACAAAAGCGGGGCCAGCAGACGCAGACAGGTCTGTATCAGCCGTACTCCTACAAATCTGTGTTTGCAGAATTCCAGATCAATCTGCTGTGACTGTCTGATTACCGCAAGTGCATCTTCTTTTAACTGCAGCACTGCCTCGGTCTTATAGCACCAGACTCCGCATTCAAAATGCAGATACATACTGCGGTAATCCAGATTGATACTGCCTACGGTAGCAATTTTATCATCACAGACAAAACTCTTTGCATGAATAAATCCCGGTATATACTGATAAATCTTTACACCACTTTCAATAAGAACACCATAATCTGCCTGTGTCAGAAGATAAACAAATTTCTTATCCGGAATTCCAGGTGTTACAATCCGCACATCCACACCACGTTTTGCCGCATTCTGAAGGCTTACCAGCATTTCATGGTCAATAATCAGATACGGGGTGAAAATGTAGACATACTTCTGTGCTGAATTAATAATGTTCATGTATACATTCTCGCCGGTATTTTCGTGATCTAACGGTGTATCACTATACGGTTGCACATATCCAACGGATGGAATCTCTGCCACATAGTCTGCATCCGGCCGGAACTTCTCATAATCCTCCGTGGAATTTATTATATAATTCCACATTTCAAGAAACATACAGGTAAAGCTCCATACCGCTGCACCTTTCATACGGATACCGGTATCCTTCCAGTATCCAAACCGCTCAATTTCATTGATATATTCAGCTGCAATATGAATTCCGCCAGTAAATGCAACATTTCCATCAATAACGAGGATTTTTCTGTGGTCACGGTTATTCATAATGACAGCCAGTCTCGCCCGCAACGGATTAAACGCCGCACATTTAATTCCGATTTTCTGCAATTCCTTATAGAAATTATTCGGCAGTGTCGTAATGCAGCCAACATCATAATAAATCAGACGTACTTCTACGCCCTCTGCCACTTTTTCCTTCAAAAGCTGAATCAGCTCCCGGAACATCTTTCCATCATCTAAAATAAAATATTCCAGAAAAACAAACTTTTTCGCTTTCCGGATTTCTTCTAACATAACCGGAAACATTTCTTCTCCGGACGGATAATAATTTGTTGCTGTATGTTCATAAACCGGAAAATGCGCCCAGTCACTGATATATACAGACTGTCCAGCGGCAACCGGATCTTCTTCTGCCAGCCGTTCTCTGCACGCTCTATCTTCTGTAAGAAGCGGTTCTACTTCCTCATTTACACGGTTCATTTTCTCTCTTGCCTTTCTGGTGAGTTCCGGTCTTCCAAATACCACATACAGCAACAATCCGAGCAACGGAAACATCAGAATAATAAATACCCATGCCAACCGGTATGCCGGATTCATTCTTCGATTTACAACGAATAAAGCTACGATAAATGCAAGTATATTGAGAATCAGGTTGATGTAAGTAGACATTTTACCAACTTCCAGCAGCAGATAAAATAAATATCCAAACTGAAGTAAAATAAGTAAAACTGTGATAAAAAGTCTGCTGATTAAAACTTTAAATATTTTCTGCACCTTATTCCCTCCTCTTTCTTTTCTACCCCTTATTTTATGCGTATTCTTCATTTTACCGCATTTTCTCCCAGAAATCAAATGTCCGGCGTATTCCTTTCCTCTGTCTCTTTCCCTCTGTCTCTTTCTCTCTGTTTTTATCTCTTCCATGTTCTTTTATTTTATCGAATCAGCTGCATGACATCCAGCCTCCCCAGCCCTGTGCATGCTTGGATTTTCCGGTATCTACACTCGTCTCATAAAGCCGCAGTTTTACTTCTGCCGGTTTTAGATTTGAATAACGGCTTAAAAGCACCGCGACCGCCCCCGCCACCACCGGTGTTGCCATACCTTGTCTCCAAGTGTGAGTACATCCTCTACTCTGTTGATTCTCTCTTTTGCAATCTTAGAAATGTGAACCATTCCCTCTTTGCCAGGAGCAAATTCGATGAAAGCACCGAACTCCTTGATGCTTACAACTGTTCCCTCAAGGATCTGTCCCTGCTCAAAATCAGTTGTGATAATCTTAATCATGTCGATTGCCTTTGCAATCATCTCTTTATCTGTTCCGCAAACTGAAACAGCGCCATCATCTGTGATATCGATCTTGACACCGGTTCTGTCGATAATCTCGTTGATTGTCTTACCCTTCTGTCCGACAACATCACCAATCTTCGATGGATCGATTGTAATCTGCTCAATCTTTGGAGCCCACTCATTTACTTCTTTTCTAGGCTCAGCGATTGCCTTGCTCATGACCTCATCCATGATGTAGAGACGTGCCTCACGTGTTCTCGCGATTGCCTCCTCAACGATAGGTCTTGTAAGTCCGTGAATCTTGATATCCATCTGGATAGCTGTAATACCCTTATGTGTACCTGTTACCTTGAAATCCATATCTCCGAAGAAATCTTCAAGACCCTGGATATCTGTAAGTACAAGGAAATCATCATCTGTATCGCCTGTTACAAGTCCGCATGAGATTCCGGCAACCATAGACTTAATCGGAACACCTGCAGCCATAAGTGACATACATGATGCACATGTTGAAGCCATTGATGTAGAGCCGTTTGACTCAAATGTCTCAGATACGGCACGGATAGTATATGGGAACTCCTCAATGCTTGGAAGTACAGGAACAAGTGCCTTCTCAGCAAGTGCTCCGTGTCCAATCTCACGACGTCCCGGTCCACGTGATACCTTTGTCTCTCCTACAGAATATGCAGGGAAGTTATAGTGATGCATATATCTCTTTGTTGTGATATTATCAGTCCGTCGATTTTCTGAATCTCTGATAAAGGAGCAAGTGTTACAACATCACAAATCTGTGTCTGTCCACGGGTAAACATTGCAGAGCCGTGAACTCTAGGAATCAAATCAACCTCTGCTGCGAGTGGTCTGATCTGGTTGATTGCACGGCCGTCCGGACGCTTATGATCCTTTAAAATCATCTTTCTGACTGTCTTCTTCTGATACTGGTAAATAGCCTCACCAAGTACTGCAAGGTACTCCTCATTGTCAGCGAAGGCTTCCTCTAACTGCTCTGTGATAGCTCTTATATTTTCCTCACGCTTCTGCTTCTCATCTGTGAATACTGCCTCCTCCATCTGCTCAGGAGTAACAATTTTCTTGATATCCTCGAACATCTGCTCAGGAATAGCACAGCTCTCATACTCATGCTTTGGCTTGCCAATCTCATCACGGATCTGATCCATGAATGCGATAACTGTCTGGTTGATATCGTGGCACTTGTAGATTGCCTCAATCATCTGATCCTCAGGAATCTCATTGGCTCCTGCTTCAATCATGATGACCTTTTCCTTTGTAGAAGCAACTGTGAGCTGTAAATCGCCCTCATCCCACTGCTTCTGTGAAGGGTTTACGATAAACTCTCCATCAACAAGTCCCATTTGTGTCATGGCACATGGTCCGTCAAACGGAATATCTGATATATGAACAGCAAGAGCTGTACCGATCATTGCAACTATCTCAGGACGGCACTCAGGATCCACTGACATGACAAGGTTGTTTAATGTAACATCATTTCTGTAATCCTTTGGGAAAAGAGGTCTCATAGGACGGTCAATTACACGATCTGTAAGGATAGCGTTCTCAGATGCCTTTCCCTCACGCTTGTTAAAACCACCCGGAATTTTTCCTACAGAGTACATCTTCTCCTCGAACTCAACGCTGAGTGGGAAGAAATCCACACCATCACGTGGCTTGTCAGATGCTGTAGCTGTTGAAAGGACTGTTGTATCACCATACTTGATAAAAACAGCTCCGTTTGCCTGAGCTGCTACTCTTCCGATATCTACAGTAAGAGTCCTGCCGGCAAGTTCCATTGAATAACTTTTGTACATATTAATTCTCCTTAAAATTCTTTTGCAGAAGTGTATTCCTCTTCCGAAACTACTAAACAATACATGTACGCTCATGCACTCTTTAGTGGTCTCGGCTTACTTCTGCTTTTCAAAAACAATTACCGACAAACTGTGTTGCATAAGCCACCAGTGATACTCTTGTATCTGAAACACCCTGACCATATTTTAACTTCTGTCATGGTCTGTGCCTTTGGCAGCTGCTGTGAAATCTCTACATAGTCGGTGCTTGCATATCCTACATCACCATCTAAGTCTACTTCCACCCAGCCATCATACTGATTTAAAACCTCTAATTCTTCTCCTTCCGGCATCAATGCCAGTTTGGTACAATCGGTATTCATCTCAGCACGTACATTTAAAGTCTGTGTTGTAACGGTTGCAATGGTCTTCATTACTTCCTGGGCTTTTGCTACAGCTGCCTCTCCGAGTGTAATGATATATTCTGCTTTTACATATCCGGTTACCTGACCAGATTCAATTTTAAGCCACTCGCCATCGTCCTCTAATATTTCACATCCGGCATCGTTCTGCATCTTTCCTACGATATCAGAATTGGTATCCGGCTGTTCCCTTACATTTAAACTGCTGTCAACCTGTGCAATACCAAGATTGGTATATCCACAGATTGTTGTATCTGCAGGTACCGCTGTATCGGTTGCTGCTGTATCTGCCTCATTTGCCTGTTCTGTTGTATCGCCAACCTGCCGCATCCTCAGACTGTCCTTCCATCGTTGTAACAGTATTGGTTGCTGAAACAACAATATCTGTATTATAATAGGAATCCATTGTAGCAAATATTCCTGCATTTAAGCCTGGAACCTGCTGATGTCTGTCAACTGCGCCCACCCCCATTGCCACTGTTCCACAGGTAAGAATAAATGCTGTTGTCTTCCACTTTCTATTGTTCTTCATAAAAATATGCCTCCTGACATTGCAAACGATGCAAAATGCCTGTCCTGCATTTCATCTGTTTTTCGAATCAATTCATGCTTCTCCATATTTTAATTATAGCAACGTGATTTCATAATGTCAACATAAATATGTAACAATTATGTAATCAATTGTTCGAAATTTTACGAAATTAAACATATATTTAATGCTGCTGCATAATTGAATTGCCATAGGCAATATCCTGTTCGAGCTGTTGCTTTAAAGCCTCTAAGGATTCAAACTTCATCTCAGGTCTGCGCTCTTATGAAGCAGACACCATGATATCCTTCCATAAACATTCTCATTAAAATCAAAAATATTGGTTTCCACTGCCACCGGATTAACGCCCTTCGATAGTCGGCTTACATCCAACATCTGCGATTCCATGATACGTCTTATCCCCTGACTACAACATCACAAACATAGACGCCAAACGGCGGAAGCAGTTTGTTTTCCGGCGGCACTGAAAGGTTGATGGTCGGAATTCCAATAGTTCCTGCCCATTTCTCTGCCATGCACTACAACACCTTCCACAAAATAATCATAACCAAGAAGGTCATTTTACTTTTTCCATATTGCCCTTTTCTATTCTTCCCGGATAAAGGTACTGCTGATATCCCGATTCTCATACTGAACCTTATCTATTACCTTAAGTTCATAATGCAGCTTCTTCTGCATATATTTCCAGCAGATGGTAATCTCCGCGCGGTTATGTCCGAAATGAAAATCTGTTCCAACCACAATGCCACATTTTCATGGAAGAAGCCAGCATTTCCATCTGAAAACGCTTCCGGTTCCATGGTCATGACTTCTTTGGTAAAACGGATATTCAATCAGATAATCAATGCCCTGATTTTTCAAATTGCAACCTTCTTTCATCGTTTGTGATTATAACCTTCTGACTTCATTTATCCTGCCGATTTGGGAGGAATGTCAAACGTAAATATGATGCGCTTGTAGCCATGCAGATTGCTCTGTTCAATTTGTTTTCCATCAGAAATTCATGTCCTCTGTGAAGCCCGTCAAACTTTCCAAACGAGATGACGGACGGCTCCTTGACATGAAAATCCAGATGTTTTGTATATATTCCATAATATCTGTATACTATTCTATTCCATAAAAATCTTAACCGGCTTAAACTCACCGGTCTCATCAAGATACGAATACATATATTCCAACAAATATTTGCCCATACATGATTGTTTACTCATGTTCTTATATCAGAGTCAGCACTGTGTTTTAAATAATCCGTAAGCACTGCCGGAATTTTATTTCCATTTCTGACAAGCTTATCAGCATCTGAAGCAGTATGCACTGCCGGCAGATTTTCGAATACTCCGTCAACAGGCATCACCATATCAAAGCAGCCTTCATCCACCTTTGACTGAATCTGTGAAAGTGTAAGTGCATGCTCTAAGTCAAAGCCTGCTACCCTTACTCTAAGCAGTGACTTCATGCAGCCATGGCAGCCCAGCCTCTCTCCGATGTCATTGCACAGCGTCCTGATATACGTGCCCTTTGAACAATGCACCGTCATCGTAACCTCAGGCAAATCAATGCTTTCAACCTTGATATCAAACAACCTTCCTATATCCCTGGCTTTTCTCTATAACCTTGCTCCTCCCTGGCAAGTCTCATAGATTTTTCCCATTGACCTTTAGAGCCGAATACATTGGCGGCACCTGCTTTTGTCTGCCAATAAACTGTGATATTGCATCATACACCGCCTGCTCAGTCACATTGACCTCAGCCTGATTTAAGACCTGCCCTGAAATATCCTGTGTATCTGTCTCCTGTCCTAAAAGCAGCACAGCTTTATAGACCTTGTCCTTATCTGTCAAAAGGTCACACACTCTGGTTGCCTTTCCAAGGCAGACAGGAAGGACGCCTTGCGCATCAGGATCAAGTGTACCCGTATGACCAATCTTCTTCTGGTGGAATATGCCTCGAAGCTTTGCCACAACGTCAAAGCTTGTATAGCCCTTTTCCTTGTATACATTGATTATTCCATTAACCATCTGCCCAAGAATCTCTCCCTAAATATTGTCCTTAATTGCCGTAAGGATGCGGTCTGTTGCCACCTCAAGCGGTCCTTCGATTGTAAATCCTGCGGCCTTTACATGTCCACCGCCGCCAAATACCGACGCAACCTTTGCCACATCGTAATCACCGTTTACGCGTAGGCTGCCCTTGTAGGTACCATCCTCATTTTCGTAGAGAAATACAGCAACCTTTATATCCTTTGTCACGCGCACAGCTGATTTACAATACCATCAAGATGCTTTGGTAGTACATCATACTTCTCCATCTCAGCACGCGATACTGCAGACAATATAACATCACCATTCAGATACAAAGCAGCATTCAAAAGTGCCTGCCCCATAATCTTGTTCTGGGCAAATGTCTTTGTATAAAATGTATCATCGATTATCCTTGAATAATCAATGCCCATCTCCATCAGGGAGCCTGCTATATCCATAGTCTTTTTTGAAGTGCAGGAATACTGGAACACGCCTGTATCATGCACCATGCCTGTGTAAATACACTCTGCTATCTGTATTGTGATGCGCTCCTTCGGCAGAAGTTCAAACACAAGCTCACAGGTTGAGCTCGCATCCGGAAAGATGTAATTTGCGTCTGCAAAGGCCCCGTTTGTAACATGATGATCTATGCAAAGTGTCCTTTTTGCAGACTCAAAATACTTAGCTGCACTTCCCAGTCTGCCTGTGTCACTGCAGTCACATGCTATGAACAGATCGTATACTGTATCATCCGCATAGCTGCTGTCAATCTCATCTGCTCTTTGCATAAACTTAAAGATGTTTGGGCTTGGCTCTAAATAAAGCCTTGCCTTTATATCAGGATAATAATCCTTTATGTAGTTGTATACAGCAAGTGTTGAGCCGACACAGTCGCCGTCCGGTGTCACATGACCGGAAACGGCAACTGATTGTGCATCCTTTAAAATAGAATCAATCTCTGTCATAATCAATCCTCTTTGTTAATCCTCTTTGAGATTTTTTGTTACTTCATCAATCTTTTTAGACATCTCAACACCATACTCTATAGACTGGTCTATGATAAATGTAATGGCAGGTGTATTTCTTAAATTGATGTTCTTTGCGAGAGTTCTGCGTATATATCCCTCCGCTGACTTAAGTCCTGCAAGCGTATCAGCCTGTGATTTCTTGTCACCAAGCACACTGATATAAGCCTTTGCTGTCTTTAAATCAGGTGCCACCTCGACAGCAACAACACTTGTCATGGGATTGATACGCGGATCCTTTATCTCACCGCGTATGATATTTGACAGTTCACGCATTACCTCTTCGTTGATACGAATATTTTTTTGTTCTTTCCATATATCCCGCTTTTTTTTATATTAAACCGTTATCCGAATAATTTTCAAGTCCTTCTATCATGATTATCTCGGAACCTCTACCATCTTGTAAGCTTCAACTATATCGAATTCCTGAATATCATTAAATCCGTCAAATACAAGACCACACTCGAATCCTGCCTTAACTTCCTTGACATCATCCTTGAAACGTTTCAGGGAAGCAAGATTTCCTTCAAATATCTGTGTTCCCTCACGGGTAATACGGACTTTACATCCACGCTCGAAGTTACCATCCAATACATAAGAACCTGCAATGTTACCGACACCGGATGCTTTGAAGATCTGACGAACTTCTGCATGGCGATTACTTTTTCTTCGTATACAGGATCTAACATTCCCTTCATAGCAGCTTCTACGTCTTCAATTGCATTATAGATAACTTTATAAAGACGGATATCTACACCTTCATTTTCAGCAGTAACCTTTGCTGTAGGGTCCGGTCTTACGTTAAATCCAATGATGATTGCGTTAGATGCAGATGCTAAAGTAACATCAGATTCGTTGATTGCACCAACACCACCATGGATAATCTTAACCACAACTTCGTCGTTGGAAAGTTTTACAAGACTCTGTTTTACGGCTTCTACAGAACCCGGGACGTCTGCTTTAACGATGATATCCAGCTCTTTTACATCTCCGGACTGAATCTGTGAGAACAGGTCATCTAAAGACATTCTGGAACGGGTCTCCTCTAACAGTTTTTGCCTTTCCTTCGGAAATATATGTCTCTGCAAAGTTTCTTGCATCTTTTTCACTGTCACATGCTACGAATGTTTCTCCTGCATCCGGTACACTGGAAAGTCCCACAATCTCTACCGGCATGGATGGTCCGGCTTCTTTTACTCTTCTTCCCTTATCGTCAATCATGGCACGCACTTTACCATATGCACTACCACAGGCAATCGGCTCACCAACTGTAAGGGTTCCCTTCTGTACTAAAACAGTTGCTACAGCTCCTCTTCCTTTATCCAGCTGTGCCTCAATGATAACACCACGGGCTTTACGTTTTGGATTTGCCTTTAATTCGCTGACTTCTGCTGTTAATAATAACATTTCCAATAACTGGTCAATACCTTCGTGGGTATGAGCAGATACCGGTACAAAAATGGTGCTTCCGCCCCAGTCTTCCGGAATCAGTTCGTATTCGGATAATTCCTGTTTTACTCTGTCGATGTTGGCACTCGGCTTATCGATCTTATTGATTGCTACTACGATTTCAATTCCGGCTGCTTTAGCATGGTTAATTGCTTCTACAGTCTGCGGCATGACACCATCATCTGCTGCAACTACAAGAATTGCGATGTCGGTAGATTTTGCTCCACGCAGACGCATTGCGGTAAATGCTTCATGTCCCGGTGTATCTAAGAAGGTAATCTTCTGTCCATTGATACTTACCACATAGGCTCCGATATGCTGTGTGATACCACCAGCCTCACGGTCTGTTACATGTGTATTACGGATAGCATCCAGAAGGGATGTTTTACCATGGTCAACGTGACCCATTACACAGACTACAGGTGGTCTTGGAACTAAATCTTCTTCTCTTTCTTCATCCTCTTTTAAGAGCTCTGCAATTACGTCTACCTTTTCTTCCGGCTCTGCAATACAGTTAAATTCCAGTGCAATTTCTTCTGCACTGTCATAGTCGATTTCCTGGTTTACGGTAACCATCTGTCCCTTCATAAAGAGCTTCTTGATGATTTCAGAAGCCTGAACCTTCATCTTATCTGCCAGTTCCTTAATCGTCATACGCTCCGGCAGGGATACGCTGCGGATGGTATCTTCTTCCTTTGGTTTCGGCTGTGCAGGACGTTTCTTCTTACCGCCGTTTTTCTCAAGATTTACATATCTTTCCTGTTTCTTGCTTCCTAACTTATCGTGCTCCTGCACCTGTTTCTTACGGGTATTGTCACGGTCACGGTTTTCACGGCTTTCTTTTCTTAAATCATCCGGTCCTGCCTGGATAGCTTCTTTATTGAAACGGTTTAATTCTGATCGAATCTTCCACCATTTCTTCCGCCTCTTCCATTTCTGTCGCCTTGTGAACGGTTATTATTGTATGGTCTGTCTCCCTGTGGGCGGTTATTGTTGTACGGTCTGTCTCCCTGCGGGCGGTTGTTATTGTACGGTCTGTCTCCCTGCGGGCGGTTGTTATTATATGGTCTGTCTCCCTGCTGACGGTTATTATATGGTCTGTCCCCCTGCGGGCGGTTGTTATTGTACGGTCTGTCTCCCTGCTGACGGTTATTATACGGTCTGTCTCCCTGTGGGCGGTTGTTATTATACGGTCTGTCTCCCTGCGGGCGGTTGTTATTATACAGTCTGTCTCCCTGTTGACGGTTATTGTTAAAGTTTCTTGTCTCCGTCTTCTTCTCTTCTGTTTTCACTACCGGTTTCTCCTGAACAGTTTTTGTTTCCGTAGTCTTTACTTCTGCAGTTTTCGTTTCTGCTGGTTTTACTTCTGCAGCCTTAACTTCTGTTGCTTTTTACCTCTGCCGGCTTAACTTCTGCAGCTTTTACCTCAGCAGGCTTTGGTGCTGCCGGTTTTGCAGGCTGAGCTGGTCTTGCAGCCGGTGCCGGTCTTCTTGCTTCTCCGGTCTTGGCATTGGTGTGATAAGCCTGACGTCTGCTTCCCGGATTGGTCTTGCTGTTCTGTGGGTTAAATACAGCAGAAATACTTGCTTTTTTTCTTCGGACGAGCCGGTGCTTCTGTTGCAGCTTTTGCTTCACCTGCCGGCTTTGTCTCTGCTGCCGGCTTTTTCTCTGCTGCTGGTTTTTTCTCTGCTGCTGGTTTTTTTCTGCTGCTGGTTTTGCTGCTCCGTTTACTTTAGAACGCACCAGCTTCTGTGCATCTTCATCTATACTATTGCTGGATGTCTTTACTTCATACTGGGTTCCTTGTAAGGAATCCAAAACATCCTGCGGCTTTATATTTTATTCTTTTGCGAGTTCATATACTCTGAGTTTTGACATATATAACTACCTCCGTTATTCAGTTGTTAACAGTTTCAATTGCTTTATGACGGCTTTGGCAAGACCTTCGTTGGTAACTGCCAATGATGCCCGAAATTCTTTTCCAATATGATGTCCGAGACTCTCCTTATCAGCATAAGCATAAAATGGCACTTCATAAAAGCTGCACATATCACGGAAATGTTTCTTCGTATTATCTGAAGCATCTCCTGCGACAATGACCAGATGAGCCTTTCCTTCTTTTACTGCTTTCTCTGTTGAAAATTCTCCGCTTGCAACATTTCCTGCCTTGGCAGAAAGTCCAAGCATGGATAACACCTTATCTTGTTTCAATATTCTGCATCTCCTTTTGCAACTCCTCATATATTTCTTCCGGAATCGCCATTTTCAAAGATCTTTCCAAGCCCTTTGTCTTTTTTTTTTAAAGCTGCCAAAAAGCAATCCATATTCGGACAGATATATGCGCCTCTTCCATTCTTCCTTCCAGTGGAGTCCACTACAAGTTCATCTTCCGGCGTATGAATAATCCGAATCAATTCTTTCTTGCTTTTCATTTCCTGGCATCCTACACATTTCCGCATAGGAATCTTCTTATTCGTTGCCATCTATGAACTCACCATCTCCTGTGTTTTTCTTCTTCATAACCTTCTTCATACTCCTCATCATAGTCCTCGTAATCATTTTCATAATCCATAAATTCACCGGACTCTCTTGCCTGCGTCTCACTCTTGATATCAATCTTGAATCCGGTAAGTCTTGCAGCAAGTCTTGCATTCTGACCTTCTTTACCGATTGCAAGGGACAGCTGATAATCCGGAACAACAACCTTTGCGCTCTTCTCTTCGCCATCTGCGATTACGGAAATAACTTTTGCTGGGCTTAATGCGTTCTCGATTAACATAGCAGGATTCTCATTCCAGTTAATGATATCAATTTTCTCACCGCGTAATTCACTTACGATAGCATTTACCCTGGCTCCGTTCATACCTACACAAGCTCCTACCGGATCCACATCAGGGTCATTGGAGTAAACAGCAATCTTGGTTCTGCTTCCTGCTTCACGGGCAATACTCTTGATTTCTACTGTTCCATCTTTTACTTCTGTTACTTCTGCTTCAAACAGACGTTTTACCAGCTCCGGATGGGTTCTTGAAACCATAATCTTTGGTCCCTTTGGTGTAGATTTTACTTCCAGGATATATACCTTGATACGTTCGGTCGGTTTGAATACCTCTCCTTTACCTGCTCATTTTCAGTAAGAATGGCATCTGCTTTACCAAGATTAATGGAAATATTTTTTCCAACATATCTCTGTACAATTCCGGTTACAACGTCTTTTTCCATGCTGTAATATTCGCTGTAAATTGCTTTTCTTTCTTCTTCACGGATTTTCTGAAGAATGACATTTTTTGCATTCTGTGTTGCAATACGTCCAAATTCTTTGGATTTAACTTCTACATTTACCACATCACCAAGATTGTACTCAGAATCAATCATGCGCGCATTTGCAAGACTGATTTCTGTTACATCATCTTCTACTTTTTCCACTACGGTCTTCTCAGCAAGCAGATGGAACTCGCATGTTTCCGGGTCAATATTTACTTTAATATTATCTGCCTTTCCAAAATGGTTTTTGCATGCAGTCAGCAGAGAATTCTCAATTGCCTCAAGTAAAGTCTCTTTGCTGATATTTTTTCCTGTTCCAGTATTGTCAATGCTTCCAACAACTCGTTATTCATTTCTTTATCCTCCTATATACTTATTTTCTAAGTTGTATGCTATGTTAATGATTAAAAATCGATGGCAAGACGGATTAATGCAATATCCTTCTTATCAAATACCTTCTGTCCATAAGATTCGTCTTCAATTGTTACGGTATTCTCATCATATGCACTTAAGACTCCACAAAATTCCTTTTCATGGTCTATGGCACGATACAGACGTATCTCCACTTCTTTTCCCATAGAACGAACATAGTCCTTTTCTTTCTTCAACGGTCTGCCAAGTCCCGGCGAACTCACTTCAAAAATGTAAGAGTCTTCCACATAATCTTCCCGATCCAGAATCTCATTCATTTCCCGTGCTACCATTTCACAGTCATTGACGGTAATTCCGCCTTCCTTATCAATGTAAGCCCGTAAGTACCAGTCGGAACCTTCCTTGACATATTCCACATCTACCAGTTCAAAATGATACTTATCAACGATTGGCTGAATGAAGCTTTCTGTCTTCTGTTCATAAATTTCTTTTCTGGACATGTAACCACCTTTCCATCTGCTTAAATTTTGTTCTAAACATGAATTGAGAGTGGACGCAACGCCCACTCTCAAAGCCTAAATCATCATGTACTGTATTATTATAGCACTATTTTCTTAAATTGCAAGATTTTATTTCCAAATTATCTACTTTCTGCCGGCTTTTCCTGCCTTTTTCTGTGACCAGACAGAACATGCTCCAATCACTACGGCAACCAGAATTGTAAATACATATGCCATCCATGCCGGGAATGTTCCTGCAGATGCTACTGCTGTGCTGCCGTTTCCATCACCTTTTACTAAAATCAATGCAGAAACCGGTGCTACTTCTGCTGTTCCAGAAATTGTTTCAATCGTATCTGTTCCTGCTAAGGTATCATTAATGCATACATTCCAGTTTCCTTCCGGAAGAGTTACTTCTTTTTCTCATTATTGGCATTGAAGATCACATACATTCCATCTGCTGTCTCTCCGTCAACATCACCGGTAATTGCAAACGCTACTACATTATCATCTAAATCTTCTACCGGAGTCACATGTGCTTTTACATCCTCTGCATTGTCAAGGCGAAGCACCGGATGTGCCTTACGGAATGCAATCAGTCCTTTATAATACTGGAAAACATTCTGATACTGTTCATCTTCCAGATTACTCCATTTTAAGCTGTTTACTGAATCTGGTGAGGCATAGCTGTTTTCATCTAGACCACCATCTGCTTTCACTTTGCTTCTTAAGAATTCTTCTCCTGCCTGCATAAACGGAACACCCTCTGCCGTCATATAAATGGCTGCTGCAAGATTGTTCATGCGGATTCGCTCCTCCACGGAAGCTTCCGGAGTAGAACGGATAATACGATCCATCAGGGAAAGATTATCGTGACAGGATGCGTAGTTAATGGACTGGGAAGGTGTAGTACACCATTCCGGTGATAATCCCATAAAGCATTTCTGTAAGGTCTTCGCTTTGCCATTTGCTCCGGAACAAAACCTTTTTCTGGCGTTGAAAATGTATTTCCTTTTAACAAATCTCTTAAAGTATCACTGAAAAAAGCCATTTCCGGTACTTCTGTGGAATTGGTCTGTGTTGTCATGGAATATCCTTCTTTGGTAAGGTTTGTCTGCATCGACCATCCTTCTCCGTAGAAGATAACATCCGGGTGGTCTTTGTGCACTTCCCCGATTACCTCGTTCATGGTTTCCGTATCCAAAAGTCCTACCAGGTCAAAACGGAAGCCATCAATATGATATTCATCTGCCCAGTATTTCACAGAGTCCACAATATATTTCTTCACCATGGAACGCTCGGATGCTGTGTCATTTCCACAGCCGGAACCATTAGAATAAGTCCCATTATCATTTACTCTTGAGAAATACTCCGGCACAATTACGTTAAAACAGAATTCTCCTGCATTGTATACATGATTGTAAACCACGTCCATAACGACACTGATATCGTTATCATGTAATGTCTTTACCATTTCTTTAGCTTCTTTCACCCGGACTTCTCCATGATATGGATCCGTGGAATAAGAGCCTTCCGGTACGTTGTAGTTGACCGGATCATATCCCCAGTTAAACTGCGGTGTATCCAGCTTTGTTTCATCTACGGAACCATAATCATAAAACGGAAGTAAATGTAAATGTGTATACCTCGCACTTTTAGCAATGTATTTTTAAGGCTTTTTAGAACAACTACGAGATACAAACTTTGCGAGTTTCTCGAGTTATCGCAGTGCTTGCCAAATAAGCATGCAAGCACTGCGATAACTGAGAAACTCGCGTAAATAAAAAATGCTGTAAAACCATTATCTGGCTTTCAGCATCTTCTATGGGTTGGGCTATTAAATTATTAATAGTGAGCAGTTCATAGGGGAATCGAACCCCTGTTTCCGCCGTGAGAGGGCGGCGTCTTAACCGCTTGACCAATGAACCGGACAAGTGATACTATAACACGACGCCCTCTAAATTGCAAGCACTTTTTTTAATTTTTTTGCAATTTTTTCTTCAGCTTCTTTCTAGTCCTCATATCCATTCGGATTATTCTTCTGCCATCTCCAAGAATCGGCACACATTTCACGAATGCCAAACTCTGCTTTCCAGCCAAGCTCCCGCTCTGCCTTTGAAGGGTCGCAATAACAGGTCGCAATGTCGCCAGCACGACGTGGCTTAATGGAATAAGGAATCTTCACGCCTGTTGCTTCTTCAAAATTCTTTACAATATCAAGTACACTATAACCATGTCCGGTACCAAGATTGTAAATACTTAAGCCTGCATTTTCCTCAATCTTCTTTAATGCCTTTACATGTCCCTGTGCAAGGTCAACTACATGGATATAATCTCTCACACCAGTTCCATCCGGAGTATCATAATCATTTCCAAATACACCAAGTTCTTTTAGCTTACCAACTGCTACCTGTGTAATATATGGCATCAGATTGTTCGGAATTCCATTCGGATTTTCTCCCATAGTTCCGCTCTGATGTGCTCCGATTGGGTTAAAATATCTTAATAAGATAACATTCCATTCCGGATCAGCTTTCTGCATATCCATAAGAATCTGCTCTAACATGGATTTCGTCCAGCCATATGGATTGGTACACTGTCCTTTCGGGCATTCCTCTGTGATTGGAATCTGTGCCGGATCACCATATACGGTCGCGGAGGAAGAAAAGATAATATTCTTGCAGCCGTGCTGGCGCATCACATCTACTAATGTCAATGTTCCTGCAATGTTGTTATTATAATATTCCCATGGCTTTACCACAGATTCTCCAACTGCTTTTAATCCTGCGAAATGAATGCAGCAGTCAATCTTCTCTTTTCCATGATTTTATTTAAGATATCACGGTCTAATATATCTCCACGGTAAAATGTAACTTCTTTTCCAGTAAGCGCTTTTACACGCTCCAATGATTTTTCGCTGGCATTGGATAAATTATCCAGCACTACTACGTCATAGCCTGCCTGCTGTAATTCCACGCAGGTATGACTTCCGATATAGCCTGCTCCACCTGTAACTAAAATAGACATATTCTCCACTCCTTTGTACTAAAATATGTATTTTCGTGTTCCTTACAAATAAGAGTATACCTTATATTCCTGTATTTGAACAGTATCTATTGTATAAACAATATGTATTTTTGTTGCATCTGCAAAGGACAGCCTCTATAATATATCTATATTCTATCTGCAAATTCCAGAAGGGAGGCATACGATGGACCCCAAATATAAGAATTCTTATAAAGTAAATAAAAAAGAACTGGTTTCCCTTTCCGTTTATAATGTCGGTTTCCAGAAATGTGAACCACTTTACCAGTGGGGACCGGGAATCCGGGACCATTATCTGATTCATCACATTCTATCCGGCAAAGGATATTATTCTGTTGGTGGTAAAGTTTATGCCCTTTCCACCGGAGATACCTTCCTTGTCTACCCTCAGACCGAAATCACCTATTATGCAGACGAAAAAGACCCGTGGAATATGCCTGGGTAGGCTTTAATGGCAGTGACGCTGCCATTATTTTGAATGCCACAGATTTTTCCAGAGACTTTCCACTGATTCACCAGACGCCGCTTTCCGAATCCATCCGGGAACACCTTCTCGGTATCTATGAAGCCCGCGGAAATGATTTCATGGATTCTGTAGAAATGACCGGACGACTCTATCAGACGCTGGCTCTTTTTTATGAAACATGCCAGCAATAATGAACAGTATAACAGTTCCAGCAACTATGTCCAGAAAGGAATTGCCTATATTTCCGCCAACTATTCCTACCCGATCCGCGTAGAAGATATTGCTGATTATGTAGGCGTAAGCCGGAGCCATCTGTACCGCTCCTTTGAAACCATACTGGGTCAGTCGCCGAAAAATTATCTGACCCAGTTTCGTTTAAAACAGGCATGCTATCTCTTAGAACACTCCAGCCTATCCATTACTGCTGTAGCTAATTCCGTAGGCTTTGACAATGGGCTGCATTTTTCCAAGACGTTCCACAAGCTGAAAGGAATATCGCCCCGGGATTACCGGCTTACATCCTTAAATAATAATACAGACTAATCCGCCATTATTATCATTTACAACTTTCTGCATGGTATCCTGCAGCTTCATCTGGCTTTCATCATCCATCATGCTGATTTTGCTGCGGATACCGTCTTCCATCAGTTCTCCAATGGATTTTCCAAAAATGCTGGTTCCCCAGACTCCATCTTCTGTGCTCTGTCCCTCTTTGATATAATGAATCAGGTCGTTTGCCTGCTCTTCACTTCCTACAATCGGTGCAATCTCCGTTTCAATATTTGCCCGGATCATATGAACAGACGGTGCTACTGCCTTAATTTTTACGCCGAATTTATTACCATGTTTAATCAGCACCGGATCATCCATTTTAATATCTGAAAGCTTCGGACTCACCACTCCATATCCTTTCATTTCTACCGATTGTACCGCATCCGCTACTTTCTCATATTCCTTACGTTTCTCAGAAAGCTCCTTTATCATGGAAATAAGCTGGTATTCCCCGGTCACTTCTGTTCCGGTCAGTTCACTGATATTTTCATAATAATACTGATCTGCAATATCCAGCCGGATATCTGCTGTGCCATTTTCCAGATTCACCGCCTGCATCATCATATTGGAAATGTAATCTCCCTCCGGAGCCATCTTGTAATCCATCAAATCTTTTATCAGTGTTACTTCCGACAACATTTTTCCAGCATTTGCAACCACATTTTCTTTGATTGGATGACTCATTTCCAACATTTCTACCCATTTTGGAAGAAAGAAATTCATCTTCACAACCGGGAATTCATAGAGGATACCCTTCAGCACTGCATAGACATCTTCTTTTCGAAGCTGCTCACAATTCAGTGGAAATACACTGACTTCATATTTTTCTTCTAATTCTTTTGCCAGTTGTGCCGTTTCCTCGCTGTATGGTTTTACGGAATTCAGTACCATAACAAAGGGTTTTCCGATTCTCTGCAGCTCTTTTATGGTTTCTTCATCACCTTTCACATAATTCTCCCTCGATATCTGTGAAACTGCCATCTGCAGTTACTACAATTCCAATGGTTGCATGGTCATTAATAACCTTTCTGGTCCCGACCTCCGCCGCCTTTGTAAAAGGAATTTCCTCTTCAAACCAAGGCGTCTTTACCATTCGCTCCACGCCATTTTCCAGATGTCCGGTGGCACCCTCTACCATGTAACCCACACAGTCAATCAGCCTCACTTTTACTTCGGTATCTTCGCCCAGCCGGATTTTTGCAGCATCTTTTGGAATAAACTTCGGCTCTGTTGTCATAATGGTTTTTCCCTGGGCCTGCCTGTGGCATTTCATCCACCGCACGCTGGCGGCTGTTTTCATCCTCCATAAACGGAAGTACCATCAGCTCCATGAAACGTTTGATAAAAGATGACTTTCCGGTCCGCACAGCTCCAATCACACCTATGTAAATTTCCCCATTTGTCCTTGCACTGATATCTTTATACATATCATAAGTGCCTGTATTAAAATTTTCCATATAAATTCCTCCTGCCTATACTGTTATATGTATATGCAGGAGGAAGTCACCATTATAACAAAATATTCAGTTTTCCTGAAAGACATCTAAACTCTGCGTGTGTCACATCCCCGCAATATTCTCCGTCAGCATGCAATACCATTGGTTTTTCCAAATCCACGCTGAATTTTCTGCAGTTATGGATATCAAAGCACTTAAATCCTGTATGTTTTCCCTTTACCAGAAATGGCAGCAGGAAAAAGGTGCGCCACCTTGCCACTCCATAGCCACAGCAGACTGAAAATTCTCCGTCCGTAGCCACGGCCTCCGGAGCCATCGGCACTCCACCGCCTTCACAATACTGATTCATTCCAGCAATAAAAATCATCCGGGAAATCGGCTCTTCCACTTCATCATCAAATACTATCTTCGCCTCTGCTGTCGGCATGGTAAACAGGGATTTTATCGTAAGACAGACGCCTCTGAAATGATCGATTCGCACGATATCATAAAGCTTTGCCATAGCACTGATACGCTTTGTCCACCAGCTGTAGCTGTCCTTCTTCATAACATCCCATCTGAAAAGAGGATTGCCCCAGAGCTGTCCGTCAGCTGAGAAGGCATCAGGAGGACATCCTGCCACCTCGATTGGATTTAAGTCTTTATCGAGATAGAACTGTGTAGGATTAGCCCATACATCTGCTGAATCCATGGCAACATAAATAGGTACATCTCCGATAATTCTTATGCCCTTTTCATTAGCATATGCCTTTAAAGCAGTCCACTGCTTGAAGAAGAGATACTGGAGCATCTTGTAGAAGGCAATATCATCTGCATACTTCTCCTTTGCTTCTTCCATAGCCTCAGGTTTTCTAAACTTAAGAGCATCATCCCACTCGCTCCATGCCACTCCGCCATTGGCATCCTTTAATGCCATAAAGAGTGTGTACTCATCAAGCCACTCTGCCTCTTTACTGCAGAATGCTTCATAGTCAGCCGGTGTTTTCTTTGAAAAACGCTCATATGCCTTTCTTAAAAGAGCATATCTATTGACATACATAATGCCATAGTCTACATACTGTTCTGGCTTCCTTTCCCATTGTACCAATTCCGTATGGTGACGGAAGTGAAGATATATGCATTAATATCCCACTTGTTCTCATAATTAAATTCCTGGCTTTTTGCCCCACTATGACTCGCACTCCTTCTTTCAGAAGCTTGTCCTTGCATAAAAGCTCCAGATCGATAAAATAAGGATTGCCTGCGAAGCTTGAAAATGACTGGTATGGAGAATCTCCATTTCATCCAGATATATCATATTCAATGTATAACTGGTCTTATTTACAATCGTCTGGATTTCTTCTGCTATCCCTGAAAAAACCATATTCGACGTACCTTTTATCAGTACGCAGATGGTTTTAGACGCAATCTGTTTCAAATGCTTCGCATTTCCATTTGGAACAAAATTGTGTTCTGCAACAATCCGCCGAATCTTCTTTTCTGCTTCCGGACTCACATCATCCCTGTTATTCAGAACCCTTGACACAGTACTTACTGAATACCCGGATTCTTTTGCAATATCTTTTATTGTCATGTTTTGTCCTGCCTTTACACTATATCTATAGCGAAATACTTATTATATAAATGCTTAACCTTTTACAGCTCCTGCAACAACGCCTTCGATAATATATTTCTGACAGATTCCATAGAAAATGATAATTGGAAGAATTGCCAGTACCAGCATAGCCATCATTGCGCCCCAGTCAATAGAGCCATATCCACCTTTCAAATACTGAATTGCAATCGGAATCGTTTTCCATTTTCTGATATCGAGTACCAGATATGGAAGAAGGTAGTCATTCCAGATCCACATTACCTGAAGAATTGCAACTGTAATTGCAGTAGGCTTTAAAATCGGGAATACAACCTGGAAATATGTCTGAATCGGGCTGCATCCATCAATCATTGCCGCTTCTTCGATTTCAAGCGGAATGCTCTTTACGAAGCCGGTAAACATGAATACCGCAAGTCCTGCTCCAAATCCAAGATATACTAAAATGATTCCAACCGGATTTCCAAGATGTAACATATTTGACAGCTTGGATAATGTAAACATTACCATCTGGAAAGGTACAATCATGGAAAACAGGCAAAGGCAATATAAACCTTTTGAAAACTTATCATTCACGCGGATGATATACCATGCACACATAGATGTGCAGAGAATAATTACCGCAACAGAACATATTGTGATAAATAATGATGTTCCAAACGCATTAAAGAAGTTAATCTTGCGGATACCTTCTGCATAGTTGGTTAATCCAACAAATGCCTTCTGCACTCCGGCAACAAATCTGTCCCATCCGTCAGTCATTTTAAACGGTCCTAACTGGAACGGGAAGCGGTTAATATATGCCTTTAATTTAAAGGAGTTCATAAATACGATTACAATCGGAAGTACCCACAGTACACTTAAAATAGTAAATATAATGGTAAAAAATCCAGCCATGTTTTGCTTTTCTTACATTACTCATTACTGCTGCACCTCCTTACGTCTGGTCAGATAGTTCTGTCCAAGTGCAATTATTGCTACCAGGATAAAGAATACAACTGCTTTTGCCTGACCAACGCCTTCCCATCCGTTTCTACCATAGAAAGTATCATAGATGTTCAATGCTAAAAGCTGTGATTTCTTTGCAGGTTCACCTGCTGTCAATGCTAAGTTCTGGTCGAATAATTTAAATCCGTTGGTCAGTGTTAAAAATGTACATACGGTAATGGATGGCATTACCATCGGTAAGGTTACATTTTTAAGTACCTGCCAGGAAGTTGCCCCATCGATTTCTGCAGCTTCAATCAAATCTCCAGGAATATTCTGGATACCCGCGATATAAATAATCATCATATAACCTATCTGCTGCCAGCACATCAGGATAATCATACCCCAGAAACCATATTTTTCATTATATGCCAATGTTCTGCTGTAATTTGCGAGAATACCATTGAAAATCAACTGCCAGATGTAACCTAATACAATACCACCAATTAAGTTTGGCATGAAGAAAATGGTACGGAACGCATTTGTTCCTCTAATACCCTTTGTTAAAAGCATCGCAATTACGAATGCAAAAAAGTTAATGGCAAGCACGGAAACAATTGTAAAGAGTGCTGTATACCATAACGAGTGAACAAATGTCTCATCTCCAGAGATTTTGGTATAATTAGATAGTCCTACAAACTTTGCATGCGTAACAGTTGTGAATTTACAAAAAGAAAGATAGATACCCATAGCAAAAGGAATTATAAAACCAATTGTAAATGCAACTAACGTTGGAAGTGCAAAAAGAGGAAAATATTTTTTAATTGATTTGTTCATAATATTTTTCCTTTCCCTTTTATAAAGGGCAGGCGATATCCGCCCGCCCTTTTTTTCACATATTGTTCTGATTATATGTGATAAGTCTTACTCGTTTGCTGCTGCGTACTCAGAAGCCCAGCCATCAACGAATGCAGTTACAACATCATCCCAGGAACCTGTTCCAGCAGCATAAGCTGTTAATGCAGAACCTACGCCATCTTTCCAAGCCTCAGAAGGCATTGTTGTAAAGCACCAAGCTACAGAATTCTTACCATCTGCAATGGACTGGTTAACTGCATCCATTAATGCATTGCTTGCCTGATATCCATCATCAAATGTATCAAATGGTGTTGTGAAGCCCATCTGGTTAGCAACAATGTCACGTCCTGTGTCACTTGTAATAACCCAGTTCAAGAAATCTTCTGTTGCTTTGATGTTTTCTTCAGAAGCATTAGCATTAATACACCAGTAGTTCTCAGATCCTGTACAAAGTCCCTGATTCTCTTCTCCATCAACTCCGATGTAGATAGGCATCATTCCAAGGTCATCATCTGTTAATACACCAGCATTGATAATATCATTGTATGCCCATGTACCATTCTGATAGAATACAGCTTCGCCTAAGCCAATTTCAGCTACTGCTTCATCACCAGTCTTGCTTGCTAACATAGAGCCTTCGCAAGTAGAATCTGTTGTGTATAAATCCCAGATCTGTTTGTAGTTATCAAGGTAAGTTCCTTTGATAGCATCTGTAGATTCGATTCCATCTGCTTTGTATTCATAGTAGATTGGAAGGTTTGCTAAATGGGTTTTGAATCTCCAGTCAGAGGATGAATCCATACCAGCTGAAGTAAATGCACCCTTAAGGTCATATTCAGGACCAGCTGCTTCACTTACTTCTGCAAGTCTTGACTGAATATCATCTGCTACTTCTTTTAATTTTGCGAAGCTGTTGATTTCATCGATAGAAGAAACTTTAGCTCCGTCCATTCCGCAATATGCGTTTAATACGGTTTTGTTGTAAATAAGACCATAAGTCTCAAGTACATATGCGATACCTTTTACTTCGTCTCCATCTTTCAGTACAAAGTCATCACTCTTAACATGTGAATAAACATCTGTTCCTGATAAGTCTGCGCAGTAATCTTTCCATGCTGCAAGACCAACTGGTCCGTTTACCTGGAAAAGTGTAGGTGCATCAGATTTAGCTATCTCAGACTTTAAAGTCTCTTCATATGTACCAGATGCTGCTGTAACAACTTCAACTGGAACACCAGTCTCATCTGTATAAGCTTTTGCAAGATCCTGCCACTGCTGATCCTGTTCTGGTTTGAAGTTCAAGTAGTAAACAGAACCACTTGCTGCTTCTTTGCTGTCATCTGTCTTCTCTGTTCCTGCTGCATTATTGTCAGCTGTTTTCTTGTCGTCGCTTCCACATCCAGCAACCATAGCTGCTGTCATAGATACAACTAACATAAGAGATACTAATTTTCTTTTCATAGTACATCCTCCTAAAATATAATATGCTATCCTTCCTGAAAACCTCTTTCCCAATCTGTATACCGACTTGTCTGAAACCTGGTTGGTTACGTTCTCGGTAACGTTTTCAGTGGATATATATAATATAACCCCATTACTCAAAAATAGCAATGGGGTTTTTAACATTTTGTACACTTATATAATTTTGGCATTCCATTTTTGTGCACTTTTACCATGAAATTGTGTTTTTCTATGAAAACAAGCGCTCTGCAATACGGACTGCATCTTCAATACAGCCATCGCAGCTCCGCAAAACCTTTCCGGTTTCAATTCCTTTCAATTCTTTACAGATATGAGAGCCGTTTTTTCATCAAATGCTGCTGTCAGTCCCTTTACCGTCTGATATGTTCTGCCTTTGGTCATGCCCTTTTCAATTGCTCCCGAGCTTCCCAGTGCTCCTGCAATCATATACATTCCGGTTGCTGCACCACAGGTTCCCTGCATATCTGCCATCCCTGCGCCAAATCCTTCCGACAGACGGAATAAAGTTTCTTCATCAATACCCAGCTTATCACTGTAACTGCATAATACTGCCTGTGCACAGTTATATCCGCTGTGGTGTTTTTCTTCTGCTAATTTTACTCTTTCTTCTATTGTCATCTTCTAATCTCCTTTTTCTGTTTCCTGCTATTCTCTGTAATAACTTTTTCCGGCTTATAAAATGCTGCCTTCTGCCAAACGTTTTCTTTTCTATCCATCTGGCAAAAGATTTTTCCTGCGGATACACTCACGGCAGCTTTCAAATAATAATTTCTTACTGCCACAGACTGTTTCCGGATTCTTCATTCCTGCCTTTTCCCGCATCAGACATAATTTATGTACCGTATCTGCATCCAGCTCCCTGTCCATTTCCATCATTTTACTCTGGTAAAGAAGTCTTGCATATAATTCTACCGACTCCATCCGGTAATAAGCTTCCGTCAGGTCCTTTCCATAAGTCAGTGCCCCATGATGTGCTAAGAGCAACGCATCAAAATAGTCAAGATATGGTGCAATGGCATCCGGTATTTCCTGCGTAGACGGCAGCCCATATTCTGCCACCGGCACACAGCCAAGACTTACAATGGATTCTGATATGATTGCACGATTTAATGCCTGACCGCCAATCGCAAAGGTTGTGGCATATGGCGGATGTGCATGTACAACTGCTCTTACATCCGGACGTTTTTCATATACTTTCAAATGCATCTTCATTTCAGAAGACGGGCGGAACCCATCCTGACAGGATAAGACTTCTCCCTGCAGATTTATCTTACATAAACATTCTTCCGTCATATATCCTTTGGATATTCCGGTTGGCGTACACAAAATTTCATTCTCTGATATACGCACAGAAAGATTACCATCATTGGCAGCTACCATTCCGCTCTGATAAATTCTTTTTCCAATCTCTATCATCTGCCGGCGTATCCTGATTTCTGATTCCATCTTTCTTCCTCCATTGCCTGTGATTTCCAGATTTTATAGAAAGCCTTCACTTATTATACTCACCCCGGTTATTTTTTGCAAATAAAATTCTCTTCATTTATCCCTTCATTCATCTTGTAAATTTATTTCCAGAATGCTACTATTTCTTATAGAATATATATTTTTCAAAAAATACAAACAATTTCTGCTTATAATATTTACTTTATATAAAAAGGAGTTACTACATCATGAATGAACCAGTTACCAAAGAACTTGTGATACATAAAATCAAACACAATCTACGCCGTCTGCGTACCGCCATAAAATGGATTATTTTTTTCTATTCTGTCCGGTCTTCTCATCGGTATGGTGGGAATTGCCTTTTACTTTGGCATGACATGGGTCACCGATACAAGAACTGCTTATCCATGGCTCATCTTCTTTCTTCCGCTGGGTGGAATCATGATTATACTGCTCTATCATCTTCTCCATGATGAAAAGGATACTGGAACCAACCTGGTGCTTTCCGCCATCCATTCCGGGGATGAAATTCCACTGCGTATGGCTCCGCTTATTTTTATCTCCACCTTAATCACACACCTCTTTGGTGGTTCTGCCGGTACCGGGAAGGTGCAGCACTTCAGCTTGGCGGAAGCATCGGAAATTCTCTCGGAAGACTTTTCCGTTTTGATGAAAAAGATAAACATATTATGATTATGTGCGGCATGAGTGCTGCTTTTTCCGCCTTATTCGAACACCGATGGCTGCCGCTATTTTTCCGCTGGAAGTAGTCAGTGTCGGCATCATGCACTATTCTGCATTAGTGCCATGCGTTATCTCTGCTTTAGTAGCACATGGTCTGGCATTACACTTTCAGATTGCGCCGCCGTCCTTTGCTATTTTAGACATTCCGGAATTTGGAATTTCTTCTGCAGTTACCGTAACGATTCTTGCCGTTTTATGTGCATTGGTCAGTATCCTGTTCTGTATTTCCTTACATTACAGTGAAGCCATTTACCGTAAATTTATCAAAAATCCTTACCTTCGTGCTGCGGCAGGCGGCTGCATCATTATTCTCCTCACCCTTCTGGTAGGTAATCAGGATTACAATGGAACCGGCCTTAATATTATTTCCAAATGTTTTGACGGCACAGTGGCTCCGGAAGCTTTTCTTTTAAAAATCATTTTTACCGCCCTGACCCTTGGTGCCGGCTTTAAAGGTGGCGAAATTGTTCCTACTTTCTTTATCGGTGCAAGCTTCGGCTGTCTCTTTGGAACGTTGACCGGTTTCTCCCCAACCTTATGTGCCGCCATCGGTATGGCCGCCATTTTCTGTGGTGTCACCAACAGCCCGATTACTTCTTTGCTGATCAGCTTTGAAATGTTCGGTTTCGCTGCAATGCCATTCCTGCTTCTTGCGATTGCATTCAGCTATATGCTCTCCGGCTATTACGGACTGTACCGCAGCCAGAAGATTATGTATTCAAAATTTAAGACAAGCTATATCAATAAACAGACGCACTAACTACGAAAAACACGCTTTGCGAGTTTCTCGAGTTATCGCGGTGCTCGCCAAATCTGCATGCAGGCATGCGATTTTTCTCGCTACTGCATAAAAAAGAACTTCTGCTGATTGTTTTCCAACCGGCAGGAGTTCTTCTCATATCATTCACTATATGCTATTTTTAATCTCTTCTTATAAGTACTTCTGAATTTCTTCAAATACGTTTTCTACCGGAACCTGTTCCTTTAAGGTCTTATCACGGGATGTCACTTCAACGATTCCCTGTTTCATATTTCTAGGACTTACGATAACACGAAGTGGAATTCCAAGAAGGTCTGCATCGGCAAACATAACGCCGGCACTTACGGTACGGTCATCATAGATAACTTCAATACCGGCATTCTGCATTTTCTCATATAAATCATCAGCAAAAGCCTTTACTTCTTCATTGTCCGGTCTTACTGCGCAAAGGTGGACCTGCCATGGAGCAATTTCTTTTGCCAGATTGGACCATACTCATCATGATGGGCTTCACATACAGCAGCAGCAAGTCTTCCGACACCGATTCCATAGCAGCCCATGATTGAGTCTGTCTCTCACCATCTTTATCTACATAAGTCATCTTCATGGACTTGGTATATTTGGTTCCGAGCTGGAAGATATTTCCCACTTCAATACCTTTAGAAATACGGACGGTCTTCTTACCACATTTCGGGCAGATTCCACCTTCGTATACCTTAGCAAAATCATGATATTCTGCGTCTTTTACATCACGCTCCATATCAAGTCCTTTGAAGTGGTATTCCTCTTCATTTGCTCCGCAGGATAAGTTATTTCTTCCTTCCAGAGACTTATCATATAAAACCACATGAGGTGCATTGATATGTAAGCCAACCGGTCCGATATAGCCTGCATTTAATCCGCACTCTTCTGTAATAACAGCAGCATGAATCTGATCACCAAGATAATTAACAAGCTTGGTCTCATTGATTTCCAGATCGCCACGGATAAATACAACCACATAGCTGTCATCTGAATTTTTCTGATAAACAACTGCTTTACAGGAGTTGTTTGTCTTATCACCAAAGAATTCACAGATATCTTCAATGGTATGGATATTTGGTGTATGAACCTTTTCCAGTTCTGCTGATTCTGCGGCTCTTGGAATGTCAGAAATATTTTCTGCAGCTTCCATATTTGCTTTGTATCCACAATCATCACAAAGTACAATGGAATCCTCTCCGATTGGAGTTAAAAGCATGAACTCATGGGAAACATTTCCGCCCATCATACCGGAATCAGATGCAACGGATACTACTTCCGGAATACCGGCTCTTTCAAAAATACGCTCATATGCCTTGTGTACTCTCTGATAATACTGCTCTAAATCTTCCTGACTTGTGTGGAAAGAATAAGCATCTTTCATGGTAAATTCTCTCACACGGATTAATCCAGCACGAGGTCTTGCTTCATCACGGAATTTTGTCTGGATCTGATAAATCATAAAAGGATATTTGGTATAGCTCTGTGCATACTCACGAACCAGCTGCACGGCTGCTTCTTCGTGGGTCATACCAAGAACCATCTGCGCTCCGTTTCGGTCTGTAAAACGAAGCAGCTCGTCTCCGATGCTTTCATATCTTCCGGATTCTTCCCAGATAGATGCAGGCATAACAACCGGGAACTGTACTTCCTGTCCGTCTACCTTGTCCATCTCTTCACGAAGAATCTGCTCAATCTTACGTGTAATTCTCTTTAATGGCAGGAACGAAGAATAGATACCATTTGCCACATATTTGATGTATCCACCTTTTACCATAAGTGCATGACTGTCAATCACACAATCTGCCGGTCTCTCTTTAAACCGGTCACCAACTAATTTTTCCAGTTTCATTTTCTTATCTCCTTTTTCTATTCTTACAACTCATCTGCTTAAAGCAATATAAAAGCCCTAAGCTATGATTTAGCTTAGGGCGAATGTTTCATCCGTGGTACCACCTAAATTCAGGACTGCTCCTGCACTCCGACACATCTTCTTATGCCTTCTCTCTGTAACGGGAGAACCCGACATACCTTCACTTCTGCTTGGATATGCAGCTCCAAGACTGGTTCATCATCTTCCGTCAAAAACTCTCACCTGCCGTTTTCTCTCTGAAGGCTTCCAATGATTACTATTTCTCTTCCACACTTTCTCATATATTTTACCAACGGATATTTTACTTGTCAATCCTTTTATTCCGCAATTTCGGTTGTGCTTTCTGCTGCAGTCAAATCTGCGATTCCTTTCTGATAAGTGGTATATACTGCACTTCCTGCCAGATAAATACTGTCAGACTGATCCGTCTTTACATAATACCGGCTCAGCATGTTATTTTTATTTCCGATCAGAAGTGTTGTTGTTCCATCCCCTGTCGTCAGTGTAATGGTATTTGACGGCGCTTCAAGTCCATACTCTGATAAGTCCTCATAATCCTTTATTTCCCGGTCTGCTGTAAGCTGTGCTGCGGTGGTAACCAATGTTTCCACGGCATCCTGGTCTAATGCAATGCTTTTATCTGCCTCATAATACCAGGTGTCATCTTCTTTTCCAAAAGACAGTGTCTCATTATTATACTGATAAGAAAATGCTTTTACATCTTCTGTTGCGATGTCTGTCACCATAACTTTGGATGCTTCTTCCTCTTCCTGTTTTTTCTGTTCCTGGCTCTTATTCCACTTCGTCAGGCCAACCCATGCAACAATACAGATAAGAAGCAGGATGCATAAAGCAATCAACTGTTTTTTCTGTTTCTTCATTACTTCTTTCTCCTTCTCATCCAGATTACGATACCGATTGCAAGAAGCAATAACGGAATTACTGCAATGCCGATTACAGCTGATGCAATGACAACCGAAGCCGGTACGGTCAGGGTACTGCTGTCATATTCTTTGACCGGAATCACAACTGCTGAACCGCTGTCTTCCGGAATATAGCTTGCAATGGATTTTGAAAATACGGATAAATTATTTCCGGATACCATACTGTCTGCATCATCCGTAAACATACTCATGGAAGAATATACAAGAATATCTGCGCTTATATCATCCATGGTTTTTTCCGCCTTTAATCCTACCGTAAACGGTCCTGCAATATCATCCTCCGTCTGCTCTAAGGAGCTTGTAGCATCTGTCTTACTGTACGCTGCATCCGAAGTGGTAAGTAAAGGTGTATAGGTTACATTTTCGGTATCGGTATTATAGGTAAGACCTACTGCATACGGTGTAAATACATAGCCATCCACACCGGAAGTCAGCGCACTGCTTTCTACATTTGGTAAAAGATAATATGGTGCCTGATAATAAGAACCGGTATTGCTCTCCATCACCATTCCGTCTACTGCAGTAATGCCAAACTCATTTAAAACCGAATGAAAATTACTCATATCAGCATCTGTATAAGATAGCGTTACAAAAAGTTTTCCACCTTTATTGATATAATCAATTACTTTTGACGCATCATCGGATGAAAAATCAGAGGTCGCCCATTGATAATAAGTGCCTGTGCATCTTCCGGAATGCTGTCTGCCTGCATCAGGTTGAGGCTGTTTAAAGTGACATTTGCTTTCTCAATAGCATCTTTAAAATTACCGTTCAATGCTGTCTCACCATGTCCCTGCAGTTCGTACATAACCGGCATTTCATCCGATGTGACATAGGAAATGGCACTGGTAAGCTGTCCCTCTCCATCATAACCTGTAGTCTGGCTGCTATAAGTACTGTAATCCATACTGGTCTCATAAATATTGCTATAATTAATTACTTTGGAACGTTTACTGCTTTCCACAATCAGACTCTTTCTGGTGATAGATGTATCATCCGTATAATCCCGGTAAAAATTCGGATAAACGGAAGGGTCTTTATATTCTACCGAAATATGGGAAGATTCGCCTTCATAACGCTTTAATGTCGTTGCAAGAGTATCATCCATATTTCCTTCCGCTTCCAGAACATAAATTGTGACATCCTCATCCAGATTATGAAGAATCTCTTTTGTATCATCAGAAATGGAATACATCTTCTGTGCTGTCAAATCAATAGACGTAATGGAAGATGGCAATGCATTTACTACAAGATTTACTGCAACTGTAACCACGATTCCGATCACAACCCTGGCAGAACTGAATACGCCAAGCTTTAATTTCTTACTGCTCATACTCCAGCGACGCTTCTGTATGGACTGTACCGTCAGGAACAAAAACAGGATAATCATGGAAATATAATATACAATGCCGGATACATCAAGAATTCCCTGCATCAGCATATCCATGTGTTTTGTCAAATCATAACAGCCTAAAATCTTTGTAATAATATTTCCATTCTGTGAAATCAGATTGGTAATTCCGGTCATCAGATATCACACAAAGAGAAATACAAAGGTTAATACTGCAGAAATTACAATACTTTCTGTCAGTGAAGATACAAAGGTTCCAATGGCAATACAGGTCATACCATATAACCAGAAACCCAGTACTCCCACATAGCTCTTTGCAAAAGCAACGTTTCCATATGCTGACATAATTAACGGTGCCAGACACATAACCGCTACACTGATGGTAAATACGGTTCCGGTGGCGAGATATTTTGCCAGAACCACTTTTTCTACTGATACCGGCGGAGTTAAAATCAGCTGGTCTGTCTTATTCTTCCGCTCCTCTGCCAGGGTACGCATCGTAAGAATCGGCACAGTAACCAGAAACAGAAACGTTACTGCTGATAAAGTACTGCTGATATCTGTCGAACCATAATACATATTGTATACATAAAAATAAAGACCAAACAGTGCCAGTGTTGCTGCAATAAAAAGCCATCCTGTCACCGTCTGAAAATAAGATTTTAATTCTCTTTTCCATATTGCACGCATTATTCTTCCTCCTTTGATGTAAGTTCAAGAAAGATATCTTCCAGCGATTTACCACCGTTTATCATTTCCAAAATCGGCATATCACTTTCTGCACAAATATGAAAAATCTCTTCTCTGACATCTTTATTTTTTTCTGCCGTTACAGTCACCTCAGCAACTCCATCCTCCGGCAGTTCTTTCGTTTCTACTGCAGTAATATGTTCTGCATCTGCAAAAACTTCTTTTATTTTTTCTTCTTCAGCTTTTAACTTAAGCTCTATTACCTGTCCACCGGACATCCGCTCTACCAGTTCTTCTGTTTCTTCCGATGCAACTAATTTTCCATGGGAAATAATAAATATGTAATCACATACTGCCCGGACTTCCGAAAGAATATGGGAACTTAAAATTACAGTATGCTTCTTGCCAAGACTCTGAATCAGATCACGGATTTCAATAATCTGTTTCGGGTCTAAACCTACTGTAGGCTCATCTAAGATAATAACTTCCGGATAACCTAAGACTGCCTGCGCCAGTCCGACTCTCTGCCGGTATCCTTTGGACAGCTTTTTAATCAGTCTGCCTCTCATATCAGTAATCTTTGTGGTTGCCATGGCATCTTCTACATAGGGTTTCCGTTTTTCCTTTGGAATCTTCTTAAGTTCTGCTGCAAACAAAAGATATTCTTCCACCGTCATATCCATGTATAAAGGTGGCAACTCCGGCAAATAGCCTATACATTTCTTTGCATCCTCCGGCTGTGCCAAAATATCAAATCCATTGATTTTAATGGTTCCCTCTGTTGCCCCCAGATATCCGGTTATCATATTCATCGTTGTTGATTTGCCTGCACCATTCGGTCCTAAGAAGCCATAAATTCTTCCCGGCTCAATGGTAAGATTCAAATCATCTACCGCTACATGCGTCCCGTATTTTTTCGTCAAATGACTAATCTCTATCACGTCTCTTCCTCCTTATAACATCTCACCTCAGAAAGTTTATGAGAAAGTTGTGTTAAAAAGACGATGTTTTTGTGATAAAAATGCGGTCAAACTGTGTCTTTTGTGTGATGGAATTAATCTAATAATTCTTCAAAGCTTAGGATATAGCGGTCAGATAGCTGCATGATTTCATTTTTCTCATAGGAGGAATGGATATCTTCCACACCTACCACATAGAAATCATCCATCTTTGCACCTTCCACACCTTTTAAAATATCTTCATATACCACACACTGCTCCGGTTTCAAAGAAAGCTTTTCTGCTGCAAGCTGGTACACATCCGGGAATCCTTTTCCCCGTCTCACTTCCTGCGTCACTGTAAATGCATCAAAATATTTCATGATGCCACAATGGGTAAGACAGGGACGAAACAGCCTCTCATCGGAAGAAGTTGCTGCTGCAATCTTAATTCCTTCTGCCTTTAATTGCTTCAGGTAATCTATAACACCGGCTTTCAACTTTACTTCATTGGTATAAGCTTCAATCGCCATATCAAACCATTCTTTGATAATCTCTTCTTCGGACTCCGGCAGATTAAAACGCTCTTTGGTATATTCTGCTGCCGCATCAAAGTTCTTTGAAGTAATTGCTACCAGATAATCATCCGGCACAACAAATCCTCTTTTGCCAAGAAAATCCTCATCAATTTTCCGCCATACTCCCATGGAGTCTAAAAAGAGTGCCATCTAAATCAAAGATGGCACCCATTCTATTGTCAATCATATATTTTCCTTTACATTCTGTCTGGTGCAGAGAAACCTAATACATCGATACAAACCTCTAATGTCCGCCTGGTCAGTGTTAATAAACGAACATAGGAAGCCTGCACTGCCTCGTCTTCTTCTGCCATAATCTTTGTCTCATGATAAAAATGATTCAATGCATTTGCCAGGTCATAGATATAAGAACATACCTTATGTGGTGCTGTCTCTTCGTAGGCATTTTCCATCATGGCATTGAAACGGGTCAGCTCTAACATCAATGCCTTCTCGCTTTCGGAATGTGCCGGAAGAATTGCTGCTGTTCCTGCTTCTTTTCCTGCTTCTTTATATTTGTTCAGAATGGATTTGATCCGGACAATCGTATAAAGAATATATGGGCCTGTATTTCCTTCAAATGAAGTAAAACGGTCGATATCAAAAATATAATCCTTGGAAGCCTGATTGGAAAGGTCTCCGTATTTTACTGCGGAAAGTGCAACTACTTTTGCGGTTGCCTTTGCTTCCGCTTCTTCTACCGTACGGTTCTCTGTAATCTTGCGGTACATCTCATCATTGATGCTGGAAAGCAGTGTCTCTAACCGCATGACACCACCCTCTCTGGTCTTAAATGGTCTTCCGTCCTTGCCATTCATCGTACCAAAACCTAAAAACTGAAGCTCTGTATCATCATCCACAAGATGTGTCTTTCTGGCGCAGCGGAACACCTGGGTAAAATACAGCTCCTGCCGCTTGTCCACAACATAGATCAGCTGATCCGGATGATAGTCTTTCATTCTCCATACCATCGTGGCAAGATCTGTCGTATTATAAAGAGAAGCTCCGTCTGATTTTAAGATCATGCATGGTGGGATCTCTTTCGTGTCGGTATCCTCTTTGACATCAACGACAAGAGCGCCGTCGCTGATGTATGCAAAGCCATCGTCCTTCATCTTCTGTACCATGTCCGGAATATATGGCTGTGCGTCAGACTCGCCCTTCCATAATTCAAAAGATACATTTAAATTAGCATAATTCTTCTTTAAATCCGTTACAGATACATTTAAAATATGGGAAAAAAGTAATGCCTGATAGCCTCTTCTTCCATGCTGCAGTTCAAAAGTCGCCTGCATGGCCGCTTCCTTATACGCCTCATCCTCTTTGGATTTCTTGCTGGCAGTCGGATAAATTTCTTCCAGCTCGGAAATGGTAAATGGAGGCTCAACCGGATATTCTCCCTCATAATTTTCATCAAAATAGCAAAGTTCCGGTTTACGGAGCTTTAACTCTGTGATGATCAGTCCCATCTGAAGTCCCCAGTCACCCAGATGCACATCACCGATCACATTGTGTCCCATAAATTTGCCAATACGTTTCACGCTCTCACCGATGATCGCAGAACGCAGATGTCCTACATGGAGAGGTTTGCAACGTTTGGTCCGCCATAGTCGATCATGATGGTCTTTGGATTTTCCACCTTATCACAGCCTAAACGCTCTGTATCCTCCTGCATCTTACTGATATAGGAAGCCACAAATTCATTATTCAGCTTTAAGTTAAGGAAGCCAGGTTTTACAGCTTCTACGGATTCAAACATTGCGTTATCCTTAAGCTGTGCTACTACTTCCTCCGCAATCATAATCGGTGCTTTCTTATATTCTTTTGCGGCTGCCATGGCACCGTTACACTGGTACTCACAAAGATCAGGTCTGTTTGATAAAGTAACCTTTGCATATTTTGCATCAAGTCCGGCTGCTTCAAATGCTTTCACCATCTCATCTGTTATTAAATCCAGTATCTTTCTCATTCTTTCTCATGTTCCTTTCTGAGCATTCTATTTTTCCATTTTATACTCAAAGGCAAGCAGTTGTCAACTACGCCAGAAAGTGTTCTGCCATCAGAATTGTTCCGATTTCTGCACCTCTCCGGTAAGGAACACGCTGCCATCCTCTCCGATTTCTATCAGTAACTGCCCACCCGGCATCGTGACTTCAATTCTGTCATCCACCAGTCCCAGCTTATGGGATGCTGCCGCTGCTGCACAGGCTCCGGTTCCGGAAGCTAAGGTATATCCGGCTCCCCGCTCATAGATTTCCACCCGGATATGACCTCTATCCATTACTTTACAAAGCTGCATATTAATCCGGTTTGGAAAATAAGATGCATTTTCCACATAAGGTCCTAATTCCATTGCCTTTTCTTTACTGATTTCATCTAAATGAATCACGCAGTTCGGATTTCCCATGGAAACACAGGTTGCCCGGTAAGGATAGTATGAAAAACCAGAGGCCTGTTTATAATTTCCGGAGGCGTACCTACATAAGCAAGTACCCCTCCGGTAAATTGTGGTATTCCCATATTTACTTTCATAAGACTTCCGTCTTCATTTAAAAAATCAATCCTTACTTCGCCTGCCTTGGTATAAAGGCTAAACGGTCTGTGTCTGATATATCCGGCATCTAATAAATATTTTGCAAAAATCCGAACACCATTTCCGCTGCGCTCTGCTTCACTTCCATCCGGGTTAAATATCTTTACATAAAGCTTCTCATCCTGCCATATCGGTCCATATAAAATGCCATCAGCTCCTGCGCCAATATTTCTTCTGCACAGCTTTACAATATGACGTTCCAATAAATGTATCTTATTCTTATTCGGGTCAAGTACAAGATAATCATTTCCTAATCCATGATACTTCTGTAACAGCAAGGCATCATCCATACTTATGCTCCAGTTTCACTTCTTATTACAATATATGAATGAGATATTGTCCGTTAGAACCCGACTTATTCCTGTTCTGTTTCAACGGTCGCTTCTATGACCTCAGACACTTGTTCTCCACTGTCTGTCTGTTTCTCCACCACCTGCGGTGTTTCCACCTCCTGTGACACTTCCGCTGCCTGCGGTGTTTCTTTTCGTTCAGGACTCTTTTCTCCTAAAATAGCAGATAACTTATCATCTGAAATCGTTTCATCTGCTTCTTCTTTCTGTAAACGTGCTCTTTCTTCCTCAATCTTCTGCCTTACTGCCGCATCAATCTCACGCTGCTTTTTTTTCTTCTTCCTCTGCAGCCACTCTTGCAAGACGATCAAGAATCTCCTGTGCCTGCTGTTCATCCTGCTGTTTCTTGCGTGCGGCTAAAATCTCTTCTTCCGACATGTAATGAACATTCCAGCGTTTCACAATACTATGAGCAATTCGCTCTCTTTCATTTCTCTTATCTATTGCATCCTGCATATTATTCCACTTCCATTTTTTTCTTTATGTATATCATAGCTTTCACCCATTCGTTTTTCAAGATGAAAAATTATTAAATTTTTATTGTTTCCGGCATATTTTTATGTAAATAAGGACATCCTTTCTGTATCAGCCAATGGCTGCAAAAACATTTTAACCCGGAGGTACGCATCATGTCCGTCTACAAAGTTGAAATCTGCGGCGTAAATACCGCAAAGCTTCCAATCCTAAAGGAAGAAGAAAAGGCTGCTCTATTTGCCAGAATCAAACAGGGGATATGACTGCAAGGGAAACATATATCAAAGGAAATCTTCGTCTGGTCTTAAGTGTGATTAAACGTTTTTCCGGAAATCAGGAAAATATTGATGACCTCTTTCAGATTGGATGTATCGGACTGATTAAGTCCATTGACAATTTTGATGATACACTGGGGTAAAATTTTCCACCTATGCGGTGCCTATGATTGCCGGCGAAATCCGCCGCTATCTCCGGGATAATAACAGCATCCGGGTCAGCCGCTCCCTTCGGGATACTGCCTATAAAGCCATTCATGCCAAAGAAATCCTGATGAAAAATTCCATGCAGGAGCCTACTTTACAGGAAATTGCAAAAGAAGCCGGACTTACCAAAGAAGAAATCGTCTATGCCCTAGATGCCATTCAAAGTCCGGTCAGTCTTTATGACCCGGTCTATACGGATGGTGGTGATACCCTCTATGTCATGGATCAGATCAGTGATAAGAAAAATAAAGAAGAAAACTGGGTGGAAGGGCTTGCCCTTTCCGATGCAATGAACCGGCTTAACGACAGAGAAAATCATATCGTTAAGCTACGGTTCTTTGAAGGCAAAACCCAGATGGAGATTGCTGATGAGATCCATATTTCCCAGGCACAGGTCAGCCGTCTGGAAAAAACTGCTCTAAAGACTATGAAAAATTATCTTGCCCTGCATACCTGAGCTCTGCTTTTTGGTGCAATTAAAATTGCCAGTGCCATTTTCACCAGGTCACCAGGAATAAAAGGAATTACACCAGCCCATAATGCTGCCATCATGTCCATCTTTGCTTCATAAGCAAGCCATGCTGTTCCTAATGCATAGCAGACAATCGTTCCAACAATCATTGCCAGCAGACATAAGAGCCATTTCTCACTATATTTATCAATTACAATACCGGCAATGATTGCCATTGGAATAAATCCGATTAAATATCCACCGGTTGGACCAAAAAGTTTCGCCGGTCCTGCGGTAAATCCTGAAAATACCGGTACACCAACCAATCCAATCAGAAGGTAAATGACGTAGCTTAACGTTCCAAGCTTCCAACCCAGTAAATACAATGAGAAGTAAATAACCAGATTGGTAAGGGAAATTGGTACCGGACCAATTGGCAATGAAAATGGTGCCATGATACAGGTCAGTGCTGTCATGATTGCTACCAGTGCCATCTGCTGGGTTGTGATTTTTCTTTTTCTGTTGTTGTGTTCTGCATAATTTTCTCCTAACGTTTGTTGTTATTGGGTGATTGAAAAATAAATATATTTTCAGTAAATTTAACTATTCAAAGGATATTGGCTTTTCAGCTCTGAAATACCGAAGTTCTAAGATACATGTTCTTCTTTTTTTTTTATAAAAACCGTCTTTCCAATGTTTAACAGGATATCAGAACTGTTCGTTGAAGTGCGGATGCATTTATGTAACTGTTAGGGGCACTTAGAATTTCGGCTGTTTCAGGCAACGCTAGCACATGGACGTGCCAGCGAGGTGCATATGAGCACGGATGCGAATTTGCACCGGTTGCCGGATATTGTGATATTTTATCCGAAATTCTTAGTGCCCCTTGCAGGTATCATACAGCATCCGTACCCAACGGACAGTTCCGATATCCGGTTAAAGAAACGGAAAGACAGTTTCTATGCAAGAAAAACATGCACCTAAGAACTTCCGGCATTTCATATCAATCAAAAGCCAATATCCTTTGAATATGCAAAATTTAAAAAGAATACTATATTTATTTTTCAATCACCCATCAAAAATACCCTATAGATTTTTATCCATAGGGTATTATAGGGTATGCGCAGTCCAATTGTCAACTTGTATTTTGTATAAGGTTGACAATCAACAATACTATGTACTTTACATCACTTCGATTTCCGAAGTTTTTCGCTTCTGTTACTCATCTGTTTTTTCAGTGTTTTGTTTCTTCTACGCTTCGTTTGATACCTTCACCAGCTCCGCTAACTTCCCTGCTGCTTTTCCACTGTCGATTGCTTCTTTTGCAAGGGTGATTCCAGCTTCAATGGTGGATGCTGCTCCACCAACATACAGGGTTGCTCCGGCATTCAGTAATACGATGTCGCGTTTTGCGCCTTTTTCTTCTCCGGAGAGAATTTTCTTTGTGATAACGGCGTTTTCTGTTCCATCGCCACCACGCAGTTCTTCTAAGGAAGCACGTTTTAAACCAAACTGCTCCGGTGTTATGGTAAATGTATTTACTTTTCCATCCTTGATTTCAGATATTACGGTCTCGGTTGTTGTTGTGATTTCATCCATATTGTCTTTGCCGCTTACAACAAAGGCACGTTCAACGCCAAGTCTGCTCATGGCAAGGGCAATTTTTTCTGTCAGGGCTGCATCATAAACACCTACCACCATATTTTTTGCTCTGGAAGGATTGGCAAGAGGTCCTAAAATATTGAACACAGTACGCACACCCATTTCCTTTCTTGCCTGACCTACATATTTCATGGATTTGTTAAAAAGCTGTGCAAACATAAATCCGATTCCGGCTTTCTCCACGCAGGCTTCTACTTTTGCAGGCTCTGCCATAATATTTACGCCAAGTGCTTCTAACACATCTCCGGCACCACTTTTTGAAGAAATGGAACGATTGCCATGCTTTGCTACCGGGAGTCCGGCTGCTGCAACGACAAATGCAGAAGTGGTAGACACATTAAAAGTATAAGTACAGTCTCCACCGGTGCCTACCAGATCCACATAATCAGAAACCTTCGGTGAAATAGTATCTGCCTTATCCCGGAGTACTCCTGCAAACCCGGTTAATTCATCTAAAGTCTCACCTTTCATACGAAGTCCCATTAAAAAAAGCACCAATCTGTGCCTGGGATGCTTCCCCGCTTAATAAGATTTCCATTGCTGCTTTTGCCTGTTCTTCTTCTGTTAATCTTTTCCTTCTGCAACCAGTTCAATATATTCTTTCATCGTAAATTTCTCCTTTACTGATTCAGTTCTTTTTTAAATGTGCCACAATAAGTTCCAATTGCCTGTAAATCATAATCATTTTCTTCCATCAGTGTGATAAAATGAGAGCCTACAATGGCTCCGTCAATAATCTTTTTCATCGGTGCAACATCCTCTGCAGTACGGATACCAAAGCCCATCATAACAGGAATCTTTGATACTTCTTTTACACTGCCAAGATAATCAATTACACTCTTATGGAAGGTTGCTTCCTGTCCGGTTACACCCATGGAAGATACGCAGTAAACAAATCCTCTTGCATCCTTTAAAATCTCAGGGATTCTGTCTTTCGAAACCGGAGATACCAGCTGGATAAGAATCGGTGCATTTTCCTTCTGTAAAAATTCCTTTATCTCATCCTGTTCCTCTAATGGCAGATCCGGAATAATCAGTCCGTCTACTCCACTTTCGATGCAAGCACCACAAAGGCTTCCACACCATAGTGAAATATGGTATTGTAATACATCATAAATACGATTGGAATCTCAATTTTTGCACTGCGAAGCTTTTTCATGGCTTCTAATACTTTCTTTAAATTCACACCTTTTAAGATGGCATGATAGGAAGCATCCTGAATAACCGGGCCGTCTGCTACCGGGTCTGAAAATGGAATTCCAAGCTCGATGATGTCTGTTCCCGCCTGCTCCTGTGTGCGGATAATCTCCTGCATTTTATCAAAGTCCGGCATTCCTGCTGTCATATATGTAATAAATGCTTTTTTGTTCTGTTCTTTTAACTGTGCTAATTTTTCTTCGATTCTGCTCATGCTGCACCTCCTAGTTTAAATAACCCTTTCCTGCAAGATAATCTGCAATTGTATTTACATCCTTGTCGCCTCTTCCGGAAAGACAAACCACCATAATATCATCCGGTTTCATTTTCTTCGCCTGCTTCTTTGCATATGCCACTGCATGGGCACTTTCGATTGCCGGTATGATACCCTCTAATTTACAAAGCTCCATTAATGCATCCATGGCTTCATCATCCTTGATTGCAACATATTCTGCTCTGCCGCTGTCCTTAAGATAGGCATGCTCCGGTCCAACACCCGGATAATCCAGTCCTGCGGAAATGGAATGGGCAAGCTGTACATTTCCGTTTTCATCCTGCAAGAGATAGGAACGCATACCATGTAATACTCCAGGCTCTCCCAAAGCCATGGCGCTGGCATGCTCCCCTGTCTCAATTCCCTTTCCGGCAGCTTCTACACCAATCAGTTTTACATCCTTTTCTTCAATAAAATCTGCAAACATTCCGATGGAATTGGAACCGCCGCCCACACATGCCATAACCACATCCGGCAGTCTTCCTTCCTGCTCTAAAATCTGTTTCTTTGCTTCTTTGCTGATGACGCTCTGGAAATATTTTACCATTTTCGGATAAGGATACGGTCCAACCGCGGAACCGATTATATAGAAGGTATCCTCTGCCGTTTTTGCCCAGGTACGAATTGCCTCATTCGTAGCATCCTTTAAGGTATTACTTCCGGATGTAACCGGCACTACTTTAGCTCCGAGCATTTTCATACGCATGACATTCAGTGCCTGACGCTTGATATCCTCTTCCCCCATATATACGGTACACTCCATATCAAACAGCGCCGCTCCGGTTGCAGTTGCCACGCCATGCTGACCGGCTCCGGTTTCGGCGATTACCTTGGTTTTTCCCATTCTCTTTGCCAGAAGGATCTGACCGATGACGTTGTTGATCTTATGTGCACCTGTATGATTTAAATCCTCCCGTTTAAATAAATCTTTGTTCCGTATGCCTCACTCAGACGGCTGGCAAAATAAAGTGGTGTCTCTCTTCCTACATATTGTTTAAGATAATAGTCCACTTCCTTTAAAAATTCTTCATCCTTTGTATACTTTTCAAAAGCATCATCCAACTCTTTTAAAGTATTCATCAATGATTCTGCTACATACTGTCCACCAAATGCTCCATAATAACTCTTCTTATTCATGTTCTCTCACCTTTCTTACAAATGCTTCTACTTTTTTATGATCTTTTCCATGTTCTCCTTCTACCGAAGAACTGACATCTACTACATCAGGTTCAAATAACCGGATACCTTCTTCTACATTTTCACTGCTTAAGCCGCCGGCTAAAATAAATGGTATCCTTCTTTCCTGCCATTCCCTTCTTTTTTTCATTGGAAAATCCTGCCAGGAAAAAGTCTTTCCACTGCCAAATTCCGGTGCGTCTAATAAAATGCCGGAAATACCATCCGGATCATTTATTTCTTCCGCTTCTTCCCTGCTTCGCACCTGACATGCTACCCAGACCGGAATTTTAAGATTTTCAGGAAATTCCTGCATCTTATGAATCTGCAGAATATCAAAACCTGCTTCTATGATTTCATCTATCAAATCCAGTGCCGGATTTACGGTAACTGCTACAGTTTTAATAGAAGGCTTCAAATGTTTCTTAATTTCTTTTGCCTGCTCTATTGAAACGTTTCGTTTGCTTTTTCAAAGAACACAAAGCCTGCATAATCTACCTGCATCTGGTTCAGCACTTCTGTCTCAGATTCTCTTGTGATGCCACAAATCTTAATCTTTGCCATGCCATTTCTCCTTACTTTGCGGCTTCCTTATAAACCTGTTTCCAGTGGGCTGCCAGTGCCTTTGGATTTTCATGTTCCATAAATGCTCTTCCAATTAAAAATCCACTGACACCGCAATCTGCAAGATATGCCACATCATCATCTCTTACAATTCCGCTTTCTGCAATTAAAAGTTTATCCTTTGGCACCATCTTAGAAAGTGTTTTGGTTCGTTCCAGTGAAATCGTAAAATCCTTAAGATTTCGGTTGTTGATTCCAATGATGTCTGCATCCAGCTTCAATGCCCGCTCCATTTCCCATTCATCATGGGTTTCCACCAGTACATCTAACTTTAATTCCTTTGCCAGCTGATAAAAATCATACATTTCCTTGTCATCTAAGATTGCTGCTATCAGTAATACTGCATCTGCATCAATGGCTTTTGCTTCATAAAACTGATATTCTTCAATCATGAAATCCTTCCGTAACATTGGAAGCGGAGTCAGATTTCTTACTTTCCGGAAATAATCAGTATTTCCAAGGAAATGCTTCTCTTCTGTCAGGCAGGATACCGCATCCACAGAAGCGGTATAATCTTCCATCCGCTCTTCCAATGTAATCCTGCTTTCTATCTTTCCAAGGCTTGGGGATGCATTTTTAAATTCTCCGATAATGGAAAGTCCATCTTTGGCAAGATTCTGATAAAAGCTTCTTATCTTTTCTTTCTTTGCCGCCTCTTCTCTTAACTTCTCTTCCGCTAATGTCCGCATCACGGTCAGATCTGTTTTCTGCTTATCCCGAAAAAGCTGCTCTCTTTTATCTGCAACAATTTCATCTAATATCATGTTCTATATCCTCCCGTTTAAGAAATTCTCTATCATACGCTTCCCATGCTGTGTATAAATGGATTCCGGATGGAACTGTAATCCAGCTACCGGATAATCTTTATGGCGCATTGCCATGATTTCGCCATCCTCTGTCTCCGCCGTTACCACAAGGCACTCTGGAAGACTCTCTCTCTGAACAGCCAGGGAATGATATCTTGCCACCTGAATCGGGCTTTCAATTCCCTGAAAGATTCCTGTGCCGTCATGGGCAATCAGGGACTGTTTTCCATGATATAATTCCTTTGCATAGCTCACTACGCCGCCAAAGGCTTCCCCGATACACTGATGTCCTAAGCAGATGCCAAGGATTGGAATTGTCTTATAAAATTCCTTCACCACATCCATACAGATGCCGGCATCCTTCGGTGCTTTTGGTCCCGGAGAAAGAATGATGCGTTCCGGATTCATGGTGCGGATTTCTTCTATTGTAATCTTGTCATTCCGTTTTACGATAATGTCCTTCGTAAAAGTTCCTATATACTGATACAGGTTATAGGTAAATGAATCGTAGTTATCAATCAGCAGTATCATAAGTTCTCCTCCTCAACCAAAGTCTTTGCCAATGCCATTACTTTATTGCAGCATTCATAATATTCATTTTCCGGTACGGAATCTGCTACGATTCCGGCTCCTGCCTGAAGGTATACCTCATTTCCTTTCTTTACCATGGTCCGGATTGTAATACAGAAATCCATGTCTCCACCGAAATCAATATATCCGGTTGCTCCACCATATAAGCCTCTTCGTACACTTTCTAATTCATCAATGATTTCCATGGCTCGAATCTTTGGTGCTCCGCTTAAGGTTCCTGCCGGAAGGAAGGATGCCACCAAATCTAATGGATGGGATTCTCCTTTCTTGCGTCCCTCTACCTGGGAAACAATATGCATTACATGGGAATAATTCTGTACTTCCATAAACTGTGTCACCTTGACGGTTCCGAATTCACTGATTCTTCCCATATCATTTCTTGCAAGGTCTACTAACATAACATGTTCTGCCCGCTCTTTTTCATCGGAAAGTAGTTCATCCCGTAGCCGTTTGTCTTCTGCTTCATCTTTTCCTCTCTTCCGGGTTCCTGCAATCGGACAGGTGAACACTTTATTTCCCTGCTTCTTTACAATCATTTCCGGTGAACTTCCGATTACTTCAAAGGTTCCGTAATTAAAATAATAAAGATATGGAGAAGGATTTAATTCTCTTAATTCCTTATATAATTCAAAACCGGTCTGTCTGGTTTCAATCGTCCAGCGCTGTGACAATACGGTCTGGAACACATGGCCTTCTCTGATATAATGTTTGATTTTCTCTACCTTTTCGCCATATTCTTCGATACTGTCTGACTTCTTAATAATTTTTCCATCGTGGTAGAAGTTCCGTTTGCATTCCTTCTTCTCCATGGCTTTCTTTATCATCTGTCCTGCCTTTTCCATTGCCTGCTCTCTTCCTTCTTCCGAAGGCTCTTCTAATACTACAGCAGTCAGTGTTTCTGCTACATGGTCTACCATAAGGAAAGAAGTCATCAACATCATCTGTATGGTTTCGATTCCGATTTCATCCGGGTTATTGTCCGGAAGCACTTCAGAATATCTTACGAAATCATATCCAAGATTTCCAACCAGTCCACCGGAGAAGGACAGCTCTTCATCTTCTTTTTTCGATATGAAATTCACTGTAATATTCTTTCAGACGCTCCAGCGGATTTCCTTCTCTTACTTCCTCTGTGCCATCTGCTTTTGTAATCACCAGTGCATTTCCTCTTGATGTTACAATTTCTTCCGGCTCCATGCCAAAGAAAGTATAGCGGTCATAATTCTTATCGTAACTTTCTAACAGGAAGCCTTTTTATCTCCTACCAGACTTTCGTACATGTCTGTTGATTTTTCATTGACAATGCTCACTGTTTTTTTGAATACTTTTCTGTTTCTTACCATAATCATCCTCCTATAAACCGGCTTTATAAATGCTGCTCGTGCAAAGAAAAAGTCCCTGACCGGAAAATGTTCTTTTCCAGTCAGGGACGCTTATCGCGTGGTGCCACCCATCTTCGCTATGTCTGCTTTTTACCTGTAAGTAACTAAAAAAGCGGATATTTTCAATCAGAAAATATCCGCCACTAATTCAAACATAACCTCTTGGATACAGAAGTCTCCTTCGATATCCTCGTCCCTGTAACGTGGGAAAACGGCATCCGCTACTATTGTTCACTTTGCATCTGACAAATCCATTCCGAATAAACTATCTTACCGGCTTCCACCAACGCCGGCTCTCTGTAAAGAAATCATTTACCGTACTACTTTTGCTCACTGATTTTATTTATTCAGTTCATTAATTGTTCTCAGTTTATCACTGTAAAGTGATGATGTCAATGTATTTTTATAAAATTTTTTCTGTTTTTTTGCAAAATCATGCAAAAAAAAAAGAAAATCATTGTCAAGCTGACTTTAATATGATACCTTAATAGAGTGTAACCATTCACGTAATATATGAAAAGGAGAAAGTTATGTATAATTTAAATGGTGAAAATGTAAACGACAATCCAAATGGTTTTTCCGGGAATGAACCTGCCGGAAATCCAAACCCAGACAACAATGCTCAGATGAACTATGGTCAGCCGGCTCCTGAGCAGCAGACTTACAACCAGCCGGAAAATGGTCCTCAGACCTATGATGCACCAAATGCAAATCAGCAGCAGGCATTCAACCAGACCGATTATAATCCAAACAGCTTTAATCAGAACGCTTATAATCAGTCGGCTTACAATCAGCCAGATTACGGACAGCAGGCATTTAACAATGGAAACACCTATAATGGAAACAGCTACAATGCAGCACCTTCCTACAATCTCAATGGTGATGCACCGAAAAATCCTGTGTTTTTGGTGTCCTTGGTCTGATTCTTGGTATCGCTGCTTTACCTTTCGGATGGTTTGTTCCAATTATCGGAATCATTCTTGGTATCGCTGCTATCATTCTTTCCATTCTTGGAATGGGTAAGAACCGTGACCTTCGTGGTGCAGCAATTGCCGGATTAATTATTTCCATTCTGGCAACCATCTTTTCTATCGGTGTTATTGTATATGCAGTTATCAATGTTTCTAAAACCTTAAGCAATGCCGGAAAAGAACTTTTTGACAACAGTGGTATCACATCTGATCTTGATGACTTTGATTTTGATTCCGATTCAGATGATAGTGATGACTATGATGACAGTGATTACAGCTATGGCGATGACAAAGAAGTTCCTTTAGATAATGTTGTATTATACTCAGCTAATGATGTTACCATTACAGCTACCAGTATTGTATACAGCTACTATGATGATTCTGTAATTCCGGAAATTAAAGTTACTGTTGAAAACAATACTTCTAACGACCTTGGAATCAATGTTGATTATTGTGCAATCAATGGTGTAACCATGTATGGTTATATTTCAGGTGACGTCGCTGCCGGCAAAAAAAAGCAACGAAGAACTTAGCATTTCTACTGATGATTTCACTTTAACCGGTTTTGACAGCATTGATAATATTAAACTTCAGGTAAGCTTCTATGATTCTGATACTTATGATACTTTGATTGATGATGGTGTTGTACAGGATATCAATCTTTCCGATTCCTATACCCCATTCTCTATTTCCTCTGTTCCGGGTGCAGTTGCATTAGATTCCTCTAATGGCATCAATGCATATTATGTCGGCACAACAACCGGTTGGGATGATACACTTGTATTTGTATTCTATATTGAGAACACTACAGATAAAACCTGTGTTGCTGAATCCGATGATTTCTCAATCAATGACTTTATGCAGGATGATTACGGATATGGATATCTTCTTCCTGGAACCGGTACCTTTATGTCAATTGAAGCAAATGATGATATTACATCTATTGATGATGTAACCAATGCTTCTATTAAATTTGAAGTACGTGATTATGATTCTTATGAGACATTCTATTCCTCTGATGAATTGACATTTATCTCAAATAACTAAGGAATTTTAAAATAATACAAATCATCATAAAAGAGTTATAGGACAAAATGTGTTGATAGAAACCGCCTTCAGCCCTTGAATTTCAAGGGCTGGGGGCGGTTCAATCTTTTTTGAAACAACTTTGAGGGTGGACAAAACGTGTTGATAAAAACACCTGCATCCCTTGAAAATAAAGGGAAAAACAAGGTTTAATCTTCCTTGAAACAGCAAACAACGGAGGAAGATTAAATGAATCAAGTAAATTGTCCTGTATGTGGAAATAAATGTATTAAAGCTGGAAAGACAAAAGCGGGAACACAACGCTGGCTATGCAAGAAATGCAAAACTTCGTTAACACATAAAATAGATAATGATTCAAAGGAGTTACAAATCTTCTTAGATTGGTTGTTTGGAAAAGAAACTCAATCAATAATGCCAGGAGAAGGAAGAACATTTAGAAGAAAGACAGCAAGATTTTTTTTGGGATATATACTGATGCCACCGAAAATAGAAGAAACCAAAGATGTTCTTTTTCTTGATGGAATTTATCTTGGTAAAAAAGTAGCCTGTGTGCTAATCTGCTGCGATGAGAAAAATGTACTTGGATGGTATTTATGCCGATATGAACATGCAGGTGCCTGGATTGCTTTAATGAAGCGTATAGCTGAGCCAAGAATGGTTGTATCAGATGGTGGAACAGGATTTGCAAAAGCACTGAAAAAGTATACTAATAGCAAAACATCAAAGATGTATATTTCATGTATTCTGCCAGATAAAACGTTATACAACGTCCAAACCTAATACATTAGCTGGAGTAGAGCTTTATTGTCTGGCTAAAGATTTACTTAAAATAAAAGAGAAACAAGAGGCAGAAACATGGGTAACTCGTTTCACTGAGTGGATAAAGAAGTATCAGAAATTTCTTAGTGAAATGACGGTAGATGAGCATGGTAATAAAAGACCAACTCATGAGAGACTGCTTAAAGCAGAGAGATCCCTTCTTAAACTTATCAAAGAAAACACACTGTTTACATACTTGGATAAGGAATTTATAAATGATTTCATTGCACCATCTACGAATAACAGAATTGAAGGCAGTGTCAATTCCAGACTTAGGGAAATGCTTAGAAATCATAGAGGATTATCTGTTGAAAGAAGAATAAAAGCGGTTTACTGGTGGTGCTATATGCACTCGCCTGAACCGCTTTCATTGCCTGAAATAATAAAAACTATGCCTACAGATAGAAGTATTGCAGCAATATATCAAAGGATGAATGATAAATCCCGGTTGGAAAAGAGTCTTTCACTTTGGGGTGATGCCATTGTGTGGAGTGACCTCCATAAGATGGATAAATCTTTTACAGAATGGGATTAGCCATCAACACGTTTTGTCCTATAACCCTCATAAAAGGACCTGCCACTTATCATAAGTGACAGGTCCCTTTTCATCGCTGTGAACACCTTTTCCAAAATGCACTTCAGCTTAAATATTCTTCCTGACTTTACAGATTCTCCTGTAAGAATGCCCTTAATTTTTCAATTGATGCATCTTCATCTTCCACTTCAGCACGCAGTGTGCTTTCTGCACCTTTCTTAGCACCCAGACCCATAACGCCAAGGATTCTCTTCGCATCTACTTTCTTACCATCCTTTTCAATGGTAATTGCACTTGCAAATCCTGCTGCTTCCTTTACCAGTAATCCTGCCGGTCTTGCATGGATTCCCTGTTCATCTGTGATTGTGTAAGTAAATTCCTTCATGTTCTTCCTCCTAAAAAGTTATATTTTTTCCCGTTTTTTATACCATAGTTTTAATTTGCAAGTATGTTGACTCGCTTATGCTCACTATTTGTGAGTACATCACTTATTATATCATACAATCTTCTTTTTTAACAATCCCAAAAGTAGACAAGATACTGCTGAACCTACAATCAATGATAAAAGATACCAGATTGCATTACCCATTACTAAGAATACGAAGATTCCACCATGTGGTGCCATCAGTGTACAGTTAAATGCCATAGACATTGCTCCTGCAATTGCAGAACCTACCACACAGGCTGGAATCACGCGCAGCGGATCAGCTGCTGCATAAGGAATTGCACCTTCTGTAATAAAGGATAATCCCATAATAAAGTTTGTCGGTCCGGCTTTTCTTTCTTCTGCTGTAAATTTATTTTTGAAGAATAAGGTTCCAAGTGCAATGGCAATTGGTGGTACCATACCGCCGATCATAACCGCTGCCATGATATCATAGTTTCCAGCGGCAATGGATGCAGTTCCAAATACATATGCTGCCTTATTTAAAGGACCACCCATATCCACAGCCATCATTCCAGCTACCAATGCTCCCAGTAATACCGAGCTTACACCATTCATATGTGCCAGTCCTGTATTAATTGCAATATTCAAAGCTCCGACCGGTGGTTCGATGATAAAGGTCATCAATGCACCTATTAACAATACACCAAGCAGCGGATACAGTAGAACCGGTTTCAATCCATCCAGGCCTTTTGGCAGTTTGTCAAAGATTTTCTTTAATAACTGGATGATAAGACCTGCGGCAAATCCGGCTACTAAGGCTCCAAGGAAACCTGATTTTCCATTTGCTGCAATTGCTCCTCCAACGAAACCTACTACCAGTCCCGGCCGGTCGGCAATACTCATGGCAATATAGCCAGCCAGTACAGGAAGCATAAAGCCAAATGCCAGTCCTCCAATGGACTTAAAGAATGCTGCTGCCGGAAGAATTGTACCAAAATTAGCACGCTCATCCGTAGGAAGTGATGCAAGGTCTACACCAAAGCTGTCGATTAAGAATGCAATGGCAATCATAATACCACCACCGACAACAAACGGAAGCATATGGGAAACACCATTCATCAGATGCTTGTAAACTTTGTGTCCAAAGCTTTCTCCGCCCATGCTTTCACTTTCTGATGCTTCGCCGCTGCCTTTATAAATTGGTGCATCCTTTGCCATAGCGCGCTGTATTAATTTATCTGCTTTACTGATTCCATCGGAAACCTGACAGATGATAACCGGTTTTCCGGCAAAACGATCCATCGGGACTTTGGTATCAGCTGCTACAATAATACAGTCTGCCTCTTCAATTTCTTTTGCAGTAAGCACATTTTTTGCTCCGCCGGAGCCTCTTGTTTCCACCTTAATAAAGCAACCTAATTCTGCTGCCTTCTTTTCCAGACTTTCTGCTGCCATGTATGTATGGGCAATTCCAGTCGGACATCCGGTTACTGCAAGAATCTTTTTCTGATTTTCTTCCGGTTCCTTTATTTCTGTTTCCTTCTGTTCTTCCTTTTCTTCCTTCTCAGACTCTGCTTCATCAATGACTTTTAAGAATTCTTCAACCGAAGCAGCCTGTTTTAATCCGTTGGTGAAATTCTCATCCATCAGAAGAACAGACAGACGGCTTAATACGTCAAGATGTACATTATCTTCTGTATCCGGTGCTGCAATTAAGAAGATTAAATGAACCTTCTCTCCATCTAAGGCATCAAAATCTACCCCATTCTTTAATACCATTGCACTTAATCCCGGTTTCTTTACGGCTGCTGATTTGCAATGAGGAATTGCAATGCCCTCTCCAATTCCTGTGGTACTCTCTTCCTCTCTTGCAAAGACTCCTTTCCGGTAAGTCTCTTCATCTGCTATTTTTCCACTCTTTACCATCAGGGAAACCATCTGGTTTAATACATCTTCCTTTCCGGTTGCTGAGCCATTCAACTGAATGCTTTCCGGTGCCAGCAAATCTCTGATTCTCATATACCTTCCTCCTTTTTCTTAAAATGGAAATGCATGATTCTTTAATAATTGTTCTACTTCTTCTTTCGTTGCAAGTTCTTCTGAAAATGCACTGGCACTTCCGGTACAGACTCCCATCTTAAACGCCTGCGCATAATCCTTATTCTTTAAATATCCTGCAAGGAAACCTGCCACCATGGAGTCTCCTGCTCCTACGGAATTCTTTACTTTACCTTCCGGTGCTTCGCTCTCAAAAGCTTTTCCCTCTTCTGTCAAAAGCACAGCCCCGTCACCTGCCATGGAAACAAGTACATTTCTTGCACCCTGCTCCTGCAGCTTTGCTGCGTATTTCTTTACATCCTCTTTGCTGCTGATTGTCACACCAAATAACTGTCCTAATTCATGATTATTCGGTTTAATCAGGAATGGATGAAGCGGAAGTACATTTGCCAGAAGTTCTCTGGTTGCATCTACGGCAATCATGACATCCTTTCCTTCCAGGTATTTCATGATATCCATATATATGGACTGTGGCATAACATCCGGTATGCTTCCTTCCAGTACCAGCACATCTCCGGTTTTTAAGGTATCTAATTTGGCATAAAGCTTCTCGATATCTGTGCTGCGGATCATCGGTACCTTTACCATTGATTTCTGTCTCTTCTGTGGAACGAAGCTTCACATTAATTCTGGATATTCCTTTCTCTACCTGAATGAAATCGGTATTTACCCCTCTTCATCCAGGCGTTTGCTGATTTCTTCTCCGGTAAAGCCTGCTAAGAAGCCCCATGCGGTACTCTTTAATCCCAGATGATTCAATACAATGGATACGTTGATTCCCTTTCCTCCCGGAAACATTTTCTCCTGTTCCGTCCGATTTACCTGACCGGTTTTGAAGGTTTTTACATCCACAACATAATCCAGTGACGGATTAAACGTTACGGTATAAATCATTCTTCCACCTCCTTTATATTTTTATACTTACGATAAGATTCTAAGGTAAGACCTGTTGTAATCACATCTGCTGAAGCAAATGGTGCAAATGTCACACTGGATATCTGTGCAAATTTACTCTTGTCTCCCAAGATATAACACTGTCTGCAATTTGCCATTGCTTTCTTCTTTACCATAGCCTCTTTCACATCCGGTGTGGTATATCCTTTTTCTACATTAATTCCATTGGTTCCGAAGAAGCCTTTTGTAAAGTTATATTTATCCAAGGACTCCACTGCCTCAGCACCTACCACAGCTTCTGTGGATGCCTTGAACTCTCCGCCGATGATATAAACCTCACATCCCAGTTCAGAGAGCCGTTTTGCATGGGCTACTGCGTTGGTTACCACACAGGATGGCTTCACATCCATAAAATCAATCATGCAGTCTGTTGTAGTTCCTGCATCCAGATAAATAAAATCATCTGCTGTAATTAAGGATGCTGCATACTTCGCTATAGCTGCCTTCTCATCACGATGCATGTTTCTTCGAAGTGGCACATCATCATCCTGTGTATGAAAAACTGTTCCTCTTAAAATTGCACCGCCATGAACCTTCAAAAAGCTTTCCATTTTCGTCTAAAGTATTCAAATCTCTTCGTACCGTTGACTCGGAAGCATCGAAAAGCTGCATCAGCTCAGTTACTTTAACACTGCCCTGTTCTTCCAGCAGGGAAAGGATTTTTCCATATCTTTCCTCTGTCAGCATATCATCCCTCCCATTCCTATTTTCTATTTTCTGCTTTCTATGGTTTTATTATACGTTCAAAAACCGTCATAGTCAATCATATTCCGTCATTTTCATTCACAAAAATCCATTTCACAATTTGTGCAAAATATACAAAATAGGATACACCTTGGTACATCCTCGCGGAGCGTTTTTTACTTTACAGGAAAGCAATTTCCTGTAAAGTAAAAAAGCCTGCAAAAGCATCACCTTTTACAGACCTCTTCTCGCCTTTTTAAACCGTTTTCCGGTTCTTATTCTTATTCTTATTATCTTTTAGAAGCTTCGGATTTTCTCGTTCTCTTCTCCGGTATTTTCAATTTTACGGATTATAACATCATAACTGTAATCGTCATTTACCTTCACACTAACACGGTCTCCTACCTTATGACCAAGCACTGCTTTCCCCATAGGAGATTCAATACTGATTAATCCTTTCAGCGAATTTCCACGCATGGTAGTCACCAATTTGAAGGATTCTTCCATATCATCTTCTTCAATATAAACCGTCACCGTATTATTGATACCTGCCTCGTCTTCCTTAGAATCATCTGATACCACGACTGCAGTACGAATCATGCGCTCTAAATAACGAATTCTGCTTTCGTTTTTATTCTTATCTTTCTTGGCGGCATAATACTCGAAGTTTTCACTTAAGTCACCCTGTTCTCTTGCTTCCTGTACAGCACGGATTGCATTCTTTCGTACCACTAATTTCCGATATTCAATTTCTTCTTCCATCTTCTTGATATCACTTTGTGTTAATTCGTTATGCATACCGTCACCTTTTCATTCTAACAGTTTAAGCTAATGCAGCTGTAATAATTGCCATGGAATATACTTCTGACGCATTACATCCGCGGGATAAGTCATTGATTGGTGCATTCAATCCAAGAAGAATCGGACCATATGCATCGAAATTACCAAGACGCTGTGCAATCTTGTAACCGATATTTCCGGCGTTGATGTCCGGGAAAATAAAGGTGTTTGCATGTCCTGCCACTTTGGATTCCGGACATTTGGTACGTGCAACTCTTGGAGATACAGCTGCATCAAACTGAAGTTCTCCTTCGATTGGAAGCTCCGGATATTTTTCTCTTGTCTTGTTTGCCGCATTACGCATCTTGTCTACATCCTCACCCTTGCCGGAGCCTAATGTAGAATAGCTTAAGAATGCTACCCTTGGATCTACACCGAATATCTTTGCACACTCTGCTGCTTCTCCGGCAATTTCAACCAATTCATCTTCTGTAGGATGAATATTGATTGCGCAGTCAGCCATTGCCAGTACTTCATTCTCGCCAGTTGCAGAAGGACGTACCAGAATAAAGCAGGATGATACAATGCTGTTACCCGGTTTTGTCTTAATCAACTGTAAAGCTGGTCGAACAGTATCTGCTGTAGAATAGGTTGCTCCACCTAACAGTGCATCAGCATATCCCATTTTTACTAACATGGTTCCGAAATAATTAGCCTGTGAAAGAACTCCTTTTGCCTGCTCCGGTGTTACGCCTTTGCTCTTTCTTAATTCACAGAACATGGTAACCATCTCATCAAATTTTTCAAAATGTAATGGATCGATAATCTTGGCTCCGCGAATATTAAATCCGCTCTCCTCTGCTGCTTTCTGAATCTCAGCCTCATTTCCAACCAGAATCGGGCTTAAAAATTACTTGCCAGCAGACGGGATGCTGCCTCTAAAATTCTTGGGTCATTTCCCTCTGTAAACACAATTTTCTTTGGGCTTTTCTTCAAAATATCAATCAGTTGACCAAAACCAAACATATCTTTCTCTCCTCTACTCTCTATATATTATTTTAACTGCATATTATTGTACCCTCTTTTAAATAAAAATCAAGTTTTGAATTCAGTACAATTTCTCAAGAGTGCATTTTCTTCTATTATAAATATGCATCTCTGTTCAGGCAAAAATGATTCTTCCGGAAAGAAAGCATTCCCTCATCTCTTAATTTTCCAAGTTCCGTTGACATCGCACTTCGTTCCACAGAAAGATAATCTGCTAACTGCTGTCTGGAAAATGGAAATCAAACTCTGATGTTCCATGCTTCTGTGCCTCTGCCGACAGATAGGACAATAACTTTTCCCTAGTATTGCGTTTTCCCATATGGGTTAATTTTTCATTAAAGCGAAGATTCTTTTCTGCCATATTCTCTAATAAATTCCGAAGCAGAACCAGTTTCCAGCCTTCCGTTTCTCCATCTGCATCCAATATATTCTGAACGTTCAGCCACAGCACATTTGCTGCTTCTTCTGCAATCACATTTACATTAATATTCCGCCTCTGCATACAGGCAAAGGTCTCTGCAAAAACATCCCCAGGACCTATCTTTGCAACCAGATTCCGGTTTCCCCAGAAATCCTCCTGCACAATCAAAAGTCCACCAGAAACCAGCATTCCCATTTCTTTTACCTGCTCTCCGCAGTGCAGAATATAATTTTCTTTATCATAAGTCATCGCATGGGCATCTAATCCCTTTAAGACTTTCTCCTCTTCTGTATCCTCAATTCCTTCAAAAAAAGGTGACTTTTTCATTTCTACAGGAAATTTTTTCATTTTACAACCTCCGTTGTTTTTCCAACCGATTATTTATTGCTATTATAGTATACTGACCATACAAAATCAACGAGGAGGAATCTAAAATGATTCGTAAAATAATTCATATTGATAAAGAAAAATGTAATGGATGCGGTTTATGTGCATCCGCCTGCCACGAAGGTGCCATAGGCATGGTCGATGGAAAAGCCCAGCTTTTAAGGGAGGATTACTGCGATGGGTTAGGTGACTGTCTTCCGGCATGTCCTACCGGTGCTATTACCTTTGTACAGAGGGAAGCCGCTGCCTATGACGAAGTGGCTGTAAAGAGCACTTAAAGAACCGTGAAGCGGCTTCGGTAAAACCTGCAGTTTCAGCCAATCACGCAGCTCCGGTTTTCAGCGGATGTCCGGGCAGCCGGATGCGCTCCATGCAGCGTAAAAACACGGAAAATACTTCTGCAGGCTCTAATACCGCATCCGGTACTGCATCCAACGCAGTCACAGCAGGAAACGCACCGGAAAGCCAGCTTACCCAGTGGCCGGTTCAGATTAAATTAGCACCTACAAATGCTCCGTATTTTGACAATGCAAGACTGCTGATTGCTGCAGACTGTACAGCTTTTGCCTATGGCAATTTCCATGAAAAATTCATAAAAAACCACATCACCCTGATTGGATGTCCCAAACTGGATGATGTGGATTACAGTGAAAAGCTTACTGAAATTATCCGCAATAACAATATCAGAGAGATCAGTATTGTGCGCATGGAGGTTCCGTGCTGCGGCGGCATTGTAATGGCTGTCCAGAATGCCTTAAAGCAAAGCGGGAAAATGATTCCATGGCAGGTTGTTACCATCTCTGTTGATGGCAAGATTATGGAATAAATTTTCAGATTAAATTGCTTCCACAAATCTTACTTTTCTAATTCTAAGACAACGGTTTCACAGCTGTCTAATGTAATTGTACCATTTAAGGCTGCCTCAGCATTGATTGCTTCCTGGCGGCCTTCATTGGTTAACAATACCTTGGCAATTCTTTGCTCTAATGTGATGGTATGCTCTTCTGTTCCAAAGTTTGCAAGAATCAAAAGCTTCTGACCGCTTTCTTCATTTACCCGTTCAAAAGCAAATATGTCATCTACATTTTCATATTTTGGTTTAAAAAATACCATAAGTGAAAGTATCTTTGTATTCTTTTGCCTTACGCAGTGCAATTAATTTCCTATAATAAGCCAATACAGAATCTGCCTTATGTTCCTGGGCTGCTACATTGATTTCCATGTAATTCGGATTCATGGCAAGCCATGGAGTTCCATCGGTAAATCCGCCATTTTTTCCATCGGACCACTGCATTGGTGTTCTGGCATTATCACGGCTGTTCTCATAGCAGCATTTCAAGGCTTCTTCTTCACTGAGTCCTGCACGCAACGCCTCCTGATACTGGTCGATGGTGCTGATGTCATCATATTCTGAAATATCATTTCGTTTGCAGTTGGTCATCCCGATTTCCTGTCCCTGATAGATAAATGGAATTCCACGCAAAAGAACGGATACGGTTCCAAGCATCTTCTTTCCTGCATCATTTCTGGCATGCTCCGGCAGATAATGGGTTGCTCCTCTTGGCTCATCATGATTTTCAATAATGTTTGCCTTAAAGCATTTTCCCTGTAATTCCTGCTGGGAATCGAAAATTACTTTCCGCCATTCCTCAAAACGTAATGGTTTCTGGTCGTACCAGCCATGCTCACCAAAAGTAAGCACATGGGCGCTGAAATCAAACATCGTAGAGAAATGTCCATCCTCTCCGATAAATTCCAAGAGTTCATCTTCCTTCATATTAAAGACTTCTCCTACTGTAAAGGCATCGTGCTTCTCAAAGGTCTCATGCTTTAATTCCTCTAAGAAATCTCCTACTCCATTTACTGCTTCCACCATCTTGATACAGGTTGCAAGTCCATCCGGTCCATCCGGCTGAAAGGACGGGAAGTTAATATCTTTCTTGATATTGATAATGGCATCTATACGGAATCCTGCCACGCCTTTGTCTAAGCACCAGTTCACCATTTCATAAATTTTCTGACGCACTACCGGATTCTCCCAGTTTAAATCCGGCTGCTCTTTGGCAAACATATGAAGATAGTATTTATCACTATTTGGCACCTTCTCCCAGGTGCTTCCGCCAAAATAGGAACGGTAATTACTTGGAGCCTTGCCATCTTTTCCTTTCACAAAATAGAAATAATCTGCATACTCTCCATCCGGGTCTGCCAGTGCTTTCTGGAACCACTCATGCTGGTCGGAGCAATGATTTACCACCAGATCCATTACGATATACATATCACGTTTCTTTGCTTCCGCAAGCAGCTCATCAAACTCTTCCATGGTTCCGAATTCTTCAGCAATATTATAATAATCTGAAATATCATATCCCTGGTCTACAAATGGGGATTTATAAATCGGTGAAAGCCATACGATATCGATACCCAGTTCCTTTAAATAATCCAGTCTGGATATGATTCCTCTCAAATCACCGATTCCATCTCCGTTGCTGTCCTGAAAGCTCTTTGGATAAATCTGATATGCCACCTTGTCATGCCACCATTTTTTTCTTCATGTTCTCATCCTCCATATTTCCATTATTCCTGTATTTACACTTCGTTCTTTGTATGATACTGTTATTATATACGAAATTTCAGGAAGTTTCTTCCGTGATATTTGCGTTTTTATTGCACAATCCTGCTCTTTTATGTAAAACAAAATTAACGATATGATTATGGATTTCAGATGCAGACGGTGGAAGGTAGGTTATAGGATACAAAATAGCAGCATTTCTTAGATACATTTTTCTTGATTATAAACTGTCTTTCCGCTTGCTTTGACGAGGATATCTGCACCGTCCGTCGAGTGTGGATGCTGCATAAAGATAGTAAGGTGCACTAAGAATTTCAGTATTAATATTATTTTATCTGCCAACCGGCGCAAATTCACATCCATGTTCATATGCGCCTCGCCGGCACGTCCCTGTGCCAGCGTTGGCTATTGCTGTATGAAATTCTAAGTGCGCCTAACAATCCTTATCATGCATCCATACTTCGGAGAACGGTACGGATATCTTGTCAAACATTGGAAAGACTGTTTTTATCATAGAAAGAAAAAATGTATTTTAGAAATGCGCTGTTTTGCATCAGACCTACCTTCCACCGTCTGCATCCAAAATTCCATTTCTTTCATTTTGTTTGTATAAAAAATCAGGATAAATGCTGTTTAAATAAGCAACATTAAAAGGAGGTTCCCATGAAAGATAAAAACAACTCCCTCTGGAGCAAAAAAGAAAAGGTAGTTCATGGCGAACGAATTTTTCCACTAAAGAAATATCTTACTACGTTGCAGGAACGGTACCCCATTGTTACGCCACACTGGCATGAAGAGTCTGAATTTACCCTGATTACCAGCGGTGTCTGTACGTATCAGGTTGACCTTGAAAGCTTTCAGGCTATGCCTGGAGATTTCGTTTTCATTCCTCCACTGGCTCTGCATTCCATTGCCATATTACCTGCCGGGCATATGCATTCGGAAACATATGTCTTTCACCTTGATTTCCTTGGTGCATCCTCTGCAGATATCTGTGCCATGCGATATCTGATGCCCCTTGCCAAGCAGCAGCTGATTCCCCTTTTCATATAGTAAAAGAGCACCCGGTCTACCCGGATGCCCTCGCATTGTTCTATGAAATCAGCAGCTGTTATTCCGCTGCCCAGCCGGGATATGAACTGATGTTAAAATCCCTGCTGTTAAAACTTCTTACCCTTCTACTTCCGTACTGTAGCAAAAGTTCTGAGCAGCCACAGCTTCAAAGCGAACATACCCAGAAGATTAAGGGTGTCTTAGAATATATCGGATTACATTATACCGAAAATATTTCTATTGAAAGCCTGGCATCCTCCTGCTATTTCAGCGAATACCATTTCATGCGCTTTTTTAAGAAATATGTCGGAATGTCATGCTTAGATTATATCAAGAGCCTGCGCCTGCAAAAGGCTGCCGACCTCTTAGAACAGCAGGAGCTTTCCATTACAGATGCCGCCATGACTGCCGGTTTCAGCAGCCTTTCCTACTTCTACCGGGAATTTAAAAAACGCTATGGAACGACACCACGCCAGTTTATCCATTCCCTTCCGGAACGTCAGCATACGAACCGTACCTCTACTCCAGGCAGTCCTTTTTTCTCCACTTTGATTTTCCAGTGGATTAAGAAAGTCAGGACTGCCCGGAGTGCAATAGATAGGGGCTCTTTTCCATATTGTATCCTGCCTTTTATTTATTATCCACGAAAATCTACATTTCAGCCAACCTGTTTTTCCTGTGGTGTAAATACATAATCGCTCATGCTGTCATATAACATATCCTGGATTTTCTTTTCCAGTTCTTCCAGCGAACTGGCAGTAACCGTTACCAGATCTTCACTCTTACCAGTTTTATCCGTGCTGTCAGTCTTGTCCGATTTCTTAACGGAAGATGTATCTTCATCCTCCTTATTCATTCGTTTCTCATAAGCTTCCTTCTGAGCTTTCTTACGTTCTGCACGGTTTTCTTCCTGTTTCTTTTCGATACGTTTCTTCTGAAGAGCTAAAGACTTATCTACAACTGCAAAAAATGATGCATTGCCGCCATCATTTACCTGAATGCCATATGCCTTCACACCACTCTGTCCATTCGCAAACCGACTCTGCATGGTTGCAAGCTGACTGGATGCATTGGCTATGATTCCCTCGTACTGTTTCCGGTAAGACTCGTCTTCTGCCATCCGCTCAATCTTCTCTTCATCAATTAGAACCACCATTTTGTTGGCATTGGCATACTGTCCTGCATTGGCTTTTGCTGTCTCTTTCATATCCTTGGATACCAGAATGAAATCCATCGTGCTAAATTTCTTTTTCAGCTTCTCATAATACTCTTTCGCCTTATCCGAAAGCTTTGGCTCTCAATTGTTTTTCCGGAGACTTTGCTGCTCTTTTCCGATTCCGTATAACCAGAAACGTTTTCTGCCACCTGATTTACTGCGTTTGTGTTCATAAAAATTCCTCCTTGAAAATATCTATAAGCAAATCCTTTTGCTTAAAACAATCTGTTCCATTCTTTATATCGGAAGAATCTCTCATTTTCTTAACCGGTTCCTATAATGCAAAATAGCCTAAAACAATGGCTCCAAGAATAATCCGGTACCAGCCAAATACTTTAAAATCGTGTTTTTGATATAGCCCATCAGGAAACGGATGACTACTACAGATACCGCAAATGCTACCACGCAGCCTAAGCCTAAGACACAAAGTTCCTGAGCAGAAAACGCAATGCCAAACTTAATAAGTTTGATCAGGCTCCAGCCAAACATAACCGGCACAGCCAGGAAAAATGTAAACTCTGCCGCAGCCACACGGGATACTCCGATTAAAAGTGCTCCGATAATGGTTGCACCGGAACGGGAGGTTCCCGGAATAATTGCAAGTACCTGAAAAAGTCCGATAAGAAATGCTGTCTGATAAGTAATATCATTTAAGCTTTCCACTCTTACTTTCCGCTTTTTATTCCAGTTTTCAATCAGAATAAACGCAAAACCATAGAAAATCAATGCAGCAGCAATCACAAGCGGTGTATGAAAATGTGCATCCACATAATCATCAAACAAAAGCGTTACCACAGCTCCCGGTATGCAGGCAGCTACAACCTTAAACCATAAAGAAAAAATATCTTTCCGGACGACCGGCTGTGTCTTGTCTTTAAACTGGAACGGGAACATTTTCTTCCAGAACAAAAGCACTACCGCAAGAATAGCTCCCAACTGTATCACCACGAAAAACATCTCTTTGAATGAATCTGTCATATCAAGCCTGATAAATTCATCCACTAAAAGCATATGTCCTGTGCTGCTGATTGGAAGCCATTCTGTAATTCCTTCTACAATTCCAAGAAAAATAACCTTCAGCATTTCTACAAAATCCAATAACATTTCGTTGTCCTCTTTTCCTATTATTTCCGATTCCTCATTTTAACATACTATGCCGATAATATATATATTATTTTTCTTAAGATATTCTGTTTACTTGCGGAGTGCTGAAAATAATCCCTTCTTCTCATATGGTTCTTTTGTTACTTCTAACGCATCATATCCACTGTTTTTAATCACTTCTTTGATTTTTCCCTCCGGAATATCGGTATCGGTAATAATTACGGTCTCTTTTTTACTGTGGGATGAAGTTACTTTCTTTACCGGAAATGCTGCCCGCACTGCATCATTTACATGTGCCTCACACATTCCACACTGCATACCATCTACTTTTACTGTTATTTTCTGCATAAATCCTTCCTCCTTCATTTTATTCCATCACATTATAATCTCTTTTTTTCTAAAAAAATATAGGATTAACGATATTTTTTCTCACTAATTTTTCGCTCTTCCTTTTCTGAAAAAATTATTGTAAAATACTTTACTGGGATTAAATTTTAAAAAGAAAGGATTTTATATATGAAAAAACCATTCCGTCTTCTTCTATGTCTTGCGCTGCTTTTTTGTGAGTGGATGCAGTGGTTATCAGAAAACCATCCGCTTTGGTGCCGCTGACATAGGTGGAATCTACTATACCTTTGCCAATACCTTTACCGGGCTTGCCTCCTCGGAGGATGATACCTATCAGTTTGAAGTTAAGACAACCGCAGGCTCTGCTGCCAATCTAAGGCTGCTCTCCGGTGGATATATCGAACTTGGATTAGCCCAGTCTGACCTGATTGCCTCCGCCTATGAAGGCAGTGGAATTTTTGAGGGAGAGCCTTGTCAGGGATATTCCGCTATTGCCGGGCTTTATACGGAAGCCTGTCAGATTGTCATCCGTGCAGACTCCAATATTCAGACGCTGGATGATTTACAGGGCAAAACCGTCAGCATCGGTGCGGAGGATTCCGGTACTGAACAGAACGCTAACCAGATTCTGACCATGAGCGGACTTACCACTGAGCTGGTGAAAACAGTAAACCTCGATTATACCGATGCTGCTGACCAGCTTATCAATGGAAAAATCGATGCATTTTTCTGTACTGCCGGTATCCAGACAACTGTAATCGAAGAATTAGCCAAAGAATGTGATATCCGTCTTTTGGATATTGATGAGAAATGCAGGAATAAATTGCTGTCTGCTTATCCATCCTATAGTGAATATACCATTCCTGCCAATACTTACACCGGACAGACGGAAGATATCCATACCCTTGGTGTCAAAGCGGTTCTCCTTGCTTCCGACAGGCTCTCTTCCGATACGGTAGAACACTTAACGAAATGGCTTTTTTCCCATGCGAAGGATTTACAGTATGCAACTTCTTTAAACCTGCAATTAGATGAAACTTATGCTACTGATGGCATACCGATTCCATTCCATCCGGGAGCTGTTGCCTATTATGAGAAACAGGGCATTACACTTTCTTCCGAAAACGACACACAAAACCAGAAAGGAACACTATGAATATACATTTAGATATGTACCAGACCTTAGCTGTCGCTGTACTGGTACTCATGCTGGGGAGTTTTTACGAAAGAAAATACATTTTCTGGAAAAATTCTGTATTCCGGCACCCGTAATCGGCGGTCTGCTCTTTGCGATTTTCACCTGTATCTGTTACAGTACCGGAGTTGCAGAATTTTCCTTTGATGATACCCTGCGGGAAGTCTGTATGGTATTCTTCTTTACATCTGTAGGCTTTCAGGCTAACTTAAAAGTCTTAAAAAGTGGTGGGAAATCCATGGCAGTATTTTTAGGACTGGTCATTGCCCTTATTATTACCCAGAACTTTCTTGCCGTTGGATTATCCAAACTATTAGGATTAAATCCATTAATCGGTATGTGTACCGGTTCCATCCCAATGGTGGGCGGACATGGTACAGCAGGTGCTTTTGGACCGGTACTGGAGGATTTCAATATCCATGGTGCCACTACCATCTGTACGGCTGCTGCTACCTTCGGTCTGATTACAGGAAGCCTGATTGGCGGTCCTTTAGGAAAACGTCTTGTAGAAAAGAAAAATCTTCTTGCTACTGTTGCTTCCGAAGATGACAGCCTCTTAGTGGAAGATGAGAAAAAAACACGAACGCCATACCAACATGTATGCTTCCGCTGTTTTCCAGCTTATCCTTGCCATTGGACTTGGTACTATTTTCTCCTATTTTCTGACAAAAACAGGACTGACTTTTCCAATTTATATTGGTGCCATGTTAGCAGCCGCACTGATTCGTAATATTGTGGAATACTCCCATGGCAATGCCACCATCCATATGGGAGAGATAAATGACCTGGGAGGTATTTCCCTGTCATTATTTCTTGGTATGGCTATGATTACTTTAAAATTATGGGAACTGGCTTCTCTGGCACTTCCGCTTATCATTTTATTAAGCTCACAGGTCATTCTGATTGCTGTATTTACTTACTTTATTGAGTTCAATATTATGGGGCGGGATTACGATGCAGCAGTCCTTGTTGCAGGTACCTGCGGTTTCGGTATGGGGGCTACACCGAACGCGATGGCAAATATGCAGGCACTCTGTGACCGCTATGTTCCATCCGTCAAAGCATACCTTCTGATTCCACTGGTGGGAAGTCTGTTTGCCGATTTTATCAACAGCCTTGTAATTACATTTTTTATTAATATTTTGTAAATAAAGGAGCACCTTATGTTTCATTTTAAAAATAAAATCAAGAATGCAAGAAAAGAACGTGAAAAGAAAAATTATGATCTGACTTATGATAATGTTGCCATTCCGGAAGTACACAAAGCTGCTTCTGATGCCACTACTCATACAGCCGAGGAACAGAACTCCTCCAAGGACGAACATGCTTCCAGCGTCAGTTTTGATAATGTCGCTATTCCGGAAGTACATATCCGAAGAGAAAAAATAAGCTTCTGGCAAAACAGCCTGCCCTATCCGGCACTTCTGATAATTCAGAGTGCCCGGTAAGGCAGGCCGTTTTTGTTTTTCTAATATATAGATGTCCTTCCATCATTCATAACTTACTCCAGATATGTAGTTTGCAATACCCGCTTGATGTCTTCTGGTTTTGTTCCACGAATTTTTAAATTCTTCAATTCACTTTCCGTAACATCAAACTGCTCTATAAATTTCTCCATATCCTTTCGCACTTCGTCCGGAAGAATACATTTCTGTAAAACCATATCAGATACAATTCGAATGATATCATTTCGATGTTTTTTATATCCGATGAATCCACATCTTTTTTTTCTCTCTTAGGTCCAGCCATGCTTTTGCCTTAAATGGGATAATCCATTCCGGCTTTAACACAGAGATTCCTCTCATAATTTCTCTTCCATCCATTAATGCCTGATAGTAAGCATCATTTAAGAGTATAGCAGAAAGACTTGAGACCGAATCGTCAATATGAATTGGGGTCAGTCCATTCTCCTCCTGTAACAGATAATTAGTTCTTGAAAATAATTCTATCATCTTAGGAAATCGTTCATCTTCTGGCTTATCAAATCTATAGAACTGTGGTTCCCCATTACTTTTTGCCCTGATTCTATATTTTCCGTCTTTGATAAATTTCCAGAAACGTTCTCCAAATTCTTTTGTTTGTGCCTCCACAATCAGAACAATATCGAGATCTTTTGTTGTTCGTCCAAAATTGATATCCTGTTCTTCAAAAGACACACTGCATGCTGCCCCACCAATAAGCACATACTGATCTGTATATTCGTTAAAATACTCTTGAAAAATATCGATTCCTTTTACCATACAAATTCCTCCAACATTTCATTTACCGAACTTTCTACACGAGGATCTTTCATTTCCTCTTCGGACAGTATCAGTGTCAATGAAAGTGGATCTATCACATTGCCCTTCTCGAAGGGCAAAATATATCCCATTTCCTGCACTATACAGACTGGTTCTTCATTCTTTGGGATTTCCCGAATAGATTTTAATCCCAACGCTCCAACCTGAGTTTACTTATAGCATATGTGACATAGTTATCCTCTCCCAACATGGAGTACTCTGCCAAGGCAGATATGCCACTTAAAACCATATCTGCATCAGGTTTTCTTTCTGGTCTGAATTCATGTATAATAGGATTTCGCAAAAACGGACGTATCTCCTCCCACATTACTTTCTTATCATTTCTGGCAAAGAAACGTCTTGATCTTCCATTTATTTTTAAAAAGGCATTCCCAAAGCATCAATTTCATCAAAGCAGCTGGTTATTGACATTCTGGACACTTCCAATTTCTCCGCTGCCCGTACCGCAGATACATCCTGCCAATTTTCATATAAGGCTTTCAGTAACATTTTCTGCGTCAAAAATGAAATAACAGAACAGTTCTTTGGTGTTCTCTGCTCATTATTTTTCAAAAGCATTCCCATAAACGGTAGATAAATCTGATGATTTTCCCATATAAAAGGAATTCCCTCTTCCACCATTTTAGGAATTGAATACCAATTTGCTTTTTTAAATAGAACACACATCGATACCCTGTATACCGCTCCAGTTGAATTCGCATTTTTCGAAGTTCTGTCAGATTCATCGTATCTACCGGTGTTGCTAAAAGAATTTCCTGGTTTTGAATTTCTATGATTGTTAATTCAAATGCATTTCTGCATCCCAATGGTAATTTCTCCACAGAGTCATAAGGACGTTCCGTGATACTTTGATGCATTATTTGTTCTAAATACTCTCTCAAAGTTCCATCTCCTTTATATATTTAAATTGTAACTCTTTTTTATGTTACAAGTCAAATATTTTCATTTGCACAAGTAGATTGCAAAGCGTGTTTCCTGTAGTTTTATCCTATCACCCTATTTTTTGATTCAAAATTTCCTGATAAATCTCTTCTGTCTCTGTATCGTCAATACCACTCATATAGTAATTTTTTCCATTTGCAGTAAAATACAGGAACTTTTTATTCTGTGGATTTAAAAATACCTGGCATTCCCCTTCACCACTGATTTTAAAGGTTCCTTTTTCCAAGGTTTCCATGCCGGTTCCATTTACCCTTGACCAGTTTGGCAGCTCTGTCAGTATTTCCACATCATCCAGGTCATCCAGTGATATCTCATAATCTGTACGAATCTGTTCTGCACAAAGGGACTGATTTTCAATTTCCAAATGAATCGGTGTAAATTCTTCTGCAATCACCCATACACAGACAAGTGGAAGCATCAGTAATGCTATTATAATAAACAATATCGTGCCTTTTCCGGCTTTGGATGCCATATTCACTGTAGTTCCGATTCCAACTCTCTTATCCACGATTGTATGCGGATCTTTTGGATTATAGTAAAGCATGCCGCCAATCCAGTTTCTGTCGTCTTCGATTCCTCCATTTAAATCATGTTTATCTTCATATGCCTTTTCTACTCTTCCTAATATCACAATGGTACCGGAATGCACATAGCCGCCAGAAGAATTATAAATACAATCATGCCTGCAAGGTAAATAAATCCCACCTGCTTTTTGCATAAAAGATACCAGAATTAAAAACAGGATTAATGCGGTATTCAACCAGATTGCACACAGCCACATGTTTTTCCAGATTCTTTTCTTGGCTCTGGTATAATTAATGTTGATATCGCTGTTGCTGCTTATTACCTGTACCGGCTGCCGGTCCGTCCAGATTGCCACCAGCAGAAAAATATATCCACTTGCGGCGCCAATGAAACAGGAGATTCCCATCACCTTAGCCAAAGGAATAACCGCAATCGCAGCTACTGTCCCTATGGCAAGCGGTACAAAAAACGGCAGAAAATGCATACAGCGAACAGTTCCTGCATTTTTTAATTCCACATATCGTTCTGCTGACTGCTCTTCATAGTAGCCCATTTTCAGTTTCCATTGTTTCAGACGATTATTGGCAAATACAGTTGGAAGCATCAATAGAATAATCGCTACAATCAACCACACCATCCAGATTGTCATCTGTATGGAAAAGTATGGAATAAAAAGACAGCTAAACGGAATAATTGCAAGAATAAGACTATACCATATCATTTCTTTTTTAAAGCGCTTCTGGATTGCTTTTACATTCTCATCCTCTACCCATTCACGTTTCATATTTACAGCAAAAAGCATGCCATCTTTATAGGAATTCTGTAATGCAAATACAATGCATATGATAAATAAAACAGGATACAATGTTGCAAAAAATATAATATTTAGAAACATTCTTCTCACCCCTTATACATATTCTCACATATCTTTAAGAATTCTTCCTGTGTCATACCACAGATTTTGGCTTCGAAATAATCTGCTGCAATAGTTCTTTGGATTTCTCCGATAATTCCCTTGCTTCGGAAAATTCCTTCCGCACATGGGCTCCATTCCGCCGGTCTGTATAGATATAACCTTCCTGCTTTAAAAGTACATAGGCTTTATTCACCGTCATGGAATTGATTCCGATTTCTCCGGCCAATGCACGTACAGTGGGAAGCTGCTCTCCCGGCTTTAAGGATCCATTCCACCGTGCTCTCCACAGATACCAACATGGTGAACATGATACATTTGGATTAATCTTGGGCAGACCAAGTTTCCACCGTGCCATATCCATTAAACTTACCAACACCCAGTCTGGTCTAACTTATGCAAATGGATCGTTCTCGAAGATCTTTGTATCATAGTAAGCATCTAAGAACTTACCAGCATCATCACGGGAGAATCCAAATGTCATCTGGGTTAAGTCGTTCGTACCGAAGCAGAAGAAATCAGCTTCTTTAGCGATCTCATCAGCAGTAAGAGCTGCTCTTGGAATCTCGATCATAGTACCAACTTCGTACTCTAATTTAACGCCTGCTGCTGCGATTTCAGCATCTGCTGTCTCAACAACAACTTTCTTAACATATTTTAACTCTTTTACTTCACATACAAGTGGAATCATGATTTCTGGTTTCACTGTCCAATCTGCATGCTCCTTCTGTACTTCGATTGCTGCACGGATAACAGCTTTTGTCTGCATCTTAGCAATTTCTGGATAAGTAACTGCAAGACGGCATCCTCTGTGACCCATCATTGGGTTGAACTCATGTAAGAAGCGATGATGTTCTTAATTGTCTCAACGGATTTGCCCTGAGCTTTTGCAAGTTTCTTAATATCTGCTTCTTCAGTTGGAACGAACTCATGAAGAGGTGGATCAAGGAAACGAATTGTAACTGGGTTACCTTCCAATGCTTCGTAAAGTGCTTCGAAGTCTCCCTGCTGATATGGAAGAATCTTCTCAAGAGCAGCTTCTCTTTCTTCTACTGTATCAGAGCAAATCATCTCACGGAATGCAGCAATTCTGTCTTCCTCAAAGAACATATGCTCTGTACGGCAAAGTCCGATACCTTCTGCTCCAAGCTCACGAGCCTTCTTAGCGTCTGCTGGAGTATCTGCATTGGTACGAACTTTTAATGTTCTGTATTTGTCAGCCCATGCCATAACACGGCCGAACTCGCCTGCGATTGTAGCATCAACAGTCTTGATAGCTCCATCATAGATGTTACCTGTTGTACCATCGATAGAGATGTAATCTCCTTCATGGAACTCTTTTCCAGCTAATGTGAATTTCTTATTTTCTTCGTCCATAGCGATATCGCCACATCCGGATACACAGCAGGTACCCATACCACGTGCAACTACGGCTGCGTGGGAGGTCATACCACCACGTACTGTTAAGATACCCTGAGCAACCTTCATACCAGTAATATCTTCTGGAGAAGTCTCAAGACGTACTAATACGACTTTCTCTCCTCTTGCATTCCAAGCTTTCAGCATCTTCTGCTGTGAAGTACGATCTTACCACAAGCTGCTCCAGGAGAAGCTCCAAACCTTTTCCGATTGGTGTAGCTGCTTTTAATGCTGCTGCATCAAACTGTGGATGTAATAAGTGTATCTAAGTTACGAGGATCGATCATTAATACTGCTTCTTCCTCTGTCTTATGTCCTTCATCAACAAGGTCGCAAGCAATCTTTAATGCTGCAGGAGCTGTTCTCTTACCGTTACGTGTCTGAAGCATGTATAACTTCTTGTTCTCAACAGTAAACTCCATATCCTGCATGTCATGGTAGTGATTCTCAAGAGTCTCACATACTTTTAAGAATTCAGCGTAAGCTTCTGGGAATTCCTGCTCCATCTGTGCGATTGGCATTGGAGTACGAACACCGGCAACTACGTCTTCACCCTGTGCATTTGTAAGGAATTCTCCCATAAGCTTGTTCTCACCTGTAGCTGGATCACGAGTAAATGCAACACCTGTACCGGACTCGTTATTTAAGTTACCGAATACCATAGGCATTACGTTAACTGCCGTACCCCAGGAATATGGGATATCGTTGTCACGACGGTAAACGTTTGCACGTGGGTTGTCCCAAGAACGGAATACAGCTTCAATAGCAAGTTTTAACTGCTCTACAGGATCTGAAGGGAAATCAGTACCTAACTGGTTCTTGTACTCAGCCTTGAACTGCTCTGCTAATGCTTTTAAGTCTTCTGCTGTGAGGTCGATATCGTATTGAACGCCTTTCTCTTCTTTCATCTTATCGATAAGCTGTTCGAAGTATTTCTTACCTACTTCCATAACTACGTCTGAGAACATCTGAATGAAACGTCTATAGGAATCGTAAACGAAACGCTCGAATGCTCGGATCTGGGTTACCTGCGATCATAGCTGCTACTACCTCGTCATTTAAACCAAGGTTTAAGATAGTATCCATCATACCCGGCATGGAAGCTCTGGCACCTGAACGAACCGATACTAAAAGAGGATTCTTAAGATCACCGAATTTCTTTCCGTTGACCTCTTCCATTTTACGCCTTCCATAGCCTGCGCCATGATCTCGTCGTTGATTTTACGTCCATCTTCATAGTACTGTGTACAAGCCTCTGTTGTGATTGTGAATCCCTGTGGTACAGGAAGTCCGATGCTTGTCATCTCTGCAAGGTTGGCACCTTTACCACCAAGCAGGTTACGCATGGTCATGTCGCCTTCGCTAAACATATAAACCCATTTGTTTGCCATTTTATAATTCCTCCTAATAAATTTACTTTTATTTATTGATATGCGAACATCGTCTGTTATCAACAACAATTGATATCCACAATGTCACCCATTACGCGTGCCACTTGTCCACAAGCGCACATATTCATTTTATCATAATTTTATAGTTTCGCAACCATTTTTTCGAAATCAGACCACTCTGTTTTGTTAAAAATCAGGTGTTTGATTTAGAAAGTGAAATTTCTCTGCAAAATATGCATCCAGATCTTCGATCTTGATACGCTCCTGCTCCATCGTATCACGGTCACGGACAGTCACTGCTCCGTCTGTCTCAGACTCGAAATCGTAAGTAACACAGAATGGGGTTCCGATCTCATCCTGTCTTCTGTAACGTTTTCCGATATTTCCTCTGTCGTCAAACTCACAGTTATATTTCTTTGCAGCTGTGCATATACTTTCTCAGCGCCCTCATTTAACTTCTTGGATAATGGAAGTACACCGATCTTAACAGGCGCAAGTGCCGGATGGAAATGAAGCACGGTTCTCATGTCCGGTTTTTCCTCTGTACCAATGTTCTCCTCATCATAAGCAGCACATAAGAATGCAAGTACCACACGGTCAGCTCCAAGAGACGGTTCAATAACGTATGGAATGTATTTTTCATTTTTGGTATCATCAAAGTAAGACATATCCTGTCCGGATGTATTCTGATGCTGTGTCAGGTCATAGTCGGTACGGTCTGCAATTCCCCCACAGTTCGCCCCATCCGAATGGGAATAAGAATTCAAAGTCGGTAGTTGCTTTACTGTAAAATGCAAGTTCTCTGCAGGATCATGGTCACGAAGACGCATCTCATTCTTCATCTTTCATACCAAGGTCTTAACAGCCAGTTATGGCAGAAGGTTCTCCAATACTGGAACCACTCAAGATCAGTACCCGGCTCACAGAAGAACTCTAATTCCATCTGCTCGAACTCACGGGTACGGAATGTAAAGTTACCCGGAGTGATCTCGTTACGGAACGATTTTCCAACCTGTGCAGATTCCAAACGGGATCTTCTTACGGGATGTTCTCTGTACATTTTTAAAGTTTACGAAAATTCCCTGTGCTGTCTCAGGTCTTAAATAAACTGTATTCTTTGCATCTTCTGTAACACCCTGGAATGTCTTAAACATTAAGTTAAACTGACGGATGTCTGTGAAGTTGTGTTTACCACAGGATGGACATGGAACACTGTTATCTTTGATGAAGTTCATCATTTCTTCCTGACTCCAGCCATCTACGGAAGTCTCTAATGTAATGCCATGCTCTTCTGCATAATCTTCAATGATCTTATCTGCACGGAAACGCTCGTGGCACTCTTTACAGTCCATAAGAGGATCAGAAAATCCGCCAAGATGTCCGGAAGCGATCCATGTCTGCGGGTTCATAAGAATGGCACAGTCTACACCAACGTTGTATGGATTTTCCTGTACGAATTTCTGCCACCAGGCACGTTTCACATTATTCTTTAATTCTACACCAAGGTTACCGTAATCCCATGTATTTGCCAGTCCACCGTAAATCTCGGAACCCGGATATACAAAACCTCTTGCCTTTGCTAAAGCTACAATTTTTTCCATTGATTTTTCCATAAAATTCTTCCTCGCATTCTATTTATAAATAATATATCTTGCTTCTGCTGTCTCACCAGCAGGAATTTCATCCACAGTTGCGGTGTTCTTATCCTTGACGGTTACCCCGGATGAAACATACTGCAGTGTTCCATCAACCGTAACATCTACACCCTTGCTTAATACGATAACATGATAGTCATCATTCTTCATGACATCTTTGCTGTCCGCTGCATCCCCGGCAGCTCCATCTGTTACCGCTACGAAATCTGTATTAAAATCATATCCGGCAGCAATTGCCTGTACCACCGTTCCGGTAAATACGGTATCTCCCACAAATGCAGAATATGCTGTGCTGTCACTGTAATGCATACCAAGCTTTGCGACTCCGTCTTTTACGGAAAGATTTTTTAATTTTACTGTCCCGGCGCCATCATTGTCTTCATATTCTTTGATGGAATCCTTTACATACTGTTCTAACTCATTCTCATCATAATTGTCTTTGTCAAAGTCGCCTACTGCAACTTCTGTGATTCCACCCTTTTTCTCCGGAAAGAGCGTTGTGGTATCTGCATCTTTTGTAGCACCGCAGCCGCCAAATATTCCACAGACTAACAGCATTACAAGGAGTGCACTTATCTTCTTCTTCATACGAACCTCCAAATCCCTATATCTCATAATCTCAACATATACTATTTTCGGTTTGGTATTTCAAGCGTTACCTCAGGCAAAATGCCCGGCTTCTCCATAAATCAGAAAAGCCCTTCTAAAAATTGCTCTGATTTAAATGTATGGGGTGCATATTTTTCCCGAAATTCCTTCACCGTCCGAATCAGTTCAAACAACACTTTTCTGATACTGCAAAATGAAAAAGCTTTGCTGATTCCGTGGTAATAATATACTGCATCGTATAAATGGTAGATGCATCTAACCGTCTGCCATGCTCGGTTTCGCTGCAGGAATCGCAAAGAAGTCCGGCACGCTGCACCCTGAAAAACTGCATCGGTTCCTTTCTTCCACATTTCTGGCAGGAAAAAGATTCGGATATACTCCATTTAGCACCATCATTTTCAATTCATAAATCACGCGGACCAGCCGGTTATCAAAATTCTTCTTTCCAAGTGCCTTTAAGGACTGGTAAAGCAGCTTTAGCATTTCCCGGTCATCACTGTTTTCCTGGGCATAATATTCTGCCATCTCAAGAAAATAAAATCCATAGTATGTATCATTCAAATCTGTGGTGAGTTCGGTAAAATAATTTTTAATTTCTGCCCGCACCACATTGTAGGAGGTACGGCCCTCATAGACTTCAAACTGTCCGAAGGAAAAGGGATTGCAGGCTGCCAGCAGTGTACTGTTCGGTCTTCTTGCACCTCTGGCAAACGCCGTAATCTTTCCCCTCTCCAGGGTCAGTATCGTAATTCGTTTGTCATATTCACTGATTGGCATTGCGGTAAGCACCATACCCGTAACCATCACGTTTGTGCCCACGGTCCTGTTCACCTCTTACTTTCTCTTTCAGGCTGCCCAATCCATCCTGTTCCTCTTTTTCCTGTTCCTTAAACTTAAGATAATCATCTACTCTTCCGGTCAAAGTAAAATGATTCCAGCTTGCTCTTACCATATGCTTCCTTCCTGCCCTTTCTTCATACTTGTATGAAATTAGGTTTTCCAGAAGCACTTAAGATAATACTGTCAATATTTAGAATTCCTCTTCCCGGTATCCGAAGTTCTTAATCATATAATCGCTGTCACGCCAGTCTTTTTTCACTTTTACCCAAAGTTTCAAATTAACCTTGGCATCTAAGAGGTGTTCAATTTCATATCTGGCATTGGTACCAATCTTCTTTAACATGGCTCCCTGCTTGCCGATAATAATTCCCTTGTGTGAATCGCGCTCACAGATAATCGTGGCATCAATATCAAACATTTTCCTGCCTTTGCGTTTCTTCATCTGGTCAATAGAAACGGCAATTCCATGAGGAATTTCTTCATTTAAAGCATGTAAGGCTTTTTCACGAATCAGTTCGGCCACAATCTGACGCTCCGGCTGATCTGTAATGGTATCTTCATCATAGAACATCGGACCATACGGCAGATATTTAAAAATCAAATCAATAATAACATCCGTATTTTCTCCCCGCAGTGCAGATGCCGGTACAATTTCTGCAAAGTCATAAACTTTACGATAAGTGTCAATGTACTCCAGCATTTTATCCTTGTTATCCAAGGTATCTAATTTATTGATAACCAGAATAACCGGTGTCTTTACGGTCTTTAATTTCTCAATAATATGCTGCTCTCCTGCGCCGATAAAATCACTCGGTTCCACCAGCCATAAAATGACATCCACTTCATTCAATGTGTGTTCTGCCACATTTACCATAAATTCGCCCAGCTTATTCTTTGCCTTATGGATACCAGGTGTATCCACAAAAATAATCTGTCCTCTGTTTTCATCCGTATAAATAGTCTGGATACGGTTTCTGGTAGTCTGCGGTTTATTGGATGTAATTGCAATCTTCTGTCCAATCAGATGATTCATCAAGGTGGACTTTCCTACATTCGGCCGTCCAATCAGTGTTACAAAGCCTGATTTAAAATTTTCCGTCATACTTACTCCTTCTTATGTATGCTGCGGGACTATTACCCACAGCTTTTAATAAAGATTCTTTACTTCTAAGAACATATCTTTTTCTGCTTCTACATTTTCCTCTGCACCGATGACACACAAGGCATCCTGTGCGAGTACCGCTTCAATAAGTCCTGCGAGATTTTTGATGTTTTCCGGCTGTGCATCTAAAACTTCATTTCTCTCACGCTGTAATTCCTCATAAGAAATATTGGTAAGATAAGCACTTACGGAACGCATGCCCTTGGCAGCCGGATTCAACGGGGTATCCATATCACTTACTGTTCCGATGATATATTTTGTCATATCACGTTCATCTGCATCAAAAGCTCTTAAATATGCCGGGATACCTTCGTAAATCTCATTGGTGCTCTTAAGGTTCGGGTCACGGTAAGAAGTGAAATATGCATCTCCGTTCCGCATAAATCCGCTCATGCAGCCATATGCACCACCCTTTACCCGGACATTAATCCAAAGGTAATCATAGCTTAAAATTACTTTTAAAATACGAAGTGCTCCGGTATAGGAATATCCTTTCGATAAATAATTTCCGGCTCTGGATACATACTGTACTTTGGATGCATCCAAGAAGCCTTCATTCTTTTTCTCACAATGGAAGGTAACGGCTTCTCCCTCTTTCTCTCCATCCGGTAAAACAGTTAAGAACTGCGGGAATTTTTCTTCTAACAGCTGATATCCTTCTGCGTCTGCCGTCAGGGAAATCAACAGTCTGTTCTTTACAAATATTTTCTCTGTAAGGCTTCTTAATTTATCCATTAAGAACTGCTTCTTTTCTTCAAAATGTTCTTCTAATTCTGCAATCGTCCGGTACAGTGCAATTCCGCCAACCAGGTCATTGAATCGGGCTACCGGTGAGAAATAAGACATTGCCCGCATGGCAGATACGGAATGTCCGGCAGAGCTTAAGGACATCTGCAGTCTCGATTTGATACGCGCTAAAATCTCATAGAGACGTTTTTCATCTGTAATCTGTGTGCCCATCAGAATCTCAGAAAGAAGTCTAAGCCCCTCTTCCAGATTCTGATAAAGAATCTTGGAACGTACTTCGTATTTTGCATGGAAACTGTCTTTTTTCTTAGTATCCGCATAAATATTAATCTGGGAAGAGATACCGCCGGTCATAAGATTAATCTCATTTGCTAAGTCTGCATAATTATAATGCTCTGTATCCATATAACCAAGTACAGCTTTTAACACCCCAAGGTATGGCAGTTCTTCTTCTGTAATATCACTGATATCAAACATCAGATTCAGATAATGAATGCCATTGGAATAAATGTTGGTATGAATGGTTTCGATGCCATTGCAGCTTACCTTTTCATATACCAGCGGCTGTGCTTCACGCTTCATGTCCTGCCGTTTTAACATCGGAATCTTCAGCAGGACTTCCTTTGGTGACGGCTCTTCCTGATACTGTTTTAAATGCTTTGTATCCTCTACTAACTTATCAATCTCTTCTTCTGATAAGCCATTCTTATAAGCTGCCAGTGTCTCTTCTAATTCTTTTTCCAGCTTGGCATTTAAGCCTTTTTCCGGTTCAATGGATACATAGGATTTATGGCTGTTATCCAAAAGATATTTCTGAATCAGTTCTTCAAAATATCCTGTTTCAATCTTTTCCTTTAATGCTGCAAATACGTCTAATATTTTAAGATATAAGAATGGTTCGTCATCATCATAAAGCCAGCTGTCCATACAGGATAATCCATAAATTAATCCCTTCGGGAAATTACCGTAATCTGCTTCACGGAATTTGAATTCTTCACTGTTGATTCCTGCTAACAGGGATTTTCTATTGAGACCGTCTTTGACGATTTTCTTTAAAGTATCTTCGATAATTCCTACAAACTTCTCTTCGTCTTCTTTATTAGCATTCTTTGCCACCACAGAAAAAATTGGCTGTAAGGTGCTGTTATCAAATCCGCCCATGATATCTTTTCCGATTCCTGCATCAATAAGTGCCTGCTTCAACGGTGCTCCCGGTGCACTTAATAGTGCATAATCCAAGACATCAAATGCCAGAGTCAGTTCACTCTCAAGATTCGTTCCGATTGCCACATTATAGGAAAGGTATGCATTATCCTCTAAGCTTTCGGAAGATGCAATGGAATATGGCTTGCTGATGGTTACCGGCTTTTCAAAAGGAGCCTGCAGCTGAATTGCGGAATCTACTTCGATTTTATCATAATGGCTTAAATATTCTTTATCGAGAAACTCCAGTTTTTCGTCCATATCCATATTTCCATAAAGGTAAATATAAGAATTACATGGATGATAGAATTTCCGGTGGAAATCAAGGTACTGCTCATAAGTAAGCTCCGGAATTACTTCCGGGTCACCGCCGGACTCATTACTGTATGTGGTATCCGGGAACAGGGAATTTAATACTACACGGTCTAAGACACCCTCCGGAGAAGAAAATGCGCCCTTCATCTCATTGTATACCACTCCATTGATGGTAACTGGTGCATCTTTATCCTCTAATTCATAGTGCCAGCCTTCCTGTTTGAAGATTTCTTCTTTCTTATAGATATTCGGATGGAACACAGCGTCTAAGTATACATCCATCAGATTAGCAAAATCTTTATCATTGCAGCTTGCCACCGGATAAACGGTCTTGTCCGGGTAAGTCATGGCATTTAAGAATGTATTTAAAGAACCCTTCACCAGTTCCACAAACGGGTCCTTCACCGGGAACTTGTCTGAACCGCACAATACCGTATGCTCAATGATATGTGGTACGCCGGTGCTGTCCTCTACCGGAGTACGGAATCCAATATAAAAGACCTTATTTTCATCATCATTGGAAATAAGGCTGATTTTAGCTCCACTCTTTTTTTATGTCGAAGCAGATATCCCTTTGCATGGATGTCTGTCAGATTTTCTTCTTTGATTAATTCATATGCTGTTAACGCTGCTAAATTCAAATGTTTTATCCTCCATGTTCTCATAATCTGACTCACAGTCTTTATCAGTATAACACATTTTTTTTACATTTACACCTGATAAACCTAAAAACAGGAAGACGGATATCCATCTTCCTGCTCTGCGCTTATTTCATATTCAACTCTATACGAATTAACCTAAGCGAACTACGTTAGCTGCCTGAGGTCCCTTTTCTCCTTCTACTACCTCAAATTCAACTGCTTCTCCATCTTTAAGCTCTTTGAATCCATCCATATTTAATGCGGAGAAATGAACGAATACATCATTTCCTTCTGCATCTGAGATAAATCCATAACCCTTCTTTGCGTTAAACCATTTTACAGTTCCCTGCATTTCTTTTTCCTCCTAATACACAATAAATCTAAAAAGTTGCACAAAATTGTGCACGACTACATGGCTAACAGTAGCATATTTTCCAATATTTGTCAAACTTTTTCACTTTTTGCCCGATTTTATACCGGATTCTTTACGTTGACATCAAGCTGCGGGAACGGAATTTCGATTCCATTTTCATCCAGGGCATTTTTCATCTCCTCAGTCAGTGCCCAGCGGATATCCCAGTATAAATCAGTCGGCACCCACACTCTTGCACCAATGGTAACACTGCTGTCTCCCAATTCCGATACAAAGACCTGCACCGCCTCGTCCTTAAGCCGGCGTTCTTCGGAAAGAAGCAACTGCTCTATCACAGCCTTCGTCTTCTTTAAATCCGCCGAATAGGACACCCCTACTTCCAGGTCAATCCTGCGTTTCTCACTGTAGGTTACATTGGTAAGGCTGCTGTTGGCTAAGATTCCATTTGGAATTACGATAATCTTATTGTCAACACTCTTTAACTTGGTGTAGAAAACCGAAATCTCTGTTACCGTTCCTTCGTTGCCATGGCTGTCTTCCACAATATAATCCCCCACTTTAAACGGTTTTAACATCAGTATTAATACGCCGCCGGCAAAGTTGGATAAGCTTCCCTGCAGTGCCAGGCACTACCGTCAGTCCTGCAGAGCCTGCACTTGCCATTACAGATGTGGTTGCAATTCCAAAGAGCGAAAGAATGATTACAATCAAGAAGAAATATCCAATGCACTTGACCAGTGCATCCATAAACTGTTTTACACCCTTGTCAGCATCCTTTTTATCCAGCCATTTCCGGACGAGTTTCCGGAAAAGTTTGATTAACTTTACGCCAATGGCATATACCACGCAGGCAATCACCACCTGAAAGAGAAACGCCAGTAAATCCGGCACCAGCCCCTCCAGGTAAGTACGTACCACGCCCGGTTTCTTCATCTGTTCAATAGCATCGCTGACTTCTTCCGCTGTAATGCCCTCTGTGCTGGCTTCTAATGCGGTCAGATAAAATCCCATTTTAATATCCTCCAGTTATTTATGAAAGTTATTATGAAAGTGCATGAATAAATAATCCACTGCGAAGTTTTGGCTCAAACCAGGTGGATTTCGGCGGCATCAGTCTTCCGGCATCTGCTACTGCAAACAACTCTCCGATGCTGGTCGGATACATGGCAAATGCCACTTTACAGTCACTATGTACTCTGCGCTCCAATTCCTCCAGTCCACGGATTCCACCTACGAAATCAATCCGCTTATCGGTCTTCGGGTCTTCAATGCCAAGTACCGGATGCAGTAACACATTCTGTAAAATTGATACGTCCAGCCCATCTACCGGGTCACTGCTTAAATCCGCTTCTTTCATCCGGCAGGCATACCAGTTATCCCCAAGGTACATGCTGAAACTTCCTTTTTTCAGCCGGATGAACCGCTTCCTTCTGTGGTGCTCCCACTTCAAACAAGTCGTTCATCTTTCCAAGGAATTCCTCTTCTGTCATTCCATTTAAGTTTTTTACCACACGGTTATAATCCATAATCATAAGCTGGTCATCCGGGAATAATACGGATAAGAAATAGTTAAATTCCTCAGTTCCGTCATAATCCGGATGCTCTGCTCTCCGCATCAGTCCTACCTTTACTGCGGATGCTGCACGGTGATGACCGTCTGCGATATAGATTTCCTTTATCTTTGCAAATGCTTCCTCGATAGCCGCAATATCTTCGGTATCTGCAATTCTGTATACACGATGTCCGATTCCATCCTCTGCCACAAAATCATAAAGAGGTGCTGTCTTCTTTACCTTCTCTACCACTGCATTGATGGTATCATTGGAACGGTATGCTAAGAAAATCGGTCCGGTCTGTGCATCACAGATATTTACATGGTTGATTCTGTCCTGCTCTTTATCTGCTCTGGTATTCTCATGTTTTTTAATGACCTGATTCTGATAATCATCAATCGAAGCACAGGCTGTAATACCGGTCTGCACCCTTCCGTCCATGGTCAGTTCGTAAATATAATAGCACGGTTTCTCTTCTTTTACGAAATCACCTTCTGCTACCATATCCCAGAGCATGTCATGGGCTTTCTTATATACCTCCGGTGCATAAGTATCTACGGAATCATCAAACTGTGTCTCGGCACGGTCAATGCGAAGAAAGCTTTTGTCATGTCCTTCTACCGCTTTCTTTGCTTCCTCCCTGTTATATACATCATAAGGAAGTGCTGCAATCTCTGCCGCCTCATCCTCTCTTGGTCTGATACATAAAAATGGTCTGATATCTGCCATTGTTTTCTCCTTCCTGCGTAATTGCGAAAAACACGCTTTGTGAGTTTCCTGCGTAAGAGAAATGGACTGTCGCGGCGTAACCGGGCAGTCCATATATTATCTTTTTTCTCACCTGCATTTATTATTTTACAATACGAACCTTTAATACACCATCTAAGGTCTGAAGTTTCTCTTCTACTTCTTTGGTAACAGGTGCATCTACATCAAGCAGTGTACATGCATAATCGCCACGGCTCTTATTAGTCATATCAGAAATGTTGATATTTGCATCTCCTAAAATAGAAGTATAGCTGCTAATCATTCCCTTTACGTTACGGTGTAACAGTAACAGTCTTCCTGCACTCTTGCACTCGCCCATATTGCAGTCCGGATAGTTTACAGAATGTGTAATATTTCCATTCTCTAAGAAATCACGAATCTCTTTTACTGCCATTACTGCACAGTTATCTTCGGATTCTTCGGTAGAAGCTCCAATATGAGGAGTTACGATACAGCCTTTCTTTCCAACTGTGGTTGGATTTGGGAAATCGCTGACATATTTTGCAATCTTTCCTTCCTCTAATGCTGCTACCATTGCCTCTTCATCAACCAGTAAGTCTCTTGCAAAGTTCAATACTACAGTGGTAGGTTTCATCATGGCAATTGCTTCTGCATTGACCATCTTCTTTGTAGAATCCAAAAGTGGAACATGAATTGTGATATAATCACAGTTCTTGTAAATTTCTTCTACAGCATTTACATGATTTACATTGCGTGATAAGCTCCATGCAGCATTTACAGAAATGTATGGGTCATATCCGTATACTTCCATTCCAAGATGTGTTGCAGCATTTGCTACTTTAACACCAATGGCACCAAGTCCGATAACGCCAAGCTTCTTTCCTGCAATTTCGCTTCCGGCAAAGTTCTTCTTCTGTTTCTCAGCAAGTTTTGCAACATCTACATTGCCTTCCTCGCCTTTTACCCATTCGATTCCACCGACTACGTCACGGGCTGCCAATAACATTCCTGCAAATACCAGTTCCTTTACACCATTTGCATTTGCCCCCGGAGTATTGAATACAACGATTCCTTTTTCTGCACATTTATCCAATGGGATATTATTTACACCTGCACCTGCTCTTGCAACAACTTCTAAAGTCTTTGGAAGTTCCATATCATGCATAGCTGCACTTCTTACTAAGACTGCCTGTGCATCTTTGATATCATCTACTTTGTTATATTCATCTGATAAAAGGTCTAAGCCTACACCAGCGATTGGATTTAAACATGTATAGTTAAACATTATGCATTTTCCTCCTCAAACTTCTTCATAAATGCCACCAGCTTCTCAACACCCTCTTTTGGCATTGCATTGTAAATGGATGCACGCATACCGCCAACGGTTCTGTGTCCCTTTAAGTTTACAAAACCGGCTTCGGTTGCTTCTTTGACGAATTTTGCATCTAAGTCAGCATCACCGGTAACGAATGGTACGTTCATAAGAGAACGGTCTTTTGGAACTACAGTTCCCTTGAATAACTTGCTCTGGTCTAAGAAATCATAAAGAATCTTAGCCTTTTCTTCGTTACGCTGTTTCATAACTTCGAGTCCACCCATCTTCTTTAACCATTTGAACACCTTGCCGCAGATGTAAATATTGTAGCAAGGCGGGGTATTGTAAAGGGAATCATTATCTGCCTGTGTATTCCACTTTAACATGGTTGGGGTTCCCGGAAGGACATCATCGGTAATTAAATCCTCACGAATGATTACGATTACAACACCTGCAGGTCCAACGTTCTTCTGAACGCCGCCGTAGATTACTCCGTATTTGGTTACATCAACCGGTTCTGATAAAAAGCAGGAAGATACGTCTGCAACAAGTGTATGTCCTTTGGTATTTGGAAGTTCTTTGAACTTGGTTCCATAAATAGTATTGTTATGACATATATACACATAATCTGCGTCTTCCGGAATATCCAGATCAGAACAATCCGGGATATAAGAGAATGTCTCATCTGCAGAAGAAGCAAGTTCAACTGCCTCTCCGTAGATTTTTGCTTCCTGGAATGCTTTCTTTGCCCACTGACCAGTTACAATGTATGCAGCTTTCTTATTTTTCATCAGGTTCATTGGAATTGCAGCGAACTGCTGGGATGCACCGCCCTGAAGGAACAATACTTTGTAATTGTTAGGAATATTCATTAAGTCTCTTAAATCAGCTTCTGCCTCTTTGATGATGTTATCATACACTTTGGAACGATGGCTCATCTCCATAACAGACATTCCACTGCCCTGATAGTCCAACATCTCATCTGCTGCTTCCTGTAAAACTTCTTCCGGTAATACTGCCGGACCTGCAGAAAAAATTATATACTCTGCTCATTTTCTAATTCCTCCTCACTTCTTACACATATCTTTCTGTATGTAATGGCTTATTATTTTAAATCTTCCTCGGTAAACACCTCAGATATAGCTGCCCCCGGTGCTACCATTGCCACACCTTATCATCACTATCAATTATACAGTCTATAACAACTGGTGTACTACTTGCAAGTGCTTTTTTCAAAATATCGACAAATTCTGCCTGACTGGTTGCCCGATAGCCCGTTGCACCCATGGCTTCTGCCAGTTTCACATAATCTACACCGTCATCTAAAACAGTTGCAGAATAACGCTTCTCATAGAAAAGTGTCTGCCACTGTCTGACCATTCCAAGCACATGGTTATTGATAATAACTTCGATTAACGGAATTTTGACGGACTGCAGTTGCAATTTCATTCATATTCATACGGAAACATCCGTCTCCGGCAATATTAATGACCTGTTTCTCCGGGCATCCGATCTGTGCACCGATTGCAGCGCCAAGACCATATCCCATTGTTCCAAGACCGCCGGATGTCAGAAGTGTTCTCGGCTTTTTGTATTTGTAATACTGTGCCGCCCACATCTGATGCTGTCCGACCTCCGTTACCATGATAGCATCTCCGTTGGTCTGACGATAGATTTCTTCGATTACGAACGGACCGCTTAATCCTTCCGGATGATAGCTCAATGGATATTCTTTTTTGTATTCCATGATGTGCTCCATCCACTCTTTATGCTCCATCGGAGATAACATCATTGATTCTTGCAAGAATCTTCTTTAAATCACCAATCACGCTGTTTGTTACCATGATATTTTTATTAATTTCTGCAGGATCCACATCAAACTGTAAGATTTTTGCATGATAGGCAAATTTCTTTGCATTTCCAAGCACACGGTCTGAGAAACGGACACCTACTGCAATCAGAAGATCACATTCACTGACTCCGAGATTGGATGCTTTTGTTCCATGCATTCCAAGCATTCCGGTATAAAGATCATCCTCTCCGTCAAAAGCTCCTTTTCCCATGAGGGAATCACAGACAGGCGCATCTACCATATCCAAAAATTCTCTCTAATTCATCCGAACAGTCGGAACTCACGGCACCGCCGCCCACAAAGATATATGGTTTTTTGCTTTCTGAATCATCTTGCTGCTTTGTTCTAAATCTTCCTCCCGGATGGTTTCTGTCACACGCAGTCCGGTTCAATACGGCTGTGCTTTATATTCTGCCTTATTTGCAGTTACATCCTTGGTAATATCCACAAGAACCGGTCCCGGTCTTCCTTTTTTTGCAATGCGGAAACGCCCGGCGGATGGTATCTGCCAGATCATTGACATCTTTTACAATAAAGTTATGCTTGGTAATCGGCATGGTAATTCCTGCGATATCAATCTCCTGGAAACTGTCCTTGCCAAGCAATGGCACACCTACATTGCAGGTGATAGCCACCATTGGAACAGAATCCATGTATGCGGTTGCGATACCTGTTACAAGGTTTGTTGCGCCCGGGCCTGACGTTGCAAAGCACACACCGACTTTTCCAGTACTTCTCGCATATCCGTCCGCTGCATGGGAAGCTCCCTGCTCATGGGAAGTTAAAATATGTCTGATTTCATTACTATGTTTATATAACTCATCATATACATTTAAGATTGCACCGCCCGGATATCCAAATACAGTATCAACGCCCTGCTCTTTCAGGCATTCGATCACGATCTGGGCACCTGTTAAGAGCATTGAAATTTCCTCTTTCCTTTCCAACTTATCTTTCTGCTGTATTTTACAGATTACCGGTTCTTATTTTTTAATCCCCGGTATCCTGGAATCTGTAAAATTGCACCGCGGTTTCCTGAAGTAACCATGGAAGCATATCTTGCAAGATATCCGGTTGTTACCTTCGGTTCTCTTGGCTGCCATTTTGCCTTACGTGCTGCCATCTCTTCATCGGATACTGCAAGCTCAACTTCATTTCCGGGATGTTAATCCTGATGATGTCGCCTTCTTCTACCAATGCGATCGGTCCGCCGACGGCTGCCTCCGGTGACACATGACCGATGGAAGCTCCACGGCTCGCGCCGGAGAAACGTCCGTCTGTGATGAGTGCCACGGAGGAACCTAATCCCATTCCTGCAATTGCGGAGGTTGGATTTAACATTTCTCTCATGCCAGGGCCGCCTTTTGGTCCTTCGTAACGGATCACGACAACGTCACCTGCCACGATCTGCCACCTTGATCGCAGCAATCGCATCTTCCTCACAGTCAAACACTCTTGCCGGACCTTCATGCACCATCATCTCATCTACCACTGCGGAACGCTTTACAACGCCTCCATCCGGGGCAAGATTTCCTTTTAATACTGCAAGACCACCTGTCTTACTGTATGGATTGTCCAACCGGACGAATTACCTCCGGGTTCTTATTCACTGCATTTTTAATATTTTCTCCGACTGTTTTTCCGGTAACAGTCATACAGTCTGTATGTAAAAGTCCAATATCTGCAAGTTCTTTCATAACGGCATAGACACCACCTGCCTCGTTTAAGTCCTCCATATAAGTAGAACCTGCCGGTGCAAGATGACAGAGGTTCGGTGTTTTTTCGCTGATCGGGTTAGCAAAAGATATATCAAAATCAAAACCTACTTCGTGGGCAATCGCAGGAAGATGTAACATACTGTTGGTAGAGCAGCCCAATGCCATATCTACGGTCAGTGCATTTAAGATTGCTTCTTTTGTCATAATATCTCTTGGTCGGATATTCTTATTGTACATATCCATGACTGCCATTCCTGCATGTTTTGCAAGTTTGATACGCTCTGAATATACTGCAGGGATGGTTCCATTTCCACGTAATCCCATACCGAGTGCTTCTGTCAGACAGTTCATCGAATTTGCTGTGTACATTCCTGAGCAGGAGCCGCAGGTCGGACAAACTTTCTCTTCGTACTCTTACTTCCTCCTCCGTCATCGTACCTGCTGCGTAGGAACCTACTGCCTCAAACATAGAGGAAAGACTTCTCTTCTTGCTGCGCACATGGCCTGCAAGCATTGGTCCACCGGATACGAATACAGTCGGAACATTGATTCTTGCTGCTGCCATCAAAAGTCCCGGAACGTTTTTATCACAGTTTGGAACCATGACAAGTGCATCGAACTGATGTGCGAGTGCCATACACTCGGTGGAATCTGCAATTAGATCCCTGGTGACAAGAGAATACTTCATCCCGATATGCCCCATTGCAATTCCGTCGCACACTGCGATCGCCGGGAATACAACCGGCACACCGCCTGCCTCTGCAACGCCTAATTTCACTGCATTTACGATTTTATCCAGATTCATATGACCCGGTACGATCTCGTTGTAGGAGCTTACGATACCTACCATTGGTTTTTCATTTCTTCTTCTGTAAAGCCCAGTGCGTTAAAAAGACTTCTGTGTGGAGCCTGCTGCATCCCTGATTTTACATTATCACTCTTCATCTTCGTTCTTCCTCTCTTTTTATTGTTCTGTCTGAAAATTTCTTATCTCTTACAGATTCTCTACGATTAAGTCACCCATTCTGGCTGTTCCTACCTGGGTTACGATTGCTTTCTTTGCATCTTCCTGCGGCATAATGTCAATGGTACGATAGCCTGCCTTTAATACCTTCTTTACGGCATTTTCAATGGCATCTGCTTCTTTATCGAGATCAAACGGAATATCTTAACATCATCGCTGCGCTTAAAATCGTTGCGATCGGATTGGCAATGCCTTTTCCGGCAATATCCGGTGCAGAACCGCCGCTTGGCTCGTACAGACCAAATCTGGTGTCGTTCAGACTTGCGGAGGATAACATTCCAATAGAGCCTGTCACCATACTTGCCTCATCAGATAAAATATCACCAAACATATTCTCCGTCAAAATGACATCAAACTGCTTCGGGTCTTTTACAAGCTGCATCGCACAGTTGTCTACAAGCATATGCTCATAGGTTACTTCCGGATAATCTTTCGCAACTTCTTCTACGATTTTTCTCCAAAGCCGGGAAGAATCCAGAACATTTGCCTTGTCAACAGATGTTACCTTTTTACGGCGCTTCATGGCAATGTCAAAACCTCGCTTTGCAATTCTGCGGATCTCATTTTCGTTATATGTCAAAGTATCGGTTGCCGTCGTCACGCCATCTACTTCTTCTGTCTTTCTCTCTCCGAAATACAGACCGCCGGTCAGCTCCCGCATAATCATCATGTCAAATCCGTCTCCGATAATATCGTCACGGAGCGGACACGCCTCTTTCAATTCTTCATAAAGATATGCCGGTCTTAAGTTTGCAAAAAGGTTCAATGCTTTTCTTAATTTCAAAAGACCTGCCTCCGGACGTTTGGATGGCTCTAATTTGTACCATGGGGAAGTTTTTGCATCTCCTCCGATAGAACCCATCAAAACTGCATCTGCTGCTTTTGCATGCGCAATGGCATCATCGGTCAGCGGTACACCGGTTGCATCGATAGAACAACCGCCCATCAGTATCTCGTCATATGTAAAGGTGTGTCCGAATTTTGCTCCAATGGCATCTAACACCTTTCTTGCTTCGCTTACAATCTCCGGGCCAATTCCGTCACCGGCAATTACTCCAACATTATAATTCATGGGTAAATCCTTCTTTCTTTTCCTATTGCATGCATCCCAATTTCATAACTACTGATTATGGTAATGCTCATTATCCTATATCATAGCTTATTTATCCGAAGAATTCAATAAATTTTACCATTATAGTTTCTCATAGTATTTATAAACTGTGGTTATATTCTATTCTCTTGATATGATTTGTTGTTATTATACAAATCTTTTTCTTGTCAGAATGGGATTGGTACAGTAGACTTGAGGTAGGTATTTTATAGGAGTTGAGAAAGGTTCTATGATTCATCAGATATGGATGCGAGGCAAAACGGTAAGGGGCAGCAGGCATTTCTACAGCAAGACTAATATCGAATGGCAGCCGGTGCAGATTCACATCCATGTTCAAGCTGCACCTCACCGTCACATCCATGTGCCGGTGCTGCCTGATATTGTACGAAATGCCAGGTGCCTCTAACCGTTTGCTTCAAGCATCCATATTCTGATGAATCATAGCTTTTTCACTCTCACCTATATAACGAGCCAATTAACTTATCAATTTGCAAGGAGGATTTTCAAATGCCATTTATTAACATGAAAACTACTGCTACTTTAGATATTGCAAAAAAAGATGCCCTGTCCAAGGAGCTCTGCATCATCACCAGAGACTGTCTCGGCAAAGGTGAAAACTGGGTGATGACCGGGTTCGAAGGGAATGCTTCTCTTTGCTTTCTAGGAAGCACCAAAGATATTGCTTATGTAGAAGTAAAATGCTACGGTTATCCGACCAAGCCACAGATGAATCTTATGACAAGAAAAGTCTGCACGCTCTTAGAAGAAGAACTTGGTATTCCGAAGAAACGAATCTATGTTGCTTACTTCCCGACTGAAGACTGGGGATGGAATGACAGTAACTTTTAGGGGGATTGGAAAGGCGGGAGCATCCCAAAGTTTGTGTAAACCTCCAAACTGATGTAAGATAAAATTACTCAGTTTGGAGGTTATTTTTATGGCAAGAAGAAAAGACAGTCCACAAAAAGCAGCAATGAGAGAAATGATGCGTGATTATTTGAAAAATAATGATATCAACATCAAAGATGGTACGGATGTGAACAGCATCATGCGTGACATGATGTCTGTTCTTTTGGAAGGTGCTTTGGATGAAGAACTGGATGAGGAATTAGGATATTCCAAGTATGACTACCGAAACAAAGAAACAGACAACAGTAGAAATGGACATTCTAACAAAACCATGCACACCAGCTATGGAGACATGGATGTAGCTATCCCAAGAGATCGCAATGGTGACTATGAGCCTCAGTTGATTAGAAAGTATCAGAATACAGTAACCCAGGACATGGAGGAAAAAATACTTTCCATGTATGCCAAAGGAATGACGACTGGAGATATCGAGTCTCATATGCGTGAACTGTATGATATTGATATTTCAGACAGCACAATCAGCAGAATCACAGACAAAATCCTGCCTATTGTAAAAGAATGGCAGGAACGCCCTCTGGAAGAAGTGTATGCCGTAGTATTTATGGATGCCATCCACTACCATGTCCGCAGTGAAGGACGTATTGTAAAACGTGCGGTTTACATTGCTCTTGGTATCGATATGAATGGAAAAAAGGACGTCCTTGGAATGTATGTTGGAGAAAACGAAAGTGCGAAGTTCTGGCTTTCTATCATGAATGGATTAAAAAACCGGGGAGTCGAGGATATCCTGATTGCATGCGTTGATGGTTTGAATGGATTTCCACAGGCAATCGAGGCTGTTTACCCAAAAACAGAAATCCAGCAGTGTATTATCCATCAAATCCGTAATTCAACAAAGTTTGTTTCATACAAAGACATCAAAAAACTGATGGCTGATCTGAAGCTTGTATATGCGGCTCCAACAGAAGAAACAGCTTTAAATGAATTAGAGCTGTTCAAAGATAAATGGGAGTCCAAGTACCCGAAAATCTATAAATCCTGGCATGATAACTGGACAACCCTGTCCACTTATTTCAAGTATCCGGAGGCAGTAAGACGCCTGATTTATACCACAAATGCCATTGAAGGATTCAACCGTCAGCTTCGGAAAGTGACCAAAAGCAAGACGGTTTTTCCGTCGGATGACAGCCTTTTGAAAATGCTGTATCTGGCAACCATGGATATTACGAAAAAATGGACTGGCCATCGGCAGGACTGGGGACAGATTCATTCCCAGCTTGAAATTTATTTTGAAGAACGTCTGGCAGGACGGAACCTGTAAAACAGTCAATTTTAGGCAGGTTTTATTGACATGCCTAAAAACTACTGTATAATGCAGATATGGGCAGAATCCGGAAAATCGGCTCTGCCCATTTGTAACTATTCACAAATCTTATATCAGTTTTTAACGTTTACACAAAACTTGAAACGGTCTCGAAAAGGCATATCACACAGATAGCTATACGTCGTGTGATATGCCTGGCTTTTTGTGTCTTATTCTATGACAACCCTATCTTATGATTTCCAGTTCCAGTCCTCTAAAAAGCTCATCAGTTTATACCAGTTATCTACCGGTTCCCAGATTACGGAATCCTGATTATGAGGGTCTATACAACCCAAGCAAAACTCTTTTACTGGCTTTTCTTTCACTTTATAAAATTTCCATATGAGTCCATTTGTATAAATTACTTTTCCATAAGAATTAAGGTGTCCTTCTATCTGCTCTGTTATCTCCATATTATCATACGGTCGTTTTGCTTCTATGCACCCATATTTAGCTGCATCTCGACTTTTCTTCCTTTCCAACACAACAAAATCCGGGAAACCTGCTTCCCCTTCTAAATTCTTTGATAATTCCGTTCTTTTTCTTGCAGTTACATCCCTTAAAGAAATTTTCTTTCCACTCTTTGTTCCCCGGATAATCTCCGCCAGAAGAGAGTACAATTCGCATTCCACAATACAATTCTGTATCATAGCAAGTTCTATTTCTTCCTTGAATGTCTCATACTTATCTGCTAATATTTTCTCCTGTTCTGTAAATTCCATCACTCTGTCTCCTTTGTATTTATTATTTTATATCTGTGCCATTAACACAACTAATTTCAACCAGAATGCCATCTTCACAGACAGCACTCCAGCCAAAAATAGAATTATTATTTTTACCAACTATTTTATTCCCACCAACATAAAATTTCATAACATATTTCTCCTTTAAAAATTAATTAAATGTATAAAGAACATTACCATATTGATCGCAAGCATAACCAATAGTTCCACCTTCTACACTCCATGTACATACGCCATCTTCCGTTACAGACATAGCCCAACTATATCCTTTTCCACTATTCCAAGCATCATAAATAACCTGAGGAGCATTAAAATGCCCATCTAAAGCAGTAATAGCCCAGGAATCCTGTGTCAAACCTCCTCTAGATGGTGTGGAGGAAGAACTGTTACTTGAAGAATTGTCGCTATTATTACTATTTGAATTATTATTTGCAACGGCTGCTTCTTTCTTCTTCTTTTCTTCCTGTTTCTTTTTTTCAGCTTCTTCAGCTGCTTTCTTTTCAGCTTCTTCAATTTCTGATACTTTATTAGTATAGGTTTCAACATTACTATCAATATTAGAAATGATATCTGTAAAATGATCAGTGCCTAAATTTGTTAATTCATCTTTTAAAGTATTTAAATTTGTGATAGCATTATTTAAATCATCTTTTGAAGCGTTTTCAACGTCACTGATTACATATGAATTATATGTATCATTGTAACTTGAAACAATATTATTAATTTCATCATTAATTGCGTTGATATAACCTGATAAAGTATCTTTAATATCATTTTTATCATCAGAGGATAAAGCGTTATCCTTCTTTAATTCATCATTAATGTTATTTAAATTACCGATAATAGCATCACAATTAGTAATACTCTTGTCATTTTCGAAGTTTTCATTTTCTTTATTAACTAAATCATTAAAATAATCAACGAAATAATTATACATTTCCTTATTTGCCTTTGAGTAATTCTTATACCATTCCTCCTTTCTCTCTTTCTTGCTCTGAAAATATTTTTCTATCACTGCGTTAATTTTTTCATCAGATTGAAAAGATGCATATATTTCTTCTTTTTTGCCTCTTCACTTTCCTCTTGAAAAGATTGTAAATACGTTTCTATTGCCGTCTCACCCTCTGCCAGGCTCTTTTTCTTTTGCCTGTCTATCAAGGCTTATCTTAATTACAGCTCCCAGTGCTACCACAATGATACAAACCACTATACTCGCCAATATTATTTTTGTTTTCTTTTTCATCTTCATCACTCCTGTACTTTATTTTTTGGCAATTTCAATCATAGCACATTGTGGATATATTCACAATGTTATATTCCACAATATTTCTCTAAAATTAGATTCATCATACTAACAGAAAGGAATGATTTGCTATAATAAGCTATGAACCCCTGTGGAATACCATGAAATCCAAAAGATATCCCAATACCAGCTTCTAAAGATGGGCATTGATAATAAAACTCTGGATGGATTAAAACACAACAAAAATATTACTGTACTCACCTTGGAAAAGCTCTGCACCATTATAGGCTGTACTCCAAATGATATTATTGAATTTAAATAGAGCGATACACCTTTGCTGATGTACCGCTCTATTTATGATATGAAACTATCTCATTTTCCTATATTCCATTTTACCACAAATCATATTTTTTCATGGTTTCCGCATTTCTGAATTCGTGCTTCTCATAGTAGCCAATCAGCTTTTCTTCGGCATCCCTTAAAGCAACCATATACACATCTTTATTCTGCTTCACGTTATGGGAGGTATAGATGAGATTGTGGCTTTCATCTGCAGAGAACCAGTCGATTACCTGCTGGATGCGTTTTTGCGATTCTTCATTATGGCAGTTTAAAAGACTTCTTCCAACAAGGCTTTCACCGCCCCATTTCTCATAGCTTTTTACTGCAGTCGGATTCATATAAATGATTTCGTGCTTTAAATTACATATCACAACAGAACAACGGTCCTGGTCAATGATGCTTTTAAAATATGCTGCGTTAATGTCTGTCTGCATGGTTATGCTCCTTTTCCTTCTGTTCTTTCATTTTCCATATTGCCATAGGATGACTACAAATATTATCTAAAATTATTTTATCATCAAACAACAACTCTGGTCTATACTCTTTTCTTTCAAATGCCTCTAAATATTCTCTTTCTTCTGGTGTCAACATCATAAGTTCCTGTATATATGTTTTTGCCTTCTTCTTTCTCTCTTCCAGATTAAAATTATCTTTCTTCCTCAAAACCGGAAACAAATCTCTCCTGATTTTCGTAAAATTCAAGCCATCAATTGCAGATGTGTCAAAATTCCTGTTAATTACTTCTGCTGATACTGAAGCATAAAATATAATACATTTTCGTAGAAGAATTTCTTCCTCTTTTCCAAATAAACCATATGTTATCATATTATTGAAATCATATAAGTTCCTCGCTGCAGCCCTGCTCATTAATGCATTTGCCTTGGCAGCAAAAATTTCCATCGGATGTAATGTTCGAATCATCACATCTTCCTGAAACATATCCGTCACAATCCTCCGTTTTGTCGGTTCAAACAAATGTGACCGCAAGAAATAATTGATTTCCACCTTGATATTATCCCTATTTCCGCCTGCATTTTGATACAAAAACAAAAATGCATCTAAGCTATGGCTATATCTTGATGCTTCAGACCGGTGATACCCCAATTCTTCCATGTATTCACATAATTGCTCTGTAATCTGTTTTCTATGCATCTGCGTATCATCTTTGGATAAGTTTGGAGTAAAATCCAAATCAATATCTACCGATAAACGTGGCAGATTGAATATTGTCATATTAATTGCTGTACCACCTTTTAACGCCAAATGCTCCCTTAAATACGCATCACTGTTAATATATTTCAACACTTCTTTCAAACGTAGCACTTTTTCAAATGTATCTCTGACAAATCCTGCCTGTTTTGCCGCTTTTTCTAATTCAATCTTATTATATGCTATCATCTAACACCCCATTTTTCATGCCATATATATCATTTGGAACAACCAGCTTCCAACTGTTATCATATTTTCCACCCGTCATTTCCTTCGTCAGATATCGCTTACTTTTCCCGATTTTTCCCCTGCAAAATTCAAAAAATCATCACTTAATCCGAGTTTATTTTGATACGCCAAAAGCAGGTACCCTGTCTTTTGATACAGGAACTGATTATGATACGCTTGTAGATACTGTAACAAACGTTTTTCCTGTAAGTATGTCACTGCTTCTATATCTGCTATTACCTCCTCAATGCCGGCTATTTTGTCCATATCTTTTATACTGTCAACAACTGTCCTCTCCTTAGTTGTCACCCGTATACCACCACTGTACATAATCTCTTCAATACCGATATCACACTTTGAGGCAATATAGCAATAATTATAGCCGTCAAATTCAAACTCTTTAAATGGTGTTTTAGACGAAACATATATATCATAATACACCTGGTCACCCATGCCATAATATTCCATTGCTGTATGATGCGATATATATGATGATTCCGTAATAGCACATCCTATCTGGTACTTGTTTGCAACAGGACTATCTGTTTCTCCACTTATACAAGTGTACATATTCTTTTTATCCGAACAATGCGCCCCTTATTCAACAACCGTCGAACTGCTGAACAGGCTGATTCCATATTCTGATAAAACTGATTCACATCATTTAATGTAAATACCGGCTTTTTTAACAGTTCATAATATACATCCATAAATGATTAACCTCATTTTTCTTTGATTATTTACTATAATATCTCAATTAACATTTTAATTCAAGTTTATTTTTTGTTTAAATAGTTTGTTTTTAAACAGTATTGTTGTTTTTTAAACTCTTTCTTTTCAAAATAGAGCGATACACCTTTGTCGATGTACCGCTCTACATATAGACTATTCGTGCTTTAAATTACATATCACAACGGAACAACGGTCCTGGTCAATGATGCTTTTAAAATATGCTGCGTTAATGTCTGTCTGCATGGTTATGCTCCTTTACTTTCTGTTCTTGAATTTCTATTATGCCTTGCTTAATATTCCTTTTCTATTTTTCCCTCAATTCCATACATTTTCCGGAAAGTATCAAGGTCTGCCTCATTTTTTATCAGCATTATTTCCTCTATTTTTCCTGTATGGATATCTTTAAAGCCCGCCACCTGTTCTCCATTGCAGATGCTGGCTTTTATAACAGGCTTCTTGTTCATTTTATCATAGGGCAATGGTGTGGATTTTTTTCTTGAATATTCTCATATAACCTTACTCCCTCTTTCCTTACATTCTCATAAAACGGATATGCTTCACTCCATTTGCGGAAATGTTCATCATTCTTTGTTATCGGCTTAATATCCAGGTCATTATCCATATTAAAATCGAATGTCGCATAAGATAACTGATGCTGATATTGCTTCATTTCCATATCTGTTATGTCAAGCAATATCATGATATCAATATCTGAATCTTCTTTAAAATCTCCTCTGGCGTATGAGCCATACAAAATCACTTCCTGCAAATGTGTTCCATATATTTTTTAATTTCTGCTATATATTTATCTAACAATTCTTTCATGCTGTATGACATCATTCTCACCTCATTTTCTATGAATTTATAACAATTTCTATTTGTTGCAATTTTATTCTATTATAACATACCTGCATTTTTTCAGGCAACTGTCTGTTCCTTGTATACAAAAAAATCCGTGGCTTGTACATCTCGCACACTCCACGGATTTTCTAAGGTCTTATCTTATTTCTTCTCTTTGGTTTCTTTTGCTTCTACTGCTTCTTCCGGTTTTTCAACTGCTGCAATTGCAGATTTCTGCATTGGGATACGGCAGTTCTTGTTGCTTCCAAACTCAACAATAACAGTATCATCTTCAGATACGTCAATTACGATTCCGTAGAAACCGCTGGTTGTCAGTACGGTATCACCTACTGCTAACTCTGACATCATCTGTTCTTTCTTCTTTGCTTCTTTCTTCTGTGGACGAATCATGAAGAAGTATACGAATACAACCATAATTACTACCCACATAATAATGCTTCCCCAGGCCTGTGCCTGCTGTGATGCTAAAATAGACATTTCTTTTCCTCCTGAATTACAAACTTAAGTTCATGAAAAACATTGTACACAAAAAGACTGCGTTTCACAAGTATTTTCCCGATATTTCATTCTTTTTTAGATTTGTGCCTCTTTTTCCCTGTTTATCTGGTTCATACCATAGAGTTTTTCCTCTTTGTATGACTTGTAGCTGCCGGCATCGATGGCGTCTCTGATTTCTTCCATCATCGTATTATAGAAATACAGATTGTGCAATACGCAAAGGCGCATGCCAAGCATTTCTTTTGCTTTTAACAGGTGGCGCACATATGCCCTGCTGTAACGGCGGCAGGTCGGACAGCCGCAGCCTTCCTCGATCGGGCGCATGTCTTTTTCATATTTCTTATTAAAAAGATTAATCTTTCCCTGATTGGTATAAAGATGTCCATGGCGGCCAATTACGGGTCGGATATACGCAGTCAAAGAAATCAACGCCGCGCTCTACCCCCTCTAAAATATTTGCCGGAGTGCCGACTCCCATCAGATAGGTTGGTTTGTGAAGTGGCAGATATGGAACGGTCTGGTCTAAGATATCATACATCTCTTCGTGGGTCTCGCCTACTGCAAGTCCACCTACTGCATAGCCATCTAAATCCAATTCACTGATTCGCTTTGCATGGTCCGTCCGGATATCCGAAAAAATTGCTCCCTGGTTAATTCCAAACAGCATCTGATTTTTTATTAATGGTATCTTCCAACCCATTCAGTCTTGTCATTTCCGCCTTACAGCGTGCCAGCCAGCGGGTTGTTCTGGCTACGGATGCCTCTACATATCCACGGTCAGCCAGTGCCGGTGCACATTCATCAAATGCCATGGCAATGGTGGATGCCAGATTAGACTGTATCTGCATACTTTCTTCCGGTCCCATGAAAATTTTTGCTCCATCAATGTGGGAATGGAAATATACGCCCTCCTCCTTAATTTTCCGGAGTCCTGCCAGGGAAAACACCTGAAATCCGCCGGAATCGGTAAGAATTGGTTTGTCCCACACCATGAACTTGTGCAGTCCGCCCATTTCTTTGATCAGCTTGTCTCCTGGACGCACATGCAGATGATAGGTATTGGACAGTTCCACCTGTGTCTTAATCTGCTCTAAGTCTTCGGTAGAAACAGCTCCCTTTATGGCAGCGACCGTTCCTACATTCATAAACACCGGGGTCTGTATATCACCATGTACGGTATGAAAAATGCCCCTCTTTGCTCTTCCATCCTGTTTTAATAATTCGTACATATAATCTCCTGTTTCTGTTCTTTTTTTACAAATACTATCCTAGCATACCTTGTTTTCGCACTTTTTTTGCAACTGTGGGATTGCCAGTATCTGAAAAATCTTCTATAATAGAGTCTGACTTTTTACAAAAACAAATCAGGAGGATGCTATGGCAGGCTCAACTATTGGAACTAACTTTAAAATTACAACATGGGGAGAATCACACGGAACAGGAATCGGTGTCGTAATTGACGGCTGTCCTGCCGGACTTTCCCTTTGTGAAGAAGATATACAGACCTATTTAAACCGACGTAAACCGGGACAATCTGCTTTCTCTACCCCGCGAAAAGAGGATGATGCAGTACATATTCTTTCCGGTGTCTTTGAAGGCAGAACCACCGGAACTCCAATCTCACTGATTGTGGTAAATGAAAACCAGCATTCCAAAGACTACCGTGAGATTGCTTCCTACTATCGTCCGGGACATGCTGACTTTACCTTTGATGCCAAATACGGTTTCCGGGATTACCGTGGTGGCGGACGTTCTTCCGGCCGTGAAACTATCGGGCGTGTGGCTGCCGGTGCGGTTGCCGCAAAGATTTTAAAGGAACTTGGCATTGAGATTCTCACCTACAGTAAGAGCATCGGTCCAGTTACCATTGACGAAACCAGATTTGATGCTGCAGAAATTACGAAGAATCCGCTCTATATGCCGGATGCAGATGCTGCTGCAAAAGCCGCTTCCTATCTGGAAAATGCAAAGCCATGCAGAACTCTGCCGGCGGTATTATCGAATGTGTTATTACCGGTGTTCCTGCCGGAATCGGTGACCCGGTATTCGAAAAAATCGATGCAAATTTAGCCAAAGCAATTTTCTCCATTGGTGCTGTAAAAGGCTTTGAAATCGGTGATGGATTTGCAGTTGCTGCTGCTACCGGACTTACCAACAACGATGCCTTTGTAACGGATGAAAATGGTTCTGTCACAAAAGAAACCAACCACGCTGGCGGTATCTTAGGCGGCATGAGTGATGGCTCGCCGATTGTATTCCGTGCTGCCATCAAGCCGACTCCTTCCGTTGCTTCCACCCAGAAGACCATAAATAAAAACGGCGAGGAAATTGAAATCAATATCAAAGGACGTCACGATCCGATTATCGTTCCAAGAGCTGTTGTGGTTGTCGAATCCATGGCTGCCATTACTATTTTCGATGCCATGCTTTCTAACATGAGTGCCCGGATGGATGGAATCAAAGATTTCTACCAGAAATAAAGGCTTCTATCAGAAATAGCAAAATCCCTGTCAGCTCCAAGTCACAAACTCAGGTGACCTTCCGCTGACAGGGATTATTATTATTTTCTACGTCTGCATTTTGCTTAGAATCTCATCAAAGATAGCTGAAGCCACTTCATCCTTCGACATAATCGGAAGCTCTTTTTCTTCTGATTCTGTAATCAAAGTTACCACATTGGTATCGGTACCAAATCCGGCTCCCGCTGTCTTAAGATTATTGGCAACAATCATATCAAGCTTCTTCTTTTCTAACTTGGCTTTGGAATTTTCTTTCAGATGCTGTGTCTCCATGGAAAATCCACACAGGAACTGGTTTTCCTTCCGGGCAGAAACTGTTCCTAAAATATCTTTCGTGCGTTCCATTTCCAACGTCAGTCCGCCATCGACCTTTTTGATTTTTTCATCCGCAACGGTCTTTGGACGGTAGTCTGCTACTGCTGCAGCCATGACTACAATATCCTGTTCTGCAAATGCATCTGTGACAGCCTGATACATCTCTTCTGCCGTAACCACCGGAATTGTATTTACAAAAAAGGCTTTTCAAGGCTGGTCGGTCCGGTGACCAGTGTTTCCTCTGCCCCTCTTCTTGCCGCATTCTTTGCCAGTGCATAACCCATTTTTCCAGTGGAATGGTTGGTCACATAACGTACCGGGTCAATTGCCTCCTGGGTGGCTCCTGCTGTGATGAGAACCTTCTTTCCTGTCAGGTCTTTCTCACAGGCAGCTTCCTGCAGAATATATTCTAACAGTTCTTCCGGTTCCGGAAGTTTTCCCCTTCCGGTATCGCCACAGGCAAGATAGCCTGAGGATGGCTCAATGATGTGATAACCATATTCTCTTAGCTTCTTAAGATTATCCTGTGTTACCGGATTGTCAAACATATGTGTATTCATTGCTGGGGCAAGATATATCGGAGCCTCACAGGCTAACATGGTAGAAGTGAGCATATCATCTGCAATTCCGTGTGCCAGCTTTGCAATGACATTTGCAGAAGCCGGAGCAATCATCACCACATCTGCTTCCTGTGCCATGGCAATATGTGCCACATGATATCCGCTGTTGCGGTCAAAGGTATCGTCAATTACCTTATTTCCGGTCAGTGTCTCAAAGGTAACCGGTGATATAAACTGCTCTGCATTTTTCGTCATAATTACATGCACATCTGCGTGCTGCTTTACCAGCATACTGGCAAGCGAAGCCGCTTTATATGCTGCAATACTGCCTGTCACTGCCAGTAATATATTCCTGCCCTTTAACATATGAATTACCTCCTGTGTACTTTATTCAATACCATTCCAATTGCGGCTACCAGAACGGCTGCTACAATTGCTTCTATAATTCCATTAAAGCTGATAACGCCAAGGATTACCCCCATAACTGCGCCCGGTTCAATGCTCAATGCATTGGCATATGCCTCTTTATAGAAAATATAAATCATCGGCATTACAAGCAGTGTATTGGTCAATGCACCGGTCACGCCGGCATAGACATAGCCCAAGAATCTACCATCCTTCTTTCTTCCGGTCAATTCCACTACAATAAAATAAATAACTGCTGCAGCTGCACCTGATATCCAGCCAATCATTTCCTTCGAATCTGTTGTCAGCATTTTAGCAAAGAACGCATGGATACCAACCAGTAAAAGTACACTGATTACAAGATTACTGATTACCTTTGCAGCCTTTGCATGGCTGGATGTGGTTAATTTTACAATTCCACGATATACGAAATATGGGATGATACCTACTAAAATTCGTGGTACAAAACAGATAATGGTACTCTTTACCACTCCTGCTGCGCCATCGATGCTGCTTGCCAGTATCGGTGAAAATACAAATGCTGACATAGAAGTTGGCATCAATGTATTTTTAATAAAACTGGTTAATCCAAATACAAATCCCAAAAAGGCACCTTTTTTCGGTCCGCAGAAAATTGCACCTAAAATAACCGGTATATGGATAATCGTTGCATTAATTACTACTAAAGGAATAAATCCTAACGGGGTAAATGCCATTACGACAATAATGGCGGTAAATAAAGCTGTCAGAACCAGCTCATAAGATTTTGGGATACTTCTGTCCCTGGTAAAAGCTACGTTTTTTCACTCATAGTCTCTTCCTCTTTTCTTGAATTTTCTTTTTCTATTTTCTTTTTTCTCCGCATTTTAAGGCTTTGCGGTAAAAAGCACTTCCATTGATAGCCTCCGGACCGGTAGGCTTCAACCGTGTTATTCTATCATAATTTTTCCAAAAAGAAAGATGTCGTCTGTTATTTTTTTAACAAACGACATCTTTTTACCCTACATGAATACCGAAAACTGCCTGGTTAAAGCATGTTTCCTGTAGTTCGCTTTTAACTTAGTTTATGGATATAAATACAATTCGGCTTGTCTACCGGAATCGGCTTCTCTTCCATCAGAATGTATTTCTTCTCATAATCTACCTTAAACATGGTAATCTCATTGGTCTCATTATTAAGGCTCATGAAATGCATTCTGTCCGGACAGAGACCAATCATTTTCGGATAATCACCACTGATTTTCGAATTACACATCATGGTAAGACATCCGCTCTCTTTATCAATTTCATAAATCGATACGGAGTTTGCACCTGCATTACTGCAGAATAAATATTCACCATCCATTGTCACTTCCAGACCGGATGCAGCACAGACATCAGCTTCCTTCGGTGTGGTCGTTGTAATGGTCTGAACCTTCTCGAAATGCGGCTGGTCATTTTCTAACGTATAGGAAAATACCTCTATCTGATTCAACAGTTCATAGAGAATATAAGCAAATCTTCCATCACGGCTGAAGCGAATCATATGCGGTGCAGATCCAACGGACAACGGATGATATCTGCAAGCTTCATCCTGCCATTCTCATAGTCAATCCGGTAAATCTTTACATGATCTAATCCATTATCCACTGCACACAAGAACTTCTCGTCCGGTGTCAGCTTCACGCAGTCTACATGTGGCTTGGAGCTTCGCTCTGCAATGGTCCGTCCTATTCCCTTATGAAAAATACCGTCTGCGATTTCTCCGATGCTGCCGTCTTCCTCCAACTTCATCATGGTCACTCTGCCATCATGATGACCGCCTACGAAAAGATAACGGTTCTTACTGTCCACTTCCACATAACAGCCACGCATACCGCCAATCCACTGCTTGTTCATTGGCTCAAGGTCTCCGTCCGGCAGAATGTGAAATGCTTCCACGCCTTCATCTGCAATGGAATATAAGAATCTGCCATCCTTCGATACCAGCAAATCGGAAGGATTATTGATGGGAACCACTTTCCGTTCCTTCATTTCTCCGCTTTTTGCATCCAAATCATATAAATGGATTCCGATACTGTTCTCATGGGTATACGTTCCGACATAAACAACATATTTTTCTTCCATAGGTCATTCCTCCTGTCTGCGTAAAATATCATACATCTCCAGTTCCTCTCCTAAATCAATGTAAAGCACCTGTTTTTGATGTGGTGCTGATTCCATTTCGTTTCCATCTTCGTCCACAATCCGTTTTACGGTAACCGGAATATTTCTTCCATCCGGTTTCATGAATTCAATCTGTTCCCCTACGGAGAATTTATTTCTCTGTTCAATTCGATATTATCCCTCTTCGTTGCGTTCTCCTACAATTCCAAGGTAAGTATACTCTTTGATATAAGTGTTATTATCGTAAATCTGGCTCTCTTCCGAAGGCTTTCCAAAGAAAAATCCGGTGGTAAACTGGCGATAAGTACAGTTAGAAATCTGTTCTAAATACCAGTCCATATTTTCTTTATATTTCTCCGGTGAGGTAAGATAATCATCAATGGCTTTCCGGTAAGTACGTGCTACAGTAGCAACATAAAGTGCTGTCTTCATCCGTCCTTCTATCTTAAAGGAATCAATACCTGCCTCAATCAATTCCGGGATGTGCTCAATCATGCACAAATCCTTGGAGTTAAAAATATAGGTACCACGTTCATTTTCATAAACCGGCAGATACTCTCCCGGACGTTTTTCCTCTACCACTGCATATTTCCAGCGGCACGGATGAGTACAGGCTCCCTGGTTGGCGTCCCGGCCGGTAAAATAATTGCTTAAAAGGCACCTTCCGGAATAGGAAATACACATTGCTCCATGCACAAATGTCTCGATTTCCATTTCATCCGGAATATTTTTGCGAATCTCAGCAATCTCATTTAAAGAAAGCTCTCTTGCTGTTACCACACGCTTTGCGCCCTGGTTCCACCAGAACTGATACGTTCCATAGTTGGTATTATTGGCCTGGGTACTGATATGACGCTCGATTTCCGGGCAGATTTCTTTTGCAATGGTATAAATACCCGGGTCGGAAATAATCAGGGCATCCGGCTTGATTTCCTTTAACTGGGTAAAGTACTCTCTTACACCTTCAAATCCCCATTATGAGCCAGTATATTTGCTGTTACATAAACTTTTACGCCATGCTCATGGGCAAACTGGATGCCCTCTGCCATATCCTCCATGGAAAAGTTTTTTTGCCTTCGCACGAAGTCCGAATACTTCTCCGCCGATATATACGGCATCCGCTCCATAAATGACTGCAATTTTTAATACTTCCAGACTGCTGGCTGGAATCAGTAATTCTACCGGTCTCATTGATTTATTTCTCCCATAATATTTCAATCTGTATCATCTATTTCTTAATGCTAATGGTAACACCCATCTCCAATCGGAAGCACCGATGTGGTAAGACTGTCATTGTGTGTCAGTTCATAAAGATATTCCCGCATTCTCTTATGAATGGTCCGGTTTCTTCTGGTTACTGCATAATGGGATTCGATAATATCTCCCTCCTGTAGCACATTGTCAGATACCAGTAATGCACCAGGCTTCATCAGCCGAAGAATATCCGGCAGGAAATTGATATACTGCCCCTTTGCCGCGTCCATAAATATCATGTCAAATTGTCTTCTAACGTCTTTAACACCTCCGTTGCATCTCCCTCTAATCAGTGTGATTTCTTTCTTTTTCCGGCACGTTTGAAATTTGCCTGTGCAATAGGAATTCTTTTCTCGTAATTTTCTATGGTTGTAATATCCGGCATGGCACCGGATTATATTCTTCCATCAAAACGGCAGAAAAAATCCAACCGCTGTTCCCACCTCGAGAATACGCATTGGTTTTGCTTTAATGCCAGCATGGATTTTAAAAAGCTCTGCATTTCCTTACGGATAACCGGCACATAATTCTTTAAGGCTTTGCATCTGCCTCAACTTTCCTCTAAAAGGGTGTATTTCCACTGTCTAAAGAATTGATATACGTTACTAATCGTTCCTCTACTATCATTCTTGTACCTCTCTGTATCTTTTTCCGAAACCGGTGACATGGCTTCCATCATTTCTTTCGCTGTCATGGAAGTATTCAGCGTATATATTCCCGGTTTGATTTTTTTAGAATACGATCAGAAACTTTAACTGCACTGAAAAAGCCTGGCATCACGGATAAGTCCTTTCTGTCCTCTAACATACTTCCAATATC
>VOFH01003548.1_pt1 | contig 169751 bp, 239 predicted proteins | sample 5384091 | NCBI WGS metagenome assembly VOFH01 (sample SAMN12384727, study PRJNA508395) | human gut metagenome | isolation source: healthy gut G | host: Homo sapiens | reverse complement strand
TGAAATGACGAAGGATACTGTCGCAGCATCGGATACATTTCCATCATTGTCTGTTACCTGTAAGGATACAGAGTTTGATCCATCCGACAGGTTGGTCGCATGGTAGGTACAAACCTTTTTACCACCTGATCTGCCCATGATATGCCCTGTGTAACCTGAAGCTCAAGTTTGATGTCCTGCGCTGCTGATCCAAGGACACTGCCCTGGGTTGGGGAGATGATCTTTGCGACGGGTTTCGTCTTTTCCAAAACACGGATGTTTAACTGATCTCCATATGTCCCGTCGGTGGCGTGCATGATCGTCTCGTTGCCCGCTGCGTCAAAGGCATGGAGTTCGATTGGATATGTATGATTGTTTTTGTCCGTAGGACGATTCCGCTCCCGATGGGATATCCACTTTCCACAACTGTGTTCCCTGAATTATATGACGCATTATACTGCTGCCCTTTATATACAGCATAAGCTCTTGTTATTTCACTCATATCATTAAATCCTCCTAAAACTTATTTGCGTTCTGAAGCTATTGGGTAGTCATAGGGATAGTCATGGGGATAATCCTGCTCGTACCAGAACTCAAAGCTGATCCGAATGCGCTCTCCCGCAGCTACAGTAGTTTTCTCTGTCTTTACTTCCTTGATCTCTGCCATATGCTACCCGCCTTTCTCATTCCGTTGCCTTTTCCACGTATAATCCGATTAAATCACTCAAATTATGATACACTGGGTTTTCTGTATCTCTATTACACAGATAGATCACTCCATCCTGGCTGTAATATTTGCCCTTTTCCAGCGCCATGTTGCCATCATACGGAATTGGATTCTCCTGCGTACCGGCATGAGTCTCATCAATGACAGCATACAGGCTCTCTGTTCCCTCGCCCGGAACATACTGTTCTTGGATCAGTAAGCTATCTTGAATCGTCTTATACAACACATCCCCATGCACAAACTTATACCCTTTCTCAACAGTCTGCCCTATTACATCTTGCCACTGCGGATAGAGTATTTTGACCGCCTGCGCCTGCTCATCATCAAATGTCTGCGCCTGCATCTGCGCAACCAGCATAGCTGCCTGAATCATCTGCGATTGCGTTTCCGGAAGGGTTTCCTGCTTGTACATCACCACGCCGTAAATCTTCCCGGTATAAATCTCCGTCCTGTAAAATGCTGTATATCCCTCGTGCGCAGCTACAGTCTGCCCTCGCTCTTGCACAATCATGTGGACTGTCCGGCTTTGATCAGTAAACAGCACCTTTAACTGTTCCGGAGTATTTCCAACCGTCAGAATTCGCAGATAATCCCCGTGGGATTCAACCTGCTGAACAATAATCTCGGTTGCATCATTAAAAATAAGCTTCATAAAAATCAATCCTTTCTTAATCTTTTGGGAAAATAAATATTTGTCACAATTACAGTCGTATCACGATAAAAAACGCTCACACCGACCGATCTGGGAATAAGGAACGAATCCATAGCAAACAATTCGTATAAAACCGGAAAACGATACACTAAATAGAAATTTTACAACTGCCACAATAGTTGCAAACAACGTGTACAACAATGTTTTTACAATACCGTCACAGTATCGCCCATTAAATGATACTATCGTAAATGCAATAGCGTCAGATGGGGCGTACAAAAACGCGGTTGCCTGCACAGCTATGGTAAAAGAAAATGGTAATCTGTTTATCTGCATACCCAAAGCGACAAACAATTATCTTTTTATCGACGCGGAGTGGGAAATTAAATAACGCTTATCACTTCCATGTTCCACGCACATAATAGGATAAAGTAAAGCTGGCTTTCCCCCATGATGTTGCGGCGAGCACATGGTATTTAAAACCGGATTTGAAATTGTCGGAAGATCCATAAACATTTCCCCAAATAGCTCCACCACCTCCGATTGACAAAACTGGACGGCATGAAGTTTTGGATGCGACGGGATATTTAACGGGAAACTCGATCGACTGATAGATATTCCCAAAACTTTGCATCGATCGCGCAAGTTAAATTTGAGTCAAACCACATTTCGGCGTTCCGTCATTCCACTTACGATATTTCCCATTGGGATTGTTACCTTCCTCGACAATGTAGTTTTTAGTTTTCAATGTCTTATCACGTAACTCCGACAAATATTTATTTATCGTAGACATGTCGTCCATCATCGGAGGTATGATATCGACGCCCGTAACATTTATCCCATCCAAATTAATTACAAATACCGGACAATACACTTCTGCATCACCCGCCTGAATATCTCCATCCGTTACCGGCATACTAGGCACTGCCGGATTACTTGCCGCTGGCGTACCCTGCACAACCGCCCATTCTCCTGACTCAATGTTTCGTGACGAGTCATATGTATATTTGACTGCAATCACATCTTTTCTCTTCATTCCTTGATTACCATTGTTGATAGTTACCTCATCGTAAACCCCAACTTTAACAGTAAAGAGAGCACCCTGAAACATCAGCGCGCCATCTTTGATACGGATTTTATTTGAGCTCTGCACTTCCGGTGTCAGCATACTTCCCGTATTAAGGATACAGGCATTCTCCCCAAAAATACCCTGTTGAAGCTGCCGAACCTGCTGTGATGTGATGTGCGGCTTCCCCGATCTTCCTGTTACTAATTCCATAATTAATCATCTCCTTCTACTTTATATTCAAGAGAGGTCTTTCCTCCCGCTACCCGGTAAATCTTTTTTGCAATCGGCTTTGCCGCATACATCCCCGTGCCGTAATCACGCCCGCCGATAATATCCCCAATCTCAACATTCATTTTTAACTGCTCAACATTCATTTCAAAAATAGTTCTGTTCATAAGCTTCGCCAGCTTTTCTCTTCCTTTTTCTTCCAACTCATCACGCTCTGCTGACGTATTTTCATATACCCCACAAACTTCCCTGATTCCTGTATAAAACAAATCTCTGCCAATACTGCCGTCCTCCTGGACGTACAGATCAATCACCTGCCGATCCTGCAATTCGCCTTTTCCAAGGCAAATCAAATGATTGATACCGTTTTTATTTTCATCAAATGTAAAGTTCAACCTGCTGTCCTGTGACAGTTCAATTTTTTCCGAGTAGTCCTCAATCGGTACTCAATTCCACGTATCCGGGTTGCCCTCTCTCCTGCTGTACATACCGTATCTGTAACCGATACCCGACACTTTTTAACATCTTTGTGAGACCCGCCAGTAAAGTACAGTACCTATCAAATTGATAATCAGTTACAAATATTCCCGTATCACTTCGGGACACAACAAAATAATCACCGAAATGTTCTGCGATCAGACCATCTAACACCACACTCAGTTCACCGGATACTTTCTTATAATCTTGCCCGGTGGGGGACGAATGATTTTCTTTTCCAACATTCCTCTCCACGTCCTGCCAAATAAAGATATTGTGCTGTCTGTCGTGTTTATCTTCTTCCTCCCGATAATACCGCCAAACTCTGTATCATTGATGTAAAACACATTCCCATACTTATATCGGTCATCCCACTGATCGCGCCGAATCTTGATTTCATAGTCGTTTTCATCCGATCCAATCGCCATATCAATTTCCGCTCCCATCACTGGACGGATATCCCGGAAATTCTGATCCGCAAGGATCAACTGCCTTTCGTCTTGCATTTCGGCTCGCTCCTTTCGCAGTATAATTTAAGATCGAAGCCGAAACTTCCTGGCCAAACAACACGGATATTTCCCGGCGCAATCAGATCGAATACTGACTGTTGCTTTGCTCGGGAATCATAAATATCCTGTCGGACTCCATCCGACCTATATTTAACAATCGTATTATTCCGGCTATTGATCTGCATGTAATCATTCTCGTCCAGAGATGTATAAACTTGATACGGATGTCCATTAATTAAGATCATCGGATCTGTCACAGGCCCGAAAACCGTCAGAAGAAATTCGCAGGGGGCAAAATGATCTACTGTCCAAATCAAATCACTGCCATATGGCATTGTGTAATCATAGTTAAAATCATACTCATAATCTAAATGCCCCTCTGGATCATCCCCCGATATAATCTGCTGGAAAGATCTTGATACCTCGTGAATCCAAAACGGATGATCCGTCACAACGGTAAGATTTTTAACCTGTATCGGAACACCCATAAACGCATCCGTTTTATATCGCCGGATATATAGCAGGACAAATACTGATCTCCAATATACAGCCGCCCCGGTTTGTGGTTTATGATGTCTTTTACAACGATGCTGTGGAAATTATTCAGGATGTCCGCAAATTCCTCATCTGAATCCGCGGTTACAGTAACCGTAATGGGATATGTGGCCATTTCTCTTGTAAATGACGTTATTTTCCCATTATCTGTATCTGCATCCCATGAATAGTTGAATAACTCTTGATACTTCAGAATCACATTTTCAGAGTCGAGGAGAATCTTTTCGTTTAAATGATTAATGTAATACACATCCATTTACAGAATCCCCTTTCTCGCAAATGCTCATCCATAATTCTGCCGAGTTCCCTGCTGCCCACTGATAAAGTAAGTTCCCTGACCGCAGATTTCATACACTTTTCCATCTTATTGTAATCAATCCCCGGATCGTTACTATACGCCTTGTTCTCCTCTGCTGTCAGGACACGCTCTCCTTTGTGCAACACTGCCTGATATCCGTCGTAAGGTACGTTATCAAGTCCGTTATAGTGAGAATATCCCTGCGCTGCTGAAATCGCAGCGTTAATGCCACTTGTTATTGCGTTCGTTGCTAATGTGATCGACAGTGTCCTCGCTCTCGTGGCGTTGTTCGCTTCCTCATCAATCGCCCGTAAATCTGCGATTGTTCCGTCTTTATTAACCTTTACCTCACAAGGTGTTCCGTTTAAAATCGCAATTCCTTCCCGCGTGCCGTCTGCCGACTTTTTAATGTCCGACAAGGAGCTCACAACATCCCCATTCGCATTGACGAGTTCACCGTTCTTCTCTTTCAGTCCATCTAAGGATGTTCCCAGCATCTCAAAAGACCCTTTTCCGCTCAGTGCCATCTCCATCGTCGCAGCTTGGATTTCTTGCGAATATCCAACAAGTGTTCCAGATGCTTCGTTGTAGAGACCGACAATCTTCCCTGTTGCCTGATCATAATTGACCACGATATCCTCATTTGTGCCTTTTTCCATGTTATATAGGGTATAACATCCTGACTCTGTAATTTGCTCTAACCCCGCATACCTTTCCTGTACCTTTTGCAGATATTCAGCATTCCTTTCCTCCTCTCCTGTGAGGATCTGACCATTCAAGTCGCTGATTCCCTCCAGTAATTTCGGGTTGTATTCTTCGATAATTCGTAGATATTCGTCGTAAAGGTCACGCTGTTCTGTAATCTTTTTCTGCTTATCCTGCTCTAAATTTGCGATCTGTTCTTCATAATACGCCCGATCTTCTTCCTTGCATGTGCTAAGTTTACTCTGCAGTAGCTGTATTTCTGTGTCGTAGGCCGCTTGAATCTGTACGATTTCATCATCTCTGATCTTCGCTTTCTCTTGTAAAAGTTCCGATGCACTTTCAAGATCCATCGTTCGCACTCGAGCAGCAAACTCATTTTTTGCATAAAGGATTTCCTGCTCTGTTCCTCCCAGCGCTTCCAACTCAATCTGACGTATCCGTTCGTTTTTACTTTGGATGTCTGCAATTTCCTGCTCATTCAACTGTCGTTTTTCATTCGCTGCGTTTTGCTGGATCGCAAGAATTTCACCTTGTAACGTCTGTACTTCACTAATCTGCGCATCACTTGATTGCGACAACAGTTCCAGTACTTTCTGTTCGCTTTCATCAATCACCTGATCATCTGCGATGAACAGGTCTTTCAGTCCGCTTTGCGCCTCCTCTTTCCTGTTTTCGATCGTCGAGATTACTTCGTCACATATACCATTGACCCGTTTCGTAAACCCATCGGTTTCCTCCTGTGTCATGATTCCGTCAAATCCGATCTCGTGCAAGTACACACTGAATTCTTGGACCTTTTTCGTAGATTCTTCCACGGCTTCCTGAAATTCAGGACTTAACTCATCGCTGAATTCTTTATGTACATACCCCATTTCTTCCAGTTCATCTTTCGTGTACCTTGTAACTCCCTGCAGATCTGCCAGTGCTTCTTCCAGCCATGACATTTCCTCTCTCGATTTAAGGACTGTGGAATTGAGCACATCGCTTTGCTCATGAAGAGCATATACTCCGGCGCCAACCGCTGCTAAACCTGCCGCAAAGGGGTGCACATGTTCCCAGAGCGCCTGTAAAGCTTTTTGCAAGCACAGATCCTCCTATGCCTGCCGCCTCTTGTGCGTCACCGAAAGCGCTAAGTGCTTTTTGTGACTGCTCCTATTCCTGTCTTTAACTTAGTATAGGTTTGAATCCCACCGCCGATTAGTTTTAACGCCGGACCTGCTGCCGCAAGAGTGATTCCCCACTGCACCACATTCTCTTTCTGCTCATCTGTTAATTCGGAAAATGCTTCTGCCGCATCCCCTAATATATCAGACGCTTTCTCGATTACCGGAACAAACGCTGCACCAAAATGTACTCCTTCGTTCCGAAGTTCATTCAATGCGCCTTTTAACTGTTCTGCCGGAGTCGCATCTATTTTTTCAAACGCCTTTTGATGTCGCCCCTGCGCTTGTCTCCATTCCCCGCAGCATTTCGTTGTATTCTTCGCCGTTGTTTTATACAGCACCAATGCCGCCGATCCTGCTTCCACAGAGCCAAACATATCTTTCAAAGTCTTATCGTTCTTTTGTGCCTCTACATTTAACAGACTCAAAATCTCTGTTGTAGACGTCCCTCTTTTTCAGATCTGCAAAACCTTTTCCTGTCAGATCCCGCAGCGTTATGTCCGCAATACTTCCGCTTTTGACAACTCTGACAGCATTGCTTTTAAGTACGTTCCCGATTCCGCTGTTGCCACACCGTTTTTTCGTAAGCTGTGCATAAGATGCACTCAATTCCTCAATGCTGAAATTCGACGCATTTGCAACCGGGATCACTGTTCCCATGCTTGACGCCAGTTCGTCCACCGTTGTTTTACCCAAATTCTGCGTTGTGATCAATAAATCGGATACTCTCGTGGCATCACTCGCTTCTAGTCCATACGCATTAATCGCCGTCGTAAGGACGTCTACTGCTTTCGCCCCGTCTGTAAAACCGCCTTTTGCAAGTTTCATCGCATCCGTCGTGAACTGGATCGCTTCTTTTGATCCACTCCCGCAGAGATTGAAGAATAGACAGCTTCTGAAAATTCATCCACCGCCACCTTCGTTTCGCTACTTGCATCAAGAAGCTCATTTTTGTACTGTGCAAAATCTACGACATTTGAATCCAGAAGTGTACTTACTTTTTACAAAGCTGCTCTCAAAATCAACCGCCATTTTTGTCGTTGCAGCGCCTACGCCCACGATCGGAAGTGTCAAGCCTTTCGTCAACAGATCACCTGCTTTAGAAAAATTTTTTCCGACTTTCGCCGTCGTTTCCATCACCTTACTGATCCGCTTTGCTTCGCTTGTGCCGATCGCAGACGCTTTCTCCATGTCGTTTTTAAAATTTTCAATATCGACTTTAATCTCTGTTAAAAAGGGGCTAATTTTATGCTTCCTGCCATTTCTGTCTCCCTCCCGTAAATTTATGGATCGCATCCTCATCCGCTTCCGTCTGCTGCAATCTCCACAAATTTTTCAAAATTTCTCTTCCGTCTTTAGAAGATTGATAGCTTGCAATCCAACTTTCCCGATTTAGGAGCAAGAAAAAGAATAAGGCAACTCCAAGACCTCACGGAAATTCAGTCCTGTATACTGACTTATTCTTTTTATAATTCCTGTTTTTAGGTTGTATGCTCTTTCCCAGTTCTCTGTCGGGAAATACTTTTCGCAGATTGCTTTTCCGATTTCTCCTTCCGGAACTGGGATTCGAGTTTGGGTCTGTATCTGCTTTCAGCCGCAGCGCTGATACTTCCGCAATCAAACGGATAACTGCTTCTAGCGGGAGTTTTTTATCTCATCCGCCGTAAACTCCCTGCCCTGCCTGTTATGATTTATCAGGAGCAAGCATGCATCGATCCGTTTTTCATATACATTGTCTTCGGACATATCCGCCTCTAACTGATCCATTTCTAAAATCATTCCGACTGTCGGCTCGAATACATCATATTCTTTTCCCAAACAGCTTTATTTTCACGGAATTGTTCATGTATTGATCTAAATCTAACACCTTATTGCGCCCTCCTATGCCGCGACAATCGCCGCCGCTTCTTCTTCCGTAAGTTCTTCTTCAAAACTTGCAAGGAAACCTTTTACTTTCTTGATCGCTGTTAATTCTGCATCGATCGTTACTTCTTTGTTCTCCCACGCGATTGCAAATCCCGATCCGCCCTGGCCGATCATCGTAAAACGAATCTTTTTCCCGTTCTCCTTTGTGTGTACTGCCCTAAGCAAAACTGTTTTAATGCCTTTCCATCCCCGGTAAAAATCAGATCTTTTTCTTTCCTGCCTTATCTTCCGTGTAGACTCCGGTGGATAAGAGAGACATATTCGCAAGATTCCACGATAAAACTCCCGTCTTTGCCGAGATCGCCTCTTCTGTGATCGCAGACTTTACAATCTGTCCATACTGATTTTTCACATCGTATTTTGTCGGCTTATAATTTACGGTAAACCCAGAAGAGCAATGCCCGACATCATGTTCTTCTGTTTCAATGGTCGCGTGTTCCGGGATCTCTGTTCCGGTAAATTCATACATATACACATCACACGCTCCGATTAAAATTTCGTCATTGTTTTTCATTACGTTTCCTCCAATCAATGATAAAATACAGGGTATCTTCAAACATTTGACACCCATCATTAAATATTGTTCCTCCACCTGCTATACCAGAATGAAAACGGATATTCCCGGTTGTAATATAAGGATCATCTTCTTCCATATCGAGCAGATCTTTCAATTTCACTTCTGTATCTTTGCAAGTATCATAATCCCGGTGCATGATCTTTAACTCAAGCTGACTCTGCTTTACATGTCCGCCGGATATCGGGGTAAATGTATAAACTACACTTACATCGTCTAACACTGTTGTAAATACGGATATAATTTGCCCAACAGTTTCGGGATCTCCGTTTCGATATAGTTTTTAATGCTAATCTCCATATCAACCTCCGAGTATTTTCTCAATCTGTGCCGCATTGTAGATAATGGCGTATGACAAAAACGGTTTTGGTCTCTGTCCTACCGTAAAATGCATCCCTTTGTATTTTCCTGCTTTCACTTCATACACCCACGGCGTCTTTCTTCCGTCTCCGTTTACAGCGTAAATACCTGTGCCGTTGTGCACATAGGGGGCATATTCCAAATTACTCCCAATCCTGCCGATAATTTCGCTTGCCGTGATTTCCGTCTCACTTGTAATCGACGCCCTAAGATGACCTTGATCGACCGGACAAAGCTGGCGCGCCTCACCTTCCACTACAAGACACGCCTGCGACACTTTCTTCTCCATGTCCAAAGTAATCTTTGCCGTTGCATCCCGGATACTTTGAACAAAATCGTCATTATCTGCCATCACTCCACCACCTTCAACAGAAGATTCGTCATGCGTCCCTGCGGATTACAATCTATAATTCGATAGACAACGTCGTCTTTTACAAGGCGGTATCCCTCTGCTTTGATACTTTTACAGCGCGTCAGCCCTATATGTGTCGATTCCAAATAGGTCGCAGATGCAGCCACCTTCATATCATTTTTCTTGTAAACGGCAGCTTTTACCCCGCCCATGTCAATCCATTTCTGTTTTTCTGCCCCGGATGGAGTTCTGACAGTTTCTTCTTTCTGCAGCCGATACGATTTCATATCTCTGTTAATTGACATATCTATCACCTCGGTAATCTTCTATATCTTCTGATCGTTCGCTTTACCTGATCCGGCAAAGCATCCATATATGTCGTACTTCCGCCGAAGCTTTGGGATTCGCTTGCAATTCCCTCAACTCCGTCTTTGTTAAAACGGATCAGCGTCAGTTCTTTACAGCCGGAATTACCCCTTCCGGCAGTGACTCTTCATCCTCATAATTTAAGTAACTCCGCATGTCGATGATGCTGTCGTGGATCATGTCTTCCAAAAAGCTCCCAGTCTTGTTCAGACATTCCCGGACGCTTCAACAATTCCTTTAAAATCTTTTTTTCCATTCTTCATCACCTCAAAAAGAGAGGGATTACTCCCCTCTAGGCTGATACCTCTTTGTGTTTACCGGACTCTTTGTATCGTTTGTGATCTTGACGTTGATCGGATCTGCATCTGCCGCTGTTCCGACTTCAAAATATAATGCTGCACTTGCATCGTCACGGAGTACTTTATCGCCGTACACACAAAGTCCACGGATTCCGTCTGCAAATTTATTCTGCAGACGCATCGCTTCTACTTCATTGATCTGTTTCGCCGCACCGATCGCGGATTTATGGTTTGAATAATGACGTTTGCCGGAAGTTCCTCGGAACACATCACCTGCATGCCGTTGATTGTCTGACCTTCTACCACTCCATTTTCCAACACTTTCGGGTTTGCCGTGAAGCGCTTATCTTTGGACAGTAATCCGAGATAGTCCGCATTTACCGTCACGAAACGGTTGACTTTCGGAACTTTCTTCTTGGAGAGCATCGTTCCAAGATCTACGATGTAATCATATGCGCTTGCCGCACTTACTTTCTTCTTCGCAGAGGAACTTCCGATCAGAAGTTTTGTCCCTGCCAACAGCGCCGCGAAAAAGTCTTTGTCGTACGTCTCTGCAAGAACCGCCGCATGTTCTTTCGTTGTCGCCGACAAAAGATCTGCTTTTAACTGCACCTTATCCACATCATCCAGCGCAAACGCAAAATATTTCTTCTTGTCAAATACCATTTCTACCGGAGTCGTGTCGATATCATCCCAGTCCACACTTCCCGAGTAATCTTTCAGTGTTCCCCCTGCAACCCGGTTAAAAATAACTTTCTGCCCTTTAATTTCTGTCGGTTTTGTTGCCAATACGTCCGCAATCGATACGGAATGGAAGTTCGCGAGAAGCGCTCCCTCCCAAAGGGTAGGTTTAAAATTATCTGCTGCCATATTCTTTCATCCTCTCTTTTCTTATTCTTTCGCCATCGCCGCAAACTGTACCGCCACTTCTTCGGCTGTCATGCTGTCGGCGTTTTGCACAAAGTGTATCAAATGCCGTTACCCCTGAACCACCTCCGTCAGGGTTGCCGGATTTCTTCCCGACAAAACAGGATTAAACAGATCCTTATAGCTTTCCTTCAAGCCTTTCATCTGCTCGTCCAGTCCTGAAACTGTTCCATCATCCGAAACGATCAGTTTTTCACGGTCAATTTTCCCTGCCAGCAATTCCGCGTGTTTCGCATTGTTATCCGCAAGCGCCTTATTGATTGCCGCATCGATCTTCATGCCTTTAATCTCTTTCTCATGGTCAGCTTTTAACTGCTTGATTGTCCCTTCGTGCGTTTTGATCGTCTTCTGAAGCTCCTCGTTATCGGCATTGTTCTTTTCAGATCCCCGATTGTCTTATTTGCAGTCTCAAGCTCCTTTACCTTTCCGTTATACTGCTCTTTCGAATGATATGCTTTGGTGCTTCCTCATTCACCTTTTTCATGGTAGCCTCTACATCCAGCTTCCCATCTGCCCCATAAACCGCATTTGATAAAATTTTCTGTAACCACTCCATTTTTCTTTACCTCCATAGATTTTTATACCGGCTCTCCCGGTACTGGGATGTACCGTTGTTCTTTATACCCTGCAACCTATAAAAAGGGTAGAAAATAGCACCCTTACGGATGCTTCGTGTGCTCTGTAACCCGGAGCTGGGAGATATTCAGGATCACCTTATCCTTTCTTTACAACCGCCTTTTTCGCAGGCTTTGCTTTTACCAACGCCATTTTTGCGTCGTTACTTGCCGTAGACAACTCTTTGAACCGCTCATCTGTCAGTTCCAGTTCATCTCCAACTGTGACTTTCCTCTTCAGCTGCTTGTCATAATAACTTTTAACGCATACTGCTTTAATGGCACTTCCTCCTTTCCTGCTTTCTGAATATAAGAAGACCACCAATCGTATTCGACCGGTGGTATCTAATCTACAAATTCTGTTAATGGTTTCTTGATTCTGATTGCTTTTTAATATCTCTTACATACTCATCGTACTCATCGGCTTCATATTCAAGCTCCATATGCCCGAATGGATACCCACCGAACAACTTATAGTACTCTTCATTCAATTTTTCAATTCCTCTGTTGTCTTTCCATACCACATTATTTTATCAACCTTTCAATCCTTCCACTCACCTCATCGTATGAATTCGAAATAATGATTTAAACATATCCAAAACCTCTGGATTTCCCCGTACAAAGCACGCCCAAATTGTGCGAAACTTTCTGCTTCTACTCTTCCAGTCTTTTTCCAATATTCTTTATCGTGCCAATATCCAAGATTTATTTCCCCGCTAGACATTCCGTTTAAAATATCCGAAATGCCTCGATACTCTTCCTTCAACGCCAATTTCTCGGTATCTTTCCTGAATGCTTTTGGATACCTTGAGTATAACATTTCTTCAATGGATTTTCCATAACCTTTCGCAAGGTTCTGCAGCTTATTGTAATCAGATATAACAGATTTACTTAACAATCCATTTTCAATTAACCCATAAGCATCATCTATTTCATGGAATAGTTCATGCGCTAATGTATCAACCTTTGCATTTTTCGCTAGATACACTGTCTTTTCACTAGCCGAATATTTAGACTTTCTTCCTTTTGCCCTTTTTATAGTAGTCCTTTCCAACGATTGGGTTAATAATGTTCTTACACGAATATCATTTATATTTTTAACTTTCTGTTCAAACATCTTTCTCTGTTTTGATATCCCAGTAATACGCTCTACTATTTTCTGTCCGATATCCGATTCTAACTCGTCAGGATGATTTTTCTCATATGCCGCAATCAATTTCTCATCCGTAACCGGAATGATCGTACACCGGCAATTCGCATGCAGCGGAACGTGAACACACTCCTCGATCGGATAGACCTTTTCGTGATATCCACCGCAGATATCGCAGGTTCTTTTTTCATCTTTTGCTGCTAAAATCTGCACATACTTAACATCTGCGTCTTTATAACGCTGCAAGGTCGCATCGTTCAAATAATGCATCGTTTCCGTTCGGACAAGCCTGTGGCATTCATTAAATCCCTGCCCCATACGGTTATGAAGCATGATCGCGATTTCAACCGCCGTTTTTTCCCTGCTGCAATCCAGTAAGCAGGATATCATTCAGACTAACTGCCAATTTCTTTTGATTCTTCCAGAGTCTTCCCGAAAAGTTATCCCTCGCCACGGTGTTTCCATCAGCTTCTCCATCAGTTTCTTATTCGGCATTGAAAAATCAAGATCTCCCATGCCTGCCGCGGTATCCGCATACACTTTTTGAATCCATCCTGCATGTTTTTTCTTTGCAAATGCTTCCGTTGAATGTCCAAGATCCTCTATGATCTTTTCAAACTTTCCGTTCAATTCTGTGAGACGGTTCTGTTTATGCATATCAGAAAGAAAGAACCCCATCCTTGCTGTACTTCTCTGCCAGCCGATAGAGTTCATCTTTTACGCTTTCGCTCGCATCGATATAAAACTCCAACAGTTCCCGGTTCTTTTCTTCCAGTGAGTTGTAAGTTTTCCACGTTTCCGACGCAAGTCTCTTTTTCCCAGTATTCGCTATTCTTCTCCATTTCCTTCATCCTTTACAATCGGCGCTTGATCCCACGACGGACTATATGCTTCCTTTTGCCTTTTCAACGCTTCCAGTTCTTCTTCCACATCAGACACAAAAGGATGGTGCGCGATCAGTGTTTCATCTGATACGATTCCTTGGGAATTGCTGCAATTTTGAATCTGCTCCGCCTCGTTTATCGCCATATCTCTGTTAAAGACCAACTCTACATCAATCTTTTCGTAATCTCCCTGTCCGGAAATCTGCAAATACAGATCCACAAAATACAATAGCATTTCAAACCCTCTGCTGAACTCCGTTTCCATAAGGTTGCATTTAAGGTCAAGACTGCTGTACATGAATTTCAAAGCCACGCCAGACGGCGCTGATCCGAATTTGTCCAAGTCTTTATTTACCGATTGCCCACTCTCTACAATATCGCGGTTTAACTGCTCGTAGTGCTCTCGCAATGCAGTAATATCCATTTGTGGCGTAAGCGTATCGACGCCTCCATCTTCTGCGTCGTCGATCAAAATTGCTCTGTCTTCATTGAGCTGTTTTATAAAATCTGATAGATTTTGACCTCCATACCCCTTTAAGACAAATATCAGGTTTTTGACCTCATCCATATAGTTCGCCGCTTCACTGCGCCCTAAATCATAGCCATCAATTAAGCTCTTTACAAATTTGACGTCCGGCATTTCGATCTGATTGTTTTTAAACGGAATGAATAGCACCTTCCCCCACGTTTTCCACTCCTCTACACTTTTATAATGCGCTACGGGTCCGCCTGCATCCATACTTTTATCATTGTCGTAGACGAGCATTTGTCCTTCTAAACGGTAATATTTTACGCCGTCCTTTGTCCAAATTTCTACATTCGTAATCTCTTTCTCTTGGTTATACTGCCATACCGTCGTATTGTATACCCGGATCATGGCATCCAGTTCTGTATGGCTTCTGTCCGACCAGTACGGAATGCACTGCTCCGCCGGGATCACGATTGTTTTCAACTCTCCTTCCGGATCAAGATATACATGCAACCATCCGATCCCTTTGTTTGACGCCTCATATCCGAGTTGTGTAAGTTGATACTGAAAGTGTTTCCCAAGCACATCTTTGACCTTTTCGACATAAGTGTCGTTTTTATCTGTTCCGTCTGTTTTATATGTAACCGGCTTTAGTAAGCAAGTATGCAATTTTCTCATCTACCTGAATTTTATACTTCGCATGGGCAAGTTTATTGTTCGCCCTCCATGTCTCTTCCTCTTTATGCCCGTCTACTTTCCTTGTAATTTTTCGGTTCTTAATATCGTTATCCGCCTGATAGTACCGTTCCCCCTCTTGCATCAACTTATATTTTCCCGAAGCTTTAAATTTCTCTATCATACTTACAACTCTGTTGTCCGTAAGTACGTTGCTCTCTGTTGCCGCTGCCATTCCCGCTTTCACGCCCTTTCTGATTTTGTTCCATAATTCTTTTTATTTTCACCTTGTCACCTCGTTCCAAGTGTTCTTAATCCGCCGCCTTTTAAGTCCGAAACCTCGTAATCGTCTAGAGCGTACCATATTGCCGGTTATGTATGCGGATCGATATTAAATTCATCTTCGATGATCTCGTCATCTTTATCTACCGCAAAGGTCAAATCCTGAAGCTCATCGATCGTATTCGGACAGGCATCGGAGCATACAATCTTTTAAATCGCTTTACTTTCTTCGTATACATCGCCCTGCTGCCCTTGAACTTCTTACACGCTTTCATTCGGAAGCCTGACTGTTTGTAATATCTTATTGCCTTTGGTTCAGCGCAATCTGCTTTAATCACAATATCCTTCCAGTCTTTCATATCTTCCGCAATCTCCGGGTCTGTTTTATTCCGACTGTAATATTCTCGGTAAATATATAAAATCTTTTCGTCGTGATCCACAATCATCCGAAGCGCAGCATTGTATGATGTAACAAAACCGAAGTCCATACCATTCTTTTCAAGTGGGGTTCTAATTGCTTTAATTTCCTTTTCAACCTGATTTGCAGGCTCTACAACAAACTGCGGGAACACGAGCGATCCATTTACTCCGAACCGCCCTTGCCTTGCCACACGGTACAAATCCGGGTCATGTGTCTGCAAGTCATCCAACTGCTCCACATACTCTTTAGGCACAAAAAAATTGTCGTCAACAGTACTATGATGGTAGTACGTGTTCCCCGACAACTACGGTTCGCTCTTTATATAGTTTCTCATCATCTAAAACAAATACTTTCTTCTTTTTGTCCTGAAAGAAATATTTATAACACCAGTTTCCTTTACTGACCGGGTTTGTTGATAGAATGATATGATTGCTTAGAGTCGGATGTCTCAAACGTCCGAGTATCTCCTTGAATCCTGCGTATTTCACTTCTGAACACTCCTCAATCCATACGATGGATACACCGTTCAAAGATTTTAATTTTGCCGGTTTGTCCATCCCTTTAAAAATAATCCTGCTGCCATTACTAAACTTGACCTGCATCGGCGATGATGTAAACGTCAAATAGCCATCAACACCCATAGCTTCAGCGACTTCCTGTAGGAGGTCATAACAAGAGTCTCTGATTGTATCAAAAACCTCTCGGACAACCAAAGCTTTTCGTTTCTCTTCAAGCAATTTTTAATCAGTTTTACGGCTACATGATAACTCTTGGAGCTGCCATATCCACCGACTAGAAAATAAAATTTATAGTTCCAGTCATCCACAAAATCATAGAAGTGATCATTTAATGCAAAATCAATATTATCCGCCATCTTGCTTCTCGCTCGCTTTCACAAAAGTGATCTGAATCGGCTTTTCTTGTTCCTTACCGGGATTAAATAATCCAAGATGTTTTCCAAGATCCACTAACGCAGACCTTTTGTCGTACATTTTGATTTCTCTTTCTGTTCCGAACTCATTCGGTTTTATTTTAATCGACTGAATACATGCCAAATCATCTTCGAGGCATCTTCCCTCACGGTTGCTGTTTTCAGATCCACTGCGTCCGTGATCTTTGCAAATGCAATTTTGGCCAACTCCTGAAGTACGCGATCTTGATTAACCCCTGTCCTTCGTGAACGTTCCGCCATTGCTTTCGCGATTGCTTCCGAAATGTTAGGTTTTGTTAAGTTTTCACATCCGATCTCTTTTGCCGTGGCCGGAGAATACCCCGCCCGAATGGCTGCCTGAGTGGCATTCAGGTCAATCAAATATTCTTCTACAAATCTTTTCTGCTTTTTTGTCATCCGGGCTCACCACCTTTCATCCACTTCCGAAATAATACCCACTTTTTTCTAATAATTTTTTATAATTAACTCCCTGTAACGACGTGGGTTAGTTTTCGTTACAAGATTATCCTGCCGATCTACTTCGATCAGATCATATCCTGCGTACAAGTCCCGGATCTCCTGACAGTCATTGTAAGACAGGATAAACTTACCTTTAATCCGGGAAAGCGTATCCCTCAGTCTCACATGATCTTCCGGCTGAAACTTGTCTGGATAATATTTTTCTGCATCGTAATACGGCGGATCGCAATAAAATAATGCCGACTCCCGGTCATACGTTTTTATAAGACGCTCAAAATCGACATTCTCAATTACTACTCTATTCAATCTCTTCGATGCTTCTTGCAAATAGGCGATTGTTTTCTGCATATTCCTCGGTCGCACACCAAACGAATCAAGGTCAGCACCAAAACTTAGTTTTATTCGACAGTAGAACCTCGCTGCTCTCTGTATGTCTGTCATGCCCTGAATCTCATTTTGGGCAACACAGTTGAAAAACTGTTCCCTGGATATCAGCGTCCAGTCCAGCTCTTTTTGTAATGCATCTGGATGATATTTTACACACCGGAACAGATTCACCAGTTCTCCGTTCACATCGTTGTATACTTCCATGTCCGCATGCTTTTCTTTGTCGAACAGTACCCATCCGGCTCCACCAAATACCTCAATGTATCTGTCAAAATTCTTTGGAAACTGTTCCATGATCTTTCTTTTCAGTAGTTTCTTGCCACCGATCCAGCTTATAAAGCTATTCATTTTATCAACCCTCTTTCTGTAATACATCGTGGGTATTATTTCAAGAGGTGAAGCGGAGCACCCGGAATTGAACCGGGACACAGGGCGCTACCCTGCACATCTGCCGTTGATGATATACTCCATTAAATGGACATAAGAAAAACGTCCCGCAAATGCAGGGCGTCTTTACTTGGTTTACGCAAGAGGGGAAGAGCCGCAGGCGCTTTGCCTTTGGCTCTAGTATTATTATACATGTGCGTTTTGTGCTTTGTGTGCGTTTTCGAGATAACTATCTATTTTTCTGCTTATGCGACTCTGTCTAAATGCACTGCCTTAGCCACATCCTTTTGTCTGCGCCCATCTACGAAGCACATTCTGAATATCCGTCTCGTCAGGCTTTCATCAATATTTTCGATAAAAGTCTCGATTTCCTCGCATTCCTGCTCCAGCTGCTCCTTCCGTCGCTGATCCCGACACTGAAGGCGATCATACTTCTCCTTGTCAAATCCTACCACGCCCTGTAGCATGGGGTATCCCTTGCTGTAATCAAAGATTACGTCATTCCCGATCAACCCTCATCTCTCCATCGGTTTTTGAGTATGTAATCCAGCTCCAGAATCTCATCCTTTTTACTCCGGTATCCCTGGAGCAATTCCTTCGTTATCTCCATCCGCATCACCCCTTAATCCACATCGTCTCTGTAAATATTCCCACGCTGCCTCTCGCCGGATCTGCTGCCCCTGCGCTCGGATCAGCGCGGCAGCACTTGGTTTGTTTGTGTTACTCAATGTATCATCTCCTTTTTCGGTCTGCCTCGTTTCCGTGATCCGTCTTTTCCCGCATCGCTTTCCATTTTTACCTCTCCATTAAAATCAACTTAATTCAACCGATCTAACGGACATTCGCCGCTCTCTCGTTGCATATCACACTCGCCGTAGTCGTCTATCGTATTTCTGTACTCACAATAGTTTTCGCAAATGTCCTCACAAACCTCTTCAATGATCGTTACTGTGCTTTTTTGTTTCATCTTTCATCTCCGCTCTCCTTTCACTCAACTCGTGAATGACTTAAACAAACCTAATCTGCCCACTTCCTTCTTCCTCTGTTCGGAAGTTCGGCAACCGTTCTCCAACCTTCAGATACGGGCAGTTTGCTCCTACCAGTTTCTGTGCCATAATCGGCACAACACTGTTCCCAATCCGTGCCACCTGTTTTGTAATCGGATATGATTTCCACCTGTAATCCCGGTCAATGATGTAATCCTTCGGAAAGCCCTGCATCAGTTTCAGTTCTTCCGGTTTTAGCATCCTGAAGATGTCATTCAGGATATACTTTTCCCCCTCAATATCCAACACTACATTCACCAGTCCGAAATGCCCCGGCGATGTTGTAATGGTGTGTAACGGTTCATCGCATTCCTGTCCGATCCCGCTTTTATAGAACTTTGTAATAAATGCAGTTACAAGTCGGTTATGATCCACAGTTGTTATAGTACTACACGGATTACTCAAGTCGCTCCCACAGCCTGCATAATTCCCGCCATATGCCTTGTCCAAATATGAAACAAACAGTTTTCCCCATCCTTTACAATATATGGTGCAGGATTTTCAATGATATATTTTCGAATTCCGTTTGCAATTCGCTTCATAGTCGCATCTGCCAGTGGCTTCGGTCTATCAAATATAGACCGTCCCAAATCAGACCAGTCTATGTAATCTCCGCATGCCTTCCAGTGTGGTTCTCTATCCTTGAAATGTGTCGGTGCCGGGCCAGACAATCTCCCGACCATCCCGCCGGAATATTGCGTACCAACGTTTCCGTGTTGTAGGCGCTCCATAGTCTGCTGCCACAAGCTCCCGGCAGTCAAATACATATCCGAGAGACTTCATGGCTGTTATGAACTTCTGATAATCCTCTCCGCGGCGCTCCTTGATCGGATGTCCGTCTGCGTCAAGCGGGCCCCACTGTTGAATCTCTTCCACGTTTTCCATCAGGATTATATCCGGTAGGATAGCCTTCGTATGCTTATACACGGCCCACGGAAGGATCCTTAGACCTCTCTCACGGGGTTTCCCCCCTTTCGCCTTGCTATGGCTCGTACAGTCCGGCGATGCCCACATAAGAGCCACATGCCGACCTTTCACATATTTTTTCAGATCCACCCTAAAAATATCTTCTGTCAGATGTAATGTATTCGGATGGTTCGTTTTATGCATCAGAATTGCATCCGGATCGTGATTGATTGCAATATCGACCGATCGCCCCAGCGCCATCTCAATTCCTACGCTTGCCCCACCTCCACCGGCAAAGCAGTCTATTATCAAATCTCTCTTCATCTCTCGCAAGAAGCCCGGTATACCATTGCCCCGGCCGGAGGCTGGCTCCTTTCTTTTTTTACTCAGACAAAAACCACCATGTCTTTTGATTTTTACCGTATCCTGTCTGTGCTGTGTCTACACCGATATCTCTCTTTGCTTTATTGAGATCCGCTCTCTTGATCCCTGTAGCATCTGCCATCCTCAATACCTCCGCGCCATCGATCCAACCACCTGCCAATGTCTCTTTCAAAAAACGAACCGCTTTGTCGTAATCGGTCATCTTTAACACCTGTGCACATTCCTTAACATCTTCCTTTACTTTCTCAAGCTGAAGGGTATTTGCATGTACTTTACTCCAAATTTTCTCGATAAGCTCCCCGTACTCTATAATAGCCTGATGGATTTCTCGCATTTCTTTGTGCAGGTTTTCCAGTATCTTGATTTCTCCCTGTGATCCAGTTGCTTCCTCCTGCTTGATCAGACTCCCCTGTTCCAATCCGAGCAGCAAACACATAAGCCGTTCTACCTCCGCTGGCTGATCCGGATTCTTTTCCATCAAGCCGACGAAGTTCTTGTTCTTCGTCATGTCCCTAGATAAATCTGCTTTTGTCTTGCCCTGTTTTTCCAACTCTAGGCAGAGACGATTATAATCAATCGTTACTTTCTCCATTCTTTTGCTGTACCTCCTATCTATTCCCCGATCAACTGACTCTCCAATGCATCCATGTCGTACTGCCGCCGCTCAAAATTGTTATTATTTATCTTCTTTCCTTTTCTTACTCCAAAATCTTTTCGCTTCTTTTCTGTCTTATAGAAAGACTTCCATCCGCTAGCTGTTGCCTTCTTCACGATGGCGATCCGCTCCTCTTCATTATCGCTCAAACTCAACAGATCTTCCCTCAATGCCTGAATCTGTTCCTCTTCAATTTCTCCGAAATTCTTCTTGCGGACAAGAAGATACATCTGAACGCCCGTTCCAGTTCTGAGGAGAACGCTATATTATCTATATTTTATTTTCTTTTATTTCTAGGGTACTTTCTTCGGAATTATTTTGATTTTCTTCCGAAGAAATTCGATTTTCGTCTGAATTAATTCCATTAAAGGGTGCATTTAATAAAGACTCCCCTTCCTCGGCTTTTCCGAGGAGCCAATACTGATCTGTATAGAGCCGTCTTTTCATGCGCTTTACTGCTATCTCGTAATAGCGACGCTGAATTCCAACAGAGGTGATGATGTTTTTCGTCATGAGGTCATCATCAAGAGACCTATCTCAGAGCAAAAGTGCACCACTTGCACGACAGCCTTTTGGCTCTTCACCCACTTGTTCCCCGATCATCTTTATGATCATTTTCGATAGCTTATCCAAGGGGATCTCTGCGTAGTATCCGTGCTTGTATACGATACAGAGTATACAGTCATACACGGTCACACCCAGTGGACTCATACCGATCCAGTAAATCAAAGATTTTATCATCTTCATAAAAATCTATCATCTTCGGAAAGTAAGTCAGACCTTTTTTATTGGGAGCACCACGTCCCATCAAGATCACCTACCTTCCGTTTGTATATTCCTCAACCGTAATATCAAGCCCTTCCACCGCGGAATAGGCTTTCTTCGCGATCGTGAATACGATCTGCGTATCATCGTGATATGCTGCTCCGTTCAGTGCATCTGCAACAACCTTTACAATATTATCAATATCCGGCTTCTTCAATGGTAGAATATCCCCGGAGAGCATCTGCTGCTGGCGTTTTTTCGATGCACTCTTCGGCGGCTCAAACCTTGCTATGATCCGAAGTGTAACCGGTGTTTCCTTTTCAAATCGGATTCCACCGGATGCCTGCATATACATTGTCTTGATCAAATTCTCATACAGCAGATCATTCTCTGGCGTATACGAAACACAATGCTTCAGATGAGCATTGTAAACAGTACGTGCCCTAGCTTTTCCTTGAGGTTTTCCGGGGACCTGAAATGTGACTGACTGCACGCTTCTTTCCTTTCCTCTGCCAGTAACAAAGACCGACACCGATGAGACCACAGTTTACAAGTTACATGTGACATCTATCATAATTCTTAGGAGATAGCGCTATTACGCGATGATCGTCAAATTTTCTTTGCACGCGCTCGGAAGTGCATGCTCAAAATAATCCTTTATCTTAAGCATCGCTGCATGTTTCCACAATCCGTTATCCGCTTCCACAAGCTTAAACATAGGAGCTCCGTTCCCATCATCCTTAACGCGGAATACATAAAGACTGGATGGTTGATCAATTTCGGCGAATGTCCTGTACGGAATTAGACTCACTGGATTCGGCACCTGTACATCGACACGCTGTACGCCAGTCCTGATCGTTGTTTTCTGTGAAATTCCATCATCTGAATAATCTGCTGTTGTTCCCGCCTGAATATTCCCTGCAACCTGCATAATCAATTTCAGGTCATCGTTCTCCACAAAGTTCGCCTGCAGTTCAATTAAAAAGCGTTCCTGATCATAGTAATTATCAAATCTAAACTCGTTTATGATGGCATCACATACAAAGAGAGTTTCCCTGCGGCGCTCCGCAAGAAGACCGGAGTATAATGTCACTTCCTTCTGGTTCCTGATATGTAAGATCATCTTCTCCCGGAGCTCTTCCTTCTTTCCGGTAATGTAGTCCACCATTGCAGAAAGGGTGTTCACATAGATCGGATCTGCCAGATCTTCCCTGCCGTATCTTTTAAGATCCTTATTGCAGTAGGTCTTCCCCGCAATCTCTGTCACGATCGGCTGCATACTCTCTTCTTTCAGTCCATTCACATACTGTAACGCTTCTTTTAATCCTTCAAACATCTTTCTTATCCTCCTTATGCTTCTCTTGCTTTTCTCAGATCTACTACATTACCGCCGGGTGCCTGTCCGACGATTTCTCCGGTGTCCGTATCAACAACTTTCCCGTCGATCTCCTGAACCGGTACGGCGGGCTGCTGTGCCGTCATATCCTCCATAGACATCTGCCCCGGAATCTGGTTCCCAATCTCACCCACCTCAATCTCTCCGCTCTTCAGATCCTTCCGGATGCCGAGAGCAGTCACAGCTCAAGCGTCGGTGCCAGCGCAGACTTCGTTGTGATGCTGGTCGTAATAAAATCCCTCTGTTCGTTCGGCTTCATGGTGATTGTCACGGTAATCTTCCGAGCTGTCTTCGCCTCTGTATTCGGATCCGCGATGTTTCTCGCCACCGCCTCCATCTCCCGATTGATCTGCTGGGTCAATTCTCCGTTTGAGAACTGTTCAATGTTAATGTGTTTCATAGTGTTTGTCTCCTTTCTTTATGAATTCATATATCTGTCAATTCCATGTGCCAGATCCGTTTTAGAGCCTTCTTTCCATACATCCCAGAAATTAATTGTGCGGGATTGAGGTCTTTCTTTGCGAGCTCTACCTTGATCTTCAGCGGAATCGGTGCATGCATCCCCCGATGACCAGCACCTCTCCCGGACTGAATGTAGTCGTGGAATCGATGATATCCTCATTTCCGTCTGGCAGCATGCCTTTGACCATAGATTTATCTGTCTCATTGTTCAGCTTTCAAACAATGAAGTTTGCACACTGCGCCATGATGGTTTTGTTCAGTTCTGAGGGACGCTGGCTTGCTACAAAAAGCGTCATGCCAAACTTTCGCCCCTCTTTTGCGATGTTCTCGAAGATCTCAACCATACGCCGTTCGGAAGCAGAGAGTTGAAAGTTATTCGGTATATAAACATGGGCTTCATCGCACACCAATGTCACCGGTGTAATTTCTCCACCTCTAAACGTCTGCTGCACTCCGTAAATCAGTTTTGTTACCGCCCCGATCACCGCGATGGCAACATCATGTGGCATATTGGAGAGGTCAATATTTTTGACCGGCTTATCATTGCCAAGGATCTGAACCAGCAGTTCTGCCAGATAACTCTGATCAGCATCCCGAAAGAGAAACGCCAGTCTTGCATCATTTTCTTTTGATTCCAATGTACTGATAATGCTATGAAGACGTCCGTTGTATTCGCCTTTTACTTTCTTAGGCAGTCCTGCATTGGCTCCAGTCTTGTAAAACTCTCCTGTCTCCACCTGCTCCTCATTCAGCCCTTTGAGATAGTCAATCAGTTTTTTATAGCTGAAATAAACCGGCTTCCCTTCATTTCCATCGGGACAGATCTGTTTATAACATTTCCGGAGCGCTGCCATGGCAACCGTGGCTGACTCCTCTTTGATCTTCAAAATATTTGAGACCATATCCGAAAATCCGAACATCCAGATTGGAAACGGCATTGCTGAACTAAATGAAATATTCCGGGCATATGACAGCTCCCCGTATTCCCCATGAATGTCAAACATTATAATATTCGCCCCCGGTAGCTTGCTTGTCTCCTCTAGAATCTTGGTCACTGTCTCCGATTTTCCAGAACCGGTATTTCCAACAATGCAGGAATGCCTCTGAAAGAAACGGTTGCCATCTACCCATGCCGGGCAATGATAAACGGCATATTTTCCGATACAGAACCCGCTGTCCGGTCGGCTGATCATCTTTGAAAACTCTTCTCCATCAATCTCACGGGCGGTGATATCTGTTGTAGGATACTGATCCAAAGCCTTACTGAATCTTCCATTATGGACACTCCCAATAATCGAGCACTCCACCACTTTGATGCTTGCCCCTCCCAGTATGAAATCATCATCCGAAATACCTGCTTCTGCATCGTTATCTGTCACTGCCGTCACCATCGTAACCAGCTCTGCTGTCCCATCTGTAATAGAGATTAGGTCATTGATCCTGACATTGCTGAATTCCTGCTGATCCGTCCGGATCTGTACTTTGTCGCTCAAAATTTTAATTAACTTCAACTCTATAATCCCTCCAATAGCTCACTATAATTCCTGATACGAGCTTCCTTAACGCTCTTGCAATAATCACATTTCCGCAGTATACCGGCTCCCTCCTGGCCATATTTCACACGTGCATAATGTTCAATGTTTTGCTCAATCTCACGCAGTGCAATATCAAGCACCGGCTGCGTAATCTGGAAGATATCCAGATCAATCGTCCGCTCTTTCGTAGCTACGGCCAAATAGAACGGCAACTGTTCTCCGGTAACGAGCTCCACACCTTTCTGATAGACAGCTCCCTGCAGGTCATACCGCCACAGAGGAAGGGTCCGGAATTTCTGCACTACTTTCAGATCAGTAATGCAGATTCCGGGAAGATAGCTGTCCATCTTCATCTTCCACGGATACCCAAACAGTTCGAAGGTCATAATCCTTTGCTTTTCTCCCGACATAAACCGCAGGAATGTATCGTCCTGATTTATTCGTGCAATGATTTCATTCGCTTTCTTAAATTCACTGCGTAACTCCTGCTTCTGTGTAAACACGGCTGGATGCTCGTTTATAAACAAGTCTAATGTTCCTTCAAAATAGGAATCTACAAAAGATCCCGTCAGCATGGCACGTGTCATCGCTGGCTTATATTCACCACGCTTCGCCATAGCCATAGCCTCGCATTTCATAAAATCTTTGTATTGCGATACAGAGAAATACTGCTGATCCGTTTCGGGGGAATAGTAATTACTCTGTGTCAGCCTCAGCTTTCTTTGTATTCTCATCATTCTTCACCCCTCGTTTTGCCGTGGAACTTTTTCCGTCCTTCTGCTGATTTGCAAACGGATCTTTTACCTCTCTTTCAGTCTCATTGCCTACAAGTGTCGATAGTTCAAAGACATCCTCACGTTTTGCCATGCCATCTCGCAGGGATGTATAGACTTTCTTTAACCGGACAAGATCTCGCATACTGAACGCTTCTGATTTACAGCCAATGTACTTTTCGATTGCATCCAATGGTACTCCAAACTCATTTTGAAAAATTGCTGCCATATCTCGTACTAGATCAATCAACGGTTTTTTTCTCTCCATTTATAAGCGTGTCCTCGCACTGTTTAACTGCTGCTTCAACAACATCACCGGGAATAATCCCCAAAATACATGAACGCAGCCGGCGTGCTCCCTGATTTGCAACCATTTCGTAAACATCTCTCGGATCCGTCAGCGGGACATTTCCCTTCTTTGTTCCGCGAACATGCGGAACACTAAATATTTTGACCTGACGGGTATTTGTCTCCAAATCCCACGCATAGGCCATAACCTGTGACTCCCCATTTTTCTGCTCCAATTCCGTAATTCCAAAATCAATATTTCCCCAGTTCTGCGCCATTGCTTCGGCAAGACGGATAGAGGGCCCGGAAACTTTTGTTCCCCCACGTGGATATTCATACATTGCGCTCTCTGCAAGAGATTTCCTTTTACAAGACTGCATAATCCGGTTAAAGCTTTCTACTTCATCTCTTGGAAAACGCTTTGCGATCACCATAGCGCCCTGCACTTCCTGAGCCTGCCGGCTGATCATCATTTCTGTCTGTGTATTTCGACTTACCATTTCTCCACTCTGTTGTGTTGCTACCTCATACATTGTCCATTTCTCCTTTTCTTCAAATGATTACATATGTCAAATCTGTTCCTTCTATATGTTCTTGCGCTAGCTGTACTGCCATCTCGTACCCTTCTGAAGTACAACCCATCCAGCCGTCCGAACATCGGATGATATAGATTGTTTCCAGATCAATCATCCCCCTTTATCCAGTTGTCGGAATAAAACCACTCTACCAGCTCAAGCGCCGCAAGATGGAAGTTCTCGGCTTCCCGGAAGATCTGCATTGCAACATCCTGCTCTTCCTCTGTTCCGGAATAGATACGATCGCATGCATATGAAAATGCATCTTCTTCAAGAACTCGTTTTTTGGATTCCGGTCCGATACCTATGTACATCTTTACCTCCTTGTGTTAATATAAAATAAATTAATTACCAGTGCGCCCTGAGGTTGCCGCCTCATTTGTGGGCGCTCTTTTTTTTCACAGCTTCTGTACACGACTCTATCATCGCACACAAAAGGACTGTGAAGCTTGATCACTCCGTTAGCTGCCGTCAGCGTATGACCACCGACCGACAACTGCTCTTTATTTCCGTAATACTCATACTTCCCAAAATCCGCAATATCCTGCGGCGGAATCCCTGTCTCTTCTGACAACATTCTTTTTTTAGTTTCGTCTTTCCGAGCTTCATTTCCATTCGCCTCCTTTCAAATCGGTCCTGCCTGCAAGATGTAAATGATCACAGCCATCACCGCGTTTAACATCATGCTTGCAACTGTTACTGCGATCAGACCTCTTGCAGCATTGTCTCTTTCTTTTCTTTTGCGCTGGATCTTTCGTTTCTCCCGCTTGTGATCCGCTTCCGGAAAATTTCTTCGCTCGATCGGGATCAGCTCCAACTCCGGCGCTGTCGGTAATTTAATCTCTTCCATGCTTGTCCTTCCTTTCTACCGCTTACGCGGTTTTCTCTATCGTATATTCAATTTCGGCTTTCTCCTGCTCTGCCAGAAGTCCGATCAGCACCTCCATGATTTTTTCTATATTCACTTACACCACCTCTCTAAAGCTTATGAAACACTGTTTGTACTTGTTGCGTTGTCCTATGATTCTTTGGTATAATCTTCCTAACAAATGATGAAAGGAATGGCTGTTGTGAAAAAAACATCTAAATTTACAAAAGACATATTGACTGGGATAATTACTGGGATAGTATCTACTCTGATTATTTCATGGTTCATTACTCCGTTAACAAATTTGATTTTTCCAAAGGTCATAGTTTTTTTAGAAAATATTTCCATGCCTTTTGTTGACTACTTATATCGTTGTGCAGCCACTTATACTATTGAACGAACCGGACTGCTCAATCTTACCTTTTCGTCCACTTGTACTTTATTTTGCATATTTTCATCTACTTTTCTTTTCTCTTCTATAAAAAGCGAGACTCAAGACAAATTAGATAAAGTTAATAACCTTCTTGATCCACCTAAAGAGATGTCGAGTAATCAAAGATTGCAATCCTTAAAAGAGGACAAACGATATTTTCAGAAAACATTGAAACTATATAAGAAACTATCTACTGCCTATTTAGTTTCTATATTGCTTACTTGTATCATGATACTTTTTTCTGAAATGGCTCAAATATATGAAGCCTCTATATCTACAGTTACACGCACAAATATCGAAATAGTCTCGCCATATATTTCAGATCAGGAATATAAACAATTAAAATCCGATTTCTTTCTCATCAAAACAAAAGATGATTACGATAATCTGCAAAAGGAACTAGAGATAATCTCTGAAAATAATCAAGTAGATTTAAAAGAATAGCCATTTCCCAATCTCCCAACCTATAATCGCCCATATACAGTGCCATATTGTCCTAAATGTGTCACTGTATTTTATTTTATTCCACAGTTTTTTCGTATTCACACCTCCTCTTTTGGTTCAAAGTCATGTTTATCGAACACCTTTCCTGTTACACTACTCTAGGAAGTACTCGATAGATACTCCGAAGTAGTCGTCCTCTTCTTGTTGTGATATACTGTTAGTAAAAACTGAAAGGACGTGATTTTCTTGCTTACAAATGAAGCTAAAACCATTCTTGATTATCTGATTTCCACATTTCCGAATTATGAATCATCCATGATGAACTTTTCTGTAATATCAGAAAATACCGGATTAATTCTTCCGTTGTCGATTCAACATTGAAATATCTGGAATCTTTAGGCTATGTGAAAATCAAGCGCTATAAAAATGGAGGTTTTGTGCAGGATGTTACTCACCAAGGTATGCATTATAAGGAACTTGAGTCTGTTTCAACAGCTACCGCACAAACTAACATTTTTAACGCTCCAGTCACTGGGTCTGCTATCGGCAATGCTGGTGTCGTAACCATCAACAACGGTATCTCTATTGATGAAGCCTTGTCTTTCATTCGTGCGCAAGACATTTCAACAGAAGATAAAACGGAAGCAGAAAAAATGGTTACATACATTGAGACCTTAACCGAAAATGAAGCCCCTTTAAAAAAGGATTCCTCGCAAAGTTCAGTGACATATTGGCTAAACATCGCTGGCTTCCTGAAGTCGCTATGAAACTTCTTTTTAAATACTTAACGGAACAATAGCTTTATAGGGTTCTTCACGAGTAATGCACAGACCGTATTTTCCACTATCAAATTTAAAGGAAAATGCGGTCACATTATTTACTTCCTTACCATTTATCAGCATTATTCCTGAATCAACATCAAGAAAAAATGATTTTAAATCTGTGGATTCACCATCCTTTGCTACTATCTTTAATGGATGCCCACACTTATGACAAAATTCATCATTTGCTCTAATTCTTGACTCTGTTCCGCATCTTGGACACTTCACCTCATACCACCTCCTCTTCTGGTTCTGTCTGAAACAGATAGTCAAATTTAACGTGGAAAATCTTGCATAATCGTTTAGCTTCCAATGCGGTAAATTTTCCTGTTTTCTTTTTTGTTCTCATACGAAACTCTTGATATGTTTAGTTTTTCTGCCATTTGTTGATTCGTATAAGAATTTCTTGCTTGTTCAGCCTCCAAGTTTCTGAACATATTTCTATCTCCTTTTCTTCTTCATCGTTTGCATATCGCAAACCATGATTATAATATAATTGCTTTTCGCAAACTTGTCAATACTTTTCTTTTCATTTTGCAAACTTTTTTGTTGACTTTTTCATTTTGCAATTATAATCATAGGTAACAGGAGGTATATACGATGGGTGAGAATTTCAACGAAAACTTAAAAGAGGCACGAATCAAATCAGGTCTTTCACAAAAAGAGGTTTCCGAAAATATCGGTGTTGCAAAATCAACTTATTCTTTATATGAAAGTGGAAATAGAGAGCCGAACGTGAATACGATAAAAAAATAGCTGATGTACTTAATGTATCTGCGGATACGTTACTAGGAATAGACGAAGAACCGACTACTATGGCCGCCCACTTTGACGGTGATGAATATACAGAAGACGAACTTGACGAAATCCGCCAGTTCGCAGAATTTGTTAAGAACAAAAAGAAAATAGCTGTCCATATTAAAGAACAGCTAATCATATATACTAGAGCGGGAGGTGTTTACATGAATACTTTTGAACAGCTTGAAGAACAAGCCTGCAAGGACGGTATAGATATTATAGAACGTAAATTTAATAGTGAACGAATAAAAGGATTGTATTGCAGTGGCAACATTGCTTTATCTGATAAATTAGAAACTTCAGCTGAAAAAGCCTGCGTCCTCGCGGAAGAACTGGGGCATTACCATACAACTGTCGGAGATATAACAGATTTATCCGACCCCCAGAACCGCAAACAGGAACGACAAGCAAGGCTTTGGGGGTATAACAAACTGATCGGACTGACCGGAATTATACAAGCGTTCCGCGCCGGATGTCATTCACGGCATGAAACAGCGGAATATCTAGGCGTAACAGAACAATTTTTACAGGAATGTATCGACTGCTACACAGAAAAATACGGAGAATATACGAAGATAGACAATTACATTATCTTCTTCATTCCAAATCTGGCAGTCATGCAAGAGGTATAACCGCTACGGCGATTATATAAAGTGGTGTTTTCTCGGAACAAATACAAGAGAAAAGAGGAAAAAATTTATGGGATTAAGGTTTAGAAAAAGTGTAAAAATTGCCCCCGGGGTAAGACTTAATGTAGGAAGTAAAAGCGTTGGAATCAGTGTCGGAACAAAGGGATGCAGGTACTCATTAAACAGCAGTGGGCGAAGGACTACTACAGTTGGAATCCCTGGCACTGGTGCTTATTATAGCCATTCATCCTCTGGAACATCTCGCTCTTACAATTCGCCTGCATACTCTCAACGCTCCGCTATACAACAGCAAAGACAACAGGCTAAATTGGAAGCATTGCAGGCAAACCAATTAGAGGTACAAGAATACGAAAATTACATTGAACTAATACAAAACGTGCATAGAGAATGCGAACCACCTATGCGTTGGACTAATATAGCCAATTCGGCTGAGCCTTTCAGCAAAGATGGAATTGGTCCCGAAGAAAGCCAAGCTACACTAGCTTATAAAAACTTCAAGCCTACTTTTATGGAAAAAATCTTTAAAGCGAAGGGTGAAAAACGGAAATCGGAATTAGAAACTCAGATAATAGAAGCCAGAAATAGAGATGCTGAAACATACAAAACTTGGGAGGAAAGTGTTGATTTTGCAAAGAGAATTTTATCTGGCGATGTAGATGCCTATTATGAAGCGATTACTACATCCAATCCTTTTGAGGATTTAGTAGAATTCGGAAGCGGATTTGAATTTGGCACAGATATTCCAGACGCAATCGAAATAGAATTCACGGTTAAATCTGAAAAAGTTATTCCAGAAAAATCCAAATCACTAACTAAAACAGGAAAGGTTTCTGAAAAGAAATTAACCAAAACTGCCTATTACGATATGACTCAGGATTATGTATGCAGTTGCTCTATCAGACTTGCGCGTGAACTTTTTGCTCTGTTGCCTGTAAACACCGTATTGGTGCATGCAACTGATATTTCAATAATATTGATGCTTCTAACTTTACCGAATCATTCGACCATAACATGAAGTTTAAAAAAACAGGTGGTTTTAACCCCATTGAAAGATTGATCTTATAGATATAACCCGCCCCGGCATTCCCCGGCCGCCGGGGCATTTTAAAACAAAAGAATAATGTATTTACCCGGGTAGCTGGAGGACGAGCTCCCACCCATTCCGAGAATCCTGTGGAGGGGGGGTGGTAATTATGAGTACATATGAAGAACTCAGTTTGATCGTAAGCATTGCGCTTTTGGTTGTAGCCATTCTGAATTATACGCATAAAAAATAGCCGTCCTGCCCTGACAAAGCTGACGACTATTTCTTATAGTTTTTAAGTTGCGCCGGAGCGGGTGAGGTGCAGTCACCTTCCGGCTATCCTGTTAAGTACATTATAGCAAATGTACCATAAATGTCAAGAACCGCCCCTGCGCCAACAGGAACGGCTCTGGGATATATCCGAAGATATACACCTAATCAACGAAAATATTGTATCATCTTCGGAACAGTCACGCAAGCCGGAACACTCGTTCCATGCTGGCTGTTATTTTTTTGTATCCTCGTCCCTATGCATGTGCCGAGGATTGAAACATCAAATGAATAAAGGAGATGATAACATGTCGGAAAAGATCAAACGCTGTGCGATCTATATCCGTGTCTCAACTTCAGAGCAGATGATGCACGGAAAATCCATAGAAGCTCAGCGTGAATACCTTGCATGCTATGCGAAAGATCATGGAATGATTGTTACCGGTGTCTATGCGGATGAAGGTAAAACTGCAAGAAAAGAGCTCAAGAAACGAAAAGCAATTCATGCTCTGCTGGAAGACGTAAAGGCCGGAAAAATTGACGTAATTCTCTTCTGGCGGCTGGATCGCTGGTTTAGAAACATGTCCGACTTCTACAAAGTACAAGATATCCTGGATGAATATGGAGTATACTGGATATCTGCCTCAGAACCGGGCATCAACATGGAGACTAGGGACGGCCGGCTGCAGCTCAATGTTGTGCTGTCAATCGGACAGAACGAAGTAGATACAACATCCGAGCGTATCAAATTCGTGAACGAAGCATCTATTCGGCAGGGAAAAGTCATTTTTGGAGAAAACAATATGCCGCGCGGTTATAAGGTGGGAATCGTAGATGGAAAGAAATGTATGGTCAAAGATCCGGAACAGGAAGAGATGGTAAATGCGTTTTACGATTACTTTGAAAAACACCAGGCTAAGCAGCAGACTCTTCGGTTTATACAGCGTAACTACGATCCCGCTTTTTCTTACGGTATGCTGCGCACCATGCTTTCCAGTGAATTTTACAAAGGTACATACCGCGGGATTCCATACTGCCCCGCTTACCTATCAGAGGAACGATGGGCGCACATCCAAAACATCAGCAAAAAAGTATAAGACGTACACGATCCGGAAGGGTCTACTACTTTACCGGACTAATCCGATGTCCGCAATGCGGACAGATTTTATGCGGAACTGGCTGCAAATCCGTTGTAAACAGAAAGACTGGAGAAAAACGAGACTACTGTTACTACAGATGCAACAGGGCAATGATTGATCGAATCTGCACAAATCAGCATCGAGTAAGCCAAAATCTGATTGAAAGCTACCTTTTAGATAATCTAGAGAATGAGTTTAAAACATACAAAATCCGTGTAGAAAACGTAAAGCAGCAAAAAAGAAAGCGCCGCCGGTCCGAACAGAAAAACAGATCGACAAGGAACTGGATCGATTAAATTTACTCTTTCAGAAAGGAAGAATCGAATGGGACTATTATAGCCGGGAATACGACTCACTGGAAAAAGAAAAAGAAGATTTAAACTCCGTAACCGTTGATCCCGAGCCTGACTACTCATTTATTGAGACGCTCCTTCAGCAGGATATCAGGGGTATTTACAGATCATTGACACCTGAGAACAAAAGAGCCTTTTGGAAAAACACGATCCGGCAGATCTATTTAAAACCAGATTATACGATTGACTATGTTGATTTTATTTAATCTGTCTGTGCCTAAATTGTCATCCCCGTTTGGAGCCGATAAAACAATGACTGCCGTTATTTCCGGAGAAGCCGATATTGGATTTATGGGATCTGAAGCTTCCGTTTATATGTACAGCGAAGGAGCTTCCGACTATGTCGTTAATTTTGCACAGCTCACACAGCGAGCCGGAAACTTTCTCGTTGCACGGCAAGACAACGAGCATTTTCAGTGGGCAGATCTCAAAGGAAAAACTGTTCTGGGCGGTAGAAAAGGCGGCGTACATATATTAATGTAAATTTAGAGAGTATTGTGATTTTATGTAACTGGGTGGACAGAATGAATAGTGCGAAGAGTATATAAAAGAAGTGGCGGAAATACCAAAAATGATATTTCCGCCATACTTATATCCACCAGTTAGGAGTGATATCTCCTAATGTAACCATTTTTTATTTTCATAATCCATCATGATCTGAATAGAGTGATAATGGTCCGGCATTAACTGTACCATAAATTCCCGGCAGGCACCACAAGGCGGGATTGCTTTTCCATTCCGATCAACCGCTATCAATCGACAAATGCCATTCTCGCCATTTGTAATCATGTTTGCAATCGCATTTCTTTCTGCACACATTCCCAAAGAGCAAGCAGTATCGATACAAACACCAACATAGATATTCCCTTTTCAGTAAAATTGCAGCGGAGACGCCGCCAGCCTCTACAAGCGGAGAAATCTCTCTTTTTTCTGTACATTTCGTGCCGCAAGGTACATTTTATCCCATGTTCCATCAAATTGGGAGAGAGCGAGTTTCTCAATTTTACGCACAAATTCTTCTTTTCCGTCACAATATCCATCAATATCATAAGGGAATTTCTGTGCAAGAACTTTTTTGATTTTGCATATTCGTCTCGTTCTTTTTTATGAGTACGCATATAGTCACGAAAGGCAAGATGTCTTCCAATATGATTCCAATCCTCTGTTTGAAAGATATGAATTTGATGAGTTCTCTCATCTCCACCCTTACGAAGATACCGTCTGCCTGCTATCCCAAATTCGCCGAGATATTCATAACCTATTTTAGAAAAGGCTTCTGCAGCATCGTCAACCTTTTCAAGATTTTGTACTGCTGCCATAATATCTATAATAGGTTTTGCGGCTAAACCTTCGACAGACGTACTCCCGATATGATAAATGGCAACGCAGTTATCTGCGAGAATATCCTTAATTAGTAAAGCTTCTTCTTCATATTTTTTTGGCCATAAAGGATTATAGTCTACAACTGTAATATGTTGACTCATGATTGATACCTCCTATCTCAAATCAATTTTCTATTCTTCCACAAAAGAATGACTCATAATATAAAATTCCTCTTGACTTGAAAGATACTTCTTTTCTATTGGTTCTAATGTGCTATCATAGTGTGCCGCTGCTTCTTCGCTGATTGCCATAACAGGACTATCCTGATAGACCCATTTATGACCATCCAGTGCATGAGGACGCAGTTCTTTGACCATCATCGCAGCAGGGTATTTCCCACTTTCGATACAGACATTATATTTTTACAGCTTTTGAATCCACGGCTGACATAGTTGACAGGACTGCCAAAGATAACAATCGTATCATATCCTGACTGTATGGCTGATTGGAATGAATGCTCCATAAGCATTTTTCCATACCCCATTCTTTGATAAGCCGGATGAATACTAATCGGACCGAATGTTAAAATATCTTTTTGTTTTTATTTTCGTCAATTAGTTTTGCTTTTGTGTACATGATATTGCCAATGACATTACCGTTCAGCTCCAAAACAAAATCCAGTTCTGAAATAAAGTCTTCATGTTCTCGCATATTGTGAACTAAGTAATGTTCTACATCCCGGCACATAAAGATTATAGAAGGCTTGTCTTGTGATAGTTTCTACAATTTCCCAATCTTCTTTTCGTTCATTTCTTATAATAACATTTTCTTTCATAAGATAACTGCTCCTCTTTATACTCTGATCGGCATTTTTTTATTAACTTGGAAATTTCTTTTCGCGTTTTCCTTTTGCAATCAGATAACTTTCTTTATCTTCTATGTAGCTGCTTTCAGCTTTTAGTTTTTGATAAGAATTCCAGCGGTCAATTTCCAGTTCGCCCGTTTCCAGCGCTTTTAAAACTGCGCATCCCGGCTCATTTTTATGGGTACAATTACGGAATTTACATTGAGATGCAAGCGTTTCAATTTCTGTAAAGGTTCTATCAATTCCTGTATCGTTATCCCACATTCCCAATTCACGCATGCCCGGGGTATCGATTACCATGCCGCCGGAAGGAAGTAAAAACAATTCTCTGTGAGTTGTGGTGTGCCTGCCTTTATCGTCATTGCGTAGTCCGTTCGTTTTCAGCTGCTCTTTACCCAATAGAAGATTGATAAGAGTAGATTTTCCCACGCCGGAAGAACCGATAAACGCAATTGTTTTTCCCTCCGAAATAAATGGCAGAAGTTCCCTGTATCCATTTTCTTCTGTTGAAGTTGTAACCAAAATATCCAGCCCAAAAGCAATGGAAGAGACTTCAGAAAGTTTATAATCTAAATCATCACACAGATCAGATTTTGTCAGCACCACAACAGGCATAGCGCAGCTGTCCCATGCAATGGAAAGATATCGTTCTAACCTTCTGATGTTAAAATCATTGTTTAATGCCATGCAAAAGAAATATCGTATCGATATTTGCAGCAACAATCTGTTCCTGTTGAGGTTCTCCTGCTGCTTTTCGGATAAAAGCGCTTTTTCGCGGCAGCAGAGATTCGATAATTGCGCTGTTGCCGGATTCATTCCAATTTACCAGTACAAAATCTCCAACGGCAGGATATTCTGAAGAAAATGTGGCTTGATACCGGAACTTTCCGGATACTTCCGCCAATTTTTCTCCTTTGTCTGTTATGATCCGATAGAACCCTTTTTCCTGTGAAAGAACACGCGCCGGTTCTAATGGACTATCTTGTGGGATTTCCTTTGAAAACATTTCAGAAAATCCGTATTGTTTTATGTTGATGAAATTGTTCATTCTTATTTCCTTTCTTCTTTCCGTTTTATGAAAAATATTTTTGGAAGAAATCATCGATATAACGCATATACCTTTGGGCGATTTCTTCTTTTGTTTCTTTACAATCTGTCCCATCTGACATACTGAGCAGAAGATAAAAGGGAGAATAAAACTCGATTGCCAATGCATGGGGAGAGGGCAGCAGTTTCTCCTGTTCTTTTGACATCTCGCAAAGTAAATTTTCAATATACTCCAAAGGTCCGCTGACAAGAACTTTTTGATATAAAGCACTCATTTCCGGAGATTTGTATTGTTCCAGAGTAAGCATTTTACGAAAATTACAAGCAATTTCATCTTCGCTCCAATAATGGAATTGCGCTTTCATATAATTGCCTAAACTTTTTGCGGATACATGGGAAAAAGCCTCCGGCATATCCAAATAATCCTGTTCCGGGACGCCGCTTTTTCGAGAGCGTTCCACATCCAGTCGGCAAACGTATTCAAATATACAGTTAAAAATGTCTCTCTTGTTTTTGTAATGTTTATATAAAGCGCCCTTGGTTATACCTAATTCTCCTGCAATCTGACTTACAGATACTGCCTCATATCCATTAACAGCAAACAGCCGTAAAGCAGCCACTAATATTTTTTTCCTTCGTATTCATCATCATAGCCTCCAATTAGTAAACGATTGTTTACTTGAATAGTATAGTGAACAGTCGTTTACTTGTCAAGTGATAAAAGCTCCTATCTTACTGTTTCGCTTTTCAAACAGCTATAATATAATAAACCCTACACTATAACACCAGACTTTTCGATTGTGGTATATTCTTAAGAGAATGGAGGCGAGAAATAATGGCTACATATAAAACTGCGGAAGTTGCTGCAATGATTGGAGTACATCCAAATACAGTTCGCTTATATGAAAAAATGAAGTTGATACCCAAACCGGAACGGCTGTCAAATGGTTATCGCGTATTTACAGATTTTCATATATGGCAATGCAAATTAATACGGCTGGCGTTTCAAGTAGAAGTATTGCAAAATGGTTTGAGAAAGAAAATTGTACGAATGGTTACGGTGTCTGCTGCGGGTGAGTTCGACACAGCAATCATACTGACAGAGGAATACTTAAAGCAGCTTAGACAGGAACGACGAAATGCCGAAGAAGCAATTAAGATTGTGAAACAGCTTTTGTCCGGCGGTGCGCAGGAAAACTCACACAATCTGAAACGGAAAGACGTATCAAATCTACTTGATATTTCTATGGATACACTCCGAAATTGGGAAATGAACGGTCTGCTTACTGTTAAGCGAAAAAATAACGGGTATCGTGTTTATACGGACGAGGATATACAGCGGCTAAAAAATCATTCGCTCATTAAGATGTGCAAATTATTCTTTAGAAGCAATCCGACGGCTTTTGCAGCAATTATCTAAAAATCCCAACATAGACATTCGTGTTGCATTAAATACCCCAAAACAGACGGAAGATATTATTTCTGTTTGCGATAGACTTATCATATCCCTTTCAGATGCGGAAACAAATGCAAAATTTCTTTTAGAAATGTTGCAAGAAATGAAAATCTTATTTTCATAAACCCTACACTTTGCCACCAATGTTATCGTTGGTGGTATTTTTTATAGAGAAAAATAAACCAGGAGGTATTACTATGCAAACTGCAATCAAAGTCGAGCAGTTGTCAAAAAGTTATGGCAATCTGCTTGCAATAGACCAAATCAGTCTATCCGTAAAATACGCACCGTTTACGGGCTGCTTGGCGCAAACGGCGCAGGGAAAAGTACAACGATTGAATGTATCTTAGGAACAAAAAGGCAGACAGCGGAACGGTATCCGTCTTAGGTTTGAACCCGAAAGAAGACAGACGCCGCTTGTTCCAAAATGTCGGCGTACAGTTTCAGGAAAACAATTATCAGCCGGAAATCAAGGTTTCCGAGTTATGCGATGAAACAGCCTGCTTATACAAGGCTCCGGCAGATTGGAAAACACTTTGTGAGAAATTCGGGATCGGAAGCAAGATTGATCATGCAGTCAAAAATCTGTCTGGTGGAGAACGCCAACGTTTATTTATTGTACTTGCTCTAATTCCAAATCCGAAGCTTGTGTTTCTTGATGAGCTGACTACCGGACTTGATACAAAAGCCCGGCGTGATGTTTGGAAAATCCTGTCGGAATTAAAGGACAACGGATTGACAATCTTTTTGACTTCTCATTTCATGGATGAAGTGGAAGCTTTATGTGACGAGATATGTATTCTGAAAAAAGGAAAGGCTGTATTTTACGGAACTGTTGAACAGGCAAAGAAAGCCAGCGGCTGCGAAAAAATTTGAAGACGCTTACCTTATGCTTTTCGGAGAGGTGGTAGAAGAATGCAATCATTTGTAACACTTTTAAAGAATGAGCTAAAACTCAATATTAGAAACATGAATATGGTTATATTTGCCGTTATCATACCATTAGTCGTATTGATTATTCTCGGATTTATTTACGGCACAAAACCTGCTGCTGATGGACCGCATACACTTTTTGGAGCAATCCTTTGGGGCGCTTTGTTGTATTTCCATTTGTGCTGGAGGACTCATGGGGTTACCCCTTGTGGTATCAGAATACAGAGAACGAAAAATTTTAAAGCGTTTTAAAGTTACCCCTGTCAATCCGGTAAAATTGCTTGTCGGGAGTTTACAATTTATGTCATATATTGCGTGGTATCCATGCTCACTTTGTTCCTATTTGCTATGCTGTTCTGGAAAATAAAGATACATGGTTCTTTGCTTTTATTTTTGGGAAGTTGGTTGCTGACTATGGTATCTACGTTAAGCATTGGTCTGTTAGTCGGCGGCATTGCTAAAAATATGAAAAGTGCAAGTGTCATTGCCTGTATCTTGTATTTTCCTATGCTGATTTTTTTTCTGGGACAACACTTCCGTTTGAAGTTATGCCTGCTGCTATGCAGAAGATCATCAGTATGTTTCCTTTGACACAAGGTATTCAATTAATGAAAGCAACATTTCTTGGATTGCCAATCGAAAACGTTTTGCTTCCTGTTGGATTTATGGGAGCTGTTATATTCATTTGTTTTGGGATTTCTGTAAAATGCTTTAAGTGGGAATAAATAGTTAAGAAAATATAATTCATTTAGAATGAATAGTGCGAAGAGTATATAAAAAAGAAATGGCGGAAATACCATCAATGATATTTCCGCCGAAATTATTAAGCTACTTGTGGATAATCAATAACTGCAATTTCCTGCATTAATTTTTTCGCCATATTAACAATCAATTCAAGGCGTTCAGCAACTTCGTCCGTATAATATTTTTCTCCACACTGCTCACATTCAAGGCATGGAACATTCTTAATTACAATAATACAATTTTTATAATTTACGACGTGTGTTGTTGTACTATTTACGGTTGTACTATTTTTGACAATACATACACATATCCATCACCTCTTTCTTCGAGTCTTTAAATCATTTTCAAATTTCTTTGTATCTGGGTAATATGCCGTTATGATATATATATTTATATTATCACATCCGGCAACAATATGCAAAATTCGTCCATTTACATTATATCCAAAAATCAGACAGCTTGGATTAGGAAAATCATCTGGATAGTCCTCTATAATTTCGCCGGTTGCAATTCCATTTTTTACGTCGGCACGACTGATATCTCTTTCCTGCATTCGTTGCAGACAATGCTGTGTCCAGAGAACCTTTGATTCTGAACACAATTTTTGATATATTTCTAAATTCATTCGCGCCCTCCTTAACTTTGTTACAATTTATAAATAGTATACAGAACGACTCATTCTTAACTGTACACCGGTATCTTTTTATCATTGCGAATACGTTCTTCTAAAGTCCAAAATTTTTCGGAAGGAGTTCCTTCACCATTTAGCAATTCAATATATTCTTTATTCAACTTATCCATATAGGCTTCTTGCCAGTCTGCAATTTTCTCTCTGAACAAAACCCAATCTTTTTTAGTAAATCCGTATTCTGACATTGTCATATTCCTCCACTTTGACATAAGTAAATTATAGTATAAGCAGTTCTGTTTCTCAATACTTGTCTTTTGAAAAATTGCATTTGATTTTCGATTTTGTATGATTGAGAATTATAATTCAAAATTGAATTTTAAAACACAGAATGCTATAATCAAAAATTATCAGAATCACTTTGTAAGAGTATCATAAAAAATCAAACACACTCTGAATATCACTTATCTAAAAAGTATTTTCTACATTTTTTCTTTTTCAAATTATCAAGAGCAAGATCCACCCCGGTATTACCATATCGTCATTCTTCCATATACGTAATATTCCGGAGTTTTATCTTGCTGGGGAACTGGCCTCCCATAACCACTTTTTTATTAGCTACACCGGCGGTGTACGCAGCAAAATATCATAATTAACATAATTCTATTTTGGGCATTCAATAAGTAATTGAATGTCTTTTTCTATTTGAAAATACACATGGTGATGCGAACAAATTCTTTTGTAAACCAATTATATAAGCAAGGGTATGGGGAATTGTCACTCCCCATCAAGAGAACACCCATAAGGTGAACGGAGGTGGAAACGCGATAACGTTAAACATGGGTGGATCTTGCTCTTGTAAAATTTTTTCTCTCTGTACCCTGTAAAATGAGCTTTTTCCCTTTCGTTATATAGGGAGATATAAAAAGAGAATTTTAATAAAGCATAAAAATCTCTTTGGGAAAGCCGGCATCCGTCTCCTTAATTTTTCAGAAAGGTAAAAGAAAATATGAAATTTGAATATATGATGGAAACGGAAAAGATACTTCCTTATTATCAGTTCCCTAAATTTTTGTTAGAGCTACCACTCTCTCAAAATGCAAAAATACTTTATATGCTGTTATATGACAGAGCCAGAATTTCACAGAAAAACCATTGGCTCAATGAAGACGGATATGTATATTTCGTGTTTCCGATTACAGAAATTTCTTTGAAATGGGGAAAATGTTGTACTTCTGTAAAAGCTGCCATGAAGGAATTAGATGAGTATGGATTGTTGATTCGCAGTTCCGGAGGATTTTCAAAACCAAATCATTTATATATGCGAATCCCCTGTATAGAGTTGATTTCTGAACCGGATGTAAAGCAGACAGACGAAAATAAAACTTCCATTGGGATGAAAAGCTGTCCTTCATTCAGTCGGAAAACAGCCTCTTCTATGGTCGGAATTGTGCCACCTAGTAAAGTAAAAGAAAAATATAATTTTAGTAATAAGATTAGAGTAAATTACGAATATGAGGAGGGCGACAGTCTATGATAAATCAGGAAAACACATATTTAGGTGCAGATGGATTAGCATATTGCAAGATTTGTGGAGAACCTGTAGAGGCATTTTTCCCTCCAGACAGTATTCTTGGTATGAAAAAACATTTTAGACAATGTGCATGTATCCGTCAAAAGCGTGAAGTAGAGGAAAAGGCATATAAAGAAAGAGAACACCGCGAATTAGTGGAAAGAAATAGAAAAATCTGTTTTGAAGAACCACGAATGTATGATTGGAATTTTGAACTGGCAGAAAAGACTACCACCATCGAGAAGGCCAAAGAATACACAGCAAACTGGAATGATATGAAGAAAAATCATATTGGTTTTCTCTTGTGGGGACCAATAGAACCGGAAAGAGTTACATAGCCGGTTGCATTGCCAACGCACTTTTGAATCGGGAAATTACTGTGAAGATGACAAATTTTAATACAATTATTGATGATATGTTTCCATTAGAGGATAAAACAGAATATATCAATGCTCTGGCGCGATATGAACTTTTAATTTTGGATGATCTTGGCACAGAACGAAATTCTGAGTATGCTCTTGGAATTGTATTCAGCGTAATTGACCGAAGATATCGATCTGGCAGACCATTGATCGTAACTACCAATCTTCCGATAAAACAATTAAAAGAAGAAACGAACATAGAAAAGAAACGAATTTATGATCGTATTTTAGAAATGTGTGTTCCGTTATATGTTGGCGGTTCTAGCTATCGGAGTGATATTGCCCATGAAAAAATGGGAAAAATGAAAACCTTTTTTGCTACTGCCGAATCAAGTCAGACTGAAAATATTATAGAGCAGACAGGCACAAAAACAATCTGATGTTTATATCTTAGTATAGACATCAGAAATAGAAAGAAAAGTGTGATAGCTCTGCAGAAACCTACATATTACTTGTGGCGAACAGATTATACATCTTCAGAAGACTTTGAAGCAGATAAGGAGAAATATAGGAAAATAGGTTTTCGGGTTGTCGCGTTTGCGGATGGACAGCCGGATAAAAATATACATAATGGAATAAAAGCGTTGATTCGAAACCATATAAAAAAGAAATCAGTCAGTAATTTCTATGGGGGAGGTATTCTCTTGCTTAAGCAGTTAATATAGCGTCAAAAATAGAACGCATGATGAAAGTACATAAGGAAATGCGATGGGGAAACCTATACAGAGAGCAACCGAAAAAAATAAATGTAAGATCATATTTTTCTTGTAACTTATATATAAAACCGAGTATAATTAGTTGAAAAATTCAATTTTAAACCATGTAAAACTATTTTGACAAGGGAAAAAGGGCAATGTCAAAGGCTTTTGACAGACAAAATAGCTATATGCAGATACAATAAAGGGGAAGATTCAAGATGGATATTGGATTACAAATCAAGAAATTTAGGGAACAACAAAAAATTTCTCAAGAAGAGCTGGCTCTTAAAATATTTGTTTCAAGACAAACAATTTCTAATTGGGAAACAAATAAAAGTTGTCCAGATATTAAAAGTTTAATTACTTTATCTAATATCTTCAATGTGTCTTTAGATAATTTTATAAAAGAAGATATAAAGGAGATGAGGGAGATTGTAGAAAAAGCAACTATTAAAAAGTTTAATGTGATAAGTGTAGTTTTCCTAATTGAATTGATAGTCGTAGCCGTAAGTGCCTATCCTTTATTTAGTATTAAGGGAAATATAGGAATTGTTATCTGGTTATTCTTGTTCGCAATAACGCTCTATACGGCAAGTAAAATTGAAAAATTCAAAAGAGATATGATATTCAAACCTACAAAGAAATTTTGGCATTTATTGACGGAAAACAATTAACGCATGATGAAACACAACAAGAAATAGGAAAAAGAAATTATCAAAAATCATATTTGCATTTATTGCAGGTGTAATCGCACTTATTATATGTTTTGTTGTAATTTTTATTTGCACTAAAATCAAATAAGGAGCTTCCTGTATAATAAAAAATGTGGATGTTGAAAATTGAAAATACCTCAGAGTACAATAAGACTACTGACTGGCAGGTTAGTAAAAATCTTATTGAACAGAGAGGTATCTACAATGAAGTCTAACACACAGAACGCAAAAAATTGAAGCTATTACAGAAAAAACTTTGGTACTCGGAATCGATGTCGGAAGTGAAACGCATTATGCCAGAGCTTTTGATTACAGAGGAGTCGAGTATTCGAAGAAACCATGCAAATTTAGTAACACGGAAGCAGGATTCGTGACATTTAAGGCATGGGTTCTGGATATCAAAGAAAAGCATGGGAAGGATAAGGTGATTCCAGGGATGGAACCAACTGGTCATTACTGGTTTAATCTTGGAAAGTTTCTTCAAGATAATGAAATGAAACCGGTTCTTGTAAATCCTCACCATGTGAAGAAATCAAAAGAACTCGACGACAATCATCCGACAAAGAATGATCGTAAGGATCCAAAAGTCATTGCAGGATTAGTTAGAGAGGGACGATACATGATCCCATACCTGCCAGACGGTGTTTATGCTGATCTTAGAACGGCATCAAACATCAGATTTCAATTACAAGCGGAGCTTACACGAATTCAAAATAGGATTAATCGTTGGTTCAATATATATTTTCCTGAATATAAGACGGTATACGGTAAGCCGGATGCCAAAAAGTGGAATACTGATTCTAAAGGAAGCACCACTCCCAGAAGATATTCTGACGTTGGGTATTGATGGAGTGAACCAGATTTGGCGGGATGCAAAGTTGAGAGCAGTTGGAAAGGCGAGGGCAAAGACCCTGATCGAAGCTGCTGAGCACAGTGTCGGAAGCAAAGAAGGTGCAGTATCTGCAAGAATGGAAATCCGAATGCTTCTGGAGGACTATGAATCCAGAAATATACGTCTTCAGGAAGTGATGGGTCTGATTGAAGGATTGGTAAATCAGATTCCAATGGCTGAAAAGCTGTTGGAAATCAAAGGTGTAGGAATCAAGACAGTGTCTGGATTTCTTGCAGAGGTAGGCGACATCAGACGCTTTAATGACCCGAAAGAACTGCAGAAACTTGCAGGTTTAGCACTGGTTGAAAATAGTTCTGGAAAACACAAGGGCAAGACAACAATAAGCAGACGAGGTCGAAAGAGACTTAGATACCTGCTCTTCGAGGTTGCAATGTCGCTTGTAGCGAAGAACCCAGAATTTAGGGAACTCCATAATTACTACACAACTAGAAGGCTAAATCCATTAAAGAAGATGCAGTCACTTATGACAATAGCAGCGAAGCTGCTTCGTGTTTTTTATGCCATACTGACAAAAGGCGTGGGCTATGATCCCAAGAAGATGGTCAATGACATCAGGAGACCGGCGGCTTATGCGCAGGCTGCGTAAGAAAAACAAGTAACTATAGTGGAGGCTGTCATCTGGGCAGCCACCGAATAAGCAGAATGTAACAGATAACGTCCACTGAACACAGTGCTGGAACAGGAAGCGAGTCAGTAATCAATAATACAAAGAATGAGCCAGTAGTCGGCAGGAATATTTTCCATGGGGCATGACCCCGTTAGGGAGCAAAAAGCTGACACCTTGGTTATGGGCAGGCAGTACGAAGGAAGTTAGGGCCTCTGGAGACAGAGATGATCCTGGTGGATATAGGAGGTTAGCTGCCATAGAGGGAAGGGTATACACAAGGCCAGTAAAGCGAAAAACAATGACGTTTTATTTCGTATACCCATTAATCACTATTTCAGTACCCGATACACGGAAATGCTTGTAGCTGAGGCCTTTCACTGAGATATAAAAGGTTGAAAAACCTTGAATTTTCAATAAAAAACACTTGATTATATGAGGAGGTAGATAAAATGTTCAATTTAGTCTATAAATCGGTTGTTGTAGAATGTTCTACTGGTGTAGAAGATTTAGCAAAACCTATTGAGAAAAAATCAGAGGAAATGCTGAACAAAGGATATAAATTAGTAACTATGTCTATGGTCGGAACAGATAAAGCTATATTAGTATTTAAGATTTAGGGCACTGATAGATTCTAACAAAATTTAATATCCATACACACAAAGCAGTTGGTCTTTACGATTGACTGCTTTTTAGTGCTATTTTATATATTAAGGCTCATTCAATCGTGGTAAATTCGTGATAAAATGGGTGTTTCGATATACTTCAAAAGGTCCGAAAGTACAGTGGTTATATGGATGATCGAAAATTATATATAAAATTTATATGAGACTCCGGTTACGAAAAAGATTTTTCAATATATAATTATATTACATTATTCTATAAATAATATTTCAGAAAGGATAAGGACATGAATGCCGGATATGTGCGTCTTTCAAGAGATGACGATAAGCGAAATTATGTTTCTATAGAAAATCAGAAGTTAATTATCAATCAGTATGCATCTAACAATGGAATGGTTATTGACCGATGGTATGAAGATGACGGAGTATCAGGTTATATTTTTGACAGACCGGGATTTAGGCAGATGATGGCTGATTTGGATAAAGATATTGATACCGTATATGTGAAAGATTTCTCGCGTCTTGGCAGACATAATGCGAAGGTTCTTTTGCTTTTGGATGAATTTCAGGAACGGGGAAAACATCTCATTGTCATTGATGATAATTACGATTCTTTTGATTCCAGCGACGACACCATTGGAATTAAAACATGGTTCAATGAGCGTTATGTAAAAGATACCAGTAAGAAAATCAAAAGAGCGATCGGAGCCAGACAAAAAGAAGGCACTCTTATGACAAAACCGCCTTTCGGATATTGCCGGGATACGAAAGACAAAAGTATCATCAAAATCGTTCCCAAAGAGGCAGAATTTATCAAAATGGTTTACGATCTTTATATCTCAGGATCAGGTTATCGCAAAATAGCAAATTATTTGACCGACCAGGATATCCCAACGCCTTCTATGGTACAGCGAGAACGAGAAATTGAAGAAGGTCGCATAAGCAAAAAGAAAGTTGCAACCATTTGGTCTGACAGCATGGTGAAGGAATTATTAGATAATGATTTTTACATTGGAACTTTTCGTTTGAGAAAACGTGCCAGAAATACAGTACACGGAAAGGATAAACGTGTTCCAAAAGAAGAACAGTGTATTTTTGAAGATCATCATCCGGCAATTATTGATAAATCCACTTTTTCTCTTGTGCAGGAATTAAAAGAAAAGCGTAATCGCACAAATTATCGTGGAAGCAGGGGGAATGGATCGGTTCAGAAATTCCCAATCCTTTTGGAAGCTGTTTGTTTTGTAAAGATTGGAAGTCGTTTGACACCGATTAAGCGTCAAACATCCAGCAGAGAAAGAAAATATTATATTTGTACTACCTATAATACGAAAGGCAGGCGGTATTGCGAGAAAGCGCATCTGATTGAGGAAAATGATTTGATGGAAGATGTGCTGAATTATATTAAACTGTGCAGAGAAGCGCTTTGTGAAGTAATTTCCACATATGATATGAGGGACTTTGATGCAGAAAAAGAAAACGCTGGCAGAAAAACGACAGGACATTCAAGAAGAAATTCAAAACCGAAGAAATCAACTGAAGATACTTTTAACACAAAAAATAAAAGATTTATCCATAGCATCTGAAAATGAGGATTTGATCCATGAAACCTATAATTCTATGCAAAAGGATCTACTGGCGCAGATTCATGGTATGGAGATACAGGAAAAAGAACTGAACGAAACTACTATAGAAACACCGGATGTAAAGGACAAATTGAGAAATGCATTGGATGTAGTTGATAAAATCATTGCAGGTGGAACTCTTGACCGAAGAGATATTGAATTGTTGATTGAGAGAATTGACGTAGATAAAGAAGGAATGCCGGAAATTACTTTAAAATATGGTTTGTCTGATTTAATCAATTACAGTCCTGCTGATGAGATGAATCGCCGGGAAAATACTGTAATCGCTCTTGTAATGAAGCTGATTATAGAAGATGAACGTGGATATACATCTGCAAAATACTTGTCAGAACATATCACAGCATTGGGATTTAAGAAAACGAAACAAAGTATTTTACCTTATATCAATTTGATGAAAGAATTAGGAATTTTGGAAGATACGGATAATCCGCTGAAACCTTACAATATTGTGAAAACAAAAAAGAGATTATGATATTGATGCATCAATATCTACCGGATTTACCGGCTCAAATGACTTCTAAACAATTATCGGACAATTATTTACATTATTATGGTGGTAACAGGCGGTATGCCGGAAATGGTATTTGAATATATTTTAAAAGAGAACGGAATTGACCCTGAAAAGATCTTACAATTATCCAAAATATTGATTTCGGATCTACAGCTCCGGCTTTTGCGGATGGCCGCGGAGATTTTACGATTGAATTTGAGCCCGGAGCGACTTCTCTTGAATCCGAAGGAAAAGGTCATGTTATTGCATCGCTTGGCAAAGACAGCGGCTATGTTCCTTACACCGCATTCAGCGCCAAAAAAAGTTATCTGAAAGAAAACCCTGATGTGATCCAGCGTTTTACAAACGCGCTTCAAAAGAGGAATGGATTATGTCCGCTCTCACAGTCCTTCCGAAACCGCATCTGTAATCAAGCCTCAGTTTCCGGAAACAACACTTGAGATGATCACGACCATCGTAACACGTTACTATGAACAAGACACGTGGAAAAGCAATCTGATTTTGAAGAAAGCAGCTTTGATCTGCTTCAGGATATCCTAGAAAGCGCCGGGGAGCTTGAAAAAAGAGCTCCGTATAAAGATCTTATAACGACTGAATTTGCAGAAAATGCCGCCAAATGATATAATAGCTTATATTTGATGTGACAAACACTAAAACAACGGGAGATTTTTATGATTGACAAAAGACTTGTTCCTTACAGCGGTTTAAAAAAAGAACCTTTTTCAGGCAGCCATAACGGAATGCGGTACATGATGCGTTCAGACAATGGCAGAGACAGCACAACATTCACCGTTTTTGTCTATCCTGAACCATGGTGTTTTGAACAAACGCCGGAAGATCAAATTGAAAGTCATACTTTTGACCTTTCCGAAGAAGGGCTTGATCTGGCGATCACATGGTTGTGGGAGCGGTTTGAAGCCGAACGTGACCGTTGGACGCAGGCATCACAGGAAATAATGCATACTGTCAAAAAGCATACACTTTAGTTTCTTTTTAGAAATTTTAATTTTTCTTCCATATATTGTCACATCACATTCACAATTACGTGTTATCTTAAATATATGAAAACGATAGGAAACACAAAACAGTGTATTCCCCATCGTCCATAACAACAGAAAGCATGATCAAAATTCAGTTTCTGTTGTTTCCATAAAAGGAGACGACGACTGTATATGCAGTCGGTATGTACAGTCGTCGGACTTCGCCTAAATATGAAAAATATTAAAACAGCGGTATCTTATTATCTGTTAAGGATCGACTGTTATTCATTCAAAAACAATATTTTCCCCTCATCGATCCACAAATAGTCAGGAAATCCTTTTTTTCTCTATTTCTTCCATTTTTTCCCTTTGAACAAACCAACAAATCATAGTTTTGTCTTTTTCACCGTTTTTTTCTGTACTGTTTCCTATTCTATTCTCTGCCGCAATATAATAGTTCTGCTCAAACGGAAGGCGGGCGCTGCTCTCAAGTTGAAATTTAAGCATATTTTCTCCCTTGTTCCCCACACAGGAATAAAATCATGTGCCCGATACCCAATCCATTTCGCATCTTTTGGTACTTTTCTTTTGTCTTTAAGCAAATTCCCACTCCTTTGCTTCTACTGTATGATCATCTATATAGATAATACTTGAGAAATTTTTACATCCTGTAAGTATGGCGGCAGTCTTATTTTTCGGATTTTGAAACAGCTCCTCGGTTTTGCCGGATGCGACAATCCTCCCCTTATCCATAACGAAAAGCTCTTCACTAAAACGGTAAATTTCATCTCGATTATGTGATACCATAATCACAGTTCCCATATATGACTCTAACATCTGAAGCACTTCTTGCTCCAATCGGTCTTTTAAATACAGATCAAGAGCGGAAAAGGCCTCGTCTAATAAAATAACTTCCGGTTCATACGCCATAATCCGAGCAAGCGCCGTTCTTTGCTGCTGTCCTCCGGAAAGCTGCTTTGGATAATGTTTTTCCAGACCTGCCAGACCAAACTTTTGAATCATCTCTTTGACCCGCTTATGTATATCCTGCTTATTTCCTTTTAGCCCGGCCGCTATATTTTGCTCTACTGTCATCGTCGGAAATAGCGCGTAATTTTGAAACAAGTATCCAACTTTACGTTTCTGTGTTTTTAGATTTGTTTTCGTTTCTTTATCAAATAATATATTTCCGTCTATCTTAATGTGACCACTATCAGGAGTCTCTATTCCCGCAATACTTTTTAATGTCATACTTTTACCGCAGCCTGATGCCCCTAAAATACCGATTCGTTTTGACTGACTTTTAAAATTGATATCCAAACTGAATTTATCCCATTTTTTCCGAATCAGCATATCAATCGCCATCTTTTACCACCTCCCGATATTTTTCATCTTTCGTCCGGAAATGAAATTCATAAGAAAAATAATGACAAAAGCGATCAGAACTACAACCGAAACCCAAATTCCTGCCGTAACATAATCTCCGTCCTGAATGACCATCGCAATCTTCTGAGCGATCGTCCCCGTCTTTCCTTGTATATTTCCTGCCAGCATAGACGTCGCCCCATATTCTCCCATCGCTCTTGCAAATGTCAGGATTGTTCCTGACGCAATTCCCGGACCGGCAGTCGGTATAACGATTTTCCAAAAATTTTCGTCTCTGACATGCCGAGTGTACGGCCTGCATACACGAGATTCACATCAATTTGCTCCATTGCCGCTCTTGCGTTTCGATACATCAGCGGAAACGAAATTACAATCGCGGCGATCACACATCCAATCCATGTCTGCACGACTTTAAAACCAAACTCTTCAAATAAAAATGCTCCGACCGGTCTTCCCCTGCTAAACAACAACAGTAAAAAAAAAAAGCCTGCCACCGTAGGAGGCATCACCATAGGAAGCGTCAAAATCCCATCTAGCACCGCTTTTTTTCCCCGGGGAAGCTTTTACTGCTTTTCCAGCCGCAAATATCCCGAGAAAAAACGAAATCACCGTAGCTGCCACACCTGTTTTCAAAGAAATATACAGAGGGCTCCAATCCAGATTTTTCAATATTTCTGTTACTTCATCCATTATTTATACTCCACATCTATTTGCGTACGAATGCATTATCTCCTGCCTTAACCTGATCTGAATGCACACTATTTTATATCCGTATCAAAATAATATGACTCAAACACTTTTGCCGCTTCATCAGATAAAAGAAAATCCATAAAATCTTCCGCCGCTTCGGTCTGCTTTTTATCAGCTTCTTTATTCACAATCTGAGCGATCGGATAGATCACATCTCCGGTCAGATCAGAACTTACTTTTTCTAAAATCTTAATATCGTCTTCGTATCCGTATATATCAGAATAATAAGTCGTTCCCACTTCGCATGAACCTTCCGCGACTGCCATCAGCACTTTGCTTACGTTATCCTGCTCGCTGATCTCAACTCCTCCAAACGCTTCGAAATTTCCTGTGCCGTAATAGAATCCGGATCGTTTGAAGTATGGATAATTCCCATATTCACAAGAGCCTGTCTTGTATATTTTCCGACAGGAACGCTTCCTCCTGCCAGCGCAATGCTCTCTGCATCCTGAAGGTTTGCCAGCCCTTTGACTTTTGTTTTGCTGTCTTTAAGCGTTATAACGACAACCTGATTATTCACCACATCACTTCTCGTTCCGTCTACAAGAAATCCGTCTGCTTCAAGCACATCCATCTGTTTCTGAGCTGCCGAAAAGAAAAGATCGCATTCATATCCTTCTTCAATCTGCGTCAGAAGAGTTCCGGAACTATCCGCGTTGTATATGATCTTCACATTCGGATGATCCTTTGATACTCCTTTGCAAGTTCCGTCATAACTGTATTCAGACTCGCCGCAATAAAAACCTGTATTTCTGTTTCCTCCTCTGCCTTAGCCTTTCCTTCTGTACCCATATCCCCGGCAGATTCTTCTCTTTGCTTTTTGCCGTTTCCGGTATCGCTTCCCGCTTTGCAGCCAAACATGGCAACTGAAAGGGCGAGAACAGCAATCACTGCAATGACTCTTTTTTCATATTATTTCCTTTTTTTTATTTACGCTTTTTATTTTCTTCCGTTTCTTTCCCCCAGATTCTCCAGATCCCTCTTGCTGTCGATATCTTTGAGTTCTTCCCGGCTTGTCTCTATGATACGTACCTTTTCTTCGTATTTTGTAAGCATTTGTCTGCCGCCTTCATCCCCTGTTAATTCTAATAATTCCGCAAAACAGTGAGCCGGCCACAAAACCGGATTTCCTTTTTGTCCCCGATCTCCCGCACAAATAACGTTTGTCTTGTGCAGCGCCGCATCGTTTAATATTCTTTGGATTGTGGATATTTTCAGTTTCGGCTGATCGCACACTGAAAACAGGATTCCGTCCGGTGCACCCGATTTTCTGTCTGTCCCGCTCTTAAAACTATGAGATACTGCCTTTAAGCCAAGTACGACAGAATGTGCGATGCCTTTTTCCGGCTCTTTATTTCTCACAACAAAGATTCCTCTTTTTTCGGCTTCCTCTATAATCTTCTCATCCCCTGTAACAATAAACAGTTCAACGGATGAAAAAAGCCTGCATTTTATCCATCATATGCATATACATCGGCTTTTGATCTATCTTTGCGTGAAGTTTGCTTTCCCCACGTTCCCCTGAGAATCTTGTTCCCTTTCCCGACGCCAATATAACGACTGCATAATGCCCTTTTATTTTTTCAAAGCGCTCTGCCGCTTCAAGCGCTCCGCCTCCTATTGCTCTTGCCTTGTCCGAAATCGTCTCGCAGTGGGAACGCTCCGCGCGGGCATCTATATCTCCGATTTTCAGATTCTTCTTCACATACGCCCCCGGCTGCAGCATTCCTCTCACGATCCCGCCCATTTGGGCGAAAACCGGTTTTCCTCCGGTTACTGCAACAATCTGCGCTTTTTTCGACTATATCGCCGATTCGGACTTTCGGTTCTATTATCCCGTCTTCCGAAGCACGAATGAGACGCTCGGTCGTATATCCTCCTATGTTTCCCGGAACTCCTGTATCCGCAATAGCGCTTCCTTCCCATATTACCGAACCGAGAGTATGACCTCTTTTTGTCTCGATCACACAATGACAGTCTTTTCCCGCTGTAAATCCCGGACCTATTCCGATCACAAAAGGAGCGTCCGTAATCTTAGTTCCGGTATTTTTCTTTGCAATAATAGCATCAACGATCACATCCGGTTTATACCATTTTCGACAATCCGCCTTTGGATCAACTATAACAGGGATTTTGCCTTCCTCCATTATCGCTTCCGCATCTTCCTGTGTCTTTGCAGATACCGCTTCCATCTCTTCTACAATCGCCCGCCTGTCATATACCGCCCTTGACAAAGCAACCGTTCTCCTTACCGTAAGGGGCTGTGCGATCTCTGTCATCAAAATCTGATGACCTGCTCCGTACAGTCTCGATGCGATTCCCGTCGCCAGGTCCCCTGCGCCTTTAATTAATATTTTCACACTTTTTTCCTCTTATTTTTATTCTAAAGTTTCTTTGAATGCAAAGATGTCACTACAATATTTTCCACTCCCCCGAACATTCAATTCTCTGCAGACTTCAAGCGCTGCTTCTCTTTTAGATGCACTGTCTGCTTTATTTAAAACAACCGTATACTGCGCATAAGGCGGACAGCCTTTTCTGCCCGCCTTATGCGATGACGCAAGTATCGCGATATCTTTTGCCGTAACGAACTCTTCTCCGCCTTTTTCTAAGATCTGTGCTGCTCTTTCCCACCGAAAACAGGTTGATTCTAACGTCCTGCCTATTGCATCTAACCCATATACGGAAACAACATGTCCTGTTTGACTCGAATGACCGGTTCATGTTCTGCGGGAACTTTTAACGGAAGTCGTTTTGCTCCGTCTGCTTCGACCAGTATCGGCAGCTCCCACCAAAAGATCTCGTCTAAAATTTCTTTTGCAGGCGGCGCCGTTTTCCCGGAAATCAAATCCCTGCTTCCGATCCACACTCTCCCGAACTTTCCCAACGTATCCTTTATTTTACCGATAGATGTATCTTCTAAAAAATATGGTTTATTTTCATGCATGATCTTCGTTGTAGTCGTAATGATCACATGTTGTTTTTTTTCTTACACACTCGTCTTCCAAACGATGCAAAGAGTTGTTTTTCCTCCCGCTCCCACGACCGAGATGACTGATGTGTTCACAGAAAGCGCCTCTGACAAAGACATACGTTCACACAATTCATTATTTTTATAGATAAACACCATATTATTCTACGCCATGACGGATATACATTCCTGTCTTTTCTTCTATGATTTTTCCGTTCTCTGCCACAAGTTTTCCTCTCAAATAAACCTGTTCTGCCCTTCCTTCGATCTCTGCTCCTTCCAACAGGCAATAGTCGCATGCAGACTGATGATCCGCCGCAGTCATCGTCCATTCCGTGTTAGGATTCCATATGACGATGTCCGCGTCACTGCCCGGAATAAGTGCCCCTTTCCACGGATATAATTTAAATAATTTTGCGGGATTCTCCGAAAGATATGCACACATCTGCTCTGCCGTTATCTTTCCTTCATTCACTCCGAACTGCCACATAAGCGCCGGACGTTCTTCTGCTCCCGGCATACCGGAAGGCGTCAGCATAAAATCCTCTTCTCCTGCATTTTTCTGTTCTTTTGTAAATCCAAAATGATCGGACGCTATCGTCTGAATCCTTCCTTCTTTCAATGCATCCCACAATATATCGCTGTTTTTCTGTTTCCTAAGAGGCGGAACAGTTACATATTTTCGCGCTTCTTCTGCCGCAAGAGCATATTTTTCCTCATTCAGAAGAAGATATTCCGGACACGTCTCGACATAGACGGTCTGACCGATTTCTCTCGCTTTTAAAATCTCCCGGTATCCGGCAGCCGTACTTAAATTCACAATGATCACCGGAACATCCGCACATTTGGCAATCTTCAGGATGCGCCCCACCGCTTCTGCTTCCGCTTCTTTTGGGTGTATCCATGAATAATCCGCAATATCCGTTCTTCCTTTTGTTTTCTCAAGTTCTTTTAAACGAGACTGTACAATCCCGTGATTTTCGCAATGAACTCCGACAATGCCGCCTAGTTCTTTCACCCTTGAAAAAATCTCGTAAATCTGTCCGTCATCCAGCATCATGTCATACGCCGTATATAATTTGAAAGAACAAGTCTCCTTTTTTACAATCTCCCCCAGTTCCTCTGCAACGTCATCGTTCCACTCATTCAGTGTAAGATGCAGCGCATAATCACATGATGCCTCGCCTTCTGCTTCCTGACGTTTATCGTCAATCGCTTCTTTCAGACTTTTTCCTTTCTTCTGCTCTGCAAAATCTATGATGCACGTCGTTCCGCCTGCCAGCGCTGCCTTTGTTCCGGTTTCAAACTTGTCTGCCGCCGTAATATCATTAAACTTTGCCGCCATATGCGTATGAGCATCTATAAAACCCGGAAAAAAAGCTTTCCTCTCACATCGATCGTTTCCGCATCCTGAAATTCAAGATTTTTCCCTGCCGCAAGAATCTTTTCCCCTTTACCAAAAGATCGATCTTTTCAGACCTTCCCCGCTGACTACCGTCCTCCTTTGAATAACCGTTTCATCATTAATCCCCTTCTTTCTACTTGATTTTATACCTTTTATAAAAATAATTCGTTCTTTACTTAACGTAATTTCGTTTCCTTTTCCGTCGTTTTCTCCTTCGGAAGGATCAAGTTCAGTATTACGGCGAAAATTGTCGCCAAAACAACCGGAGAGGATGCAAATGTATTGTTTATGATCGCCTGAAAGTTTTCAAGATTCATACTCAGGTTCAAAGCGCTGTGGATACTCTGCGTCATTTGATCCAGACATCCGCCGCTTAATGAAACACCCATTCCGATCGCAATAGAAAGTCCGGCTACCGTTGCATTACGGGCAGTCAGTTTTTCCGTTACAAGCAGTCGGATTCCCGTCATTGCGATAGAAGCAAACACCGAAACGACCGCGCCTCCAAGCACGCATTGCGGAATCGTCCTTAATAAAGCCGAAAACTTCGGAATCAGACCGGCTACAAGAAGGATTCCCGCCGATGTCGCAAAACCCTTCTTGAAATCACTTTCGTCGTACCTACAATGCCGACATTCTGACTGAATGTTGCCGTCGGAGGACAGCCGAAAAAAGCGCTGATAATATTTCCTATTCCATATCCGATGATACCGCCGTTTAATTCCCTGTCTGTCGGGGAGACGATCCATTCCGCCGCTTGTAGTTGCGGAAAAATCTCCCATCGCCTGAATGGAATTGACTAAAAATAAAATTGCCAAAGGTATGATCGCCGATATTTCAAATTTCATACCAAACTCCATCGGTTTCGGGATCTGAAACCATCCCGCGCTTGAAAGAACTGAAAAATCTACCATTCCAAAGCAAAGCGCGAGCACATATCCACACAAAAGCCCGATCAATATTGACGCCAGTTTAAAAAGACCTTTCCCATAATGATTTAACGCAACGACGATTGCAAGCGTCACAAAAGCAACGACCCAATTCTGCCAGGAACCAAACACAAGCGCCGGCGTCTTTCCCTGTTGTTCTACTACGAGCTCATATGTATTGGCCGGATTTCCTGCCATATAATTGATCGCTGTTTTATACAAAGACAGCCCGATCGCAAAAATAACCGTGCCGATCACAAGCGGCGGAAATACTTTTCTGATCTGTTTGATCGTCAATCCTACAATAATCGCTATCACGCCGCCTATGAGCATCGCTCCGAGAATCGTATCAATGCTTTTTGCCTGTGCGGCGATTGCCGTCATCGTCGGAACGTAAGCAAAACTCACGCCGATGATCACCGGAAGCCCCGATCCGATCCTGATTTTATTTCCATATAACTGAAGCAGCGTAGACAGCGCCGCAAAGACAAGAGACATCTGTATTAAAGTCCCATATCTACATTGCCTCCCGCATTATTCGCCGCATTTGCAACCAAAATTGCCGGCGTCACACATCCGACTACCGCCGCAAGCACATGCTGCGCCGCAAGGGGAAATACCTGTCCCCGCCGACGGCTTTCCGTCCCACTTAAACAACTCTGAATTATCTTTTTTTGTCTCGTATACCCATCTTACTTTTCCTCTTTCTGACTGATCTTTATCCTTCCTTGATACAGGTAAATCTCCGAAGATTTTTCTCTCTTTTTCCTCTCCCGTTTTTCCTGTTCATACCGCCTTTTATCTTCTATTAGAATATCATTAAATATAATGAAATGCAATAATCGCCCATTATGCTTTCCCCCTCTTCTTTTCATCTGAGCACACCTCAAAAACAAGCACGGTACACTTTCGGATTCGCCTAAAAAAATATATACAAGGCGAATTTTTTGATGTATGATAAGAGAATGCAAAATATTTTTTCAGGAGGTAGATATAATGTTAAAATATGTTGAAACAAACAAAGCACCGGCAGCGATCGGACCATATTCACAAGGTATTGTAGTAAATGGAACTGCGTTTTTCTCCGGTCAGATTCCTCTTTCTCCGGAAACCGGTGAAGTCATCGGAACAACGATCCGGGAACAGACAGAGCAAGTTATGAAAAATATACAAGGACTTCTCGAAAGCCAAAACGCTTCTTTTACAGATGTTGTAAAAACGACATGCTTTCTTGCCGATATGTCTGATTTTGCCGCATTTAACGAAGTATATGCAAAATATTTTACAGGAAAACCCGCCCGTTCCTGCGTCGCCGTAAAAGATCTCCCGAAAGGAGTTTTGTGCGAGGTGGAAACAATCGCGGTCATTGAAGAAAATTAAACATCGAAAGGATAAGCCGAATTCTTTTCAAGAAACAGCCCGCGAAGGTTTCATTCTCCGCGGGCTGTTTCTTCATTTATTTATCTTTTATTTGTCTTTTATTTTTCTCTTTTCCTTAAGAAAGATCGATTTCTTTTCCTTTTACATATTTTCCGACTACTTCCCGTTCATCCGCCAGATAGATCATCCGTTCCAGTCGGCTTCTTATATCAAGTTCCTGGGGATGCGCAAGCCTGCTGTCATCCAGAACGACTGCATCAAATTCGTATCCCGGTTCAAAGCTTCCAACTTTCCCGAAAAATTCTCCTCCTCCTTTTGTCGCCATAAAGAAAACTTCTTCTGACGTCAGCGCTTCTAAACTATCGTCGCAAATACGCCAACGCAGTTTTGACGCCTGAACGGCATGAGCCATTGCCCGAAACATATTTTCCGTACTTCCTCCTGCCACATCGCTTCCCAATCCGACATGAAGTCCTTCTTCAAGAAACTTTCTTATCGGCGCGATCCCGGAAGACACATTCATATTAGACTCGGGACAGTGTGCGATAAATACGCCGTTTTCTTTCATCCTGCTGATCTCTCTTTCATCGCTGTGTACACAATGCGCCATAATCGTACGTGTATCTTTACCGAACAATCCGAATGTATCATAAACGTCTCCGTAAAACTCAGACCACGGACAAAGTTCTTTTACCCATGCGATCTCCCCGAAGTTTTCCGACAAATGTGACTGAAGCGGAAGCTCATAACGTTTCTGAAGTTTTTTTAGTTCTTTCATAACCTCATCGGTACACGTCGGAATAAATCTCGGCGTAAGGATCGGATATGTACGACTGTAGTTTTTCTGAATTGTCTCCTCAATCCACTTTAAAGTTTCTTCTGTCGACTTTTTCGTTTCTTCAACTAAATAATCCGGCGCATTCCGATCCATATTCACTTTCCCGACAAAAGTACTCAGCCCGCTTTGTTCAAGCATATCCATAAGCAAAACAGTCGCCGGCCTGTGAAGAGTCGCAAATACACACGCCCTTGTAGTTGCACTCTTTTGCATATTTTTCACGAAAATCCGGTATGACTTTTCTGCATAGTCTAAATCACAAAACTTCGATTCCTCCGGAAACGTATTCGTTTCGAGCCATTCTAACAATTCCATATCCATTCCCAGACCGCGGTACGAATACTGAGGCGCATGAACATGAAGATCTGTAAATCCCGGAATAATCAGCGCGTCTTTGTAATCCCGTATCGGATTTCCTCCGAATTTAAACGGAAGCGTCTTATAGACGCCCTCCACGATTCCGTCTTTGCAGACTACATATCCATTTTCACAAATCGAAAATTCTTTCTGATTTTTGCTGTATACAATATTTCCTTTTAAAATAAAAACCGATTTTCTTTTCATTTCACTGCCTCCTTTCCTTTTCGGTTATATCATCTCAAGCATCACTTCTACGACGCCTCCGCATACCATTCCTTCCTCTTCTGCGTCGTCTGCCGTCATATCGACTTTACAAAGTTGAAATACAGGTTCGCCTTTTCGCATCATAAGCAGGGCTTTTTGCATGACTTCACTTTCTACACATCCTCCGCCTATCGTACCCGTTATGCTTCCGTCTTCCATTATCAGCATCTTCGTTCCTACGCTTCTAGGCGCAGATCCTTTTCGGGAAACGATAGTCGCAAGCACTTTTTTCAATGATGGTTCCTTAAAACTTTCTTTTGTATCATTTTTCTTTTCAAAAAGCTTCTCCGACAACTCTTTTGAATATCCGCCCGCTTTTTCTCTGCTGTTTTTTACTTCGATTATTTCCGCCATGATCGAAACGGCGATCTCCTCCGGAGTCTCTGCCTTGATCTTCAATCCTATCGGCGTGTGTACCCGCTCTAAATCTTCTCTGTCGATACCTTTTTTCTCAAGCTGATCTTTTACGATTGCAACCCGCCGTTTACTGCCCATCATCCCGATATATGCATTTTGCTTTTCCACGATTATTTCCAGACATTCCGCATCGTATCTGTGACCGCGCGTCACTATGACAAACCATGTATCCGAGTCACCGCCGATCTTTGCAAGTCCTTCCTTAAAAGGAGCGCAAATGACATTATCTGCTCCGGCTTTTCTTACATGATCTGCGAATTTCGGACGATCCTCAAGAACAGTCACCTCAAACCCAAGCATCTTCCCGAGTTTCGTAGCCGCAGCCGAAACGTGTCCTCCGCCGCAAATTACAAGACGGGGAATTCTTCCGATTCGTTCACGGAAGATTCTGCTCTTGCCTTCACATCCGCTTTTTTCTCTGTTTTCCTTTTTCTTTTCGTCCGGTCTTTCATTTTGTTCTTCGTCTTGAGCAAAAATCCCGGAAAGAATCCGCTTCTTTCCGGCATCTTTGCCGCACAAAACAGTCTCCGTCCAAACATCCCCGTCAGAAAGATCCAGTACCTTTTTTAATTCTTCATAAAACTCATTCATATCTACTCTCCAGCGCTGATCTGAAACAAACTCCCGGTCGCAAAGAAAAAGCGGCATCTTCAAGATCCCGCCCATTCTTTTACAGAACACTTATTTTTAATCAAATCTCCCTGTTCTTCTTATGCTCTGGCCAATCTTGAAAGAACATCTTTAAGAAGCTCATAGAAACGCTCAAGCGAATCAAGCGGAGCATTCTCATCCGGAGTGTGTACATTATTCAGTGTCGGACCTATACTGCGATCGCATCCAGTCCCGGAATTGCTTCTGAAAAAGTCCGCATTCAAGTCCTGCATGAATCGCCTCCAAACGAAGTTCACTTCCGAACAGATCGCGGTAGCTTTCTACAAACAGATCGCGGATCTTAGATTCTTCCGCATAACTCCAGCCCGGATATTCTCCGCTGTACTCAATCTCAAATCCAAACGTCTCTGCAAGAAGTGCGAAACGCGATTTTGTATCTTCCTGAAGGCTTGCAACAGACGATCTGGGAGAAACCGCAACCATAATATAATCTTCTTCTGTTCTGACTACTCCCATATTAGACGATACAACGACAAACCCGTTCATCTTGATGTTTCGTCTGTAAATTCCGTTTGGAGCAAGACGCATCAGACTTACGAATGCCTTTGCATCTTCTTCCTGAACCGCCATTGCGCTCTGGCCTTCCGTCACTGCGATCTCGCAGGAGAAATCCGGCTCAAAAGATGTGATTTCATCTGCAAATACTTCTGCGAGATCACATGCAAGTTTCTCTGCTTTTTGTGCTTCTGCCGAATCTGCATAGATAAGAGACATCTCACACTCTCTTGTAATTGCATTATCTTTTGTTCCGCCTGCAAAGTTCACAAGAAGTCCTTTTGTATTTTTCAGAAGATGATCTGCCATACGAGCCATCAGAAGATTCGCATTCTGACGCTCTTTATCAATATCCGTTCCCGAATGTCCGCCGAGAAGGCCTTCTGCTTTTATTTGAACTAATGTTCCTTCTGCCTGCACTCTTTCTATCTTTCTTGTAAGCTGAACACGAAGTCCGCCGGCACAGCTAACTGTTGCGACTCCTTCTTCTTCTGAATCCATGTTGATCATCGTACGCGCTGTGATCTGAGACTTATCAAGCGCCTGAGCGCCGTTTAGTCCGATTTCCTCCGACGTCGTAAACACACACTCTACAGGAGGGTGCTCTAATTCTTTATCGTCAAGAACTGTCATCATAAGGGCAACCGCTACTCCGTTGTCTGCTCCGAGAGTCGTTCCGTTTGCGTAAAGAACGCCGTCTTTACAATGAGATCAAGCCCGTCTTTTTTCAAAATCATGCTCGACTCCGGCAAGTTTATCGCATACCATATCGATATGTCCCTGAAGCATAACAGGAGCTTTGTCTTTTGCCCCCGCTCGCTTCCTTCTTTTTTTATGATCACATTATTACTTTCATCCTGGTAAACCCAGAGGTTTCTGTCTTTTTGCGAATTTCACAAGATAGTCGCTAAGACCCTTCTCATTTCCCGATCCTCTCGGGATTGCGCTGATATCTTCAAAAAAATGAAATAATTTCTCCGGCTTGCAGCCTGTGATCTTGTACTCCATAATAAATCCTCTTTTCTATTAGTTATTGCCATATGCTTTATTGATTATAACAGATTTTTCTTAATTTTTCATCCATTTTTACATATGTTTTTCTTGACACTTTTTCCCCTGTAAACTAAAATAAAGCAGTAAAAATATTGTTATGATTCCGTCACTTTAAAAATGACGGTTTTTATTTTGCGGAAGCGCCCTGTGCGTTCCATATTGAAAGGTGGTGAGGTTATGGACTCCGGTGTCAGTTGTCATATACACAGTCTGATCGAAAAAATTACATAAAGAGAGGTATTTATCATGAACAAAGACATTTTTGTACAGCTTCTCGGCCAGCGTCAGTTCAAAGCTGTGAGAAGCATTTTAGATGTAATGAACGAAGTGGACATAGCCTCATTACTGTCAGAACTTGACGATAAAGAGCTTGCTCTTGCATTTCGGCTGATTCCGAAAGATAAGGCAGCGGAAGTATTTGCCAATATGGAAACTTCCATGCAGACCTACCTTGTAGACATGTTTTCCGAAAAAGAACTAAAGGAACTCCTTGATGACCTTTACATGGATGATACTGTCGATCTTCTCGAAGAGCTTCCGGCAAACCTCGTAAATCGTATTCTTGATACGGTTTCGCCGTCTGACAGAACGCTGATCAACCAACTTCTTAATTATCCGGAAGACAGCGCAGGAAGCATCATGACAACCGAATATGTCGATATCCGTCAGTCTATGACTGTCGCACAGTCTATGGCTCACATCAAGGAAACCGGTATTCACAAAGAAACGATCTATACCTGCTACGTCACAGATAAAAGGAAGCTGATCGGCATCGTCAGCGCAAAAGATCTCATGACGACCGACGATGGCATTCTGATCAGTGAACTGATGGAAACAGAGATCATTTCCGTAAGAACTTATACCGATAAAGAAGAAGTGGCTCAATTATTCAGAAAATACGACCTGCTTGCGCTTCCGGTACTTGATAAAGACGGACTTATGGTCGGAATCGTCACATTTGACGACGCTATGGACGTTATGGTTGAAGAAGCAACAGAAGATATCACTAAGATGGCCGCCATTAATCCAAGCGAAAAAACTTATTTTAATACATCCACTTTCGCCCACGCAAAAACAGGATCCCATGGCTTCTCATCCTTATGCTTACTTCCATTATCACAGGTACGATCATCACAAAATATGAAGACGCATTTGCTGCGATCCCGCTTCTTGTATCCTTTATCCCTATGTTGATGGATACAGGCGGAAACTGTGGTTCGCAAAGCTCAACACTGGTCATTCGGGGACTTGCTCTTTCGGAAATACATTTTAAAGATATTTTTAAAGTTATTTTTAAAGAATTCCGTATCTCCATAATTGTAGGAGCTGTACTCGCTCTTACAAACGGCGTTCGTATCCTGATCCAGTATCATAATCCGAATCTTGCTTTAGTCATTGCGCTTTCGCTGATCGCAACTGTTATCATCTCGAAACTGATCGGATGTATTCTTCCTCTTGTTGCAAGCAAGGTGCACCTTGATCCGGCTATTATGGCTTCTCCGCTGATCACAACGCTTGTCGATACATTTTCTATATTGATTTATTTTAATATTGCATCATTAATGTTCCGGTTGTAAGCAGTTCTGTTTTCACAACTTTTTTTCTGCTTAAAAAGGCGCTGATCCGTAAAAACGAATCAACGCCTTTTTTCTTGTTATAACTCAGGAATCTTATGGCAAATATATCTTAACACTTTCCTCAGATCACCGATCTCGACTTTCCCGTCTTCCGTCACATCCGCAGCAAGTTTCTGCTGTTCTGTCAACTCTACTTTTTACATACGCTGCGCAGGATCAGGCGCAGATCACTGATCTCAACTTTCCCGTCTTCATTTACGTCGCCCTTTATATATGACTGGCTTTGCTCAAACGGATTGACCGCATAAATCGTCGGAGCCTTGCCGTCTGTCACATACCATCTTACAACCCCGTCCGGTCTCTACGACGGGCTGACAATCGGAAAGCGGCATCGATTTTGACCTTATATTAGAAGTTTTATTTCCTTCGGAATCGATCGTTACGATCTTCGTCGTCAGATTCCCCTCGGATTTACTGCCTTCCTGCCACATTACAAGGAATTGATCCTCTCCGATCTTCACAAGCTGAGGTGTCTGTACGTTTATACCCTGCTGCTTATCGTAATTTGTCAGCCATACCGTTTTCGCTTGAGTTAATTGTTTATCGGTAATGCTGATAAAAATATTTCTCTGGTCTGAAGTATTGGCACTTTCGCTCTCGAAATCTACTGCATTTCCTGCGCTAATACCGTCTTCAGACGATATTTCAAACCCGCCGACAGAGGCTCCCGTAGAATTGTAATGCCCTCCGGTCACCTTGCCTAAACCAACCGGAATCGCATAATCGACTTTAGTGATCGATCCGCCAACCTGTGACTTAATAAGAGCGATTCCTCTCGGTGCATAATCACCGTGATCTACTCTGTAAATATTCTCTCCGTCCGTCTGAATAAACTGATTAAAAGAATGACTTACATATCCTGCCTGTGCAAGATTCAGCACATCATAGTAAGACTGTTCTACACTCATGTCATTTTCATTGATCACAAACGTCATATTCGCCTGATGATTCAATCCGTCGCTGTCAGTATACATCTCATGACATGTATGAATATAAAGCTTTCCGGCTGTCTCTGTCATCCGCAGCGAACCTGCCTCAAACGGAATATTCGTATTCGCTCCGTATACGGAAACCGCCCCTATTCTCTGAAAATCTTTGGAATATTTTACGATTCGCATTACTTCTTCTTCATCGCTGTCATTTGGATTAGCCTGTCCGAACACGAAATAATTATGATCGCTTCCACTGTAAAATCCGCCAAACAGACTCAGCTCCATTGCAACCGTTTTACTTCCGGTCTTCTTGCCTGCCGCAGAATAGTTTTCAACGATCATTTTTCCGCCGCAATGCTCCACTCTCGTAAATGTTCCGTCTGCATTCGGAATCAAATAAGAATTAACTGTCTTACTCCATATTGCATAATCATTCAAAGAATGATTATTAGAAGCATAACCATCTGTAACCGTCGCTGTTTTATCCGGGTCTTGAACAGAAGGTTCTCCGTCACCGTCACCGTACACTGCGCCGACAGACCGCTTGTTGTACTGACTGTGATCACTGCCTCTCCTTTGCTCCAGCCGAATACCTGTCCCGCCCGGTTGATGCTCGCGATTTTCGGATCGCTGCTCTTCCAACTGTAGACTTCTTCCATTGTTCCGTTTGTCACAGGTGTAAGCTGCAATGTATCGCCTATATTTACCGTATGGCTGCTTCCTTCCACTTCCAGGCTGGTCGCTTTCTTCCATGGGAAAAATTCATAATAATAATTATCGCCGGATTTTTCAACCGCTGCAACCCCGCCTTCGTATTCCATCAGACAGAATACCGGATAATCTGTTTTTGCAGAATAAATCTCTTCTCCGCTTTGGATGTCATATTCCGCTATGTATGAATTGTCTTTAAATGTAACAATAGAATCCGTCTCCTCGCGGTAGATCGTTCGTGTTCCGACGCTCGCATTCGGATCAAACGCTCCTCCTTCTTCATTATTGCGCGGTAAGAAGAAAACTTCCGTATCTTCCGGTTCTTCTGATTTATACACATCAGAATCCCAAACCTTTAGTCTTGAATTAAATGTACTGTCTACGCATATATATTTATCCGTTCTTCAAAGATATACATCATCGATTTTATTTCCGAACAAAAGCAATCATGGATATTTATTATAAGTATCTCTGTATCTGGTACGCCTCCTCGGAAAAGCCTGCGATAAAAGCTTCCTTTAGGGTATTGCCATTCGATTCGGCAAATAAAAATCGTCTTTTTTTCTTCTCTTCCTGTTATGTATTCGTTTTAAATGGCCTTGTGTCATTTGCCCTTCCATCTATGTTTCTGTCAACGCTGTCCGGCTTGTACCTCCCGTGTCTACCTTTAAAATAAAAGGTTTTTAAAGTTTCTATCTCAGGATCATCATGGATATTTCGTGAGTCCTAACTATACGAAATTCTGTTCTGCCTATCCATAATCCGGTGTCAGCTTAGCTCCTTGTCAGGGTCTTGCCCTATGGAAAATATTCCTGCCAACTACCTGCTCATTCTTTGTTCCTATTATTACTGACTTGCTTCCTGTAACAGCACTTTTCAGTGGACGTTCCCCATTACATTCTGCTTTTGTACCTTTTCGGGTTGGTTACTTCCTGCACTCTATGCTGCAAGCATCTGTGGTCTCTTGATATCTTGCATCATCTTTGCACCGTCATAAGTCACACCTTTAGTCAAAATCGTATAAAAGATTCTTAAGACTTTACACGCAACTGCTATGACTGACTGCATCTTCTTTAGCGGATTTTCTTTTCTAGTTCGATAATACCGGTGTACTTCCTTAAATTCTTCATTCCTTGCAATCAAGGATATGGCTGCTTCATACAGTACATATCTGAGGCGTTTTCTTCCTCTGTAGCTGATGTGACTCTCGCCCTTTATGTTTTCCCGAACTACACTCTACAATGGCATATCCAGCTAGTTTTTGCAGTTGCTTTGGATTATCAAAACGTGTGATGTCTCCTACTTCGGCAACAAATCCACTCACTGTTTTCAATCCAACTCCTTTGATTTCCAACAACTTATCTATATGAGGAATCTCTGACAACTTTTCCTCTGTCAGGCTCATCAGGTCTTCCTCTCTATTTTTGTAGATTTCATAATCGTTCAGTAGATTCTTCAATTCAATTCTTGCACTATCAGGTGCTTCCTGGCTTCCAATACTGTGCTCTGCAGCCGTTACCAGGGTCTTTGCCCTCTTCAGTCCAGCCGCTCTCAACTTAGCATCCCGCCAAATCTTATTGATTCCATCTACACCCAGTTTTACGATATCTTGTGGCAAAGGTGCCTCTTTTAATATCATAAGACCACTCACAGAATCCGGATTTCTATAAACGTCTTTGATTTCCGGAAAATAGATGCTAAACCATCTTGCGATACGGTTCTTGATCCTTGTAATTTCTTCCTGGGTTTGTAATCTGAGATTTGAAAGACTCCGAATCTCAGCATAAATACCAGTTGGTATATATGGATATGAAAATCTCCCTTCATTTACCAGCGCCGCAATTGTCTTTGGATCCTTACGGTCATTTTTGTTTGGATTATTGTCATCCAGTTCTTTTGACTTCTTTACATGATGTGGATTTACATGAACCGGTTTCATGCCGTTGTCCTGCAGGTATGCTCCAAGGTTGAACCAATAGTGTCCTGTTGGTTCCATTCCCGGAATCACAACGTTTTTACCGTATTTTTCTGCAAAATCCGCCATCCATGCTTTTAAAGTCATAAATCCAGCTTCTGTATTACTGAATTCCAACGGTTTCTTTGAATACTCGTAATTACGCCAATCGAATGCTCTTGCAAAGTGCGTTTCACTTCCCACATCAATCCCAACAATTAATGTCTTTTCCGTAATAGATTTAATTTTTGCGTTCTGTGTGTTATACTTCATTTTAGATACCTCTCTGTTCAATAAGATTGTTACTAACCGTGCAAAGTCAGTAATCTTATTCTACACTGAGGTATTTTTTTCTCAACCTTCTTTCTTGAATTCCTTATATTTGAATTATACAGGAAGCTCCTTCCGTGTATATAAAACTGCATGGCTCTTATATTGTTTTACTTTGAAACATGCTTTTGTAAAGCATATATTATTCCCCTTTCCACTTCAATGTACCGTTTAACCGCTCCATGTACATAACAATATTTTTCTTATTAATTCCTGAAAGTCCAATATTTACAAAAAGTTTGTATTTAAATTGTATTTAAAAATTCATAGACAACTCCTTTACATTCCTTTATAAATTCATAATCGTGAGTTATTACAATTACTGTTTTTCCTTCTTCTTTCATCTTTTGTAAATATTTGACAGTGGACGCCATCTGCCCTTTACAAAGCCCGCTTGTCGGCTCGTCTAATATCACGATCGGTTTCAAACTTACTATAGCGAGTGCGATCATAAGTCTTTGCTTTTCTCCTCCGGACAAAAGATTGTGGATGACTGTCTTTCTTGTCATAAAGCATCAACTCTTTCAACACCCGCTCCTTTTTTGCATCGTCCTGACTGACGATGGATATTTCCGACCATACAGATTCTGTGAATATCTGATAATTTACATCCTGCATCACCATGGAGATATATTCATAAGATCTTTTTATTTCATTCCCGCAGTAAAAAGATTTTCCTTTTCCTTTCAGCAGTTTTGCCATCTTTTTTTTAATGAATGTGGACTTCCCGACTCCATTCTCTCCTATAATAAAATATATTCCTTCCGAAAATCCGATTTCCCCGATATCCATGATTTTCGTATTTTTAAAGCTTTGTGCAAAATTTTTACATTTTAAAATATTCTTATCCTTTTCTCCGTTTTTCGTTTTGTTCAGCATCTGGATCTGATAGCAGGGATTATCCGATAACAGCTCTTCTTTCCTGATTTCTTCAAAACTCCTTAAGGCATACGTCTCCTTCAGTCTGCAGATCTTGTCATGATCTAAGTCTTCCACAGAGATCATTTCCAGTTTTCCTTCTTTTTAAAACAGCCAGATAATCCATGATCTCTTTCAGATAATACAGTCTGTGTTCGGCAATTATCACGATTTTCCCTTTTCGTTTCAGCTCGGCGATGCATTTTTTCAAAAGACCGATCGAATGATGATCCAAAGAAGCCGACGGCTCATCGAAAAGATATACTTGATTGTCCATCGTCATCACACTTGTAATTGCCATAAGCTGCTTTTCTCCGCCTGACAGTGAAAAAATATTTCTGTTTAAAAGCTTTTCCGTATCGAGCAGCTCCGTATATTTTTTATTATCTTAACCATCTCATCCTTCGGCAGATTTCTGTTTTCCAAAGGAAACGCCAGTTCATCCGTAGACTCAACGCAATAAAACTGTGTTTTCGGATTTTGATATACGGTCGAAATATACCGGCTTCTCTGTGCAATATCCATCTCATTTAACCGCATATCGTTTAATTTTATTTCTCCTGAAATTTCCGCCTCGGTAATCTCAGGGATTATCCCATTGATTACTTTTTAATAAACTGCTTTTGCCGGATCCGGATTCTCCCGTTATACAAAAAACCGTTCCTTCAGGAATATGAAAATGTATATCTTTTAGTATTTTGTTTCCTTTATATGACAGATTTAAATTTCTACACGCAAACATATTTCCCTCCTATATAAAATCCTATCAACACGAGCATAAGCAAAAAAACAAATGTAGTCTCTCATACAAAACCTGCTTTCGCCGATATACGTTCTTTTCCCATGGATTTTCAGTCCTCGCGTCATCGCCGATACGGCAACATCATCTGCTGTTTTTGTAAGCACCATAAATAATGGAACCATTCTGTATTCAAAAAGCTTTACAGGATGAAAAAAGAGGCGTCTGTTTGTAAGACCATGTAAATACATTGCGTCTTTTACCTGATTATAATCTTCTCTCGCCGTATGAAAAAATCTTGCCATAACCGTAATCGGGATGATCAACACAACCGGAAAATGCATTTTTTTAAGCGCTGACGTCATATGGCTCATTGTAGATGAAGCAAGAGCAAATCTCGCCATCACAAATCCCGGAAGAAGCCGCAAAAACATCATCGTAATAAAAAGAAATAAAGATCCCAAAAAACCACCGGCTGAAAACACCCATTCTTTTTTGAATGATGTAAGCAGCCATAATAAACAGGATTCCTTTTACCGCCGCTTTCTTTTCCCTGTTCAAGAGTAAAAATACATATGGCAGCAGCGAATAAGCTGCCGCCACAATCGAAAATTTCGTTTGTATATTTCCCAGGATCAGAGTATACGAAAGACACAATGACATCAACATTTTCGTCCGAAAATCCAGTTTAAATTTTTTCACTGTGCACGCTATACCTCCTCTGCCATGCCTGCTTTTACAAAATGTTTCTTCAACATTCTTATGCCTATCGTGCAGCCTATGTACGCGCCGAGCATTCCTAAAATCACAATCAGCGGAAGCGTCCAGTTCGGCAAAACACTCATCATTTTTTGTGTATATTCTTCCCCGTACCCCATATCAAGCATCTGCCGGATATAGGCATCTCTCGAAAATAAATCGGAAGCCAGTTTCCAAGTCCATATATGGACTGTACGCTGAAAGCAAGTCTTGCATGCTTTACACTTTTATACCGTCCATTCCTTTAGGACAACTTCTCCCAGTAAACCGCCGATAACTGCCGTAAGCAGTACCCACGGTCCATGTCCGGTTGCCACAAATGCAAGTGTTACTACGATCGTCTGAATGAAAAGCATCCCTGCTTTTTTAATCTTCGTAAAATAAAGCATGTATACCGGCCCTGACACAATCCCATAAACGAACGGAACGACCGGCATTAAGACCGGAATAAAACCGATCATCCCAGAAAGAAACGTAGCAATAAAAATCAACACGGAAAATAATCCGACATTTACCAAGTCTCTCACATTTAGTACGCCTGTTTTTTCTTTTTTATCCATTATCTTTTTCTCCCAACTATACGAATCATGTTAAGCATTGCAGTATCAAATAAATCCACTTCGGATAATAGCTTTAATTAACTGTAACTGTTTGTTCTATTTTAGAATCGGATAGCATTTTTCTATATGCGGCCGACCGTTCATACATTTCTTTATCATTTCCTATCGCCTCGATTTCTCCGTTGTTCAGAAAAACGATTTTATCAGCGCTTCGGATCGTTCTCATTCTGTGAGCTATCACAATCACTGTTTTTTCTCTGATCAGCTCCGACAACGCCTCCTGAATAAGACTTTCATTTTCAACATCTAAAGATGCGGTTGCTTCATCCATCAATATGATCGGAGCATCTTTCAGTATGGCTCGTGCAATGGAAATTCTTTGCCTTTCCCCTCCTGAAAGCCGTTCTCCGTTTTCACCTATTACAGTCTCTATTCCATTTGGCATTTTTTCGATAAATTCATCGCATCTTGCTATTTTAGCCGCCTCAAAAATTTCAGCATCTGTCGCACCTTTTTTCCCGATCCTTATATTCTCTTTGATACTTGTGTTAAATAACACTACCTCCTGAAAAACAATAGAAAAGTTCTTCAGCAGCGCTTCAGGATCTACTTTACTTATGTCCTCTCCTCCCAGCAAGATCTTTCCTTTATTAATATCCCAAAATCTTGCGGCAAGCTTTGTAAGAGTAGTCTTTCCACTTCCGGATGCCCCGATGAGCGCCGTTACCTCTCCTTGTTTTGCCGTAAAACTTACATTCCTGACAACCGAATAATCCTCATATCCAAATGAAACGTCTTTAAATTCTATATCATAATTTTCGGATGAAACTTTGATTCCCCCTCTTGGATCGGCATCGTTTTTATTTCTTTTATTCTGCCTACAACACTGTCAAGCATATCGATCATCCCCATAAAGGCTATGATCCCTTCTATCGGAAGATAGATACTTGCAGTCATGATAAGAAATACGATATATACGAAGATATTAATTTCCCCTGCCAAAAGCATTTGCGCGCCTGTAACTGCCACTGTTACGATTCCCATTTTCAGAAGCATTCCCGAAAAAAGCCACTGCGACACCTGTTACAATTTCAATAGTGCCTTTTAATTTTGTGCTTTTCTGTAATTTTTCAAAAATTGCTTTTTGCTTTTTCTTCCATGTTATAGGATTTTATCTCCTGAATCTGTTCTATCGTTTCCTGAAGATCATCAAGTACCTCTCTGTTTTGTTCTACCCATTTTTCATTACTTTTCTTTCTTTATTTTTTGATAAAAAGAAAATCAAAAGAGAAACGGGGATCACCCAAAGCGCTGCTTGTATGATAATTAGGAAGTTAATTATCACACGTTCCCTTTCTTTTAATATCGTGGTTCAATACAATTCAGATACTATGGACTTTTGATTTTTCCCTGTAGCTTGACTACTCAACTGGAGTGTATTGCCGCTACCTTTATCTGAATTGTTTATCAGCTGGATGTTGCCGGAGTGTTTTTCACTCAGAGTACTTATTTCTATCAAGTCTACGATGATAATCGATGGTGGACATCATGGTATCAGACTTTATGAAAGGGAGGTACAACCTCATGAAAATTTTTTGTAGGCATTGATATTGCCAAACTCAACCATTTCGCCGCTGCGATTTCTTCGGACGGTGAAATACTCATTGAGCCGTTCAAATTCACAAACGACGCTGATGGCTTCCAACTGCTGGTCTCTAAGCTCGAATCATTCGATAAGAACAGCATCATCATCGGTCTTGAGTCGACGGCACACTACGGTGACAACCTTGTTCGATACCTTGTTGCTGAGTTCTACCAAGTGTGTGTGTTGAACCCCATCAAAACCTGTCAAATGCGTAAGAACAATGTTCGTAAAACAAAGACAGATAAGGGCGACACCTGTGTTGTTGCTAAAACTCTTATGATGCAGGATGACCTAAGATTTATTACCTTCTTTGATCTCGATATGATGGATCTTAAGGCCTTGGGGCGCTTTCGGCAGAAAACCATTAAGCAACGCACCCGATTGAAAATCCAACTGACAACCTATGTTGATCAGGTATTCCCGGAGATTCAATACTTTTTCAAATCCGGTCTGCATCAGAATGCTGTCTATGCTCTTTTAAAAGAAGCACCTTCTCCAAAAGAGATTGCTTCCATGCATATGACTCATCTGGCAAATCTGCTCAAAGTGAACTCGCACGGACACTTTACTAAAGAGCAGGCCAAAGAATTAAGAGTTCTCGCACAGAAGTCTGTCGGTGCCAACGACAGCGCTATATCTATTCAGATAACTCAAACCATTCAACAAATCGAGTTACTGGATAGCCAATTACAAAAGATTGAAGCTGAGATGACGGATATCATGAAATTCAACGATTCTGTCATCATGACCATTCCTGGTATCGGTTATATCAATGGTGGAATGATTCTTGGTGAAATAGGTGACATTCACCGTTTCTCCAATCCAAACAAGCTGCTTGCTTTTGCAGGTCTGGATCCTTCTGTTTATCAGTCTGGTAACTTTCAGGCTAAGACAACAAGGATGTCCAAACGTGGCTCTCGTGTTTTACGATATGCCCTTGTAAATGCAGCTTGGAACGTTGTTAGGAACAACGCAACCTTCAAGGCTTATTACGATGCCAAGAGGGCTGAAGGCCGGTCTCACTACAATGCGCTTGGACACTGTGCCGGCAAGCTTGTCAGAGTCATCTGGAAGATGCTCACTGACGAAGTAGAATTTAACCTCGAATAAGAGGTCTGTATACCTATATCGATAGATTTTGAAAAAAAGCACCCTAAGTCTCCAATCCATCTTTTAGACCGTCCACAATCTCTTTTGCTCCCGCATCAAAAAGCGCCTGTTCAATCTCTTTATCAATGGCATCTTCCTTCCCACACAGAAGATTTTCTCTCAGGCTCATTTTAAAAAGCCTTGCATTTTGAAACACAAATGAAATTTTCCGCATAAGCGAAGTTTTATCATATTCTTTTATATTGCTTCCGCCCAATAAAACTTCCCCTTCATCTGCATCGTAAAATCTTGCGGCAAGACGGGCGATTGTCGTCTTTCCGCTTCCCGAACGTCCGACCAGCGCCACTGTTTCACCTCGATTTACTTTGAAAGAAATGTTATCTAATACTTTTTCACTTCCGTAAGAAAAAGAAACGTTTTTAAATTCGATCCCGCCTGTCGTCTGATCTTCTTTCCCGTAAGCCATCTCATCATACTCAAGAATATCTTCTATTTTATCAAGAGCCAGTTCTGCAAAATAAAGATATTGACTGATTGTCGCAGTACGCATAATAAGAACTCCGAAAATCGGTCCGATCAAAAAGTATATGATCGAATCAGCGACAACTTCATGCGGATTTTCTCCCGCTGCAATAATAAACAAAGCAGCCGGAACAAGAAAAAACGCCGTCGAACCCGAAGTCGCTTCAAACATAGACATTTTATTTCTGTATCCCATAGTCATTTTCAAGACGCTGTCCTTCATAACAATAATAGAAGTATAAAGACGCTTAAAACTTTCCACGCTCTGACCGAATGTTTTTACTACCGGGATTCCTCTGACATATTCAACTGTCTCGGCAGACAATGTATTGATCTGTTTATAGTATTCTTCTCTGTTTTTCTTCCCTTGAGCAGTCAGCATTGTCGCCATAAAAATAAGACCGATAAAAACAGGGATAAGACTTGTCAATCCTAACCTCCAGTCAAATAAAAACAAAAAGACTAATATGACAACCGGAGAAACAAATGTCGAGGCAATGTCCGGGAGCTGATGCGCCAAGACATTGTGCGTTTCACCTGCGCCGTTTATAATGATCCCGCGCAGTTTCCCGCTTTCTTTGTTCATAAAATACCCCAACGGTTTATCTAACAGTTTTTTTCACACTGATCTTTATAATATTTTCTTCAACTTCAAATGCAAAAAGGTGTGAAAAAATTCCTGCCAAAACATATAAACCAAGTCCTACACAAGGAAATATTACCGCATATGCTATATTTTCTCTTATCATGGTGTAATTTACATTTCCATTCAAGATCACATTTTTTATAATATTGTGAATATACCACATAGGCATCAGCAACAGGATTCCCGACAAAGCCGAAAAAGCCATTGCCAAAAAAGCATGTATTTTCTTTTCCCTGCATAAGGTATGATTCTTGTTAAAACAGACTTTTTCTTTTCTTTTTTCATCCTAATCCTCTCCTTTCACGCTCAAATCAACAAAATCTTTTCGGATTTCAGATTTGATAATTTTATCCCATTTAGTCTTTTTTTGTTTTTAAAACTAATTTCCGGTTGCTACAATCAGTATTGTATCAGTTTAATTATTGTGTTACAATAAACTTAGAGTTTTTAGTCCAAAAGGGATAACGTCTAATCGGGATATTTGTTTTTGCATGAAAGCGGAGAAAATTATAATGAACTACTACGAATTTGTTAAAAACTACTTAGGAACTGATTCCTGTAAAGAAAAATCAAAATACTGTAATATCGGAACTACTTTCTGCGTTTGCAGAGAGGAAGCAGAAGGCTGTTATTGGTTTTATGAAACGGATTCTTTTATCGTCGAGATACATGACTTTTTATAAAAAAGGATATTGTCTACTCGTCTGCTCTTAATATGGATCAATTTATGTCGTTTTCTTCTTCCTATATCATTACCGGAAACGGCGAAAGCTTTAGTCCTTATCAGACGTTGTCTGCAGGCTCTCTCCATATTGTCGATGTGGAAAATATGCACAAAGATTATAAATTTCTTTTGCACAGTAATTTCCCATATTTAAGCGTAGGAATCAGTTTCAAAAAAGAAATGATCGAAGAGTATCTATATTCTTTGAAAAAAGAAAAAATATTTCTTATTCAGATATATTCACCTCTTTCAATCCGGCAATCATCAAATCGTTTGCACCGTTAGCGAAAGAAATATTAAACTGCAAAATGAAGTCTCCTGCCGCAGAGCTGTTTTTTTTTTTTTGAGGCAAAGGCAAAAGAATGGCTTAGCTTGACTATAAACGCTTTTTTCAACAATAAAGATGTTCGTATTTCAAAAGACGATGACAAAGCATTAAAAGATGTGGCAAATTACTTAGACGATCATTACGCGCTCGACGTTTCTCAGCAGACCCTTGAAAAAATCGCCTCAATGAGCGGAACAAAATTAAAAAATTATTCAAGCAAAAATATCAGCTTAGTATTACGGAATATTCTCAAAGAAGGCATGTGAACATGGCGGAAACGCTGCTGCTTAACACTTCCCTTAGCATTAAAGAAATTTCCGAATCTGTAGGTTATTCATCCCACAGTAAATTCAGCTCTTGTTTCAAAAAGTTTAAAGGGATATATCCCCGCGACGTCAGAAAGCTTTCCGAAAAAAGCACACACACTTTAGGATGCGGAAGAATCACTCTATAAACAAAATCACCGGAAGTGCCAACAGGCACATCCGGTGATTCTGTTTATAGAACTTACTTCTGCATGTCACTAATTATTTTTTTCAGCATGTAAATTTCTTTTCTTCTTTTTTCCGTACAAAAATATCGTTCCCGCGCTTAATACCGCAATCACTGCAAATAAAATCGGAGTTGAACTATCGCCTGTTTTAACAGCGCCTGCATTCTTTTCTTTGTCTTCTTTTCCGACTTCTTTTAATTTCAATTCGTCGATTGCTTTTGCAAGTGCCTGTTCTGCATCTTCTACTTCCGCTTTCGTTGCGTCCTCGTCTGCAAATACCTCTTTTGCTTTCGCTAATGCCGACATGAAGTTTTCTGCGCTTTCTTCTGTGTAAAGCTTCACATCGATCTGTTCTGCACTTTGGATCAATTCTTCCAGTTTTTCTTTGCTCGGTATCAACCTCAATCCAAAGACTGCATTGCGAAGATTTGCACACGCCTGATCCACTTCCTCTTTTGTCGCGTCCTGTTTTTCTAAAATATTTTCAGCCGCCTCAAATGCTCCCATAAAAATCTGACCGCTTTGGGCTGTATACTCATTCAGTTTTTTCTACATATTTCCGCGAATCGTCTACAAGTTTCCGAAGCTGTGATTTATCCACAGGTATCACTTTCAATCCATCCATTGCCTCTTGTAATTTTTTATGAGCCGCGTCAAGTTCATCCTGCAGCGCATTTTCATTGGCAAGCACAGCTTCCGCTTCTTCAAGCGCTTCTTTAAACGCATTCGCACTCTGCTCTGTATAAATATCTGTATTGATTTCTTTTGCAATATCTACCAGCTCTCTGAGCAATTTTGCATCTCCTGTAAAAGACAAATATTCAAGCATTTTTTAAGATCAGCTTCTGCCTTGTCAACTTCTCCCTGTGTTGCGGCTTCATTTGCAAAAACAGTTTCAGCCGCTTCAAGCGCCTCGTCTAATTTCTGTTTTACGATCGGCACAACATATTGGTATTCAGGCTTTGTTTTTACATCTTTCGTATACGCAATCGCAGCTCCCAGAGACTTCTTATCCGCTTCGGCAACCGGAGGTTTCTCTGTTTTTGTTCCTGTAAGGCGGATTTCCGCTGCCGAAGCATAGTCATTATCCGCCTCCACACTGATTGCATCCAAAGATGTCAAACGCACATATTTTGCACATACCGGCTCAAATGAAGCCAGTTTCCATGCAGCGTTCGCGTCCCATGTTCCTGTTGCCGCCTGTTCAAAGTGAACGCCGTCATTACTTACTTCCACTTTGTATTCCGTAATAATACCGTTTGTTCCTCCCGAAGGCCGCGGCTGATAACGGATTCCGTCGATCAAATAAAAGTCTTTCAGTTCAAACTGAATCCAATGTTTTTCGCGTCCGTGACCGGCGCTCCATTTTGTATGCCACAATGTATCCGCTTTTCCGTCCAGAACATTCGACGCCTCCTGACCCGATTGAGCCGAACCTGCCGCAGCGCTCATCTGATCTGTCGCAATATCTCTTGCCGCATCCGAAGGATCTACTCCGATGTATCCCATTTTAACATCCATATCTCCCGAACTTACGCACAAATCATTTGCATTTTTTACTGTGCCTGTTTCATCGCAGATAATTTTTGGTCCTTTAAACTGAATAGTTCCTTCATCGCCTTTTTGTACAGTGTATTCAAATACTAACTCCTTGTCGTCATTCCCACCGGATACATAGTTTGCATAACGGCCTTTACCATTTAACATAAATCTGAATTTCGGTGTTCCTTGCACAGTGACATTCTGATCTGTTTTCACTGTGATCACATATTTATCTCCCGGGAGCGTATAAGCGTGATCGTCTGTTTTTTCCACTTTGTATGTAACAGCTGTAATCGTCGGATCAATAAATTCACTTCATCTTTAATATACTCTAAATTAAACGCAGTAAATTTGATCGTATTCTGATGTTCATAGAGAAGTCCCATATTTCCGTCTTTCATTTTGTCAGACAAGAATATGCGTAATTATTAGGACAGAACATTTTTTCTTCTACCCAGTCTACAGAAAAACTATCCTTTGTTTCTGTCACTTCTCCGATTCGCAATGTTCCGTTATTTCTTCCTGTCCCTCCCGGATTCGACATGATCACTCTGTCTTTGCCGCCTGTTCCGTTTTTATCATAATATAAAACAGATAACTGACAGTATACTTCCGGCGCCGTTGTATCGATCGGATCACTCCATGTCGCTCCTCCGTCTGTACTTCTTGAAACAACAACTTTTCCGTTTCCGCGTGTATTTCTCATAAACTGAAGCAAATTTCCGCTGCTTAGTTCAATGATCTGACTTTCTGTCAGTTCACTGATGCCGACCGGATTTTGCGAAGAAGTCTCCTGTCCGTCTTTGTTGATTCTTCCGTCATTCGGAGATTCTCCTCTATGCCATGTTTTTCCGCCGTCATCACTGTAAACACAAGCCGAAGACTGGAATCCTATACCGCTTCCGGCAATCGTATAATAAATCGGGAATATAAGTCTTCCCGGATGCTTTTCATCATACCGAAGCTGAACTCCGAATCCAGGACCGACACCGCAAAATCTCATCCAGTCTTCTTTTACCTGCGGCGTAATGTCTACCGGTTCGCTCCACGTCATACCGTCGTCATCGCTATAACTTAGCCACAAATAGCATGTCTGCTTAGGATGAAGCGGAGCGGAATCGTTGTTCTTAGAAGCGCTTCTCAGATAAATATTTCCCACATATTTACCGGATCGATACAGATCGCCTTTTTCGTGGTATCCTTGTTTATCATTTCCTTCAAACTGTTTTACCACATAATCGGTTTTGCGATTCTCCTTATCAAATACTTCTCCGTTCTCTCGAAGCGTATATTGATTATTGTCTTTATCATAAAGCGCCAGATAATCTTTTCCATCTACTTTCACATAGCCTGTTCCCGTTTCTTTGATCGAATATGTACCCTGGCTTCCATTCGTCGATTCCGGCATCATATCTACAAGCATCCAGACACGCCCCGGATTCTTTCCGTTTTCGCCCTCTGCGATCAATGCCGGGTCAATCGTATACGCAGATTGTGTGCCGTTAAAATAGGATTGTGATTTCAGATCGATTACATCGATCGGCTCTTCCCATGTCAGTCCGTTATCTGTACTTCTCCTGACAACTGTATCAATATTTCCCCAGTCGGACCAATGTGTATTTCTTTGATCGGCTGCTGCGATCAGAGTTCCTTTGCTCGTTGTAACCATTGCGGGAATACGGTAATTATAAGAATCATAATCGCCCATATCATAAATACCGTACTCGCCTGTCTTATAGACGTTCTCTCCGTATTCCGGTTCATCCTGCGGCAAAGCAAAGTACGTCTATGAAGCTCCATAACCTGTTCCGCATTTAACGTTTCATCAAACACATTGACGCTGTCGATCGTTCCGTAGAACGGCCATTTCGCGCCCGGCGTCTTATTCGTTCTGCTGATTCCGCCAAGCGTAACCATATCCGGAGTCCAATCTCCCTTCAGCAAATGCGTTGTCTCGAATTTTCCGATGGATGCTCCGTCTAAGTAAAACTCTGCATGTGTGCCGTCAAAGGCATATGTCACCGTATGCCACTGGACATTATTGACAGATTTTCCGTCTTTGAGCGTAATATATTTATCCCCTTTTCCCTGCACTTCATATCCGATCCGATTGTCCTTCGGCTTAATATAAAGCGCTCCGTACTCTTTATCCGCATTGCTGTTCGACAGCGATAATAATCCGTAAATCGTTTTGCCTACAGCCGCCTCGTTCAAGCGATATGCAAAAGAAAACGTTCCTTTTTTCAATCCGGAAATTGTCTCTTTTTGCTCCGGAAGCTGAACCATCTTTCCTTCTGTTCCGTCAAAAGTTTTTCTCTGATAAGTAAAAATCGGTGTTCCTACAGAAACTGCACCGTGATCTGCCAGGATCTGATCTTCGGAAGCCGCTTCATTATACAGTTTTACCTGCTTGATACTTCCGGTAAAAGGATAACTGTTTCCCGAAATCCGTTTTGCGCCTCCAAATGTCACTGAAGTCGGTTCCCACTCCATTTTATCAACAAAATTAGTCTCGTCAACTTCCCACTTCTGTACAAGTTTTTGATCCAGATATACTTTATAATAACTGTCCTTTTCTACCGCAAGCGTGATCGTATGCCACTGATTATCCGCAAGATTCACATTATCTACCGTAAAATTTCTGTGATCATTTACAGTTGCGTTTTTACGGAATTCAAAGCCGATTTTATTTCCGCCGCTGATATACAAAGACATGTAATGATTCGCATGCTTGTCTCCGTTGATCGCGGCCAGCGCCTGCAAATTAGTACTGCCTGTCTTAAAACTCAGCGTGATCGTACCACTTCCCAAATCGTTTACAAAAGACACGTCTTCTTGTGGTATTTCAAAACGTTGATCAATGCCTTGAATCTGCTGTTCTTCACTCAAATACTCCTTGCACAAAATTTTTGCCGTTTCTGCATCTGCCGCTGTCTCAATTCCTTCCGCACCTTCATTTTGAGCAAAAACAGGCATGGCAGCCTTGGGTCACCATAGCGAGTGCCAAAAGGACCGCCATTATTTTTTTCTTCATGCTCATCTCTCCTTCTTTCAATGAAATATATTACAAATTATAGCATGTTTTCGTTTTCTTTTTTTGTGCAAAAATGTTGCTTTTATTTTTACTTTTTGTATAACACGGAACATTTGATGTTATTTTGCATAATCAAGTTGATATATATATCACTTCAAAAGACATAACTCCCAATATCAAAAATCACCGGAAGTGCCAAAAGCATCTTCCGGTGATTCTATTCACATGACCTACTTCTGAACGATATTGATTATTTTTTCGGTACATAAATTTCTTTGACGATCGTACCTGTCAGTTTATCGGCTACCGCTTCTTTTCCGGCGGCGATTGCCTCATCTTTTGATGCATCGGCAGAAATACTGATAACAGCTCTTGTCTTTCCGTTAATCTGTACCGGCACTTCAATCTCGTCATCTTTCATTGCACTTTCGTCATATGACGGCCATCCTGCTTTAAAAATTGTTTCTCCATGGCCAAGCTGCTCCCACATTTCTTCGGCAAAATGCGGTGCAAACGGAGAAAGAAGAACCGCGATTGTTTCTAATGTTTCTTTATCAATTCCGCCTTCCTTTTTCGCCATTTCAATAAACTTGTTGTTATACTCCATAAATCCCGAAATTACAGTATTCAAACTGAAACTTTCCAGACGATTTGTAATATCATAAACCATTTTATGGCGAAGTTTTATCATCTCTTTTGTCGGCTGAATGTCTGCTTCTTTACTGTCCATAAGCAGATTCCAAAGACGTTTCAGGAAACGGTTTACTCCGTCGATTCCTCTGTCGTCCCATTCCGCATCCAACTCCGGCGGTCCTACAAAAAGCTCGTACATTCTTAACGAGTCGCATCCATAATCATTCACAAGAGCATCCGGCGAAACGACATTTCCTTTTGATTTAGTCATCTTAATTCCGTTCTTTCCGGTGATCATTCCCTGATTGAACAATTTGTGCAACGGTTCGTCACAATCTCCTACTCCGATATCATACAAAAATTTTGTATAAAACCGAGAATACAGAAGGTGAAGCACGGCATGTTCTACGCCTCCGATATACATATCTACCGGCAGCATCTCGTCTGCTTTTTCTCTGGACACTAATTCTTTATCGTTTTTACTGTCTACATAACGCAAGAAATACCATGAAGATCCTGCCCATTGAGGCATCGTATTTGTCTCACGCTTTGCAGGTTTTCCACATACCGGACATGTACAATTTACCCATTCTTCAATTCCTGCAAGCGGTGATTCTCCTGTTCCTGTCGGTTCATAAGATTCTACGTCAGGAAGCGTAAGCGGCAGTTCTTCTTCCGGTACCGGAACATTGCCGCAGTGCGGACAGTGGATAATCGGAATCGGTTCGCCCCAGTAGCGCTGTCTCGAAAATACCCAGTCACGCAGTTTAAAGTTGACTGTTGCTTTTCCGAATCCGCGCTCTTCTATAATGTGCGGAGCTTCTTTTTTAAGCACTGACGATTCCATTCCATTCCACTCGCCCGAGTTGATCATCGTTCCCGAAGCTTCTGTATAAGCTTCTGTCATATTTTCGATTTCTTTTCCGTCTTTTGCAATTACCTGAATAATCGGAAGATCGAATTTCTTTGCAAACTCAAAGTCACGATCATCATGAGCAGGAACACACATAATCGCTCCTGTACCGTAATCAGCCAATACATAATCAGACAGCCAGATCGGTGTCTTCACTCCGCTAAGCGGATTGATTGCATAGCTTCCCGTAAATACGCCTGTCTTCTCTTTGTCCTGAAGACGATCTACGTTTGATTTCATTGACGCATCGTAAATATATTTTTCCACTGCTTCTCTTGTCTCATCTGTCGCAAGAGATGCCGCCATCTCATGTTCAGGAGCAAGCACCATAAATGTCGCGCCGTAAAGCGTATCAGGTCTTGTCGTATAAACAGTGATCTTCTCATCTCTTCCGTCAACAGGGAACTCCACTTCTGCTCCGTAGGATTTTCCGATCCAGTCAGCCTGCATCTTCTTTACTTTTTCCGGCCAGTCCAGCTTATCGAGATCATTTAACAGCCGATCTGCATATGCTGTGATCTTCAACATCCACTGACGAAGATTTTTCTTCGTGACTTCCGCTCCGCAGCGCTCGCATTTGCCATTTACAACTTCTTCATTTGCCAAACCGGTCTTACAGGACGGACACCAGTTGATCGGAAATTCTTTTCATATGCAAGTCCTTCTTTAAACATCTTCACAAAAAATCCACTGCGTCCATTTATAAAAATTCGGATCTGTCGTGTTAACTTCCATATCCCAATCATAGAGCGCTGCGATCTCATTGATCTGACGTTTAATATTCGCCACATTTTCCGCCGTTGATTTCGCCGGATGTACTCCCATCTTGATCGCATAGTTTTCAGCAGGCAGACCGAATGCATCCCATCCCATCGGATGTACAATATAATATCCCTGCTGAAGTTTATAACGGCTCCATACGTCAGAAATTACATACCCTCTCCAATGTCCGACATGAAGACCGTTTCCTGACGGATACGGAAACATGTCAAGACAGTAATACTTCTGTTTTTTATTTCCGTTATCATCCACTCTTGGATTTACCGAATTTTCCGCCCATTTTTCACGCCACTTTTTTTCAATCGCTTTGTGATTATACATTATCTTTGTACCCATATGTTTCTCTCCTTCATTCATCGTTATATTACGCATAAAAGAAAGCCTCCCGTTCCTGAAAACTCAAGAGACGAAAAGGCTTATTTCCGTGGTACCACTCTTGTTCATCCGACCGGACCGGGAAAACTTTTTTGTTCCTGTATCCTCATCCGACCAAATGCACTCATTCATTCTATAACGGGAATTCCCGCTTTCGTCTACTTGAAGTTCAACGAAAGAACTCCGAGGTGAGTTCACAGTTTACGTTTCTGCCTCGCACCGACCGGCAGTTCTCTGAATACGATACACTCCTACTATTCCTCTTCCATGTTTTTGCAATATCCTTATTCATTATAAATATGTCATTAAAATAAGTCAAGGTATTTTCACCGGAACTATGCCGATTCCGCTATCACTTTCGATTTTTCAAAGTTACGTCAACTCTGCGATTCTGGATACGCCGACATAAATTTCGGATATTTTATACCATGTACTGTAGTCGACTTTCCCCGTTTGCGGCAGTTGAAACACTTCCTGAAATTTTCTGACCGATTCCGCCGTTTTTGAACCGTAAATACCGTCTGCCGTAATTTTAGGTATCGCAGGATACGCTCCCGCAATTACATTCAACTGCTCCTGTATCTGCCTCACCTTTTCTCCGCTTGACCCGATCTCCAATACATATCCCGGCCACGAAGATGGAATACCTGATATTTCCGGCGCAATATTAATATACATGTCATCTCCGTAAAAATAACGAAGAATCTCGATCGGTGTCAAACCTTTATCTCCAAGTTCCTTCGACCCCCATTGTGTCATCCAATTCGGACAGCTCACCATTTTCCCGTCACAATACTGTGTCAATATCGGCTGCCGCACGTTCGGTCTTGAAAGATAATTTGCAAACAATTCATCTACGATCACGGAAATGCTTTCATATACATTTCTTTCCGGTATCCACTTATGATCGAATGCTGTAGATGAAGTGATCGTAAAATCATACCCTTTGTTTCTATACCATTCGGTATAAACGCGATTGAGCGTAAAAGACATAATCGCAAGAACGTTTGCCCGAATCGTATTTGCGGGCCAGGTGGCATAAATTTCGCTGGACGCCACATTTTTGATATAATCTTTATACTTCACATAATAGTTTTTTGCAGTCGAATCTCTCGGAGAACCGTCATGAACAACAATGTATTCAGGAACAACAACACGGCTTAAAACGATCTCTCCGCTTTCATTTACAGGCTTGATCTCATCTTCCGCTATTTTAGGAGGATATTCTGCATATAAAGTATGAGCAGGGATGACGAAAATTTCTTCCTCTTCCCTGCCCGTATCTGTCGGTCTCATCCTGATATTTTGAATTGCTTTTGTATTTGCCAGAATTTCTGTTCCCGCAATGCTCACAGGCTCAAACCCCGGAGCGCTTACATTCAATGTATATTCCGAATAAGGCTGCCGTTCGTTTTCAGGGTCCAGACTCCACTCTTCCGGCGGCGCATCCAGCTCAATCATATCCGTCTGCCCCGAGGAATCAGTCACCAACTGTTCTAATGTATTTTCCGGAACACCGGTATACGAAATCGAAATGCGAGCTTCCGAAATCGGATATGAATTCACCGATGAAGTTACATTCACCTGTAATGATCCTTTATCTGCCGCCTCCTGCTGCATTTTCACATTCTGCATCCCGACTCCTTGCATTGCAGCTTTATACCTCTTATTGTTTTCTGTTTCCCGCATACGTTCTCCTTCATCAGATTTATTCTCTCTAAATATATATGCGGAAGCTTTCGTTTAGAACAACTTTCGTATTCGGAGTCTCTGCAAGAGCATATGATAATCAAAACAACTTCATGATATCGTTATACATCACAACGGCCATCAGTACCATAAGCAATGCGAATCCCGCAAAATGTACCATTCCTTCTTTTTCCGGCGGAACACGTTTTTTACGGATCGCTTCTATTATAAGAAAAACAAGTCGTCCTCCGTCCAATGCAGGGAGCGGAAGCAGATTTAAAATTCCGAGATTTGTTGTCAGCAGAACACCGAAGTTCATCATACTGAGCATCACAACGCCGAACCCTGCCGGAGCTGCTTCCTGATACATGTCGTCTACGGCATTTACAATTCCTACCGGACCTGAAAGATCTTTAAGTCCTGCCTGACCTGTCACAAGCATGCGCAAACTGTCTACTGTATAATTCATCCAGTACTTTACTTTGTAAATACTGTATTCAACAGATTTGAAAATCCCCGGTTTTACTATATCTCCGCTTGTCACCCCAAGCAGCGGTGCGGCATCGCCTTCCAACTGTCGAGGCTCCAGTTTTGCCGTATATTTCTTGCCGTCACGTTCATACTCTACTTTGAAAGGCGCTTCATCGGCATGTGTCATTGTATACAGACTGACATCATCCCATATATGCACGTTCCGCCCGTTGATCTCTGTGATAACGTCTCCGGCTTGAAGTCCCTCTTCCTGCGCGGAATAGCCGTCCAGCACTCCTGTTATTTCCGGACTTCTGTAACCGGTTATCATAATCAATATAAAACAGAAAACACACGCAAGAATGAGATTGAAGATCGGTCCCGCCGCAACAACTGACATTCTCGCCCACACGGATTTACTGTTGAAACTTCCTTCCGACAGATCGTCGGCATCATCTTCGCCCATCATACACGCGCCGCCGAAAGGAAGCAGTTTCAGAGAAAATTTTGTCTCTCCGATCTGTTTTCCTAATAACGTAGGTCCAAGTCCTAAAGAAAATTCATCTACCCGAATTCCGTTTTTCTTTGCAAGAAGAAAATGTCCCAATTCATGAAAGATGATAATAAAACTAAATAATAAAACTGCAATAATGATTCCCATTCGCTACCACCTGTTTTTTATAAATTCATATGTTTCCCGCTCAGTCTTTAGTATCTCTTCCACTGTCGGATCTGCAATATTTTTTATGATTTTCCATACACGCCGAAATAATCTCCGGAATCTCAAGATATGCGATCTGTCTTCCGAGAAACATTGCAACAGCACGCTCGTTTGCCGCATTAAACACAGTCGGAAGAGAACCGCCTTTTCTCCCGGCTTCATACGCAAGCTTCAGTCCGTAAAACGTCTCCATATCCGGCTTCTCAAAAGTAATCTGCGAAAGTGTGGAAAAATCAAGACGATCTCCCGGAAGATACCTTCTCTCCGGATAATAAAGCGCATATTGGATCGGCAGTTTCATGTCCGGTGTTCCAAGTTGAGCGATCACCGCACCGTCCTCATATTCTACCATAGAATGAATAATGCTTTGAGGCTGTACGACAACTTGGATCTGATCGACCGAAACGTCAAAAAGCCATTTGGCTTCTATCACTTCAAGACCTTTATTCACCATTGTAGAAGAATCGATCGTAATCTTCTGTCCCATCTCCCAGTTTGGATGTTTCAAAGCATCTTCAACTTGTATACCGGTAAGTTCTTCTCTTTTTTCCCGCGGAACGGTCCGCCCGAAGCAGTCAATAATATTTTATGGAGAGCTTTGCGCTGTCCCCCCCTGAAGCGACTGAAAAATCGCGCTGTGTTCACTGTCTACAGGAAGGATCGACACTTTATATTGTTCCGCCAGCGGCATGATAATATGCCCTGCCGTCACAAGTGTTTCTTTATTTGCCAGCGCAATATCCTTTCCGGCTTTGATCGCCTCGATCGTCGGCAGGATTCCGATCATACCTACAATCGCAGTTACAACAATCTGTGAATCTTTCCAAGATGCAGCGGCAAGCAATCCGTCCATCCCGGATAAGATCTCCACATCCAGATCCGCAGTCTTTATTTTCAGCTCTGCGGCTTTTTCCTCATTCCACACTGCGGCAATCGACGGTTTGAATTCCCGGATCTGTTTTTCCAGAAGTTCAATGTTATTTCCCGCAGCAAGCGCCGTGATTTTTATATCTTTGTTTGTTCTTACAATTTCAAGCGTCTGGGTTCCGATCGAGCCGGTAGACCCTAAGACAGCGATTCTTTTCATATCTTTGTACCTCACTTCTGCATCTGTCCTGTAACATATCGCCCGTAAACTTATCTTCCGGCTTCATAATGCCCTTATGTCTTACAATAAAACCGCAAGATAATATATGATCGGAGCAGTAAAATGACACTGTCAAAACGATCCAGAATTCCTCCATGACCCGGAATCAGTTTCCCGTAATCTTTAATATTATGATAACGTTTGATCGCCGATGCCGCCAGATCGCCGATCTGGGAAATTGCGCCGCCGACTGCACCGATCACTGCATAAGAAACGATACTCGCCCCTGCATTTCCCCAGTGGTTCACAGCTAATGCATAAAGCACACCAATCAGGGCTGCGCCTGCAATTCCTCCTATCCCGCCTTCTACGGATTTTTTCGGACTCAGAACCGGAGCCATCTTATGCTTTCCGATGAGCATGCCTACACAGTATGCACATGTATCGCATCCCCACGAACAGATAAACACAAGCCATACGGTAAACACTCCTCCCGGAAGCATTCTTGTAAGGTAAATGTAAGACAGCATTACCGCTACATAAAATACTCCGAAAAATGCCGCCATGATCTGCTGTGTATTATATTTCGGATAAGAAAATACAAGCACTGCCATCTGGCAGATCAAATACGCCATAAAAAGCAGCATAAACCATGTATGTTTTTCTCCCGGGAGATATTCTTCCATATAAATAAGCGCATAATACCCGAAAGCAAAAATATAACCGACAATTCCCGGCGCTTTTTTCTCAATGCCAAACACTTTATAAAGTTCTGACATTCCGATCAGGCTGATCGCGAAAAGAACCGTAAATAAAACTTGCCCTCCGGCAATCACTGTCGTCAATGCAATGATCATCAGCATAATGCCGCTCAACAACCGTGTTTTAAACATAGATTACGCCTCCTCAACTTTGCCGAATCTTCTGTGTCTGTGGTTATATTCTTCGATTGCTTTTACAAGTTCTTCTTTTGTAAAATCCGGCCAGGGCACATCCGTAAAATAAAATTCCGAATATGCAAGCTGCCAAAGAAGATAATTCGACAATCTCTGCTCCCCACTCGTTCGGATCATCATATCTGGATCCGGAATCCCATGAGTATCTAAATATGTCTCAAACACCGATTCATCAATCTCTTCTGCTTTTATCTTTCCTTCTGCACAGTCTTTCGCCATTTTTTGCGCTGCCCGTGTCAGCTCATCTCTGCTTCCGTAATTCAAGGCAATCGTAAAATTCAGACCGCCGTTGTCTGTGGTAGCAGCTTCTAGCTCGCGAATCCTGCTTTTGATATCGTCATCCAACGGCTCAATATCTCCGATCACACGGATCTTCATATCATTCTTGGCCGCTGTTTTCAAGCATGTTTTCATATAATTACGAAGCAGTTTCATAAGAGCCGCAACTTCATTTTCCGGGCGGCTCCAATTTCTCTGTTGAAAATGCATAAACCGTCAGATATTTAATTCCCATACGCCATGCCTCTTCACAGATTTTCTCCACATTTTTGCTTCCCTGTGCGTGTCCGTAGTTTCGCGGCATCCCCTTTGCTTTCGCCCATCTGCCATTTCCGTCTAAAATAATTGCTATATGCTGCGGTACGTTCATCTTTTCTTCCTCTCTATACGAAAGGGGCTTACAATCAAAGCCCCCAGTTTTTGTAACGGCGTTAAGAATCCGATTACACAGTCATAATCTCTTTTGTCTTTACCTCGACCATCTTATCAATCTTTTCGATATATTTATCCGTAATCTTCTGAAGATCGTCTTCCAGATCTTTGATCTCATCTTCCGAAACTTCCGTTCCTTTTAACTTCTTAAACGCTACATTTCCGTCACGACGGATATTTCTGACAGCCACTTTCGCAGCCTCTCCTTTTTTTCTTCACATCTTTTGCCAGTTCTTTTCTCCGATCCTCCGTAAGTTCAGGGAATACGAGGGCGAACCGTCGAACCGTCATTAGTCGGATTGATGCCGAGATCTGACATAAGGATCGCTTTCTCAATCTCTTTGAGCATGCTCTTTTCCCACGGCTGGATCTGAATCATCCTTGCTTCCGGGACATTTACGTTTGCCACCTGCTGGATCGGTGTCGGCGATCCGTAATAATCAACTGTCAATTTATCAAGAACATGTGGATTTGCGCGACCGGCTCTGATCGTAGCTAATTCTCCGTCAAGATTATTGATCGTTTTTGTCATCTTTGAATCATATGTCGTCAATCTTTCATTCATATTTATATCCTCCTGCAAATTTTTTATAACGCTTATACAGTCACTTTCGTTCCCGTAAAGTTTCCGCTCATCGTTTCCACAATACTGTTTTCCTCGTTCAAACCGAATACAAGCATCGGCATCTTATTTTCAAGGCAGAGAATCGATGCTGTAAGATCCACCGCGGCAAGTTTCTGATCGATCACTTCCTGTATGGATATCTCGTCATATTTGACCGCTTCCGGATTCACTTTCGGATCGCTGTCATAAATACCGTCTATCGCCTTTGCAAGCAGCATCGCGTCCGCTTCAATCTCGATCGCTCTTAATACCGCCCCTGTATCTGTTGAAAAATACGGATGTCCCGTTCCTCCTGCGAAAAAGATCACTTTTCCTTCTTCCAGCGCCGCTACTGCCGCATCTTTTGAGAATAATGACGTAAACGAACCGCATACAAACGGCGTAAACACTTCTGTTTTCATCCCGACATAACGGAAAATATCAGATACATAAATACAGTTCATCACCGTTGCCAGCATTCCGATCTGATCTGCTTTTGTCCGGTCGATCGTCTCGCTCGTCCTTCCCCTCCATCCTCCGGTCACGATCGCCACCTGAATGCCATCCTCAGTCAGTTTCTTTACCTGCTCTGCAACTTTAATACAGGTTGCCTCGTCAAAAACCTGTTTTTTTATCTCCCGCGAGCGCTTCTCCGCTCAGCTTTAACAGTACTCTTTTCATATCGTACTCTCCTTTGTTTTCTTCACATTAACTATTTAAAATCAATGCTGACCTAAAATGAAGTATAACATAAGTTTTTCATTTTGTCATGTACATATCCGCATCTCGTTCATCTGCCATAACCGTCAGTTTATCGCCTGCCATAAAGGCATGTTTTCCTTTCGGAATAAACTCTTTTTCCGCCTCTGTCTACCGCGACAAGAAGGCAGTTGTCCGGCAGATCTATTTCCATGACGGTGCGGTTTTCAAGAGCAGAACCTCCCATGATCACAAACTCGCTCAGCACTTTCTGCCCGCCCGCATAAACCGGCTGTTCTTCCTCTTTTTCTCTTTGCAGCAGATTTGCCAGAAGGCTTTCATAAATCGGTTCAGATCTTACCAAAGTTGCAGTGACATATGCAGTCACCGAAACAAGTGCAAGAGAAAGCATCTGACTTACCGAGCCGGACATCTCAAACAGAAGTATGATCCCTGTGATCGGCGCACGAACGATCGCCGTGAAAAATCCGGCCATTGCCAGTAAAACGAAATTATTCATATACATCGGATCTAAACCGAAGATTTCCGTTCCTGTCATAGAGAAGATTCCGCCGACCATTGCGCCTAATATCAGAAGCGGAAAAAAAATTCCGCCAGGAGCGCCGGATCCGAAACTGACTGCCGAAAACAGAAATTTCACAAGAAACGTAATGATCGCAACTTTCAACACCATCTCTTTATCCGTCAAAGCAACGATCAGATCCCCTCCGCTTCCAAGTACCGAAGGCATGCAAAGTCCAAGCACTCCCGCCGCCGAAAACGCGATCATAAGACGAGTCGTCTCGTTTAAAAATTTCGGTCTTTTATAAAGTTCCTGCGCTTTTAGCATTACCTTATTATAGAGCGCTCCCATCAGACCTAAAATCACTCCCAACACAAGGATCATCCAATAATAATTCTGGGGAAGCGTCTGTTCCAACTGAAATCGGAACACCGGATCAAGCCCCATAATATGAGACGATATATAATCTGCCGTAACCGAAGCTGTCATAACCGAAATAAGCAGACTTGTCGAAAACCCTTTGTGCAGTTCTTCCAACGCAAACATAACGCCTGCCAAAGGAGCGTGAAATGCCGCAGCCAGTCCGGCGCTCGCCCCACACGTCATCAAATACCGTTCTTCTGTTTTCCCTCTGCTTAAAATCCGTGATATTCCCTGTCCGCTCATCACTCCAAGCTGTATAGACGGACGGCTTCCCTGCCAAGAGACAGTCCGCCGAACAGACAAAGAAATCCTCCCGCAAACTTAGCGGGCAGAACTTTAAGCCAGTTTTGATTCAATTTTCCAAGTATTTCACCTTCAACCTGCGGTATTCCGCTCCCCGATATCATCGGTTCCCATTTTATCAGTTTCCCGACAAGCACTGCAAGCAGCATCAAAACAGCAAACCATCCCGCAATCCGCAGTGGATTTCCTTTATAAACGCCAGCGCTTCACCAAGCCATTTTCCCCGCACAAGTAAGCGCGATTCTGTAAAGGAGCACGATCAACCCTCCGACAGCTCCTACGAGAAGTCCTTCCCCGATCAATATAACAGGAAAACGCTGCGCTCTTTTTTATTGTATGCGATGTATTTCTTTTCATTTTATCCTCATTTCTTCCATTCCTTTTTTCTACAGTTCCGACAAAAAGCCGTAAAGATCATCGAAGATCTTCCCGAAAATATTTCACACCAGAAATATAGACACAATCACAGTGACAATACCGCATATACCGATTGCAAGTCCGCTCATCGCGCCTTCCACTTCGCCGATCTCAATCGCTTTCGATGTTCCTACCGCATGGCTGGATGCCCCTATGGCAAGTCCTGCCGCAACCGGATCAGATACCTTAAATAATTTTATAAGAAGGGGCGCAAATATCCCCCTAGTATTCCTGTTCCGATAACGGCGGCAACCGTAATCGGAACGACGCCGCCTGCCGGTTCTGATATGCTCACGGCAATCGGGGTTGTTACGGATTTCGGCAGCAAAGAAACTGTCAGACTTTTATCCAGTCCGAATAACCGGCACAGTCCGTAAACACTTCCCATAGATGCCAAAGATCCGGCCGTGCAGCCGACAAGAATCGGAAGCCAGTACTGTTTGAGTATCTGTATTTTTGTATAGATTGCCACTGCAAGGCAGGCAGTTGCCGGAGCGAGGAACATATTAATAATCTTTCCTCCCGCATTATAATCTTCATAGGGTATTTTAAAAATAAGAAGAACCCCGACAATAAGAACAATGGCAATCACCAATGGATTACAGACAGGTGTTTTTAACTTTTCATTTAATTTCACCCCGATTCCGAAGGCTAGAACGCTTAGCGCAATTCCAAAATACGGTGAAGAACACAATTCTCTCATTTTTCTCCGCCTCCTGACTGTAGATTTTCTGGTTTCCTGCTTTTCATCAAACGGAGTGTCAATTTCACGCTCCATGCAGTCACTGCAAATGTAATAATTGTAGAAATAATACAAACAAAAACTAACTGTACAATCGAATGTTTCAGCACATCAAAATAATTCATAATACTTACGCCCGCAGGAACAAAAAAAGAACGCCATATTTCCGAGAAGAAAATCCGCCTTTTCCTGAATATGTTCTATCTTTAAAACTCCGGTAAACAGGCATAAAAAAGAAGTATCATTCCGATCACACTTGCCGGAAAGGTAAAAGGAAGCAGTTTCTCTATCACAAGGCTAAGCCAGCATACTGTAAAAATGATCCCGATCTGTCTAATGATTTTCATTGCATCAACTCCTTAATTGTTCTTGATCGCCTATCATTAACTCTACTAAAATACCACTGTCTTTGCAAGACTGTCAATGTCGGGCGCTATTCTTTAAATCTGTTCATATATCATTTATCTGCACATTAAAAGGCGAAAAAAAGAGATAGAAATAAAAAGAAATATGCAAAAAAATCATTGACATTCTTTTTTTTGTATTCTATGATACTATTAGTTTCGCACTTTAAACAGTTAAAATTTTGCAGTATGAAGTTGAACGCTTTTGTTCTTCCCTTCGCTGCCGAAAATATTTTTCATAATACAGGGAGGCATTTTTATGATTATCGTACTGAAACCACATTCAACAGAAGAAACTATTACACGTGTAGAAAATATGGTCAAAAACCGGGGACTCGACACACATCGTCCGCGGTACAGAGATGACGATCATCGGATGTATCGGAGATACAACGCTGATCGACCCACGACTCTTTGAAGTTGACAGTTCCGTAGATAAAGTTATGCATGTTCAGGAACCTTACAAACTTGCCAACCGCGCGTTTCATCCCGAAGACTCCGTGATCGACGTCTCAGGAGTCAAAATCGGCGGAGGACATATGGGATTGATCGCAGGTCCTTGTTCTGTAGAATCTTTTGATCAAGTGCTCGAGATCGCAAAAAGCCGCAAAAGCCGCCGGAGCTAATCTTCTGCGCGGAGGAGCATTTAAACCGAGAACAAGCCCGTACTCATTTCAAGGGTTAGGTCTTGACGGACTGGAGATTCTCTGTCAGGTCAAACAAGAAGTCGGTCTTCCGATCGTAACAGAGCTGATGTCTCCTGAATACCTCGATGTTTTCAATGAGAAAGTAGATCTTATTCAGATCGGAGCCCGAATATGCAGAATTTTGATTTATTAAAACAGCTCGGTCAGGTAGACCGTCCGATCTTATTAAAACGCGGTTTGAACGCTACCTACGAAGAATGGATCATGTCAGCCGAATATATTATGGCTTCAGGAAATGAAAACGTTATCCTGTGCGAGCGTGGTATCCGTACATTTGAAACATATACAAGAAACACTCTTGACTTACAGAGCATTCCTGTACTTCGCAAAAAGACACATCTTCCTGTTGTAATCGATCCTAGTCATGCAGGAGGAAAATGGTGGCTTGTAGAACCGATGGCAAAAGCTGCCGTAGCGGCAGGCGCAGACGGTCTGATGATCGAAGTTCACAATAACCCGGAGGCTGCACTTTGCGATGGTGCTCAGTCACTGAAACCGGAAAAATATGACACACTTCTCAAAGAAATAAAACTAATTGCCGAGGTTGTCGGAAAACAGCTATAAAAGGAGATTCTATGAAACTAACAGTCAATCTGAAGGAAAACTCTTATCCGATCTATATTGAAAACGGGATTTTAAATCGCGCGGGAGAATACATCGCCGATCTGTTTCACGGACAGCGTATTATGATCGTCTCCGATGACAATGTATTTCCACTGTACGGAAAACAATTATGCGATTCCCTTTCTGGCTACGAGTGTCATTCTCTCGTCCTCCCTCATGGAGAACCGACAAAAAGTTTCGACACACTTCCGAAAGTCTACTCCGCAATGCTTGACGCAAAACTGACCCGAAGCGATCTTGTGATCGCTCTCGGAGGCGGAGATCGGGGATCTGACCGGATTTGCGGCATCTACCTACTTGCGAGGAATCAAATGTGTGCAAATACCGACTTCTCTTTTGGCACAGGTAGACTCATCCGTCGGCGGCAAAACCGCCGTAGACCTTCCTCAGGGGAAAAATCTTGTAGGCGCGTTCTTCCACCCGAAAATGGTGCTGATCGATCCTCTTGTACTGAACACACTGCCTGATCATTTCATCCATGACGGCATGGGCGAAGTGATCAAATATGGCTGCATCAAAGACTCCGGGTTGTTTGATCTTCTCCTTTCTCATTCTTCATTTGAAGATCTCAAACCGGATCTGCCAAAGATCATTGCCAGATGTGTTGATATCAAACGGATCGTTGTAGAAGCAGACCAGTTTGATACCGGAGAGCGGATGCTTTTAAATTTCGGTCATACACTGGCCCATACGATTGAACAATATTATCAATATGAGCGGGAAAGCCATGGAGAAGCCGTCGGAATCGGCATGTATCAGCTTACGAAAATGTCAGAAAAACGCGGCCTTACCGCAAAGGGATGCGCTGAAAAGATTCGGAAAGCTTTAGATATCTACAATCTTCCGACAAGCTGCAAATTGACTGTTTCCGAACTGATCAAAGCGATCTCCCTTGATAAGAAAAACTTAAACGGACACTTAAACCTCGTCCTTTTAAAAGAAATCGGCGACAGTTATATTTATCCTACAAAAATCGGTTTTTTTGAAAACGAGTTGAACACATTTATGTGAGAATGTTGTACCTATAGTCTTCATAAACGAATAAACTTTTACATAACGACAAAAATAAAGCAGGAGATGCCGCAAATCAACAGCGCATCTCCTCTATTTTTATATCTTTTATATCTTTATTTTTTATATCTTTGTTTTTAATATTTTTTTAATATCTCCATTTTATATACTTGCTTTTACATACTTGCTTTTATTCTTTTTCCGCCATTCCTTTATACACTTTCTCCGCCGTGATCGGAAGCTCCCTCACAATTACTCCGACTGCATTTTGAACTGCATTTGAAATTGCAGGAGACGGAGTATTGATAACAATCTCTCAATGGATTTTTGCGCCGAAAGGTCCTGTCGGTTCATAACTGCTCTCGAATTCCACACGGATCTCTCCGACATCAAGACGGCTCGGTATTTTATACTGCATAAAGGAATTACTGTAGTTCTTTCCTTTTTCGCTGTAAATGATATCCTCATAAAGCGCCATTCCGATTCCCTGGGCGATTCCCCTTCAGTCTGCACTCTTGCAAGATTCGGATTAACGACCGTTCCGCAGTCTACAACAGCGGCATAATCGATTGGTTCAACAACTCCCGTCTCTTTATCGATCTCCACTTCTGCAATACCGACCATGAACGGCGGCGGAGATACAGGAGAAGAAAAGGCTTCTGTTGCGGACAGCGGCGCGTTGCTGCTGCACATTACTTTGTTTCCTATTTCTTTTCTCGTTATCTCTTCTTTTGTTTTCAGATTGACAACTTTTTCTCCGTCAAACTCCACATCATCAGGACTGCATCCGAGATATTCCGCCCCTCTTTCGCATATCTTTTTCCGAAGTGTCTCACACGTTTTCACAACTGCCATTCCCGTAACATATGTCGTACTGGATGCGTAAGATCCGCAGTCATACGGGGAATTATCTGTATCTGCTCCATGCACGACAATATCTTCCATCTCACACTCAAGACATTCTGCAGCCATCTGTGTCAGTATCGTATCGCAGCCCGTTCCCATATCGGTCGCCCCGATCATTAAACTGTAAAATCCGTCATCGTTTACTTTAATTTCAACCGCGCCTGTATCTACTCCCGAAATTCCCGATCCCTGCATCGCCATAGCAACGCCGACACCGCGGACTTTTCCGTTTCCACAGTCATAACAGGGATATTTTTCATCCCATCCTATCATTTCTTTCGCACGTTCAAGACATCTGTCGAGAGCACAGCTTCTCGTCGTCTCCCCATAGTAGGCAGGCATCATCTGACCTTCCCGCACCATATTTTTCGCTCTGAGAACGGTCGGATCCATATGAAGTGTCTGTGCCAGTTCATTTACCGCAGACTCTAAGGCAAAAATACCTTGTGTCGCCCCATATCCCCTATAAGCTCCCGCAGACATAACATTTGTATACACTACGTCATAACTGAACCGAAACGCTTCTGCGCTTCCGTAAAGAGGAATCGATTTATGCCCGGATAACCCGACCGTTGTGGTGGCCGTGTCCACCGAACGCGCCTGTATTTGACAATGTATACAGATCAATCCCTTTGATATTTCCCTCTTTATCCGCTCCTAAACGAACATGGATTTCCATTTCGTGGCGAGGTGACGAAGCGATCAGAGACTCTTCTCTTGTGTAAATAATCTTTGCCGGTTTTCCTGTTTTCCATGTAACAAGCGCCGGATAAATCTCCGAAACCGACGTCTGTTTTGCCCCGAATCCGCCGCCAATACGCGGCTTTATAACACGGATTTTATGCTTCGGAATATCAAGCGCATTTCCGAGAATGCGGCGGACATGGAAAGGCACTTGGGTAGAAGATACAATATTCAGCCTTCCGTATGCATCCATATATGTATATGTACGAAATGTTTCCATCATCGCCTGCTGATTTGCTTTTGTATGGTATACCCGATCGATCACATGGTCGCAAGATGCAAGGACTGCATCTACATCTCCGCTCTCACTTACGTCATGAGCACACAAATTACGTTTGTTATCCGCTCCGACAGGACAAAGACTTCTCCAGTTTTCTTCCGGATGAACGAGGATCGGATGATCTTTTGCCGTTCTGAAATCTAAAACCGGCTCCAATACTTCGTATTTTACTTTGATCAGCCTCATAGCCTGCTTTACAACCGCTTCCGAAGTTCCGGCGACGATTGCGACCGCATCTCCTACGAACCGGACTCTCTGATCAAGAATAAGCCGGTCGTACGGACTTGGCTCAGGATATGTCTGACCTGCCAGCGTGAAACGTTTATTCGGACAGTCTTTATATGTAAGCACACATTCAATTCCCGGAGCGCCTCCGCACGTGTAGTATTAATCTCTTTGCTCAGCGCATGAGCATGAGGGCTTCTTACAAGCTTTACGATTAAGCTGTCTGAAGATGCGATATCATTTGTATATACGGCGCGTCCTGTCACGAGCGCTTTTGCGTCAACTTTCCGGATTCCTTTATTTACAACACGCATCTGCCGCATCGTTTCTCTTATTTCCTTGTTCTCACTGCACACATTCTGTCCTTCTGCCATGTCTACTCCTCCTTTCCGCCTTTTTTTCTCTGCATTTTTTACTTCTATATATTTTTAATCGCGCGAAGCTGTCCCATATATCCCGTGCAGCGGCAAAGATTTCCCGCAAGGTATTCTTTGATCTCGTCCAATGTCGGGTTCTGAAGTTCTCTTGCCATTGCGAGCACGTTCATAATAAATCCCGGAGAACAGAAACCGCACTGCTCCGCTCCTTCATCTGCCAAAAATTCTCCGAACTGCGCAGCCTCTTTTCAACGCCTTCCAAAGTCGTAACGCTCTCTCCCTCGATACTTGCGGCAAGAACCGAGCAGGAAAGGCGGGATTTTCCGTTGATCCAGACTGTACACAATCCACAGTTTGTCGTCTCGCAGCCGCACTTTACGCTCTTACATCCGAGATCCCTCAACACATTTAACAAAATCGTATCTGCGCCAACTTCTGCTTTTACCTGTTTGTCATTTAAAACGAACTGTATCTCCATTATATTTCCTCCGATAAAATCGACATTATTTCTCTCTTGATAAGGACCTTTGCCAAATGCTGTCTGTACCCGGCGCTTCCGCGCATATTTGTACCGTACTTAAATTCTGCCGCTGCCAAAGCCGCATATTCCTCGATTTTCTCTAAAGACGCATCTTTTGCGACAGACCATTTCTTTTCGATCAGATCTGCCTTCATCGGTCTTGCGCCTACCGCAAAATACCATGTCTCCTGCCCGTTCGCTTTCTCTCTTGACACTGAACAGGCGATCACAGGGAAATCCGTCTTCGTCTGACGGATGGAATCATAACGGAACTGTCTTTTCTTCTTCTTAACAACTATGAAAAGAAGCAGATCATTATCCGGTTTTTTCTTTGCAAATTCAGCTAAGCAGATTCTTCCTCCGTCATAAAGTTCTACATATGTATCCAGTGCCAAAAATGCAGTTAATACGTCTGAAAAACCGAATCTTCCGTAAATGCTTCCTCCAACCGTCGCCTGATTCCGAAATTGAACTCCGACAATGTGACGCACAGCCTCCTCTATTCCGTCTCCGCATAATTTTTTAACTGCTTCGCTTTGCTCGATCTGACGCAGCGTACACATTGCTCCGATTCGTATCTCATCTTAAACGCCACAAGCCGCATAAATACGGCATTTTAACTTTTATAAAACAAAATATCTCCTCAACGGATTGTGGTAAAATAGAGTTGCCTAGAAACTATAAACCAACCACCCGAAAGGAGATGTACCTATATGATACCATATAAGCAGCTCACTTTGGCAGAAGTTTTTGAAGATTGCCAAAATAAATTCGATAATGACAAATATCAGTTTCTTTCTCTACTTGACCAAACCATTAATCTTGATGAAATTGTTCCTGTTTCTTTTGTTACTCATTTTCACGCTTCTACAGGAAGACCTCGTAAGCATCCACTTTATCCTATGATTAAGGCTCTCCTTATTCAGCGCATTTTCTCAATCCCGACAGATACTCTTCTGATTATATTTTTAAAATATTCTCAGGAACTACGGGATTTCTGTGGCTTCCGTGTTGTTCCTGATGCCTCAAAATTTACCCGCTTTAAACAGGACTTTCTTATGGACTTACAATCGATGTTCGATCACTTAGTTGATATCACTGAACCGATCTGCCAACGTATTGATTCTAACCTTGCTTCCATGAGTATCTTTGATACTTCTGGAATTGAGGCATGGGTAACAGAAAATAATCCGAAATACGCAAACCGTATCATAAAACAGTTAAAGGCCTTTGCAAAGGCTCACAACTTTGATAAAAACTTTGATCCTTACAAAGCTGCTTACGGCTCAATGCCTGCACACGCTACTGCTAACCCAGCTATCCAACAGATGTACATCAACGGACATTTCTGCTATGCCTATAAGTTTGGTATTGTCACTAATGGTCTTGGTATTGTTCGCGATATTACCTTCTACAATAAAGATTTCCTAAATGCTCATCCTAATATCATTGTTGAAAAGAAATCCGATTCACCAGATGAAGATAAATCACTTGCGGACTCTAAGGCACTGCTCCCTGTTTTGATTGATTTCTTTCAGAAGCATCCTTTGATCAACCCTAAAACTTTTCTAGGCGATGCCGCTTTTGATACCATTGAAATCTACAAAGCCCTTTTGGATGATCTTGGCTTTGAAAAAGCATTTATTCCACTCCGGACAAAACTATCAATGGAAGAAAATGGCTACACCTTCAACGAAAATGGTGTTCCTTGCTGTCCGCATGATTCCACACTTCCTATGAAACGGGAAGGGAGTAAATCTCATCTGAGAAGCAAACTTCCCAGCATGAAGTTTGTATGCCCTAAAATGAAATGGGAATACAACCGTGAAACCAAAACGAAACGCCGTGTCTGCCGCTGTGAGAACCCCTGTACCACATCTTCCTGTGGAAGAATGATTTACATTTACCCCGAAAAGAATCTGCGTGCCTATCCCGGTGTGGAACGTGGTTCCGTAGAATGGGATGAGACCTATAAAATCCGTGTAAACGTTGAAAAATCAATCAACCATTTTAAAGACAGTTTCTGTATTGCCGGTCGTAAAACCCAAAATGAGAAAACACTACATGCAGATTTGTTGCTTGCAGGAATTTCTCAGTTAATAACTGTCATGGTTGCTGATAAAATTCACCAGCATCAATACATACGAAGTTTAAAACCACTCATAGCATAGGACTTACCAACTTCATAAGCCCATGAGGTTTATTTGTTGTGCCAAGAAATGAACGATTTTCACTTCCTATCCCAAGAATCCTGCATGACAGGAGCCTTCGCCTGTTTTCAGTCAGGATTGCGGACTTGTTTCGCAATTACCTATACATACATAACAAAGTTTTTATATTAGATGAAGCGTTTTGTATAACTCATTTCAGGTTCGCAAAACAATTTTTTTCATATAATAACTAATAAAGGAACGAGATAGAGGTCGCATTTTTCATAAGTACGATGACGGATGTATTCAAGAGCAGAAGAACTCATCAGAAAGGGGAAGATGCCGAAAGGATATGGAGACTTGAACCCTTTTCCTTGGGCATGTCGTCAACAGCGCCATGACTGTCATCGCAAGATGGAGAGCTATCGAAGTATACCGTAAAGTATATTTTGAGACGGCGCATCCTGCCGTTTCTTTTATTTACGCAAAGCACTATCAAACGAACGCAAACATTTAAGGAGGATTTAATTATGTCAATTTTCAAAGGCGCAGGCGTAGCGATCGTTACTCCTATGAAATCAGATCTTGAAGTCAATTACGATAAACTTGCGGAACTACTCGAAGAACAGATTGCAGGAAAAACAGATGCGATCATCATCTGCGGAACGACCGGAGAATCTGCAACAATGTCCGAAGAGGAACACAGCAAAGTGATCCGTTTTGCCATTGAACGTGTAAACCACCGTATCCCGGTGATCGCAGGCACAGGATCCAACTCTACACGCACAGCGATCCAGCTTTCTCAGGAAGCAGCCAAAGACGGTGCAGACGGACTTCTTCTTGTCACACCGTACTACAACAAAGCGACGCAAAACGGTTTGATCGCACACTATACACAGATTTGTAACTCCGTCGATATCCCGGCGATCCTTTATAATGTGCCGAGCCGTACAGGATGTGCGATCCAGCCTACAACTGTAGCTCATCTTGTAAAAATGTAGATAACATCGTCGGCATCAAAGAAGCTTCCGGCGATATTTCGGTCGGTGCAAAGATCATGCATCTGTGCGACGGAAACATCGACCTTTACTCAGGGAACGATGATCAGGTAGTACCTCTTCTTTCCCTTGGCGGAATCGGTGTTATCTCCGTACTTTCCAACGTAGCTCCGACTTACGTTCACGACATGGTAACAAAATATCTTTCAGGCGATACGGCAGGAAGCTGCAAAATGCAGTTAGACGCGCTTCCGATCTGCGACGCTCTTTTCTGCGAAGTCAATCCGATCCCTGTAAAAGCCGCTATGAACATGATGGGCAAAGAAGTCGGTTCTCTTAGAGCTCCTCTTACAGAATTAGAAGAGCCTCACAAAGAACTGCTGAAAAAAGCAATGACTGAATTCGGTCTGCTGTAAAATTTTCTGTTTTGAATCTTTTTACTGCATATATTCTGCTATAATTAATCATTAAAGAGGTCTGCTCCACTTAGTGGAACGGACCTCTTGCTTTTTCATTGTTTCGATTTTCTTCTGTTCGATTTTCTTTTATTCTATTTTCATCTATTCTATTTTCTTCTGTTCTTTCTGTTCCCTGCCGATAAGATTGCGATCATCCCGCCTGTCAAAATGACAAAGAAAATATAAACTGCCGGATCTGTTTTGTCACCGGTTTTCACAGAAGCCGTTTTGTCTGATTCTTTCCGCGGCTCTTCTGTTTTGCCTGCTGCTTTTATCACCGCCGTTTCTTTATGACCACATACAGTACAGCTCCGCTCTTTTCTTCCGTCCTTTTTCTCTGTCGCTTTCTCTGTCACTTTCCATTCTCCGAATGTATGCTCTGCCACATCAGTTTTATTTTTACAGATCGTACATTCGTGCCAGTGAACCTTTCCGTCCGAACTCCATTTTTCTTCATATTCATGCGGCGTCACCGTACATTTAACAGGATCGCTCTTCGCGCCTAAAGAAGTTAACGTTGTTCCGTCTTTTTCCAGAACCGCAAATACTTCAACAGCGTAGTTTCCGCTTTCTGTAACTTCCAATTCCGCAGAAACAGCTCCATTTAACAACGCTCCGTCTTTGTACCACCGATAAAGATAATTCACCTGCTTTGTATCGTGTTCTGCCGAAGCTTTCAGCCGGATCTTTTTGCCGATGTGTACAGTCTTGCAGTCTGCCGTAACGGTTACATTTTTCGGTGCTGAAAGTTCTTCTGCATTAACAAGTTCATATGTTTTAGATCCGTCTTCATGAACAGTTTCTTTTACGATCATTCCGTCAATTCCGGATGTCACTTCCAAAACGACTCCGGGAGCAACTGTCAATATTACGTTTTCTCCTTCCAAAGCTTCCTGTTTTACAGAAGAGTTTTCGTTAATATATATGTGAATATTTCCGTCTTCCGTATTCGATCCAAGCGCTTCTTCTACTGTATTATAATATGTTGTCTTTCCGTCTCTGTCCGTTGCCGCAGCAGCTACATCCTTTGCAACTTTTACGGTAGTATTGGATTTCATTGTGTCAAGAGTCTTTTTATCCGGATCAAAACGGGTCGTATTATCTCCGCTTGTAATTACTTTGACCGCACCTTTTCCTGCTGCCGGCTGCAAAGATCCGCCTGTCACAGAAATATCTGCTCTCACATCTGATTTTTCTTCTGTATTATAGATCGTGACCGCATTACCGTTTACGCTTTTAAGCGTTCCACCGAGAATATTAACGACAAGAGAAGAATCATTGATGCAGCCGTCGTACATCTGCGCCGATCCAAGAAACGCTGAACCTTCAGGATTTGCCCCACCGTTTTGCGGCTTTTCTTCTTTCCATTCGCCGCTTCCTGTGATGACCGCATTATCCTTGATCGTAATTGTTCCCATTTTTGCTTCGATCCCGGTTCCTCCTTCGATCACCGCATTGCCGCCGATCGTAAGTTGTCCTTCCATCGGCCAGTAAATAGCTGTTCCGCCCGATATATTTTTCAGGCTTCCGCCTGTGATCGCAACTTCCGCTCCTGCCGACTCCTGATTGTTTCCCGAAACCGGAAAATCTTTTGTCTCGATCCTACCGCCTGTAATCTCTACTTGCGCCGATACAGTACCTTCTTCGTTTCTGTTGCTGTTAAACACATCGATCCCGCCGTTTCCTGACAGCACCGCATCCCCCGAAAGAGTCATCTTTGCTCCGATCAACTGAACCGCAGATTTCCCTTCTCCTGCTGCCATAAGATGGGCGATGCGCCTATATGCACTTCGCCGAACTGTGAAAGAACCGTATTTCTTGCTGATGCCGTCAACGTACCGCCTGTGATGTTCACGATTCCGCCTACATTCTGCACAACTCCCTGACCGGTGATCTCACTGCTTTGGATATTTAAAACCGCGCCGCCGGTATTATTGATCATGATCAGCGGGTACGTTCCCACACTGCCGTCAATCTTTCCGCTTCCGACAATATTGAATGTTCCCCGATTCGTAAACATAAAATTGCCTTTGAATCCTGCTGCCGCCGATACAGTAAATCCATTTGTATCTAACGTCACATTCTTTGTCAGCAAGATCGGTTGTGAAACTTCTGCATTTTCTAAAAGCCGCAGTACGTCCCCGTCTTTTGCCGCTGCAAATGCTTCGGTAAGAGTCGGATATATCTGCTCTCCGATCTGAACTTCCCCTGCCGTCCTTTCCTCCGCCTGTACATCGACTGCATCTGAAGCTTCTTCGGCTTTTTCTGTATTCTGCCGTACCGCTTCCAAAACACCCTGTTTTGCCTGATTTTGTCCTTCTGCCTGCACATCCGATTTTTCTTCATTCTGTGTTTCTGCCGTCATATCCGGCATTTCTGCTGATATTTCTTCCTTTTGTGTTTCTGCTGTCACATTCGGCGTTTCTGCTGATATTCCCGCTGTCGGCGCGATATTTTCGCCTTCTTCCACTGTTTCTGCATTTGCCGGAATTCCAGCCGGGATCATCATAGCCGCCACAGTTAAAATAACCAGCCATTTCCTAATAAATTTGTTTTTCATCTTACTCTCCTTTCCCACCATACATAATCGTCATGCATTAAGTGTTTTTCTTTAATAATACGATGCTTTTTCTGCTTCTTCAATATATTTTCAGTAAATTCCGACTTTATTTACAACAATTAACCATTCTATCTCAAAACGCCTGTTTCATGACCTCTCTGAAATCCATTTAAGTTATGTTCCGTTTTTATCGAAACTTTTCAAATTTTTTCAAAAAATAACTATATTTTTCTTGACAAATCCGATATGAATAGTATGATTGGTCAAATGGGGGGGTCTCCAAAACCTTTGGTGGGAGTTCGATTCTCTCATCCCCTGCTTTCAGAAACGCCGGAAGCCTTGATTTTTCAAGGTATCCGGCATTTTTCATTTTCCGGAAAATTCCTATAAGGAATGAAATAAAAAGAAAAATCAAACTATTTATTGACACAGTGCTTAGATTCAATGCAATGATATTAAATCATTCGTTTTCGATAAATCAAATCTAATTTAAAGCAAAGACAAACAATAGATAAAAAAACAGCGAACAGCGCTTAGCAAGGAGGAACATGGGATGGGAGAGATAATAAAATTTCTTATATATGCTATTTCTATGTGCGCCATAGAGCTCGTGATCAATTCTTTATATAACCGAAAAAGTATCACTGACAATGCCGGCCGGAATGAATTCCATTATGTGCTTAAAATCCCCGGAGCATTAAAATATACATGCATGGCTTTCTTCATTTTAGGATTATGCATGTTTTGCATCTTTTGTATTTAAACTACAGAATAATCCACTGTAACAAACGGACACCTATGGATGTGTTTGGGGGTAATGGCAATCGGTCTTCTTGGCATAATCCGGGCAAGCAAATGGAAGATCGCGGTAAACGGAAATCAGATGGAGATACAACGTTTATTTCGGAAAAGTATAGTTTTACAGATAAGTGAAATTGAACGTGTGGAAATCGGGAAAAAGAACCAACTACTTTTATACGCCAGCGGTAAAAAACTGATAACGATTGATTTTCTTACCGAGAATTATGAATACCTGGAAGAGACATTAAAAAGAAACGGAAGTATTGACCGGCTCTGCGTATTTCCTCGCAGAGACTATGAAGAAAAAGTCTGTAAATATGATCTTCTATGATAAGAATGAGCGATAGGCTTAAACAAAATCAGCTTTTCGCCCTTGCTTTATATATAACAGTTACAAAATTGCATGTCAACAGCAGGCGGGTAATCCGCCTGTTTTCTGCTTTTTTATTACTCTGGCAAGCGACCTTCATACATGATACTTAACTCTCCATAAACCTGAGCCCAGTTCCGGATTGTTGCAGTCCATTTTTTGTAGCTTCAAAGGTAGCCAGATAAAGGGCTTTTAAAAGGGCTGTATCGCTTGGAAAGACGCTTCTCTGACGGTTCAGCTTCCGATAAGTGGAATTCAGAGATTCAATGGCATTTGTTGTATAAATGACCTTTCTAACCGCTGCTGAAAACTTGAAGATTGGGGAAATAGCATCCCAGTTATCCTTCCAGCGTTTCATGGAATTCGGATATTTTGCAGTCCATTTTTCCATTACCCGATCCAAAGCTGCCAAAGCTTTCTTTTCATCCGCTGCCTGATATATCGTTTTCAAATCTGTGGAAAATGCTTTTCTGTCTTTATCTGGAACATATTTCAAGGTATTTCGCACTTGATGAACGATACATCTTTGATATTCTGTCTTAGGAAATGCTGCCGCAATCGCTTCTTTGATACCTGTGAGTCCATCTGCACAAATGATCAGGATATCTTTTACACCACGATTTTTTAATTCGTTTAAGACGGAGAGCCAATACTTGGAACTTTCATTTTCTCCAATACTGATAGTAAGCACTTCTTTCTTACCTTCCGCATTAATCCCAAGAATGACATACGCAGCAAGCTTCCGGATCACTCCATTATCACGGACGGAATAGTGAATCGCATCAATATACAGGATTGGATAAACTTCATCTAATGGCCGATTCTGCCAGTCTTCAATTTGTGGGAGAATCTTGTCTGTAACATCTGATATAAAACCTTCGGATGTTTCAAAACCATAAATATCTTCGATTGTTTCTGAAATCTGCCGGGTTGTCATACCTTTTGCATACATAGAAATAATCTTCTGATCGATATCTGAAATGTCTTTCTGACGTTTCTTTACTACTTGAGGTTCAAAAGTTGATTTTCTGTCTTGTGGAACTTCAATCTCCATAGAACCATAACGACTATTCACTCTTTTTCGCTTATAACCATTGCGATAATCACCGCTATCAGAACGTTGTGATTTTCATATCCCAAGTGGTCATCCATTTCCGCTTCCATCATCTCTTTGATGGTTCCACCAAGAAGATCTTTCAGCGCATCCTGGATATCTTCTGCTGATTGGATATCGTATTCTTTCAAGAGCTGGTGAATGATGTTACGTTTTCCTTCTGTCATTTGTACTTTGTGTACAGGTTTCTTTTCTCTTGCCATAATAAAAGGCCTCCTTATGATAAAATATTTTACCATAGAAGACCTTCTAAAACATTATTTACAGAAAAAGTTTCACATTCTCTCCTCGCAAGCCGATCCAACTTCCCGCCTTAACATTTCAAAAGTGTAACCTTTCAGGGATTACAGCTTTTACAGGGGCTGTACCCATCCTCAAGCAGCTTAGATCTTTTTCCTTTATATGGTTTCTTGTTTTTCTCTTTCATATCTTTCACCCCCGCACAATCCGGCCTGTGGAATTTATGTGTACTCGTATTTAAAATATACTCGCTCTCTACAGACACTTTTCCGGCGCCGGATGTCCCCGCCGCCTCTTTTTCATCGTCATCTTCTGCTCTGTTATCTCCTGTTTTATAGTCAATGATAATATCCGGCTGTATATTGTACACATAAACATTAAACTTGATTCCCTTTCCGCCATCTTCTACAGATTCCGCTTCCATCTGTACTCCTGAAGCAACAAGATTTTCATTTTCAAATATAGGCGTTACACGATACATCACATGATTATCTGTTTCATGCACATATTCTGCCACAAGATTTTCAAAAGGGAGCATTCCCTCTGTATTCATATACCGTGTTCCGGTAATCAGATTTTCTTCATTTGCATTTTCTCCGGACAACTGATACGCGATCAAATGGCAGCGATTATACAGCGATCCTCCCTCCACATTTTCATACCGAACAGACTGCCATCCCGTCGGCTTTACACTGCTGATATCACCGCGCTTTTCATCAGGCATCAGTTCTTCTCCCACGCACGCTTCTGCCGTCTGACATCTCCCGTAGCTGTCCAAAGGACTGTACTGCTCATAAACTGTCGTCGTCATCTCGTCCTCTGTAAACGCCGGCTCGTTTCCGTCCAATATCACGTATGGTTCTCCTTCATATTCCGGCACTTCAACAGCAGAATCATAACTTTCTTCACTATATGCAGAATCAAAAATTTCTTTCTGAAGATTCTGCCATCCCTGCTGCCTGCCAACCCCGTTACCGCCTGTACCGCCGCCAAGCGCCAGTTCGGCAATGACTGCCGCTCCTGCTAACAGCGCACATGTACTCGTAATAATAATCCCTTTTTTTCTCTTTGCCATCTTTGATACTCCCATTTTTCCCGATCAGATATATTTTTTGCAATACCTGTTTTATCTGCCGGCTGTTCTTCTTCGTTTATACGAAATCTTATTTATGAAAAATCATTGTATCACAGAAGATTCTTTTCTGCAAAATCAGATCATGACAATACTGCATCTTGCAAATTTTTCATACACTCGTTATTATTGAAGTACATAAAATTTACGGAAAGCAGGAATACACTATGGCAAATCAATGTTTTGACCAAAACAAGAATCACTCGAACCGAACAAGAACCTTCCGACAAAAACGAACTCTTCCACTGGATACTGACACTCGCAATCGCAGTTATCATTGCCCTTTGCGTCAACCGTTTTGTCCTTGTAAATGCGGAAATTCCTTCCGGTTCTATGGAGAATACGATCATGACCGGAGACCGTGTTTTCGGAAACCGGCTTGCTTATATATTCGGCGAACCGAAACGGTTCGATATCATTATCTTCCGATACCCGGATGACGAAAAGCAGCTTTTTATTAAACGCATCATCGGACTTCCCGGTGAAACAGTGGAAATCCATGACGGACAGATCTTCATCGACGGCTCGAAAACCCCTCTTAAAGATGTAACGACAAAAGAATTTATGCAAGGTTCTTTCGGTCCTTATACTGTACCTGACAACTGTTATTTCGTCATGGGGGATAACCGAAACAACTCAAAAGACTCCCGCTACTGGGAACATACTTTTGTTACGGATGATGAAATCGTCGGAAAAGCTTTCCTACGGTACTGGCCTCTCAACAAAATCAAATTCCTCTGATCAAATCCCGCTTAAGCAGATCTCACTCAATCGGATGGACTTCTTCAATCAGAAGTCCATCCAGTTTTTTCATGTCTTTCTGACGGATTCCGTAATTCCCGCGCCCTTCTTTTTTCTATATGCAGTACAACATCTTCCGCTCTTCCATAAAGCATTCCCACCTCTGCCTGTTCTTTTTTAGCACCTCATAATAAATCTGATAAATCTTTTCCTGCATTTCTTCATCCGTAGGCATCTGCGCGCCTTTCGTCACATGATCTGTAACTTCTTTCGCATACTGCTCTGCACGACTCAAAAACAGATCATATGTATCAGTAAAAAGTGTGATCGGTTTTACTTTCACCGAAACGATATATGTTCCGTCTTTTTCCTTTTGCGCCTCCCCTACTGTATAATTTACTTTTTTTGCAATTTCACCGAAGAGTTCTCTGTATTTTCCTTTTAACGAATCCGGCATATCAGATGCATCAAACCCCTGCATCGTCGCATCCAGATTCTTTTCAAATACTGCTTTTGCCTCCTTTTCAGACACATCTGCCACTTCCTGATACAAGGTTGTCTTATTTTTATAAGACACATCAAGCACAGCCTGCACATACTTTGATGCATCAAACCTGTTCACATACAGATAAACGCCAACTACAGAGGCCAGAATCATAACCCCCACAGAAACACCTATCAATATTTTCTTTAAGTTACAACCCTTTTTATTCATACTTTTCCCTCCTGTCATTTCGCCACAGTATAACATCTTCCAAATAAAAAAAAGAAGAACTCTGTCATATAGACAAAATTCTTCTTTCTATTATCCATCACTTTATTATTTCAATATACACTTCACTCTCACATAAGAAGCCGTCTCCTCATCTGTCACTACCGCCTCTGCGTTTTGGGTGTGATCTGTCGGATAGAGAATCTGCTGCACATCAAATGCTTTCGGGATCAGCTTTTCTTTCCATTGATCTACTTCCTCAGGTTCTTCATAAAAATGCACATAACTTCCGCCGCTTACATTCGGCAAAACCGCAGAAGTTTTCTTTATTTCTACAGATTCAACAGGATAGTCTTTTATCTGTTTTTCCGGATCAATCCCCGGCTTTCAAGGAAATCGCATGTTTTTTCAAAAAACGGATATACGATAAGCTCGGTTTCTTCTCCGTCTGCCGGAGACGAGATTTCAAGAATTCCGCATGGACAGGCTTTCGTAAGCTGCTCCATCTGAAATCGGAACACGTCTTCTTTGTACCGCTTTAAAAGCTCCTCTTTTTCCTCAGCTTCTATTTTCATAGTCTGCGAGAAAACGCCGTCTTTCCAACTAAACTTATCTTGTCCCACTTCCTCAAGCGAAACTCCTTCATAAGCAAGCGTCTTATACTCTTTTGTTTCATAAACGGAGGAAAACTTGCGCAGACTTTCTTCTGTCACCGGATAAGTCCGATAATGTCTGCTCCGCCTTCTGTTTCATAACAAACAGTCGCTTTCGTCACCGATTTTTGTTCTTCCGCATCTCTGCCGTTCACAGCAACCGCCAAATCTTTTGCCCATTGAAGCGTCATTTTTTACCTTCTCCCGTCATACGGAAGCGATATAAATACTTTTCTGTCACCGTATTTTCCTGTCCGTCGAGCATTTCATATTCATCGCGGCTCATTCCCACTCCCTCGATCACAACGCTTACCGCTTCCGCTTCTTTCGGAAAATATCCGTCATAAAAACGTGCGCCAAACATCATAGCAGGGCCTATACAGGCGGCGGCAATACTTACTGCCGCAAACTGCCCCTTCCTCCGCAGAAGACTAACCCCTGCTTCTTCACAGCCAGTTCTATCAGGTACTGTACAAAAAAAAAGCTGCCGCCGCCCCACACAGCGCTTCCACAAACCCGAAAAGTAAACTGTCTGTTTTCGTCAATTCCGCTGCAAATGCCGCAAACCACGCTCATGCCAAAACGGAAGCAATATTTCTGTCAGTCTTTGCACATTGCGAAACATAAACGGTGTTCCTACATATTCCGGTTTTCTTTTCTTCTGAGCAGCAGAAAACAAAACGAACAGAACAGCCGCCCATACAACAGCAGCGATTATGTAAGGCGCCGGAAGCGGATACTGCAGAGCTATCCTCTTCTCATATATTCCAAGTCCCGCCAGCCGTTTTGCCAATCCAAACGGAGATAGTATATTATTTAGTTTTTCAAGCAATTCAATTTTGTAATAAGTAACAAAATAATGTTTTGCAAACACTTTGATGACATTTTCAATAAATAAAGAAGAATACGCAATGATCGAAACACAGAGTGAGACTGCACATATAAAATTGCCGCATACCGAAACACATAAAATCCCTATATGATAGAAGATTAAAAAAAGCAAATCCAAACGCAAGAATACTTTTCGCGGTATAACTTCCGACAAAAGGAGCAAATTCCGGATCGACCATCGCCTGCCATATTCCACATACGGAAATCATGAGCAAAAACGGAAGAAAGAAATGGATCACCCCATGCGTATATCTAGACCAAAAGATCATTCCTTTTTTCACCGGAAGACTGTAATAAAAATCCTGTTTCTTCTGCTGCAGCAAATAAAAGAACTCCAGAAAAGAAAACAGGACGCCCAGTCCCATACTCAGCCAAAGCAGAACTGTATTTCCAATCCCGAAAAACGTATAGGAAGTATCAAGACTTAAACGCATTACAAGAAGGACAGTATATATAAAAAATGTTGTCCATCCAAACAACGCGGTAAGGTGTCCTCTTCCGGCTTCTTTCAGCCAACTACCGAAGCACTTTACGGATGTCATACTCTTTTCCCTCCATTTCGGCAATAAAAATCTCTTCTAACGTCATCGGCACTTCTTTCATAAACACAGGCGAAAAACTGTTCAGCCGGGCATTGTTTCCGGCTGCATACGAACGATAAGCGTCACAAAATATCCATCCGCATGAAAACGAATAAGATCGACCGCCTTTTTTACTTCTTCAAGATCGGTCTGTTCCGAAAATACACACTGATATTTGCATATATTTCCGGCCTGATGCCTCATATCTTTCGAGGTCAGGACTCCTCCTTTATGAAGGATCGCGATACTGTGGCATATATCCTCAAGTTCCCGAAGTTTATGAGATGCCACTACCACCGTAAACTTCCGTTCTTTCATTTCCTGACGAAACAGGTTTTCATCACTTCCGTCACGATCGGATCAAGACCGTCGAACACTTCATCACAGAGAAGGTATTTTGTTCCGGCACAAAGGGCAAGGATAAGAAATGCCTGACGTTTCATACCTTTTGAAAATGTACGAAGTGGGCGCTTCGTTTCCAGATTCAATTTCCCCGCCATATAAGCCGCCGCCTCAGCATCCATGCGAGGATAATATTTCTTATAAAACAAAATCATTTCTTCCATAGAGGCGTTCGGAAAAAAATAAGGATCATCCGGCAAATAAAAAAATCTCTTCAGATACGTCTCCGGATGTGATATTTGCACCGTCAACGACAATGCTGCCGCCATCGGCTTCCAGCACTCCCGCAATCATACGAAGGAGCGTTGTCTTCCCCGCTCCGTTCGTTCCGAGCAGGCCGAGCATCTCTCCTTCCGGAATATTTAAAGTAATATTATTGACCGCACATACATCATCAAAATTTTTCACAAGTTCTTTCACGCAGATCATCTGAATCCCCTTTTCTTAAACAACCTCCCACGGGTCTTTCTTTCCGGCTTCACGGAGAATACAGCTTTCTATCGAATGTTTTACCATATCGCTCACAGCCTGATCGGTATAAAACGCCATATGCGGCGTGACGATCACATTCGGGAAAACCACGCAGAACATACAGATCTCTTTTGGACAATATATCTGATTTCCTGTTGTAATAATACATTCCAAGTTCATCTTCGATCACATCCAGACCGGCTGCGCCGACTTTCCCGGATTCCAAAGCTTCGATCAATGCCTTGTGTCGATCAGACTTCCCCTCGCTGTATTGATAATAACGACACCGTCTTTCATATTTTTCATCGCAGACGCATCGATAATATGGAAATTATCTTCCGAAAGCGGCATATGCAAAGTAATCAGATCACACTTTTCATAAATCACCGAAAGATCCGCATACTCCGCGAACTGTTTTACCGCTTCATTCTCATATTTATCGTACGCATAAATCTTACACCCGAAACCGTGCAGATCCCGGATCACCGCTTGTCCGATCCTCCCCGTACCGAGAACTCCTATTGTAAAATTAGGAAGCTCACGTCCTTGAATCCCCGGCAATGAAAAATCATTGATCTCCGCCCTCTGCATGATCCGTTTCATTTTTCGGATCGACATCAAAATAAGCATCATCGTATAATCCGCCACACATTCCGGCGAATAGGATACGTTGCTCACGCGTATTCCGAGCTGCCGCGCCGCCTCCAGGTCAATGTGATCGTATCCGACTGTCCTTGTCGATATCATCTTCACCCCGAACTCACGGAACTTTTCCAAAAGAGGTCGGTCGATCTTCGTTGTGATAATGCTTACATATTCATACCCTTTTACAAGATATGCATTTTCAAGCGATGGCGTCTTTGCAGATACCAAGCTCCACATGATACTCTTTTGAAAATTTTTCAAAATATTCCGCCTCGTCAAACTCTCTGTAATTATATACAAAAATTTTCATTCTCATCACCTCGCACAATAATATTTGCCTTATTTTACTCCCCTTTTCTCGAAATGTCTACCTCTGTTTTGTTCATACTTTTCCCTGCCTTTTCATATAAATATGACAAAACTTAAGAGGTTTATCTACTATGTTTTCAAACATATCTAAAAAAATTTTTCTTACTTCCCGCTCTTTTTTCTCTCATCCTATGTGATCGGAGCAGCCGGAAGCCTCACCTCTGCCGCTGCCGAAGGAAACTGGGGATTAAGTTTTCATGAAGAAAACACACCGCCGACAGCTAATGCTTCCACAGATGAACTTGCACAGTATGACGCTTATTATATGCAAGATACAGATGAAAAAATACTCTATCTTACATTTGATGCAGGATACGAAAACGGAAACACAGAAAAAATTTTAGACGTATTAAAAAAGCATGACGTATCCGCTGCTTTTTTCGTTGTCGGAACATATATCGAGTCAAATCCCGAACTCGTCAAGAGGATGTGCAAGGACGGACACATCGTAGGAAACCATACATGGCATCATCCTGATATGTCGCAAATGTCAACTCTTGAATCATTTCAAAAAAAGAATTAACGGATGTAGAGAAAATATATAAAGAAACCACCGGAAAAGATATGGTTCGTTTCTATCGTCCTCCGCAAGGAAAATACAGCAAAGAAAACTTAAAAATGGCTCAAGATCTCGGATACAAAACTTTTTTCTGGAGTCTTGCCTATGTCGACTGGTACGATACAGATCAGCCTACAAAAGCAGAAGCGTTTGATAAACTGCTCAAACGCATCCACCCAGGCGCGATCGTCCTGCTCCACAGCACATCAAAAACAAACACCGACATCTTAGATGAATTACTGACAAAATGGAAAGAAATGGGTTATCAGATCAAGCCTTTAACCCAACTTCCTTAAGTTTTCGCTTATCCAAGCGCCACATCAAGTATCATCATCAGAACAAAGCCTGCCGCCACTCCGATCGTTCCGATATTGGAATGTTCTCCGGCCTGAGATTCGGGAATGAGTTCTTCTACAACGACATAGATCATGGCTCCTGCCGCAAAAGACAAAAAGATAAGGAAGGAGAGGCACGGCGATTCCGGTCAGAAAAATGGTGATCACCGCCGCAATCGGTTCTACAATGCCGGACATTGCCCCGTATAAAAATGCCTTTCCTTTTGACAATCCATGACTTTGCAGAGGCATGGATATAATTGCCCTTCCGGAAAGTTTTGAATTGCAATCCCAATCGAAAGCGCCAGCGCGCCGGCAAGAGATTACCGAATTTTCTGTCATTACTCCCGCAAACGTCACTCCGACCGCCATCCCTTCCGGAATGTTATGAAGCGTTACCGCAAGGACAAGCATCGTCGTTTTTTTAACTGAGACGGAACTCCTTCCGGCTTCTCTTCCGTAAAGTGGAGGTGTGGGATCAATGTATCCAAAACAAGAAGAAAACCCATTCCAAATAAAAAGCCGACTGCCGGAGGCATCCATGAAATTCCTCCCGCCTGCTCTGACATGTCAATGGCCGGAATAAGAAGCGACCAGACCGACGCCGCGATCATTACTCCCGACGCAAATCCGAGAAGCATTTTCTGCAGGCGGACATTCATTTCCTTTTTCATAAAAAATACCATTGCCGAACCAAGTGTCGTTCCGATAAACGGAATCATTATTCCTAATAAAATATTACTGTTCATCTCTATTCCTCCGATTTTTATACTGCCGCGGACAATCTTCTTCACCATATCCACCGCCGACTGTAATATAGAATTACACCGATACTTTATCCTATGCATATGCCCAAAACTCTGACACATATATTCATAATTCATATATCGGATCATATCATACGTTTCTGCATATTGCAATTATTTTGATATCTATTCTCATTTCGTCTTTTTCAACGCTCTTCTTTATAGTAATATTGTTTAATTTTTTTTATTTTTTATCCTTTTTTTAGTTGTTTCACACATAGAATTAGTGTATAATAAGTTTAACACATTTGAGAGGTGATATTCTCAAACAATACTTACATAAAGGAGAGATTCGCCATGGTATATTTAGTAACAGGCCCGAGAGGCAGCGGAAAAACTCAGCAGATGATCGATCTTGCTAACGAAAAAGTAAAAACATCTAACGGTAATGTAGTATTTATCAAAAAAAGCCATAAAGATACTTACACGGTTGACTTCAATATCCGTGTAATCCGCATGGCTGATTATCCGGACGTTCTAACGCTCGAAGAATTCGTAGGTTTCCTTTACGGTATGGCAGCCGGAAACCATGATATCGAAGCAGTCTTTATTGACAGTGTTTTAAAACAGGCTAACATCACTCTTGAAAGTCTTGCCGCTTTCCTTCACAAATTAAACAAGATTTCAACAGAAAACAATATTGATTTTTATCTCAGCATCAGCGCGGATAAAAAAGATATTCCCGGAATCGATTCATCTGATTGTACAGTTGTCAGCTAACTGCTGCATCTATATTTTATCGACAGTCACCTGTACAGCAAAACGGTTCACAGCGCTATTGACTGTGAACCGTTTTTTAATTCTTTTATTGTATTGTTTTCACTTCGGTAAGCGACAGAACCGTATTGCTCTTTTCGCCTTCTTTATATTCTATCGTCACCTGATCTCCCACGTTATAGCGGATAATGTCAATAAAATCAACAACCGACACATCAAATATATCGTCAGATCCTTCCACCATAATATAGTAATGTGAGTTTCCTTCCACTACTCCCTGAGCAATTTTCGTAATCGGAGCCGTAATCGTCTGTACTTCCCTTACGTCTTCCTCTTCTTCTTTAATACCGTTTTCATACATTAAATCTGTATAAACGCTTTCACACTCGCTTACAGTATCGCCGATCGCAACGATCTGATATTTCTGAACATTTACCATCGCATACTTTTTCACAAGTCCCGCATCATCTTTAAGTGCAATAAAATATGTCGGTTCTCCTGAAATATTTAACAGTAAAGGAAACGTCGCAACATATTTCAAGTTCTGTACCTGTCCTTCTGCAGAAGACATCGCAGACGCCTCTGTCGCACCTTCAACTTCGTAAAATTTAGTTTCCATCGTACGCTGATTCATCAGAACAAACCCGACATTCGACTGATCGCCTGTGATCGAAGTAACTCCTGTATAAACCCATACATCATCGTTGATCGCCAGATAATTATATCCGTCCGTTGTGGCAAGACAGTCTTTCTGTCCGAGCACGCTGTTAAAATATCCATGCTTCAATGTTCCGTAATAATCGTATAATTGAACAAGAAGATCTGCCGAATATACGCGATCTACCCACTGCGGAACGTCTTTGACTTTATAATCTACCGTTTCTCCGGTAACTGCGTTGCAAAGCACAACCCGATCCACTGTCACACCGCCGAAAAGACCGATATTATATTTTTTCACAGGGCAAACCAATACGGCGTACCTTCTTCGTCTACTTCAAAGCTTAAATCATTAAAAATATATGTCGGATACTTAAATCTCAAATGACGATAAATATTTCTGTTAAAATGATCGCTTGTCGTATATTTCATCCCTTTTCAAGTTTCACAAGCTCCGTATTCTGTGTTGCCATATCAATCTTGATATACGCCGGTATTCCATCTGACTGATTCGTAAACCATTTGATGACGCTTGCGTATTTCAGCGGAGAAACACGTACAGGACGATCCTGGTAATTGATCTGTGAATAGAGCTCATCCACTTCAAACTGAGAAACCATATCAACCATACTTCCCATCTTTCTGTTACCCAGAAGCGTCGCAGAATCACGGTCAAGAAGCGGAATCTGATCAAAAGAAAGTTCCTCTATATCCTTTGTAAACTCTCCGGTCTCCACTTTCATAAGCTTTTGATATTTCTTTGCGTTCACTATCGGAGAGGAAAGAAGAGATCCCAACAGATATACCGCTACGATCACTACAAGAACCGTAAGAATCGCTTTTAATCCTTTCGATTCCTTCATCTCGTATCTGTTTAACTTTTTCTTCCTGACATAGATCAGCGCTGCCAAAACAACAAGAATCACAAGGAAGATCCAAAATTCTGTCGCATGAATGTTAACTGCAGGAAGAGCTACGTAATAGTAAACACCAAGCAACGCGATCACCGCCAGTACAACCGCTATCTTTCCACCTATTTTTTCATATACTTTTCTTACCTTTCTGAATCCCATTTTAAAGCTTCTCTCTAAAACCTCTTTCGCCAAAGATCAGGTGACAGTATCAGAAGATAAGGGAATATTTCCAATCTTCCGAATAGCATATCAAAACTAAACACAATCTTCGACAGCGCAGAAAACGCATGGAAATTATCGGTAGGGGCCTACTTGTGAAATTCCCGGTCCTACGTTGTTTATTGTTGTCAAAACTCCGCTGAATGATGTGGCAAAATCAAAATTATCAAGCGAAACAAGCAGCACTGACACAATAATGATAAATACATATGCCGAAAAATAAATATTAATGCTGCGCATCGTATCTGCGCCTACTTTCTTTCCGTTCATCCTAACCATCGTCACCGCATTCGGATGAAGCATCTTATGAATTTCCTGACGGATCGATTTGCAAAGGATCATAAAACGACTTACTTTAATACCGCCTCCCGTTGATCCCCCGCATGCTCCGATCACCATAAGCATCATCAGTATCGTTTTAGATAACTCGGGCCACTGTTCAAAATCGGCCGTATAAAATCCCGTTGTCGTAATGATCGCCCCTACCTGGAACGAGGCATAGCGAAACGCGTGCGCCACTGTTTCATACATACTCAATATATTGATCGTAATCGTTACGATCGCCGCGGCAACTACTCCGAGATACACTCTAAGCTCTTCATTTTTCAACACGCTCTTCCAGTCTTTAAGCAACAGCAGAAAGTAGAGATTAAAGTTGATTCCGAACAAGATCATAAACACGGTGATCACGCCGTCAATATATGCGCTGTCATAAAATGCAACGCTCGCATTTCTGTTGGAGAATCCTCCTGTTCCCGCCGTACTGAACGAATGAACGACAGCATCATACAAATTCATTCCGCCAAACATAAGGAAGATCACTTCCGCGATCGTCAGAACAAAATACATCTGATACAACAGTTTTGCCGTATGACGAACTTTCGGAACGAGTTTATCCATCTCCGGTCCCGGCACTTCGGCCCGCATAAGCGACATAGAATTATCCGTATCAAGAGAAGTGATCATCATCACAAAAACGAGCACTCCCATTCCGCCGATCCAATGTGTAAAGCACCGCCAGAAATTCATTCCTTTCGGAAGAGCCTCTATATTCTGCAAAATAGTAGATCCGGTCGTCGTAAAACCGGAAACCGTTTCAAAAACCGCATCAATATAATTCGGAATACAATCCGACAAAAAGAACGGAAGCGCTCCGAACAACGACCATAAAATCCACGCAAGTCCGACGATCACAAAGCCTTCCTTCCCGTAGATCTGTTTGTTCTCCGGCTTTTTCCTTCCCAATCCAAGATAAAGAGCAAATAATACCGCCGCCACTACAAGAAAATAAACTCCCGTTTTTTCTTTGTAAAGGAGAGACACCACCGCCGGTATAAGAAGCAAAATCCCTTCCGTACCAAGCATTTTCCCCAGTATATACACTATCATCTTTTTATTCATCTTACTGTACCTGCGCTATAATATCCGAAAGATCTTCCAGATGTTTTTCCATCGTAACAACAATCACGCTGTCTCCTGCCTCTATGCTGTCATTTCCATTCGGTATGATAATCTGACGCTTTCTTACGATACATGCGATCAGATTATTCGGTTTCACTTTCAAATCTTTCAACGTTATACCTGTATAATTCGTTTCATTTTTCACAATGAACTCCAATGCTTCTACTTTTTCGTCCACAAGTTGGTACATCGTCTCTACATTTGCGCTCTTTTTTGGGAGTTCTTTCTCGCTCTGACGTAACTTAAAATCGCATCTGCCGTTGCCGTTTTCGCCGAAACGATACTGTCGATACCGAAATCCGCTACCATTCTCGCCCTTCTGTCTTCATTCACTTTGGCAATAATCTTTCCCGCGCCCTGGCTTTTCGCATAAAGCGAAAGAATAATGTTTTCTTCATCGATTCCTGTCAGCGCAACAAATGCATCTACATTCTCCACGCCTTCTTCACTTAAAAGATCATGATCTGTCGCATCTCCGTGGATCACTGTTACTTTCGGAAGACAATCGCATAATTCTTCACACCGATTTTCGTCTTTTTCGATGATCTTTACATGCATTCCGATCTTACAAAGTCTCGCCGCCAGATAATAGGCCACCCGGCCTCCTCCGCAAATAAGAACTTTCTTGATCTTTGTCTGAAGCTGACGTTTTCCATGCATTTTGAAAAACGCTTCCATCGCCTCATGCGCACCGGTAATATGAAGTTTATCCCCTGCCTGAAGTACATATTCCCCATCCGGTATAAATACTTTTCCCTCATGTTCTACCGCGCAAACAAGGATTTTGATCTGAAACTTTTTATAGATTGCCGCAAGAGACATTCCTACAAGACGATTGTCCTCCGAAACAGTAAACTCTATCAATTCAACTCTTCCTTTTACAAACGTCTCAATCTTACTCGCAACCGGAAACAGAAGCAGACGACTGATATCATTCGCCACAATCAATTCCGGATTCACCGCCATACTAAGATGAAGCTCTTCTTTTAAAAGACCGATCTGTTTAAAATAAATCGGATTACGCACGCGGGCGATCGTATGACGAGCTCCGAGCTTTCTTGCAATAAGACAGCTCAACATATTACATTCATCTGCCGATGTACATGCGATCACCAGATCTGCATGCGGCACATCCGCCGCTTTTTGCACGTCGGCATCCACCCCGTTTCCGTGGACGCAGAAAATATCAAGTCTGTCGATAGCAAACCGAAGTTTTCTTTCGTTACTGTCGATCATCACAATGTCATAATCATCCGCCGAAAGCTGACGGGCCAGTTTATATCCGACTTTCCCATCACCTATAATCACAATCTTCATTCTCTTTCCCTCTAACTGATTCTCTTAAATATCATTTTATAATTTTAAATTTTATGTCTGTATTTCTTGACAGTAGAGCAATTATAGCACCTTTACACATAAAGTACAATGATCTTTGCAAATTCTTAACGAACCGCCGTCATAAGAAAAGCAGAATACCGCACACCATAAAAAGATGCGCGGTATTTGATCCTTTTTATAACAGAAATACCTGCCGGTCCGCAAACTGAGCATACCGTTCTTTTCTGTTCTTTTTTTCTGTTTTACTCTTCCGCTCTTGCTGCGATCTCTTTCTCCTGTACATCAGACGGAGCCTGCTCATATCTTGCAAATTCATATGCGTATGTTCCTCTTCCGCCTGTCATGGAGCGAAGCACCGTACAATACCCGAACAATCCTGTCATCGGAATGTCCGCTTCGATCACTTGCTTTCCACCTGCGATCGGAGTCATGCCAAGCACTCGTCCGCGTCTCTTATTCAGATCTCCCATCACATCTCCCGTATAATCGTCCGGAACAGTCACTTTCAAAGAAGCGATCGGCTCAAGAAGTACCGGAGATGCCTCAAGAAATCCTTTCTTAAACGCCTGGGTTGTAGCTGTTTTGAACGCCATTTCCGAAGAATCTACCGGATGATAAGATCCGTCATACAAAGTCGCTTTTACACCGACCACCGGATATCCGGCAAGAGGCCCTTTAAGAACCGATTCCTGCAATCCTTTTTCTACAGCCGGGAAATAGTTTTTCGGAACTGCTCCGCCGACTACGCACTCTTCAAATACATACGGTGTATCAAGATCGTGAGACGGTTCAAATTTCATCTTAACGTGTCCGTACTGTCCGTGGCCGCCGGTCTGTTTCTTATATTTCATATCTACATCCGAATTTTTGCGGATCGTTTCGCGGAATGCAACTTTCGGTGTCTCAAGCGTGATCTCCACTTTATATCTCGCCGCAAGTTTGCTTGCTGCGATCTCGAGATGCTGATCTCCCATTCCATAGAGAAGCGTCTGACGGTTCTCACTGTCATTTACCGACTTCAGAGTAACATCCTCTGCCGTCATTTTTGCAAGCGCCTGTGAAACCTTATCTTCATCGCCCTTTGTTTTCACCGTATACTTCATATATGTGTAAGGAACAGAATAATCTGTTTTCGCATAAGATACCGGATTTGCCTTTGTAGAAAGCGTATCGCCCGTGCGTGTACTGCCGAGTTTTGCGATAGCCCCGATATCTCCTGCAAACAGTTCGGAAACTTCCGCCGGTTTATTTCCGCACATTGTGTAAATCTTTCCGGGTTTCTCTTCTGCGTCTGCGTCTGCATTATATAAAATATCATCGCCTTTCAACACTCCGGAGCATACTTTTACGAATGAATATTTTCCAATGAACGGATCGACCATCGTCTTAAATACATATGCGGTCTTTGCTTTTGAGAATTCATAATTGCCTTCAAAAATCTCGTTTGTTCTGCGATTAATACCTGCGCATTTTCTTTTATCCGGACTCGGGAAGAATCTTACAATGTCAGAAAGCAGATTCGCAACGCCTTGCGCCTGCACGTTTGATCCCATAGCGACAGGAACGATATCTCCGTCCATCACTTCCGTACGCATTGCAGAGCGTATCTCTTCTACCGAAAATTCTTCGCCGTTGAAATAACGCTCCATAAACTCTTCACTTGTCTCTGCGACAGCTTCCATAAGAGAGTCTCTCAAAATCTCAAGATTCGGTTTACAGTAATCAGGAATCTCGCACTCTTCTCTTTGCCCGATCTCCGTATATCTTCTTCCTGCATTTTTAATAACATTGATATATCCGACAAGTTTTTCGTTCTCGCGGATCGGCTGGAAATGCGGCGCGATCTTTTTGCCGTAACGGGTAGTCAGATCTTCTACTACCTGACGGAAACTTGCATCGTCAACGTCCATCTCTGTCACATAGATCATTCGCGGAAGGTTATACTTATCACACAGCTCCCAGGCTTTCTCCGTGCCTACCTGAACTCCCGCTTTGCCGGAAACAACGATGACCGCTGCGTCCGCCGCGCTTACCGCTTCTTCCACTTCTCCCACAAAATCAAAATATCCCGGTGTATCAAGAATGTTGATCTTCGCCTTTTCCCATTCGATCGGAACAAGACTTGTGCTGATCGAAAAACCACGTTTCTGTTCTTCTTTATCAAAATCACTGACCGTGTTAGATTCTGTCACTTTCCCCATTCGGTTCGTAACGCCTGATACATACAGCATCGCTTCAACAAGACTCGTCTTTCCGCTTCCGCCGTGTCCGAGCAATACCACATTTCTAATTTCGTCTGTTCTGTAAACTTTCATGCTGCCGCCTCCTTGATATGTAGTTATTTTGCATGTATTTCTTTCCTCTCGCCATGCACATCATAGGTATATTGTACTAAATTTTTTATAAATTACAACTATTTTATATATTTTTCACATATTTCTTGTGCAGTTCAACATTGCAGTTCTCTTCCTGTTTCTGAGGAAAACAGTGTCGTCATACACGATAAGCATACGGTGCGGTTTTACGAACCGGATCGGCTTAACTATTACCATTACTTTGTTTACTTTTACAAGTCAGCGTGTTAAGATACCTCTATATTATAATAAGGAAAGGATTTTACTTTTATGTTTTCAGACATCACTCCTGCAAAAATCGGCTTTATCGGGCTCGGACTTATCGGCGGTTCTGTCGCAAAGGCGATCCGCACATACTTCCCCGATTATGAGCTGATTGCATTCGATAAAAATAAAGAAACTCTCGCTCTCGCAGTCCAGGAAAACATCATCGACACTTCCTGTTCTGCGATCGATGACAATTTTAAAGGCTGCAGCTATATTTTCTTATGCGCCCCCGTTTCATACAACACCGCCTGCCTTACCCAGCTAAAATCTCTGATCGATCCAGACTGTATTTTAACAGATGTAGGAAGCGTTAAAACTTCAATCCACGAAGAAATAATCTCGCTTGGTATGGAAGAAAATTTTATAGGCGGTCATCCGATGGCAGGTTCGGAGAAAAACGGATTCGCCAACTCAAAAGCTCATTTGATCGAGAACGCTTACTATATTCTCACCCCTTCAGCTAAAGTATCCGAAGAAAAAATCAATGCTTACCGGAACTTTGTTTCTTCTTTAAAAGCGCTGCCTATTGTCCTCGACTACAGGCAGCACGACTGCATAACCGGAACGATCAGCCATCTGCCTCACATCATTGCTTCTACACTTGTAAACTTCGTCCGGGATACCGATACGAAAGAAGAACTGATGAAAGCGCTTGCCGCCGGCGGTTTCAAAAAAGACATTACGAGGATCGCATCCTCGTCCCCGGTTATGTGGCAGCAAATCTGTCTGAAAAACGGAAAAAATATCTCGCATATTTTAGGACAGTATATCGAAGCACTCATACAAGCTAAACTTTCTATAGATACGGAAGATGAAAATGCGCTTTATACTTTATTTGAATCTTCCCGCGATTATCGTAATTCTATGCCTAACACCTCGGCAGGGCCGATCAAAAACAGTTTGCCGTATACTGTGATATTATTGATGAAACCGGAGGAATCGCGACGATCGCAACTATATTGGCAAGCAATAATATCAGTATTAAAAATATCGGCATTATCCACAACCGCGAATTTGAAGAAGGCGTACTCCGAATCGAATTTTATGATGAATCCTCCTCTTCCAAAGCTTCTGCGCTGCTGAAAAAATACCGATATATCGTATACGAAGTCTAAGAAAGAAACAATAATTTAAACAGGAGGAAAAAGCAATGGAATTAGCCGGTATTCAAGGATTAAAGGGAACAGTTTCCGTTCCCGGAGATAAATCAATTTCCCACCGATGCATCATGTTCGGATCGATTGCAAACGGAACGACGGAAATCCACAATTTTCTGAAAGGCGCGGACTGTCTTGCCACGATCCGCTGCTTTCAGTCTATGGGCATTAATATAGAAGAAACAGATCATACGATCACGGTCCACGGGAAAGGATTACACGGACTATCCGCTCCCTTAAATATCCTCGACGTCGGAAACAGCGGCACTACAACCCGCCTTTTGTCTGGCATTCTCGCGGGACAGAAGTTTGAATCAAAACTTTCGGGAGACGAGTCTTTAAACTCCCGCCCTATGAAACGGATCATCGAACCGCTTACAATGATGGGCGCAAATATTTCAAGTATTCTCAGAAACGGATGCGCTCCGCTGTACATCGCTCCGGGAAATCTGCACGGAATCCACTACGATTCCCCCGTCTCTTCCGCACAGGTGAAATCATGTATCCTGCTTGCCGGATTGTACGCAGAAGGAGAAACTTCGGTTACAGAACCGTCGCTTTCCAGGAACCACACTGAACTGATGCTGAAAGAATTCGGCGCTGACATACGGACTCTTCACTCGCTGTCAGGAACAGAAGCAACCGCATATATTAAACCGTACCCAAAACTATACGGTCAAAAAATCGTTGTTCCGGGAGATATTTCTTCTGCGGCATATTTTATCGCAGCAGGACTGATCGTTCCCGATTCGGAAATATTGATCGAACATGTGGGGATCAACCCGACCAGATCCGGTATTTTGAAAGTATGCGAAGATATGGGCGGCGATATCACACTTCTTAACGAACGATGTGAGGCCGGCGAAAAAATTGCCGACATCCTCGTCCGCACGAGCAGTCTGCACGGAATTACGATCGAAGGCGATATTATCCCGACATTGATCGACGAAATTCCGATCATCGCAGTCATGGCTGCCGTCGCAGACGGAACAACTGTCATCAAAGACGCCGCTGAACTGAAAGTAAAAGAAACTGACCGCATCGAAACTGTGACAGATAATTTAAAAGCGATGGGATGTAACGTCACCCCCACAGAAGACGGAATGATCATCACAGGCGGAACACTTCACGGCGCTTCGATCCACACCCTTCTCGATCACAGGATTGCAATGGCGTTCAGCATCGCGGCTCTTGTCGCTGACGGAACAACGAAAATCCTTGACAGTAAATGTGTGGACGTATCGTATCCTACTTTTTATGATACATTTGAACAATTATTATAATCGTATCCGAATTCATATAACTTCAAAAAAGTTATTTAACTTCCTTATTTTCAATGGTAAAAATCACGTTTTTGCTATATTGGAATTGAATAATATCAGTTTCTTAATAGAAAAAGGAGGGTACAATTTATGATTAAAAAGCTAATAAAAAAAGAAAAAGAAGCAGCTTATCGCCCTATTCATATCACTTATATCTCTTATTATATTTTCTTTGCTGGACAATAAAATAGATAAAATTTTTCTATTTTTCTTTATCGGGGATTTAATTATTATATTTGTCGACGTTTGTTTGGAACTTAAAAAATATTGGAAAAATAAAAAAGATAAAAAATAGCATTTTAAAAGAGACATTCATCGATCGCACTGTTTTCATTCGATCAGAAACAGTAAGATCATCGATGTCTCTTTTTTGTGACGGCAATAAACTAAGGTCCGGGCAACCCCGGACCTCAGCGACTGTTTACAATCGCGAAATGTGCCTTTTGGCACTTCAGACGATTGCTTTTTACAGCATCTCTTTTCTTAATTCTTCTCCGCTTTTTGCGCTTAAATATGCCGGAGCGATATCGAACACTGTCTTGCATCCGCGCTGACCTTCCGCAGCAAGTCTGTAAGCTGCGCGGGCATATGCAACGATCACGGACGATGTAAACTCAGGATTAGAGTCTAATTTTAAGCTGTACTCGATCAAATGGCTGTTTTCTCCGTCCCAGCCTGTCTTTCCGCTTCTAAGTACGAAACCGCCGTGCGGGATTCCGCTGTGATCGCGTTTTAATTCTTCTTCACTTATAAAATGAACCGTCGTATCATAATCGGCAAAATAGTTCGGCATCGATTTGATCTCCGCTTCTACTTTTGCCGCGTCCGCGCCCTCTTCAAGGACAACAAAACACTCTCTTGTATGTTTCTGACGTGTCGTAAGTTCCGGGTTTTCTCCGTTTCGCACTGCCTCAAGAGCTGCTTCTGACGGAATCGTGTACTGTTTTCCGTCTTTTACGCCTTCTACTCTTCTGATCGCATCTGAATGACCCTGGCTTACTCCTTTTTCCCCAGAATGTATAATCTTTTCCGTCAGGAAGGATCGCGTTTGCATACAATCTGTTTAAAGAGAACATACCCGGATCCCAGCCTACGGAAATAATTCCGACTTTTCCACTCTCCTTCGCCGCAGCATCCACATTCGCAAAATGCTCCGGAATGCGGGCATGTGTGTCAAAACTGTCAATTACATTAAACAGCTTTGCAAACTCCGGCGTCTGTTTCGGAAGATCTGTCGCGCTTCCTCCGCAAAGAATCAATACGTCGATCTTATCTTTCCAGTCTGCGGCGTCATCCACACTGCATACCGGAACTCCTTCTGTCAAAATTGTCACGCCTGAAGGATCTCTTCTTGTAAATACTGCCGCAAGTTCCATATCATCATTTTGTTTTACTGCACATTCTACACCTCTGCCTAAGCTACCATATCCCAAAATACCAACTCGAATACTCATTGTCTGCACTCTCCTTTTTGAATATTTTTCGCATAGCCCTTCCCGTGACAACTCACGTTTTTCAAACTATCACTTTGCTATTATACAATCGTCAAGATAAGTTTTCAATGCCATTTTTTTGAATATTTTGTGAGTATTTCTGATCTCTTACTTTCAAAACTGTAAGTGTATAACGCGCCGTTGATTGTTATAATCTAAACAGACAGAAGCCGAAAGGAGTATTCTTATGGAACATATATTAAAACTGGAACAAGTCAAAAAATATTACGGCGGAGCTGCCGGAAATATTACGAAAGCGGTAGACGGCATTTCCATGGAAGTAAACAAAGGAGAATTTACTGCGATCATGGGTGCAAGCGGATCAGGCAAAACAACGCTTCTAAACTGTATTTCCACGATCGACACCGTAACCGCAGGACACATTACTGTCAATCATCAGGATATTACAAAAATCAAAGAAAAAGACTTTGCCTCATTCCGACGAAAGAATCTGGGATTTATCTTTCAGGACTTTAACCTTTTAGACACATTAACTATAGAAGAAAATATTTCTCTCTCGCTCATCATCAATAAAGCGAACCCGTCTTCGATCGATCGGCGTGTCCATGCGATTGCCGACAAATTAGGTATCCGCGATATTTTATCGAAATTTCCTTACGAAGTTTCCGGCGGTCAGAAGCAGCGCTGTGCCTGCGCAAGAGCATTGATCAACGAACCGAATCTAATCTTAGCCGATGAACCTACCGGTGCTTTAGATTCCCGTTCATCGAGATTATTACTGGAAACAATGTCTGATATTAACCGGAAAATGCATACGACAATTTTAATGGTAACTCATGATCCGTTCAGCGCCTCTTTTTTGCGAGCGTATCCTGTTTTTAAAAGACGGAAAATTATTCAACGAAATATTCAAAGGAGAAAAAAGCAGAAAAGAATTTTTCAATGAAATATTGGATATATTGACCTTGCTCGGAGGTGAATTGGGAAATGTTAGGTAAACTGGCTTATCGAAACGCAAAAAGAAGTATCAAAGATTATTTGATCTATCTGATTACAATAACACTTTCTTTTTCTTTAATACTTGCGTTTAATCTTGTGGCAAGTTCTGATGAGGTTGCAGCGCTGTCATCCGGAATGAGCACATTTAAAAATGTATTGATCTTCGTAAATATCGTCATCGTATTTGTAGTATGTTTTTAATCAACTACACGACGAAATTTATGTTTGAAAAAAGAAGCAAAGAATTCGGAACATATATGCTGCTCGGTATCAAAAAACATCAATCGCCCGTCTGCTTGTAACGGAAAATATATTAGTAGGAATCTTTGCATTTATTTTGGCAATCCCTATCGGCTTTGTATTCAGTCAGTTTATATCTGTAATCATCGTAAAACTGCTCAAAATACCGAAAACAATCTTCATCTTTGTAAACTTTGTGTCTATCGGAATGCTGGCTGTTTACTTTCTGCTGATCTACCTTTTAGTTCTTCTAAATCTGTTAAGACGAATAAGGAAAATGACTGTACACGATTTTCTTTACTTTGAAAAGCAAAATGAAACGAAAATGTTTCACGGAAACAGAAAACGAAACATTTTATTTCTATTGAGTATCATACTCGGAATTGCCGCTCTTGCCCTTTGGGCTTCCCGGTGGACACTGGAAAAAAACGGAGCACAGGAAACGCTCACTTATTTAATTATCAGTATGTCGATACTGATCGTAAGTATGTACGGCATTTGTGCCACATGCGCAGACATGTTATTGTCCGCTTTATTGAAAAGCAAAAAAATAAAATACAAAAAAGATTACCTTTTTACAGCCAGAACGTTTGCGTCAAAGGCGCGGACAATGAGTTTTTACGTTCGGAACTCTTTCTATGCTGATCCTGCTTTCTTTATTATGTTTAAATTATTCAAGCATATGCAAAGGAGTCTATCATAGAAGTATTGAATTAACAGCTCCTTACGACGTTGATATTTTCGATTATGAACAGCCTTTTGACGATTTTAACGAATATCTTCGTGTGATAGATGAAGATTATACGATAAACGAATCAATCGAATTTAATATTTACAAAGATCCTGCCCATCAAATACAAAATTACTACGATGTTCAATTTTATAATTTTGATCCGGTAATGAAATTAAGCGACTATAATAAATTATTAAAATCCGCAGCTTAACTCCGATCGAGCTAAAAAGCGACGAATATTTCCTTGTCACCGACCGCCAGTTGTTATATAAAGTGGAAGGTAACAACGAGATCCAAAATATCCGGTTCGCAGATCAAAAGCTGCATTTAAAAGGAATCGATACAAACTCCTTTTGGTATACTATGAATAATACAGGCAGATTTACGGTAATTGTTCCCGACAAATATGTCAGCGGATTAGAAATAAGCGAAAAGCATCTGATCGCAGACACGAAAGAAGATACAACATCTAAATTGGAAGAAAAAATAAAAACGGATTTAAACCATCTGCTCGTCACAAAAATGATGACAACGAGACAATCCGCGAATATTACAGAGTCAATGTAAGAGGTACTGCTGTCGAGGAACAAAATACAATGACTGCAATGATCGCAAGCCTCTGCCTGTATATTGCTTTCATCCTGATCTCTGCAGTAGGTACAATTCTTGCGATACAATCGTTGAGCGACTCTGCAAAATATAAATACCGCTACACGACACTGCAAAGGCTCGGCGTAAACGATTCTTCTATTTTTCGGACGATCCGCAGACAATTACTTATCTTTTTCTTTGTACCTGTCATTTGTCCTGTGATTGCCGGATTTTGTATGTTAGCTTCTATGAATAATGTTTATCATATCATGCTGGAAAGCAGATATACTTACCTGCTCTATTTTATAAGCGGATTAGCGATTTTCTTTTTCATATACGGTATTTACTGGATCACGGCTTACATCGGCTTTAAACGAAATATCAATGAGGAGAGTTAGATTTTTCTGGCTCTCCCGCCGTAATTTTATTATAATAATAAATCAGGAATACTAAGCAAAAGGATCACCGCAATTACAAAAAGCAAATCAAGAGGTACGGAAAATGAAAATTGCAATTATAGAAGATGACAAAATCACCCGTCTCGAACTTTCCAAATTACTGAACTCGCACGGATATGAAACTGTTTTATTAACAGATTTCGAGAATTTATCAGAAGAATCAAAAAATATTCTTTCGATCTGATCTTACTGGATATTAATCTTCCATACGAAAACGGATATGAAATATGCAGGAAGATGAAAAAGCTCATGTCTGTACCGATTATTTTTGTGACAAGCAGGGACACAAGCGCCGACGAACTGCTAAGTATTCAGGCAGGAGGGATCGATTTTATCACGAAACCATATGACACACTTATTCTCCTGGAGAAAATCAAACGGGCACTTCAATTATCAAATCCGAATAATTTCCGGGAACTTACAAAAAAAGACTGCACTCTCGATCTTCATTTGTCCGTATTAAAATACGAAGGAAAAAGTATCGAGCTGACAAGGAACGAATTTCGCATTTTATATTATTTTTTCATGAACGAAGATAAGATCATCAGTAAAGAAGAGCTATTAGAAAAACTATGGAACGATAAATATTATTTAGATGAAAACGTACTGCTTGTTAATATGACCCGGTTAAAAAAAGAAAATGAAAGAAATCGGAATTATTCATCTATTAGAAAATATAAGAGGAAAGGGGTGGAAGTTGTGAGCTTTTTGACATTTTTAGAAGGGAAAATATCCGAATTATTATTTCAAATTTTCTTTCTTTCAGGCATTGTATTTCTCTTGATTTTCTACGATGTAGATTCATCATTTATTATTTTATCGGCAGTCCTTTTTTCTTTCGGCGCAAATCTCTTTTCTATGGTTTTCATTTCAAAAGAAACAAAAAAGATTCACAACGCATTATTAATCTTGCAGATGAGCTTCAAGAGAGCTATTATATCTCAGATATTTTGCCAAAGCCGGGCGACCCTCAGAACAAAGCCTACTATTATGCGTTAAAAAAAAGCGTGCAAAGCTATGAATGACAAAATCTCACAAATCGAAAAAGAAAAACAAGAATACGAAGAATATGTAGAAAGCTTCGCGCATGAGATCAAAATTCCGATCGGCGCGTTATCTTTGACTTTTGACAACACAAAAAACTATGCGCTGAAAAAAGAAACCGACAAACTCTATCGCCTTACAGAACAGATGCTTTATTATGCGCGAAGCGAAAGTACAGAAAAAAAGATTATTTTGTAAAAAAACTGAACTTAGAAGAAGTCATACACAACGTCATTTTAAAGTTCCGCCATGATCTGATCGATCACAAAGTCATAATAGAAACTCATGCGATTGACCAGATCGTCTACACAGATGAGAAATGGCTGACTTTCATACTGTCACAGATCATACAAAATTCGATCAAATACTTTGACAAACAAGAAAATAAACTTACGATAACCGGTCAGGATAACGACACAAATATTATCCTTTCGATCAAGGACAACGGCTGCGGCATCTCCTCTTCCGACCTGTCAAGAGTATTTGAAAAAAGGGTTTACCGGATCTGACCGGAGCAAATCGAACTCAACAGGCGTAGGGTTATATCTCGCCCGAAAACTTTCCTTTCGTCTGGGACTAAAATTAGATATTGCATCCGAAGAAAAAAGAATATACCATATTACAGATCACTTTTCCGAAAGGAACGGTTCACCGGATCTGAAAATCTATCCTCTGTTTGCCAGGTAGCTTTCCGTCAGCGCAACCGCATCTAAAATGCATTGGTCGCAGCTTACTCTTTGCTTTCCGTCCACAACGCTTTTGAGTTCACGGCAGTAATATGTTCCGTTTTTCTCTTTAAACCGATTGGCGTATTCTTTTACTTTCTTATATGTATCTGCTTTTGTAAGTTTTCCGTTGTCAGGATTTCCAACGCTATTATCCAGTCCCATCACCATAAACATACCAGTAACCGCACCGCATATGTCCATCATGCCCATACCGAAACCAAAACCTTCAGCAATACGAAACATCGTTTCTTCATCCACTCAAACTCCTCACAAAAAAAAAGAACATGCCACTGCTTGTGAGCAATTATATCCTTTCTTATGATATTCCAAAGCTTTCTTTGCTCTTTCATTCATTTCTTGCATTTCATTGATTTCCATACTCATCCGTTTCTCCTTTTTTATCTTATCTTGTTCTTTTCAAACTCATTTCCAACTTTGTTTATCGCCATAGCCTGCGTCATCCTCCCAATAAAATATCAGATCAAAACGGCGTTTTGCCAGATGGCTTCCGCGTAAAAGTATAACAGGTGAAGAAAAGATATGCAACCATTCCCGTATCTTCACCTGCACAGCCCTCACTACACGTCTCTTACGCTTCTTCCGCCGCTCGCTGCATATCGTTCCTACATCTTTTCTTTCTCACCGATCTGTTCTTCGATCCGTAAGAGTCTGTTGTATTCTGCCACTCTCTCAGACCGGCATGGCGCTCCTGTTTTGATCTGCCCGGTATTAAACGCCACGGCGATATCAGCGATGATCGTATCTTCTGTTTCTCCGGAACGATGCGATACAATTACATTATAACCTGCTTCCTGAGCTGTTTTTATCGTCTCGAACGTTTCACTTAAAGTACCGATCTGATTAACTTTTATGAGTATCGCATTAGCGGCTCCAAGTTCGATCCCTTTTCTCAATCTCTGCGCATTTGTGACAAAAGATCATCTCCTACAAGCTGGACTCTGTTTCCAATCTTTTTCGTAAGCTTTTTCCACCCGTCCCAATCTTCTTCATCAAGCGGATCTTCGATCGAAAAAATCGGAAATTCTTCAACAAGTTCCTCATAATAAGAGATCATCTCTTCTGTCGTCCGCACGACAGGTTCTCCTTTTTCCCTTCTCCCGCGAAAATATATCCGCCTTTTTCTTCAATATACAGCTCAGACGCCGCCACATCAAGCGCGATCATAATATCCCGCCCCATACGGTATCCTGCCCTTTCTGCCGCATCCCTTATCGTCCGAAGCGCTTCTTTCGTATCTGCAAGTTCAGGCGCAAATCCGCCTTCATCCCCAACTCCTGTCTGAAGACCTTTTCCTTTCAGAACCGCTCTTAGCATATGATAGATTTCCGCACAAATACGAAGTCTCTCCCCGAAAAGAAGTCTCTCTTACCGGAACGATCATAAACTCCTGTATGTCTAACGGGTTATCGGCATGTACTCCGCCATTTAAAATATTCATCATCGGAACCGGCATCTTCTTCGCCTGAACCCCTCCCAAATATCTGTATAAAGGAATATTCAGTCCTTTCGCCGCCGCTCTTGCCGCCGCCATGGACACTCCTAAAATCGCGTTTGCACCGAGGTTGCTTTTATTTTCTGTTCCGTCCGCTTTACAAAGAGCACGGTCGATCTCCTTTGATCGAACACGTTCATTCCTATCACCGCTTTTGCCAGACAACTGTTCACATTTTCAACTGCCCGCTCCACTCCTTTTCCTCCGTAACGCTCTTCCTGATCCCGAAGCTCCACAGCCTCATATTTTCCTGTTGAAGCGCCGGATGGAACTGCAGGCTCTGCCGACGATATTTTCCCCCTGCGAGAACTTCAGCCTCAATCGTAGGATTTCCCCGTGAATCTAATATTTCCCTTGCAAATATATCCCGAATCAACATCTCTTTATCCATATACTGTCTCCTTATTTATTTTCTTTCTTTCTATTCTTTTATTAATACATTATCTCCTCATTTTTATACTTAATGCGTTGACTTTTTATTTTTAGAAGATTACAATTCGAGTAGAGTTTTTAATTTCATACTTTGGAGAAAATAAAATGAATAAATTAAAACATTTCTTTATGCTTACATTCAGCACGCTTCTTATTGCATTCGGAACATACTTTTTTAAATTTACGAATAATTTCACTTTTGGCGGAATTACCGGTCTTGCCGTTCTTATCGCTAAAACCGGACTCATTTCGGCAGGTGACTTTAACTTTATCGCAAGCATGATTCTGCTCATCATCGGAATGTTCATCCTCGGGAAAAAATTCGCCGCAACTACCGCCTACTGCAGCATCCTTCTCTCCGTTTCGCTCTCGGTGCTGGAACGGCTCTTTCCTATGCACTCTCCTTTTACCGATGAACCGATGCTTGAATTATGTTTTGCCATAGCTCTCATCGGTTCTTCCAGCGGCGGAACAGATATCATCGCCATGATCCTGAAAAATATTCCAGCTTCGACATCGGCAAGGCATTATTGATTTCAGATGCATTGATAACGGCATCCGGATTTTTTATTTTCGATATAGAAACCGGACTGTTTTCCCTGCTCGGACTTTCTATTCGTTCTTTCATGATCGACACATTTATCGAAAGCTTTAACCTGTCGAAATATTTTAACGTCGTATGCGATAACCCTGAGCCGATCTGTGATTACATCGTACATACGCTCGGACGAAGCGCCAGCGTGTGTCTCGCCAAGGGAGCGTATTCAGGAAATGATAAATACATCATCCTCACTGCTTTAAACAGAATGCAGGCTGTGCATCTTCGCAACTTTATCCGTGAAAATGATAAAGAAGCTTTCATCCTTATCTCAAACACAAGCGAGATCATCGGAAAAGGCTTTCACAGCGTATAAATCACAAAACGCGCAAAAAAGCATTCCAAAATCATAAGCGGCTGGCAAAGCCTTAGGAAAACCCGGACTTTGTCTCGTCGCCGTTACAACAGGAGGCTGTAATTCTAACAATTAAATTCTTGTCAGAATTACAGCCTCCTTACAATACATATCATTAATTATAATTCATGATAATGCGGAATAATATCTTCATAATGTCCGTCATTCATTTCAAACCCTTTTGGAATCGTTCCTAAACGGACAAAACCAAGCTTTTCATAAAGTTTCAAAGCTCCTGCATTGCTTTTCACAACCGCATTAAACTGTAAAATGCGAAAGCCGAATTTTTTTCCCATTTTCATGCAATGTTTTACAAGCATTTCCCCGATATGAAGTCCCCGCATATCTTTTCGGACAGCATAACTTGCATTACATATGTGACCGCATCTTCCGATATTATTCGGATGCAAAATGTACATTCCGACAATTTCTTTTTTCTCTTCGTCATAAGCGATCCCCGTAAATGTCTGCTCTTTAAAAACAGATCTCCTGTCGACTCTGTAAGAGTCTCTTTCTGTGGAAATGCGATCCCTTCTTTTACAACTTCGTTCCAGATGGCAATCGTTTCTTTTACATCCTCTTCCGCATACTGTCTGATCTTAATATCCACACTATTTCCTTCTTTCGTATCTATGATTTAATGAAAAAATGATCCCCGATCTGGATTCCCCAGTTTCCGTTTCCGAAGGAAAGGCAATCGCCAATCGGATTACTTCCCGCAAGAGCGTCTGCCGCTGCCTGCATCGCTGTCTCTGTATAGCCTCCCGACGAAAGAACCGAATCAAGCCACCCTGTCATCGCCGGTCCGAACTGCCCAGACTGATAGATCACTTCACTGATCGTATTCGGATAAGAACCGCTTCTCACACGATTCATTACAACTGCTCCGACTGCAACCTGACCTTCATATGGCTGATTTCCCGCTTCGCAATAGATAAGAGCGGCAAGAAGTTCCTGCTCCCCTGCCATAACATTCGCCGCTTCCAAGTGTGTCGCTTCCAAAGCCGCTGCCTGTGCTGCTTGTTCTTCGGCAATTCTTGCTTCTTCTGCGGCTCTTTCTTCCTCTGCCCGAATCATTTCTTCAATACGGACAGCCTCTGTTTTCCATACGTCTCCTGCCGTTTGAACGCTTTGCGAAACCTGTTTCGTTCCTTTGATCATACTAATCGTACCGTCCACAACTGAATCCCCGATCTGAACGGCTATTTCACCTCCCGCATAACGGAGATCTCCGGCGGTATTCATCTTTATCCCGACTTGTAAATCCCGAAAGCAGCATAACACTTGACACTGTAAGATGCAGCGCCACAATCATTCTTTTTTTATTATAATTCATATACTCCTCCTCGTAAACATTTGCAATATCTTCACAATATATTTTTAATAATCCCCTTTTAAAATATATGTGTTGTTTTCATATTTATTACAGATATTACAAAAATGTTACGACTGGGATTGTACTACAAAGAAAAGAAGTTGTCAACTTTTTTTTTCTCATTTTTGCTGCATCTTTTTCTGCCGCAAAAAAAACAGTCCTATCCGCATCTTTTCAAAACAAAGATACAGATAAGACTTTCATCTACTTGATCATTTACGCAAAAAACATTGCGATCCGCTTATACAAAAGAAATGTAACCGCCCCGTTTATTCCCGCTTTTATCACATTGAAGCCGATAATAAACGGCATTAATTTCCATACGACATCTTTTGATACTCCCATAAACATCGGAGTAATCAATAAATTTGCCCCGACCATAACAACTGCCATTGCAGCCATTCCCGCCGTCAATCCAAAAACAGCCGTTGCCTTTGTCTTTTTTCTGTTGTAGATCATTCCAGATACGAGGACAAGAACACCCGTAGCGATCATATGCATCAATATCCCATACAGTCCGCTCCCCGCACTCACTGTCAGTCCCTGAACAACCGCCGTCACAACTGTCAAAACAAGCCCAGCCTCCGGTCCAGGCAAATGTTCCGATCAGAATAGAAATATCCGCCGGATCATACTCTAAAAACGGCACTGCCGGAAAAATCGGAAAATGAACAAGATATACCATCGCTACCGATATGGCTACCATCACTCCCATTTTTACCATTTTCACTGTTTTCTTCTTACTCATCACCATTTTTACCGTTCCTGTTTCCTCTTCCATTTTTTCTTCTCCTTTTTTTCGTTTCTGCAATTTTATAAAAAAATCCCGAACATATATCATGTTCGGGATAAACTGCACCTGTGTAACTTACCGCCCTTTCCTGAGCAATAAGCGGCACTATCTTCTCTCATCCAGACTATACTGTCGGTATCGGAATTCTTTCTGTTTAAGAAAGTCACCGATTCCACCGCATCGCTGCGGGTCGCGGACTATACCGCCGGTTGGGACTTGCACCCTACCCCGAAGATCGTATTCCATTTACTCTATTCATTATAAATCTATAGTTCTCTATTTTCAAGGACTTTGTTTTCTTTTTAACCTCTATTTTCACATTTTCACAAGCACAAATCCTCCAAAAAAACAAATTTTCTTATGGGTAGTCACTTTTTTAATTTACTTTATCATCTTTTTATTTCTTTTATCACTTTTTCATGTATATAAATATTGTAATAATATCATTTTTCTTTCTGATGCCTTGATTTCTCCGTCAAAGATTCCTCTTTATCCGTTTTTTTCATATTTGGTTCAAATTTTTTCATATTTGGTTCAAAAGTTCCTCACATTTTTTACACATTTTCTGTGTATACTAAAAGTGTTCTCAGATGAGAACACTTTTTCATAAACTTTTTCCCCCATGAGCCGCAGAAATGTGGCTCATCCTTTTATATCGTTCTTTATGACATCACTCTTCCGCGCATCTTTCCCCAAAGGCGAACCTGAACATAATCATATGCCTTATCATAGATAAGTATTCCTATCTGTCCGGCTATCATAACACCGACAAGAATCGGGGTCGATACTGCTTTTGCAAATAACATTTCTCTGAAAATAACAACGATCGGGATATATACAAGATTAAAGATTCCGTATTTAAAAGAAGAAACGCCGTCCTGCTCTTTTCTTCCCGCACATGCCGCACGATCCATCTCCATGCAGCTTCTCTCCCCCATATCTATAATCCCGTCGCCGCAAATGTAAACACATAAAACTTATTCGGCGCTGTAATAAATCCAAGTATCACTCCTGCCGCATAAAATGCCGCTCTATCCTAAGTCCGAACTCCCGGATAATGATCCCGACAAAAAAGATGCCGCCGCCAGCAGAAATAATGTGCTCGTCTCGATCACACTGCCCAACACCATAAAGATCACAGTCAGCGCAAGAAGAAGTCCGCTAAACGCCATTGTTTTTGCCTTTACATGCATGAACACAAGTCGCCTCCCATACATTCGCACAACGAATCCGCAACAAACAGATCACAACACATATTGCCTGTACCGCACGGTGTAGTACCGCTGCTGTATCCATTGCCATAGAGCTGTTCTGATAACGGCTGCTCGCATAATTCAACTGATTCAAAAGCTGTCTGTACTGCATATTGTTCGGCTCCCATATTCACAGCCTGAGCCGCATGGTCTCTTGCCAGAACATTATTGCCAAGTCCCGCATTCGCACAGCTGCTTAAATAATACCAGATTGCAGATCGTTCGTTAATCTGATCAAGCGTGTTGAGCGCTTCGCGAAATCTTCTGCTGTTAATATAATTCACAGCCGCCTGAAGCCTCGGATCCCTGCTGTGCGTTCTGATAATTACCGCCCGCACCATAAGAAGAACTGCCCGAGGACGACCCGTAACCATAAGAATATCCGCCGCCCGAAGCTCTCTCTTTCATGATCATATCATAAGCTTCCTGTACTTCTTTAAACTTTTCTTCTGCAAGATCTGCAAGAGGATTATCAACATTCGCATCCGGATGATACTTTCTTGTAAGATCACGATATGCTTTTTTTATCTCATCATCTGACGCGCTTGGAGAAACGCCGAGCACTTCATACGGGTTATTTATCATTTTTTCTGTTCCTCACTTTTCTTTCTCTGTATCTTATTATAACAATTCCACACTCCATCATACAATATATTCCGCAAATGTCTATATCCGAAAGGCATGGAAGCTTCTCAAATTCTGCCGTACTCTCTGCTATCATCATGCATAAGATCTGTTTGATCCGCTCTTCATATCCTTCTTCTTCGGCAATCTTCTTCAACGGGTTATAGCATCCTTTTTCCAGATCATTCGGCAGATCTTCATATGCGTCCATAAGATAAATAAACTTTCCCATAAAAAATCCCATCTTCCGAAGAGTTTCTTCCCACCGGTCTTTTTATATAAAAACAGCTCTTCCATCAGTTTCCCGAAACATCCTGCCGTTTTATCCAAATCTGTACTTCCTTCTCTTTCGCAAACAGACAATTCATTCAGAGCCGATTCGATTGCCCTGCTCTGCCTCGGATATTGTTCCATGATTTTTTTTACTTTACCTCGAAGCATCGTTTTTACAGTCAGGCTTGAAACTTTCCTTTCATCCTGCCAATCATCTTCCATATGATAATATGCCATCAACACGTTCATGGCCGCACCATATGACGTAATCTCGTTTGTCAACATTATCTGCTTTTTTACCGGATGCACTTTGCAGCAATGCATATCTGCTCTCGTGTCACTTTCATATAGCGAAGATAACAAAATAATTGCAAATGTCATATCATATGTAAGTGTCATCTGACCTATAAACCCATACTCTTCTTTTAATACATGACACAAACCGCAATAATATGCCTTATATTTTTTAAATCTTTCACCTTTAATTCCGGTTCACATACCGTCACATACCCAAACATCACTCTTCTCCTCAAACACTTCTTCATTTTCTACATTGTCTTGCTTTGACATGCTTTCATTGTAAAACAATATTTTCCGTCACATTCTTATCGCATTATAACACGCATTCGGCCTGCTGTTTATAAAAAATACGGTGCAACGAAACCCGTTAGCCGGAAGGTTAGCGGGTTTTCGCAGCACTTTCACATAACATAACCGTTCTGCTTCTGTTTTTCTTTTTATTCTGCATGAAGGATTTTATAAACTCCGCCCTGAACAATTACAACTGTCGGATCTTTTGTCGGTTCTCCGTCTTCACTCCATGTAATTGATTTTCCTGTCATTCTGTCAACTTTGATCTCTGTCATCGCTTTTTTCAAAGCATCACTCATATCGGAAACGCTCATATCAGGTGTAAGTTCAGCCTTTTCTGCTGCCTCTTTGATCACATATACGCAGTCATAAGCATCCGCTGCAAACTGATTCGGAGTTCCCTTGAAAGCAGCTTCAAAATCGGATACAAATTTCTGTGTCGCTTCATCTTCCGCATCTGCCGTAAACGGTGTAAGGAACATTAAATTCTCAGCCAACGCTGCATCAAATCCGTCTAATGCAAGCAGTCCGTCCATTCCGTCACATCCGAACCACTTCGGTGCAAATCCCATTTTGTTTGCCTGAGCAAGAATCAAAGATGCCTCCTGATAATAAATCGGAAGGAAAACAAGTTCTGCGCCTGCGTCTTTCGCTTTCTGAAGCTGAACGGAAAAGTCTGTCTTACTGTCTGCCGTAAACGCTTCTGCCGCTACAATATCAAGTCCGAGTGTTTTCGCCTGCTCTGCGAATTTCTGATAAACTCCCGATGAATATGTGTCGGAACTGTTGTAAATAACCGCTATCTTTTTCGCCAGATTATTCTCTGAGATATAATCAGCCGATGCTTTTCCCTGATCCGGATCTGAGAAGCACATACGGAATGCATTGTCATACTGAATACTTTCTACAGCCGTTGCCGACGGTGTGAGCTGGAACATATTATCTGCATGTGTCTCTTCTACAACTGCCGTACACGGTGTTGATGTCGTCGTTCCGACTAACATCTGCATTCCCCAGTCTTTCAGCGTATTGTACGCATTAACCGACTTTTCGGAATCAGACTGGTCATCCTCAAATTTAAATTCGATCTGATATCCGTTGATACCGCCAGCTTCATTGATCTCGTCAATCGCAAGCTGGATACCGTTTTGTACTGCCGTACCATAAATCGCCGCATCTCCTGTTGTAGGTCCGATACCTCCGATCTTAAATGTATCCGCGTCTGCCGAACCCTTGTCACTTCCGCCGCCGTTTCCGCAAGCCGCCATTGATACTGTCAGAGCTGATACAAGCGCGATACTTGCTGCTTTCTTCCACATTTTCATAACTAAAACTCCTCCTTGCTAACTTACTGTGTTACTATGGTAACTTGCAGAAGCAGTTTTGTCAAGAGAAAAACAGATTGTACTCTGTTTTTTCCCTCAAGCTTTTTCACCGATAAAATCAAACCGCTGATTTAAAACTCTTTTTTTTCTAAAATCCGCTGACTCCAAAACCACGAAGCAATCGTAACAATAACTGCCGCCACTATGACAATCGCTGCAATCCCATATTCTCCTATATTGAAAGCAGCCAGAAGAAACTTCTCTTTTAAAGTTTCCGACAGCATTCCTGCTAATTTTGCAGCAATCAGGGCAATCACCATTGCTCCTCCGAATACAATAGGAATAACCAAGCGGCCCTTCTCGCTTTCAAATCTTAATTTCAAAGGAATCATAATATCGTTTAAAATCAATACGGTGATTGTATAAACTCCGTACATCAAGATAAGTTCAGTCAAGCTTTCTTTCGGAGTAAGTAAGAAAAACTGTACAACGACTGAGATTATGCCGACCAAAAACGAAATCGCTGTCATGATCAAAACAAACACGTACTTTTCATTTACATACTGTCTTCTTGTAATCGGCAGAGTAAACAAAAACGGATAACCGTTATCATATTCATCATAACTGATCGTACTTACCGTAAACAAAGTAAAAATAAAAGTGACATATCCAACTGCCGCATAAAGTTCTTTCGTCATGATCCCCATCATCGTTCCGATGATCAAAAAGACCAGCAGCAGATTTTTCCCATTATTTTTCATTAATTTCAAATCTTTGATCAAAAGTCCTTTCACAGTTCGTTCCCTCCTATCATCATCGCAATCAATTCGTCTACAGTGCCTTTTTCCACTACAATATCCGGATAATTTTCGATATAATATTGTTTCTCTTTTGTCAGACAGGCATATCCATAATGTTCTTTCCTTTTTTTCAGCAAATACCTCTTGTCAAGTTCCTCAAACTGCTTTTCATCTACTTTCAGCAATCCGTATTGATTCAGAAGTACATCCGTATCTTCATGAAAGATAATCCTTCCTTCATGAATCATATAAATATCGTCGCACAAACCTTCCAGATCAGAAGAAATATGGGAACTGATCAAAATTGTTCTCTCCCCGTCTTCCTCCATATATTCTCTGAACAGATTCAAAATACTTTCTCTCGCCATCACATCCAGACCTGCTGTCGGTTCATCAAGAAGCAGAAACTTCGCTTTATGCGTCAGCGCGCAAAGCACTTTCAACTTTGCTTTCATTCCGGTTGAAAACTCTTTAATCGATTTATTAAGAGGAATATCCAACTTATTACACAAATCCAGAAAACGCGACTTCTCAAATTCGGTATATAGCGACTCCATCACCGGTATGATATCTTTTACTTTTAAATATCCGCTGAATCCCGAATCTGTCAAAACAATTCCCATCTTCGCTCTGTCTTTCGCTGTTAGCTCCAAAGGTTTTTTCCCGAAGATAGTGATTTCTCCTCCATCCGGCTTTATAAGGCCGAGAAGCGCTTTAAATGTTGTACTTTTTCCTGCTCCGTTTTCACCTACGAGCGCCGTAATATACCCTTTTTCCACCTTCATCGAACAATTCAGCTCGAAATTTTCATATTTTTTTTGCAATTTATTTATTTCCAACATCTTTTAGTCCTCCATGATCAACTCTAACATTTCCCTAATCTGACTGTCATCCAGACCACATCCTCTTGCCTTTTGAACTACTTTTTCCAGATCGCTTTCTATCTCTCTTTTCAATTCCTCTAATATCCGCTCTTTATTTGAAGCCGCGACATAAGTTCCCTTTCCGTGAATCGTCACTGTAAATCCTTCCTGTTCAAGATTATCATACGCTTTCTTTACAGTCAGCGCACTGATCTTCAACTCTTTTGCAAGAGTTCGGACTGAAGGAAGAGCATCATTTTGCTTCAGATCTCCGCCTGTAATAAGTGATTTGATCTGATCCATAATTTGTTCATAAATCGGATACCATCGACGAACTGTTGATTATAATCTTCATATACTTCCTCCTTTCGTCAAACAGTATATAACAGTATATAACTGTTTGTCAACTGTTATATACTGTTTATTTGAAAGTTCATCATAACTTTTCCAAAATGCAAATCCATTTTCTTACATTAACCCAGAAATATCAGAAGGCACATTTCCGTTACAAAAAGCGGGATCGACTGTTTTTTCAACAATCGATCCCGCTATACTAGTCTTTCGTCCGGCGCTTCGGACTATCGTTCCATCATACTGATAGACTCTATTCCTACGCTTCCTCCCCGGACAACTTCTATTGTTTTAAATTCTTCCTTCATTAATTTTACGACCGCGTCGTTTTCGTAGCAGTCTGAACAAACTCCACAAGCACACTGTCTTTTCCGTAATCGATCACTTTCGCCTTAAACGTTTCCGCAATCTGAAACACTTCAACTTTATCCTCAGGTGTGCATTTAAACACTTTCACATATAAAATTTCTTTCATACGCACAAAGATATTTGTAAAATCAATCACTTTGATCACTTCTACCATTCGGTTCAGCTGTTTTTGATCTGCTCAAAAGTTTCATCATCGCTCACTGTAGCGATCGTCATTCTTGATACTGTCGGGTCTTCCGTTGTTCCTACTGTCAGACTGTCCAGATTATATGTCTTTCCGGAAAAAGTCCTGTAATTTTTGAAAGTACGCCGACTTGATTTTCAACATAAAGGGAAATCCATCTTTTTTTCATTTTATTTTCCATATTCACGCGCTCCCTTCTAACATTCCACAATCATTTCTTCCAGTGTTCCGCCCGGTTTTATCATCGGATAAACCATCTCTTCCGGATCAATGATAAACTCGATCAAAGTTGGCACAGTTGTATTTTTTCCGGCTTCTTCAAAAGCCTCCTTTATCTCTTCTTTCTTTGTCACGCGGATTCCCTTTGCGCCGTAACTTTCTGCCAGACGCACAAAATCCGGTGTATATTCCGGCATTTCTTCCCCATTTGTTCTTCGGAACAACGCCCCGGAACGCAGATTCGTCATCCCGTAGCGTTTTCCATAAAACAGTTTCTGCCACTGACGGACCATACCGAGATATTCATTATTAAAGACGCACAGAATCAACGGAAGTTCCTCCAAAACAGCAGTCGCAAACTCCTGTATATTCATCTGCATTCCGCCATCACCGGAAATCGCGATCACGGTTCTGTCCGGATTGCCTATCTTCGCTCCGATCGCAGCGGGGAATCCATATCCCATAGTTCCGAGTCCGCCTGATGTAACGAGCTGCTTCTTTTCCGTTATTTCTGCATACTGCGTCACAAACATCTGATGCTGTCCTACATCCGTTGTAATAATAGCATCGTCAAACTGTCTGTTCATCTCTTCGATAATATCTCTTGGTCCTATCGAACCGTGAACTTTCATTGTAAGCGGATGTTCTGCATTCCACTGCGCGATACGTTCTAACCACTCTTTTGTCTCACATGGTTCCACATATTCTCTCATCTTCGCCACAGCTTCTTTCGCATCGGCAACAATAGGCACATGCACATGAATATTTCTTGATATCGACGCTGTATCAATATCTATATGTACAATCTGTGCATTCGGTGCAAATTCATGAAGTTTCCCTGTAATCCGATCATTAAAACGAGTACCGATAGAAAACAACAGATCGCATTCGCTCACTGCCATGTTCGCGGCATACGCCCCATGCATTCCCAGGTTTCCGATAAACAGCGGATGATCTGTCGGAACCGCGCCTCGTCCCATGATCGTCGTCACTACAGGAACGTTTGTTATATTGACTACTTCCGTAAACTCTTTATTCGCTCTTGCGATATTCACTCCGCCTCCTGCAAGAAACAGCGGTTTTTCGCCTTATTGAGCATCTTAAGCGCGCGTTTAAGCTGCCCCATATGAACGCTCGTATTCGGCTTATATCCACGAAGATTTACCGTTTCCGGATATTCCGGGCTTCCAAGCTCACTCATCACATCTTTCGGAAGGTCGATCAGCACTGGTCCCGGTCTCCCTGTCCGCGCAATATAAAACGCCTCTTTAATGATCCTTCCAAGATCTTCTCTTTTACTCACGGTCACACCGTACTTTGTAATACTTCGTGTGATTCCTACGATATCCACTTCCTGAAACGCATCGTTTCCGATCAGATGGCGGCCACCTGACCTGTAAAACAAACTAACGGCACACTGTCATAATTCGCCGTTGCCAACCCGGTAACAAGATTCGTCGCTCCCGGACCGCTTGTCACAAGGCACACGCCGACTTTCCCCGTTGTCCGCGCATATGCATCTGCCGCATGTACAAGCGCCTGTTCATGTCTTGGCAAGATCACTTTGATCTCATCTTGTCTGTATAACTCATCGCTAATATCAATCGTACACGCTCCCGGATATCCGAAAATCGTATCGACTCCTTCTTCTTTTAACGCTCTTACGAGCAGCTTATTTCCCGTAATCTGTCTCAAAATCTTACCTCCTCAAACTAAGGGTCTGTCTCTCATACTCTCATTGCCTGAAAAACAACAACTCCGAATCCAAATTTTCTCTTCCGGCATCTTAAGCAATATGATACTTTGTATCCGGTATCTTGTCAATTTCCTATCCTTGATCTTTTTTATCTATGGCAGCAGTTCAGCCATACAGACGTCCGCCCGTTCATGAGTAAAACAGCAGCACCGGCCACAAGAAGCACCCGTGCGGTTTTACGAATGACGCAGTCGGAACTGTTACTTTCTGCATCGTATCATTCCGACAATAGAATACACCGCTAGAGCCGCAGCATTTACGATGACAACACTTGCTCCTGCGGGAGTTGCCCATACATAAGAAATCGCAATCCCGATCACAAGACATAAAACAGATATTACGGCGGAATTTATAATGACAGACCGAAATGTTCTGCATACACGCATCGACGTCAGCGCCGGAAAGATGATCAGACTGGAGATCAAAAGAGCTCCCATCATCCGCATCCCAAGCACGATTGTCACGGCTGTCAGCACAGCGATCAGCGTATTGTACAGATTGGCTTTTACTCCGTTGCCTGCGCAAATGTTTCATCGAATGTGACCGCAAATATTTTATTATAAAAAAGAAGATACAAAACGAGAACGATTCCCGCCAAAATAACACTCAGCCGAACATCTTCGGCGCTCATAGCCAAAATACTGCCGAACATATAATTGTACACATCTGTATTCATTCCTGTCGTCATGGAAATCACCATGACTCCAAGGGCAAGAGAGGTTGTCGAAATAAGCGCGATTGCCGCATCACCTTTGATCTTGCCGTTTCCCTTTATCCTTAAAATCAAAACAGCAGCAAGTACAACAACCGGGATCGCAACAGAAAGCGGAGCTGCCTGAAACGCAGTTGCCACCGCAAGAGTGCCAAAACCAACATGAGACAAGCCGTCTCCTATCATCGAATATTGTTTCAGCACAAGACTGACGCCAAGCAGCGCGGCACAAAGGGCAACTAATGAACCTACCGCAAACGCCCGTACCATAAACGGATAAGAAAACATTTCCACAATCGTATCAATCATGCTCTTCACCTCCGAGGAATTTCTTTCCGATCCGGCTTTACGATAGTCTTCTGCCGTTCCGAAAAATCGGACCGTCTCCTGCAAATGAAGAATATGACTTGCATTTTCCACTGCAGTTTCTATATCATGAGAGACCATCACAACCGCGATATTTGATTCCTGATTGATCTTTCGGATCAGATCATAAAATTCTCCTGTTACGATCGGATCAAGTCTCGTCACAGGTTCATCAAGTAAAAGTAGGCTTTTCGTCGCACAAAGCGCCCTTGCAAGAAGCGCTCTTTGCTGCTGTCCGCCCGAAAGATCCCGAAAGCATTGGCGCGCCAAATCTGTGATTCCTAACATTTCCATCTTTTCTGCCGCAGCTTCTTTATCTTCTTTCCTATAAAACGGCTTCCACCCACGGCCGTTTAATCTTCCCGACAAAACGACTTCATAAACGCTGGCAGGAAATCCTTTTTGCTCTTCATTTTTCTGCGGCAGATATCCGATCTCATTTTTCTTCAGTCCGTCTCCGTATATGATTTTCCCCGGTCTGCGCCTTTTAGTCCGAGCAGGCTTTTGACAAGGGTGCTTTTACCTGATCCATTCTCTCCGACAATGCAGAGGTAATCTCCCTTTCAATAGAAAAATTCAATTCTTTTACAACCGTTTGTCCTTCGTAACCGATGGAAACATTTTCACACGTTATCAGCGCCATCAGTTCAAAACCTCCTTTAACGTATCTGCGTTCTTTTGCATCATCGTAAGATATGTCTCGCCTTTTTTCAAAATCTTCTGCCGAAAGGTTATGGCAGCTATAAAATATTCTCACTTCCGTACCGGAAGCTTCGGCTACCGCATTTGCAATGTCTGCATTGCTTAACTCCATTTTAAGCACTGCCGGAACGTTCTCGTCTTTTGCCTTTTCAATCAAAAATACCATTGTCGCCGCGCTCGGCTCTGTATCACCTGCGCATCCCGGAAATGCCGCATAATATTCCAATCCATACTCTTTTGCAAAATAAAGAAACGGAAAACGATCTCCGAATATTAATAAATTTCTTTTTGACTGTCTCACAACTTCTCGAAACCGCTTATCCAATTGTGCAAGCTCTGTCTGATATCTATCTGCGTTTTCCTCATACGCCGCTTTATTTTCAGAGTCTTTTTGAATGAGAACTTCTTTGATCTTCTCCACGATCACAGATGCATTGACAGGAGACGTCCATACATGTTCGTCAATTTCATGGACAGATCCCTCATGTTTCTCTTCACCGTGCATTTCATGGTGAGAGTCTCCTGCCGGTTCTTTCATTCCTTCTACATGTTCTTCTTCCTCCGTTTCAACACAATCGAGAAGTCTTATCGAAACCCGGTCTTTATCCGGCATGGAACTTAAAATATCTTCAACCCACACATCATTTTCCCCGCCGACATAAATGAACACGTCACTGTTTTCAATAGCGATCATATCTTGCGGCGTCGGCTCATAAGAATGACTTTCCTCCCCGGGTTTTAAAAGCATTTTTAAGTCTACGCAGTCTCCGGCGATCTCCCTTACAAAATCATACGGAGGAAAAATTGTCGTCACAACACTCAGCCGCCCATTTTCATTTGTTTTGTTTTGTTCTCTATGCCCCCCCCTGTCTTTATCAGCCGGGTACCCCGCACATCCCTGCACAATAACAGCAAGGCACAGAACGAGAACCGCCGGTCCCCGTCTGCGCCATATTTTTTTCTTAACATCTTTCATATGTTGTAAAACAAAATTCCAGATCAAAACAAGTCTGCTCCTCACTTTCCTGCGTCATCTTCCACTCGCTCATCTCATCCAAATTCGGGAAATAAGTGTCTGCCTGAAATGCACGATCCACTTTTGTCACATAAATTTTATCACAATGCGAAAGCATCATCTTGTAGACGCTCTCTCCTCCGATAATGTAGATTTGTTCCGTATCATACTTTCCGAGTTCATTCATCAATTCTTCTTCATCGTGAACGATCACCGCACCTTTTGCTTCATAGTTTCTGTCTCTTGTAAGCACAATATTGATCCTGTTTTTAAGCGGCATCCCATTCGGGAAACTTTCCAGTGTCTTTCGACCCATTACGATAACTTTACCTGTCGTTGTTTCTCTAAAAAACTTCATATCAGACGGAATACTCACAAGAAGCCTGTTCTTGTATCCGATTCCCCAGTTTTTATCGGCACATACGATTGCTCTCATACTCCGCACTCCTTTCTCTACTCAAACAGCAATCGGAATATTTTTAATCTGCGGATGCGTCTCATAGCGATCCAGTCTGACGTCATCCGGTGTAAAATCATAAAAGTCTGTAATCTCAGGATTCAGCCAGAACGTCGGCAGCCGGAAGCGGTTCTCTGGAAATCAGTTCCTCGATCATCGGAACATGCCTGTCATAAATGTGCGCATCTGCGATCACATGCACAAACTCTCCTGCTTTCATTCCGCATACTTGTGCAAGCATATGAACGAGAACCGCATACTGACACACATTCCAGTTATTTGCCGCAAGAACGTCCTGAGATCTTTGATTTAAAATAGCATTCAGCGTCAATTTCTCACTGTCTTTTTCTTTTGTCACATTGAACGTCATACTATATGCACACGGATAAAGATGCATCTCATGCAGGTCATTATGAACATAAATGTTCGTCATGATACGTCTGCTGTACGGATTATTTTTCAGATCAAATATGACACGGTCCTGTCTGATCCATCCGGCCTTCTTTATACTGATGCTTCACTCCCATTTGATAGCCGTAGGCTTTTCCGGTCGACCCTGTCTCATCCGCCCAACTGTCCCAAATGTGGCTTTTTAATTCATTTACATTATTTGATTTTTTCTGCCAGATCCAAAGCAGCTCGTCCACACAGCTTTTTATCGCTGTACGGCGCAGTGTCAACGCCGGAAATTCTTTCGATAAATCATATCGGTTCACAACGCCGAATCGTTTGATCGTATATGCAGACGTTCCGTCTTCCCAGACCGGACGCACTTTTTCTCCTTCTGTGCTCGTACCGTTGTCAATAATATCACGGCACATATCGATAAACACTTTATCTGCGTAACTCATATATCTTCTCCTTTTATCAATTCCTTTTCCGCTCTTCCGGCTCATTTACTTCCGCCTGCTCTCACGGATCTGCAATATTATTCAATATCTTATCCAAATTCTTTCTAAGAGCTTCTGTTTCCCTCTTTGTCATCCCTCTCGTCAGTTCTCTGTCCAGCTTGCGCCTGTCAGCTTCCATTTTTCTTCTAATATCATAAGCTTTTTCCGTAAGATAAATTATCTTTTTTCTTCTGTCGTTTGCATTCGGTACACAGAAAATATATCCTTTTTCATCTAAGCGCTTCAGTATTCCGGTCACAGTCGGATTTTTCAGATTCAGATTTTTCTCCACATCTCTCTGACTCACTTCATCTTTACTCGTATGAAACAAATAATCGAGCACCGCGCACTGGGATGATGTGATTCCTATTTTTTTTTCAATCGTTCATTAAGATCTTTTTCATATACATTATTGACCTGTTTTATGATAAAACCGATCGGCAAGCTCCGATTTTCCATCTGCACTCCTTATTCGGACTTTTTGAAAATTCAACTGCTCCCGCCCGGCATCTAAAATCCGGCGGCAGTTTCTATCAATACTCTCTGATCATGCTGCTCACTTCAAAAATACTTTTCATTTCCTTCAACTCACAAAGCGCGTTCCCATATGTTTTTCTTTCACTTTCTCCGTTACGATCACAAGCTCCGCTCTGTCCGTCTTGGCGTTTTTCTGTACGACTCTTGCAATACTCACCTTATGTTCCCCGAACACCTTCGCGATCTGCGCCAGAACACCCGGGCAGTTTTCAACCTGCATCCTAAGGAAGAATTTATTTTTCACATCTCCGAAATCTTTTACGGCAAGCTGCTGATAACATGTACAGCTTATCCGTCCGCTGCATCCGTATTCAATATTTCTCGCCTCGTCGATCACATCCCCTACAACCGCGCTTGCCGTCGGCATCTCTCCTGCGCCTCTTCCGTAGAACATCGCATCGTCCACTGCATCTCCGTGAATAAATACAGCGTTAAAAGAATCTCTTACAGATGCCAGCGGATGATCTCTCGCGATCATGACCGGGTAAACTCCGACCTCGATTCCTTCCGGCGTATTTCTCGCCACACCAAGCAGCTTGATCACGCTGTCAAACTCTTTGGCATAGGCGATATCTGCCGGCGTAATTTTTGTAATTCCTTCCGTATACACATCCGCAAACACGACTCTTGAATGAAATGCAATAGAAGCCATGATCGCCATCTTCCTTCCGGCGTCAAGACCTTCTACGTCCGCCGTCGGATCTGCTTCCGCATAGCCGAGTTCCTGCGCTTTTTTCAAAGCATCCGAAAATTCCATTCCATCCTCAAACATCTTCGTTAAAATATAGTTCGTCGTACCGTTCACGATTCCGAGTATGTCTGTCAGGTCGTTGCCCGCAAGACACTGTTTCAGTGGTCGGATGATCGGAATACCACCTGCCACTGCCGCCTCAAACAGAAAATCTTTTCCCGCTGCCTGTGCCGTGTCAAAAATCTCTTTTCCTTCTTCCGCAATCAGATCTTTATTTGCAGACACAACGTTTTTCCCTGCTTTTAAAGCCTCCAGTATCATCGTTTTCGCCGGTTCGATACCGCCGATTACCTCAATTACGATCTGAATCTCATCATCTTCTATAATTTCTTTCCAATCATCTGTAAGAAGCGTCTCATCGACTCCTTCTCTTTTCTTATTCTTATTATGGACAAGAATCTTTTTTAATCTCAAGCTGCGCACCGATCGTCTTATCCATCGTCTCCGCCCTCTTACGAAGAAGCTTGTACACACCCATTCCGACAGTTCCAAGTCCGAGAAGTCCTACTTGTATTTTACGCATATCGAAACCTCACCTTTTCTTTCCGTTCTTTTATAAATCTAATCTCTGAGATACATGTTATTTATTATACTTTGAAAAAAACAAATTGTAAAAGACTTTTTAACGTATATCATCTATTATATAGTATAAAATAAAAAGCACTCGCATCTCATCTGAGATATCAAGTGCTTTTTAAGAGCGACAGACGGGGTTCGAACCCGCGACCCCGACCTTGGCAAGGTCGTACTCTACCAGCTGAGCCACTGTCGCATTTTCTCCGTTCCGTTGACCGGAACAATACATACTATACTACGCACAAAGAGAAATGTCAACACCTTTTTTTATTTTTTTATCATAAATTGCATTCATGGATTGTATTCCAAAAATTCTCAAAACTTTTTTATTTTCTCATTACTTTTAAAGAGTTTTCAGCTCCATATATTTTCGCATTGCACCTCACCCACTTCGATGCTATACTTTTTATGTATTTGTATTACTCAGAAAGGAGTCCTATCATTATGAAATTTATATATCCTGCGGTCTTCCGCAAAAACGAAAGCGGCGGGTACGATGCATATTTCCCGGATCTTGAATGCTGCGAAGCATCGGGAGATACTCTCGACGATGCAATCGACAATGCAAATGAAGCCGCCCGCAACTGGATCATGGTAGAATTTGAAGAAGAAAATCCTGTCTTCCCATATATTTCAGATATCAATGATATTGAAACAGAGGCGGGCGATATCGTTCGGAATATCTCGGTAAACATCCGGTTCTATGAAGGCTGGGATGAATAAAGACGCATCCGGCGATATACGCTGAAATTCGTTTAGCTATAATAAAATAAAACCTCACTGCAAAAACGTACCGGGCTTTGATCTGACTTTTTCAAAGCAGTACAGTTAAGGCAGTGAGGTTTTTATTCTTATTTTTCTGTTTCGGCTGTTGTTTCAAGACCAAGTTCATTCAGCTGTTTTACATCAACGACACTTGGCGCTTCCGTCATAAGGCAAGACGCATCTTTCACTTTCGGGAATGCGATCACATCACGAATGCTGTCCTGTTTTGCCATAAGCATAACGAGACGATCCAAACCGTAAGCAAGTCCTGCATGAGGCGGAACTCCATATTTAAACGCATCAAGAAGGAATCCAAACTGGCTGTATGCCTGCTCTTTTGTAAAGCCGAGCACTTCAAACATCTTCTCCTGAATATCATCCTGGAAGATTCGGACGCTTCCTCCTCCGATCTCATTTCCGTTCAAAACGATATCATATGCTTTTGCGCGCACTTTTCCCGGATCGCTGTCGATCAGCGGAAGATCTTCCTCCATCGGCATCGTAAACGGATGATGCATTGCCACATAGCGGTTCTGCTCTTCACTCCACTCAAGAAGAGGGAACTCTGTGATCCATACAAATCGGAATTCATTTTTATCAAGCAGTTCAAGCTGTTTTGCCAGTTCCACACGAAGCGCTCCGAGGCTGTCCCACACAACCTTGTTCTTATCTGCCGCAAAAAGCAGTAAATCACCGGCTTCTGCTCCCATCGCCTTGATCAGCGCATCCATCTCTTCTTCCGTCATAAATTTTGCAAAGGAAGATTTTATACTTCCGTCTTCCTGGATCGCAATATAAGCGAGTCCTTTTGCGCCGTAATCTTTCACAAATGCCGCCAGTTTATCAATCTTCTTTCTCGGCATCCCGCCCTGACCTTTCGCGTTGATACCGCGTACACTTCCGCCATTTTCGACTGCTCCGGTAAATACGGAAAAGCCGCAGTTTTTTCACGACGTCTGTCACATCTGTAAGTTCCATGCCAAAACGAAGATCGGGCTTATCCGAACCGAAACGATCCATCGCTTCCTGCCATGTCATTCTCTGGATCGGAAGCGGTACAACTACGCCGAGAACTTCTTTAAATACTCTCGCAAGATAACGTTCATTTACATCGATCACTTCATCTACATCGACAAAAGAAAGTTCCATGTCGATCTGTGTAAATTCCGGCTGTCTGTCCGCACGGAGATCTTCGTCACGAAAACATCTTGCAATCTGAATATACCGGTCAAATCCCGAACACATCAAAAGTTGTTTATAAAGCTGCGGCGACTGCGGAAGTCCGTAAAAACTTCCCGGATGCACGCGGCTTGGCACTAAATAATCTCGCGCCTTCCGGCGTACTTTTCCGAGTACCGGCGTCTCTACCTCAAGAAATCCTTCCTCTGAGAAAAACTGTCTTGTCAATGTCATCACTTGACTTTTCATCATCAGATTTCTCTGAAGATCGGCTCTTCTAAGGTCAAGATAGCGATATTTCAAACGAACTTCTTCTTTTTGTCTTAGAGTTTTCCTCAATCGGAAACGGCGGTGTCAAAGCCTCTGAAAGAATTCTGAGTTCACTTGGGATAACCTCGATCTCCCCTGTCGCAATCTTATCGTTTACAGCGCCGGAACGCATTGCCACCTCTCCGACGATCGCAACGACATATTCGGAACGAAGTCCTGCTGCCTTCTCGATCAGCGCCGCATCTGTCTTGCCTTCTTCACATACGACCTGAATGATTCCCGAACGATCACGCACATCTACAAACACAAGCCCGCCTTTATTTCTGTTCTTTTGAACCCATCCCATAATGGTCACTTTTTCACCTGCGTTTGCCGCAGATAATTCTCCACATCTGTGAGTTCTCTTAAGTCCCTGCATTGATTCAGCCATTGTACACCTCCGTAATATCTGTATATCCCTGTTCTGCAAGCTGTTCCTTTTGGAACTTCTTGTTTTTCTTCATATTTACTATCATAACCTGTCTGCCTGCTTCCCGCTCTTTGCGCGCTTCTTCAAGCACCTCCAGAAGTTTCTCCTGCGGAAGTTTTTTTTCTCGATCAAAACGCTTTTTTCGGTTTGCTCGTCGGCACTTCGTATCCCCGTTCCAACAGCAGCATGACGATCCGCTCAAACCCGATGGAAAATCCAACTGCCGGCGTATCCTGTCCCGTAAATTTTCCGATCATCTTATCATAACGTCCGCCTCCGCCGACGCTTCCGCCGAATTCATCCATGGAAATCTCAAAGATTGTTCCTGTATAATAAGACATTCCCCGCACAAGCGTCGGGTCAAAACTCATCTTAAATTCAGCTTCTTTCTGACTCTCCACACTCGTGATGATCATTTCCAGTGAATCCGCCGCCTCAGGCGCAAGATAGCCCTGTAATTTTTTCTTTGCAGAGACGGACGCCTTCCACATCATTCGTAATCTCTTCAAAAAGCGAGAGGTATTTTTCCACCGATTCTTCCGCATATCCGTTTCCTTTCAGCTCTGCCGCCACGCCGTCCAATCCGATCTTGTCCATCTTATCGAGCGTAATAAACACACTGTCATAATCTTCTTCTTGGAATCCGCTGTACGCAGCCATTGCTTTCAGAAAACGCCGGTCGTTGATACGGATTGTAAAATTCTTAAAATCTAACTTTCCAAGCAGCGCTGTTGTGGCAAGAATCAATTCAATCTCTGCCAGATTCGACGGTTCTCCGAGGATGTCTATATCGCACTGCATAAACTGACGAAAGCGTCCTCTCTGCGGACGATCCGCTCTCCACACATTTCCCATCTGAAGTGCCTTAAACGGAGACGGCAGTTCATTCGCATGATTTCCATAGTCTCTTGAGAGGAACAGTCAGGTCGTAACGAAGTCCTCCGTCCACGAGATCTGCCTCTTCTTTCGCTGTATCAAGTTTTAGCTTCTCCCCTCTTTTTAAAATCTTAAAAATAAGTTTTTCATTATCTCCGCCCTGCTTACTGCATAAGTTCTCGATATGTTCCACACACGGAGTTTCCATAGAGGAAAACCCAAATGTTTTATATGTCTCTTTGATAAGACCGATAACATAATCCCGAACTTCCATTTCCGCCGGCATCATGTCTTTCATGCCTGTAACCGGTTTCTTTTTTTCAGCGCCATAACCATTCTCCTTTTCGTTCTATCATTTCATCGACCCTGTCGATATATTCCATAATATTTTTCACGTTTTCACAGCGAACCAGATTAATCTCTTTCCCGCTATCTGTCCGGATCGGATCTTTGAGTAATATCTTCGTCGACGCTCCCGCTCCGGCTGCCAGTATCGTCTGTTTTTCTTCCATAATCAGTATATTGTATATTCCGGCTTTGTCAAGTTCTGCATAACCGACATTTTCAAAATTTCCCGCAATATTTTTCTGCCTGTATAAATAATACGGCTGCAGTCCAATCCGCTTGGCACAATCAGCTGCCGACATTATCATCTGCGAAATCTCAGAATGAAGATCCTGTTTTCTTCCCTCCTGTCCGTATCTCGCCGCTCTTTTGATCGCCAGCGCATGAACCGTCAGACTGTCAGGATGCATTTCTTCCACCTGCCGAAGCGTATCTTCCATATCAGAAGCATCCTCTCCCCGGAAGCCCGGCGATAAGATCCATATTAATATTGTCAAATCCCAGTTTCCTCGCCAGATAGAATGCATCTTTTGTCTGTGCCACCGTATGATTTCTTCCGACCAGATCTAATGTCTTTTGCTGCATTGTCTGAGGATTTATTGAAATACGAGTCACCGGGTATTTTCTGATCACCGCAAGCTTTTCTTCCGTAATGCTATCCGGTCTTCCTGCCTCCACTGTAAATTCAAGTACGTTTGACAAGTCGAAATTCTCCGTGATCGTCTTTAATAAACGATCCATCTGCTCTGCCTCCAAAGTCGTCGGCGTTCCTCCTCCGATATACACGCTGTCCGGTCTGTGCCCTTCCGACATTTTCCCGATTGCCCGGATTTCTTTCAACAAAGCAAAAAGGTAACTTTCCACCTTATCTTTCCACTCTGCGATCGGCGAAGAACTAAACGAACAGTAAGAGCATACGCTTGGGCAAAACGGAATCCCTACATATAAACTAAACCCATCCTTATAATCCAATTGGACAAAAGTTTCTTTTCCCTCACAGCAATCTCACATGCAAGCTGCGCTTTCTCTTCACTGACAAAAATTCATCACGAAACGCTCCGACTGTCCTGCGGACTGCTTCCGCTTCCGTCATCGATTCATATTGTTCCAATTTTGTCATGGCAAGTTTTGTCGGCCGCACTCCTGTAAGTGTTCCCCATGCAAGCGTTGTCCTTGTCTGTTGTTCGAGATATCGGTACAACAAACGAGTCAGTTCTTTTTTATTGCCTGTTCTTTCGCCTCTTCTGTCTCCATTTCCGAAAGATCACCTGCTGCCGCTTCCACTTCCTCAAGCGCAATGGAAAAGCAAGACCCTCCGGGCAGATTTAATGCCACAAGAGATTCCTGCTTTTCATCTACATTCTGTATGATCTCTTCATTGGGGAAAAAAGGCTTTTACAAGATGATATACATTGTATGTATATTTATTTTTCTTACTTGATACTTTAATCATCGTCTCTTCCCATTTCCTATTATCTCTGCGAAGCCTATTCCATCGCCACCTGTTATATCCATTCCTATATTCCAATCATTCCCGTTCACTTATTAACTTTATATGAAAGGATTATATTTCTTTTCATGCGAAATCGTTGTCTCTTCCATATGTCCGGGATATACTCTCGTATCTTCCGGCAAAACCAGAAGTTTTCTCTTACCGAACGGACAAGCTCACTTCCGCTTCCCGTAGGAAGATCCGTTCTTCCGATAGAATTATGAAAAAGGGTATCTCCGCTGAACAATACATGTTCTTCTCCGATATAATAACAGCATCCGCCCTCTGTATGTCCCGGAGTCGGAATAATCTCCACCTGAAAGCCTGCGGTTTCTATCTGCGTATCCGCTTTTACATACTCTGCTTTTGTAAACACATATGACTGTCCGAGCATCGTCGCCGATGCATTCAGCACCGGATCGCATAAAATATTTTCTTCCCCTTCATATGCATAAACCGGACATCCGAAGATTTCCGCAAAGCGTTCCGCTCCCATAATATGATCAAAGTGACCATGCGTCAAAAGCAGCGCTTTTACGCAAAGTCCTGCATCTTTTATATGCTTTACGAATTCCTGAGGACAATCCGCCATATCTACGGCAAAACATTCCGAAGTCATCTCGTTTATTACGATATAACAATTCGTTCCTACAGGTCCGAATACAAATTTCTCAATGCGCATGAACTGTCTCTCCTTTTTATCAACTCTGACTTTGTTCAAACTGTCATTTTACTCCCGCCGCCTCCGCAACGGGAACGCTATTGCTTCTTACTTGAAAGGCTTCATATAAGATCAACCCGTCGTTCTCTCAATATCAAGAACTCCCTGAAGCTGACGCAGTTTCTCTATGATCGCATGGAGTTCCTCTCTTCCGTTTACAATAAATCCCATATCGATCGTTGCTGTTCCCTTTTTGCTTGTGCGAACATTCATAGACTTCACATCTATTTTCGCTTCTGTAAATACTTTTGAGATATCCATAAGGAATCCTTGTCTGTCGTTTGCGTACATCTTAAGCTCTGCCAGATATTTTCCGCCGCCCTCTGTCTCGGACGTATCTTCCCACTCCGCGTCGATCAAACGCGCCCTCTCTACATCAGAAAGGTGGAGCATATTAATACAGTCCGTCCGATGGATTGACATTCCCCGTCCTCTCGTGACAAATCCGACGATCTCGTCTCCAACCGGATTGCAGCATTTTGAAAAACGCACTGCCATATCATTAATTCCTTTTACAACAATACCGCTCTTTGACTTTGCAATGTGAACTTTTTGAGAGTTTGCTTCTGAGATTCTCTCAAGAATCGTCTCGTCTGTAATTTCTTTCTTATGTTCTTTTTCGTACTCCTCAAAAAGTCTGTTTACAACCTGTCCTTCCTTTAAACCGCCATGACCGATCGCCGCCAAAACAGCGTCCCAATCCCTGAAGCCGTACTTTTTCTGAACAACCTGCTGATACTTCGGTTTCAGTATATTTTGGAGATTAATTGATTTCCCCCTGCAATAGGAAACGATCAATTCTTTTCCCCGGATAATATTATCTTCCTTAAACTCTTTTTTGAACCACTGGTTAATTTTATTTTTTGCCTGTGTACTCTTAACGATATTCAGCCAGTCGCGGCTCGGTCCTTTTGAATTCTGCGACGTAAGAATCTCGATCCTGTCGCCGTTTTGTATTTTATAATCTATATTGACAAGTTTTCCGTTTACACGTGCACCGACCATCTTATTTCCCACGGCGCTGTGTATCGCATACGCAAAGTCAACCGGTGTGGAACCGTTCGGCAAATTCTTCACGTCACCGTTTGGCGTAAAACAGTAAACGTCTTCAGCAAACAGATCAAGGTCGCCTTTTAACAGGCTTAAAACTCCCGGTTATCCGACATGTCTCTTTGCCATTCCAAAATCTGACGCAGCCAGTTCAGCTTAGCCTCCTGAGATTCCATACTCTTCGCTGAATCTCCGCCTTCTTTATATTTCCAGTGAGCCGCAATACCGTATTCAGCCGTCTTATGCATCTCTTCTGTTCTGATCTGGATCTCAAACGGCTGTCCTGACGGTCCCATCAGCGTTGTGTGAAGAGACTGATACATATTCGGTTTCGGCATCGCAATATAATCTTTAAACCTTCCGGGAATCGGCGTGTACATCTCGTGGATTACCCAAGCGCCGCATAACAATCTTTTACAGAATCAACAATTATCCGCACCGCAAACAGATCGTATACCTGATCCAGCGTCTTATTTTGATTCACCATTTTCTTATAAATACTGAAAAAATGCTTTACACGTCCATATACTTTCGCCTCTATATGCGCATTTTTCATATGTTTCGAAACTTCGGCTACTATCTGCTGCACAAATTCCTCGCGTTCTGTTTTCCTTCGGTTCAGATCCCTCACGAGATTATAATAAACTTCCGGTTTCCAGTATTTTAAAGACAAATCATCTAATTCTGTCTTAATCTTGGAAATTCCGAGTCTCTGCGCGATGGGAGCATAAATATCCATCGTCTCTCTCGCTTTTTCCTGCTGCTTTGTCGGAGTCATAAATTCAAGCGTACGCATATTATGCAGTCGGTCTGCCAGTTTAATAATAATAACCCGGATGTCCTTCGCCATCGCAAGAAACATTTTCCTGAGGTTCTCTGCCTGAACTTCTAATTTGTCCTGTGAATAATTCAACTGGCCAAGCTTTGTAACGCCGTCCACAAGAAGAGCGACTTCTTCTCCGAACTCACCTGCCACATCGTCAAGCGTCATATCCGTATCTTCTACTGCGTCGTGGAGCATTCCTGCCACGATCGTCTCTTTGTCCATCTCAAGATCCGCCAAAATAATACCGACCCAGAGAGGGTGGATAATATACGGCTCTCCTGATTTTCTCACCTGATCACGATGCGCTTCTTTCCCTATACGATAAGCTTTTTCGATCATGGTAATATCCGCAGACGGATGATACTTTCTCACTCTTTCAATAAGAACATGATAAAGCTGCTCCGGATCTTGATAATCCTCCGGCGCTTTTACTGCATGACCGTCCACGATCTCCAGATTTTTATTCAATTCTTCATATTCTGCCGTTCCTGCCATAGTAAAGTCCCCTTCTCTCATGCAGCTCATTCAACAAAGTTATAAGATCGTTTAATTATATCATTTCTTTTGATAATTTACAATCGTAAGCTGTATGCTTCGTCTGCCCATATATTCGTTAATTGACGGAAAATAAGTAACCGCGGTGACTTTTCCTGCCAGCATCTCTTTCAGGCAAGTCTTTACATCGCCGAAATAAACCGCTTTCATACGATTTCCCTGCTTATCTTCCAATATACACTGCAAAACATTCTCGTTTTTCCCTACAATTTTAGGTTGAATCACCTTCAGATCTTTCTCCGCAAACAGCGGTCTTTTATTTCCTTTTCCGAAAGGTTCCATCACCTGAAACTGCTCGATCAAATCTTCTGTTAAATACGGAAAAGGAACTTGCATATCGATATATACTTTCATTTGAAGGTCTTCTTCTGTCAATGTACAAAGAGAATTGATCGTTTCTCTGAATCGCTGAACATTCTCCTCTTTCAGGGACACGCCTGCCGCCTGCCTGTGGCCGCCGAATTTTGTAAACAGCGCCTGACATTTACACAATTCTGTAAACATGTCATACTCTTCCGTAGACCTTCCCGATCCTTTCACTCCGTCTTCTGCCTTTGTTAAGATGATCGTAGGCCTATAATATCTGTCTCTGATCTTTCCTGCGATAATTCCCGCAATACTTTCATGACAGTCCGGCAGATAGATCACAAATACTTTGTCCTCTTTCAGCGAGGTAGTTTCTATCATCTCTGCCGCTTCTTTAATTCCTCGTTCCGTCATTTCCTTACGGCTGTCATTTAACGCCTTTAAATCTTCCGCCAACATGACCGCATCCCGCCTCGTCCGTGTACTCAGCAGTTCCAATGCTCTTTTTGCGGTGTCCAGTCTCCCGCTCGCATTAATACATGGTCCAAGAACAAACCCGAGATCGTATGTATTCAAATATTCGGGATTGATTCCCGTACATTCTATAAGCGCTTTTAACCCTTCATTTTTTGTGCGCTTGAGCATCTCAAGTCCCTGTTTCACAAAAATACGATTTTCTCCCTTTAGCGCCATCACATCACCTACTGTTGCAATCGCCACATTTTCCATAAGATAATCAACGTCTTCCGGATCTCGGAGCATAACATTATACAATGCCTCTACTAACTTATATGCGACCGCTGCCCCGCACAGATTTTTAAAAGGATACTCACAATCCGGACGCCTTGGATCTACAACCGCATCAGCCTGCGGCAGGAGATATTCCCGTTCTTTGTTTATTTCTACAAAAGGAACTTGATGATGGTCTGTCACGATCACCGTAAGACCGTTTTTCTTCCGTAAGTGATTTCTTCCGCAGCCGCAATCCCGTTATCACATGTAATAATCGTATCGATCCCATCATCTAACGCCCGGTCGATCAGCATTTTATTTAATCCGTATCCGTCTTTAATCCTGTCGGGAATATCTGTATCAACATCTGCTCCGAGTCCTTCCAGACCTTCTTTCAAAATATAAGCTGCATTCACACCGTCAATATCATAATCTCCGATCACCCTTACGGGTTTTTCTTCCCTGATCTTCTCCGATAAGATCTCAACCGCCTTATCCATGTCCTTCATTAACATTCCGTCATACAGGTCGGCAATCGTTCCGTTCAAATAAAGATTAATCTCTTCATCTTCTATAATATCTCTGTTTCTGATCAGGCGGGCAATGACCGGCGAAATATTATATTTCGCTCCGATACTGCTGAAATCAGCTTTCTTCATCATTACATACCAGCGTTCCATCGTTTGTTCCTCCAAGTATATCACGTACATTTTTGTATTATAGTATCATAATTTTCAAAATATCACCATAGAGAAAACCGGCCGTAAAACGTTTCCGCTTCACGACCGGTCTTTTCATTTTCGTTTCAAACAATCTTTTAACGAAAATTTATCTTCTCTTTTTTTCTTTTTTGTTTTTGATTTTGCTGCTTTTTGAACATTTCCGTCCGATGAGCTTTCTTCTGACGACTCTGTCTTTACACTTTCAACCTGTTTCGCCGGTACGGAAGCAGCCTGAACTTTTGCATTCTTCCCGGTCTTCATAACATACCAGAGCGCGCCTGTGATACATACAGATGAATAAGCTCCGCAAACGATTCCCGCCATAAGCGGAAGTGCGAATTCTTTGATCGAACTTACACCCATCACATACAGAACCGCCACCATGACAAATGTTGTCAGCGATGTATAAATACTTCTTGTCAGCGTCTGTGTGATACAGCGATTTACAAGATCTTTCAGATCTGTGTTTCTGGAACTGTTCTTCATCTCCTCACGGATACGGTCGAAAATAACGATTGTCGCATTAATAGAGTATCCGACGATTGTCAGCATACATGCGATAAATGTATTTCCCACGGAAACACGGGCGATCGCATAAAATGCAAGTACGACAAGCACGTCGTGCAGAAGCGCCACTACCGCGCTCGTAGCAAAACGAATATCTTTAAATCTGAACCAGATATACAAAAGCATGAAGATCGTCGCGATAATAACTGCGATCACCGCATCCATTCTCATTTCGGAACTTACCGTAGAACTGATATTTTCTGTGGCAATCTCTTCTTTTACGCCAAACTCGTTCTGCATATAAGATTCAAAAGCTTCTCTCTTTTCAAGGTCAAGAGTCTGTGTTTTAAACACTACCTGATTTGTTCCCTTTACAGTCTGTACCTGTACGTTTTTATCGCCTGTGATCTTTTCAAGTTCAGGCACCATCTGACTGTCAACTTCTTCTAATGTATACTCTTTGTCAAACGTTACCGTTGTCGCCGTACCGCCGACAAAATCAAGGCTGTAATTCAGCGCTCCCACGTCCCTTGCGGAATTGATTCCCATAACAACAAATCCGCTCAGGCAAAGTGCGATAGAAACGACAAAGAACACTTTTTTCTTTCCGAGAAAATCGATCGGTTTTCTCTCTTCTTTTACTCTGCCGTATACTTTCGGATTGCGGATGCCGATAGCATAGAAAGAATATACGAGCAGTCTTGTTACAACAAGCGCCGTAAACATCGAAACGACGATACCAAGAGCCAATGTCTGTGCAAATCCTTTTACCGGACCCTTCCTCTAAGCCACAATACTGCAGCCGCGATCAATGTTGTAATATTTCCGTCAAGGATTGCCGACATCGCTTTATGAAATCCTGCCCGAAGCGCTGAATGAACAGACGCTCCTGCTGACAATTCTTCTTTCACACGAGCAAAAATGATAACGTTCGCGTCTACTGCCATACCGATACCGAGGATAATACCTGCGATACCAGGAAGTGTAAGCGTGATGTCAAACGCATTTAACAGAAGTAAGATCAAGCCGACATAAATGACAAGCGCGATACTTGATGCAAATCCGGAAGCAGGTACACAAAGATCATAAACAGACATACGGCTGCAAGACCGATCGCTCCTGCCTTAAGACTTGTACTGATCGCTTCTTCACCGAGCTGTGCGCCGACTACTTTTGAACTGATCTCTTCCAGTTCCAGATTCAGACCTCCGATACGGATCGTAGATGCGATATTATCCGCTTCTTCGTATGATGCAGAGCCTGTGATCTGTGCCTGTCCGTTTTCAATGATTGCATTTACACTCGGAACACTGATCAATTCTCCGTCATAATAGATTGCGATCGTATCGTTTCCGTTGTTGTATGCTTCTGTTGTAGCTGCCGCAAACGCATCTGTTCCTTCTGCATTCAGCGTAAGATCTACCCCATACATTTTCTTACCTGTCTTCTGATCGTCCCATGCGCCTGCCGTAGCGGATTTCACTTCCGATCCTGTTAAAACGATAGAACCGTTCGCTTTCAGTTCATCGATCGTTTTATTCAATACATAACCTTCTGCTCCAAGTGTGTAGTTCTCATTTCCATCAGCATCTTTGTGCTTAATGAAATACAGTGATCCCGGCTGTCCTAATTCTTCAAGGATTGCATTCGCGTCTTCTACGCCCGGGATCTCGATGCTGATCCGGTTGTCACCTTCCTGATATGCCTGTGCCTCTGTACTGTACTGCTCTACACGACGCTGCATTTTATATACAGTGTCATCCATGTCTTCCTGTGACGGTTTGTCGCCTTTTACCTGATATGTAATGCTGACTCCACCCTCAAGATCCAGTCCCAAATTAATATTTTTCGCTGCGCCCATTCCTTCGGAATCCAATCCGCGGATCGTAGTCACACCGAGCAGGACTGAAAGTGCTGCCACGAGAATAAGGCTTAATATACCTCTGCTCTTTTTCATGACTTCTTTTCCTTTCTTACTTTTCTTTTTTATCTACATTTATGCAGACGTTTTATTCCGTCCGCTCATGTACCTTTCTTTATGCTCTATGCGCTTTTCCGTTACTGTGCGTCGGCGTCGGCCAATGCAGCTTTGATCATGATCGCACATTCAACACGTTTTCTCTCCATCTCGCAACTTACTTCATATGTATCATTGATCGAATGATTGAACTTATAAGAGTTCGCCATACAGCCGCCGCTGCAATAAAATCTTGCGAAACAATTTTTGCAGCTTTCTTTTGAATATACGCTGCATCCTCTGAATTCATCCGCAATCTCCGTATGCGTAATACCTTCGTCCACATTTCCCATAAGGAATTCTTCCTGTCCGACAAATTGATGACATGGATACAAATCTCCCCACGGAGTTACTGCAAGATATTCTGTTCCCGATCCACATCCCGACAGACGTTTTGAAACGCACGGCCCGCCTTCCAAATCGATCATAAAATGGAAAAATGTAAAGCCCCGTCCGCTTCTTTCACGCTCTACCATGATCTTTGCCAACTTGTCATATTCTTCAAAAATCTTCGGAAGATCTTCCTTTCTGATCGCATAAGGATCTGTATCTTCTCCTACGACCGGCTCGATTGAAATCTGCTCAAATCCAAGATCCGCAAAATGAAGTACGTCGTTGGAGAAATCCAGGTTATTTCTCGTAAATGTTCCTCTTATGTAATACTTCTCCTGATTCCGGCTCTCTGCAAGTTTCTGAAATTTCGGCACAATGAGATCATAACTTCCCTTTCCGTTTCTAAACGGACGCATTTTGTCGTTAACCTCTTTTCTGCCATCCAAACTAAGTACGACGTTATCCATCTCTTTATTGACAAATTCCTGGATCTCATCATTTAGAAGCACTCCGTTTGTCGTCACTGTAAAACGGAAATGCTTATCGTGGATTTTTCCTGCTCTCGCCCGTAAGCGACAAGATCTTTTACAACCTGCCAGTTCATAAGCGGTTCTCCGCCGAAAAAGTCTACTTCCAGATTTCTTCTTTTTCCCGAATTCGCAATAAGGAAATCAAGCGCTTTTTTCCTACTTCATAAGACATAAGCGCCCGGCGTCCATGATACTCGCCTTCTTCTGCAAAGCAGTACCTGCAGGCCAGATTACAGTCATGTGCAATGTGAAGGCAAAGAGCCTTGACAACTGTCTTTCTCTGCTTCACTTCATCAATGTAGTCTTCATAAACATCTCTCGTAAAAAGTCTTCCCTCTTGCGTAATCGTTGCGACAGCTTCCAAAATATCTCTTATATCTTCTTCTGCGTATGTACTTCCGAGTTTTGATCTTAAGAACTCAAAAGTTTCCGGTGTTTTCAATGTTTCTGCCGTATGTAATTCATTTTGCTCTTCTAACGCGCCGATCACATCGTACGCTGCCTTATCTACGACATGCACTGCACCGCTGTTGACATCCAACACTATATTATATCCGTTATTCTGATACAAATGTATCACGAAAAATACCTCTCTTTCATTTCGTTCAAACAAGCATAAGGCAGCGGCTTTTAAAGACCGCTGCCTTCTTCACCCTATTGCCCCGTATTCTTACGATATTTTAATTATTTCTTCTGCTCGCAAGTCTGGTTTCCAACAGTACAAGATGTCTTACATGCTGACTGGCATGATGTCTGGCACTCGCCGCATCCGCCTTTTTTTACTGTGTGATTCAATGTCTGTGTATTTAATGTTTTAATATGTTTCATGTCCTGTCTTCCTAATCTTATAACATTATTACGCTCATAAAATTATAGCACAGTATGCGCCATTTTAAAGAGTTTTTTAACTGCGCTGCAAGATTGAGAAATAATTGAGATAGGAACTGTTGTCAGGCAATCATTCCTCCGAGCATTCCCCCTCCGGCGCACAGCAAAAATGTCACAGCAATATTTGTCACATTCCCTTGAAACGCATGGTATACTCCCAAAGTAATCAGCATAAGCAGGACAAAATATGTTATTCCGGCAAACAGCCCCCATAAGAATTTTCTTTTTCTTCCGCCAACTTCCCCAGTACAAAACCCGCGGAAAATGTTGAAATCACATAAATTAAAACAATTCCGGCATTGACATTTTGTTCACTCAAACCAAGCTTATAAAGCATCAGCGCCAGTATCAAAAGTAAGAATCCTGTCACAATATAACCACACAAAAGTGATTTCACGAACCAGATCGCCTTTTTCCCAACATTTCCATATTCTTTTGCTTCCATCACAAACCTCCCGTTTCGTATCATCACTAATAAAGCATATGTTTGTCCCGAAAGATTTATGACTGGTGAAAATACTTATTTCCCTCATATTTACCAAGCTGTTCTTGCTGTTATTCCATTTGTCTTCCCAAAAAATCCGCTGCGCTGACGGCAACTCTTTGTTCTACTTCGCCAAAATGTTTTTTCTTATCTTTGTTTAATAAAACGACTGCCCCGATTATATCTCCCGCGCTGATAATAGGAGATATAACTTCATCCTCATATTCATTCATTTCTTCCGTCACTTTTACATATCTGTCATCTCCTTGACACGCCGTTAAAACTTCTCTGTCTCCCAAAACCTGAAGAAACTCTTTTCTTACAAATCTTTCTTCTAAATCTTTTTTACCTGCTCCCGAAAACAGCGATAACCTGATCTGTATCTGTAATACACACTGTACACCCCATTGTCTGAGATAAACTTTCCGCATACAATTTTACAGGCATTCCAAATTCACCGATCGGAGAATACTTTTTCAAAATAATTTCGCCTTCTCTGTCAGTAAATATTTCCAAAGGATCTCCCTCGCGTATACGAAGCGTTCTTCTGATTTCTTTCGGAATTACAACTCTGCCGAGATCATCAATTCTTCTTACGATTCCTGTTGCTTTCATAAAAAAATCCTCCGTTTTGCAAATTTCTATCTTTATCATATTTCTGTCAATAAAGGTAGTATCTGTAAAACTAAGGTTTTTATGCGTTTCTCCGGCAGGAATACAAAAACGACACTTGTTTTTAAAAAATCAGAACTGATCATTATACAATGTCCATTCTTGAAGAAAATCAAATCATTAATCAGTGTTTCCTTAAATATTTAACCGGCACATATAATTATTAGAATATTTCTGACAAGCCCGACTTTAGCTTGCCTCTGCCGCAAAAAAAGACAACGCCTTTTCAGACGCTGCCTTCTCTCATTCCGTTTGGAAAATATTCTCTTCTTATTTATATCTCGTTTACATATACCTTCAAAACTACATACAAAGAATCTTTTTCATCCTACCCTTACGGGTACCGTCTTTGATAAGCATCTAAAACACAGATGCTAACCAACGACATGTGCCTATCTCCGCTTTGGTTATGCCCTCGACCTATTAGTAACAGTCAGCTCCATGTGTTGCCACACTTCCACCTCTGCCCTATCTACCTCGTCGTCTTCAAGGGGTCTTACTAACTTGACGTTATGGGATATCTCATCTTGAGGGGGGCTTCACGCTTAGATGCCTTCAGCGTTTATCCCTTCCCGGCTTGGCTACTCTGCTATGCACTTGGTAATACAACAGATACACCAGCGGCCAGTCCACCCCGGTCCTCTCGTACTAAGGGCAGCTCCTCTCAAATATCCTACGCCCACGCCGGATAGGGACCGAACTGTCTCACGACGTTCTGAACCCAGCTCGCGTACCGCTTTAATGGGCGAACAGCCCAACCCTTGGGACCGACTACAGCCCCAGGATGCGATGAGCCGACATCGAGGTGCCAAACCACTCCGTCGATGTGAACTCTTGGGAGTGATAAGCCTGTTATCCCCAGGGTAGCTTTTATCCGTTGAGCGATGGCAATCCCACTTTATACCACCGGATCACTAAGTCCTACTTTCGTACCTGCTCCACCCGTCGGTGTCGCAGTCAAGCTCCCTTCTGCCTTTGCACTCTTCGAATGGTTTCCACCATTCTGAGGGAACCTTTGAGCGCCTCCGATACCCTTTCGGAGGCGACCGCCCCAGTCAAACTCCCCACCTGACATTGTCCCCCAGCCGGATCACGGCTGCTGGTTAGAAACCCAATACTGCAAGGGTGGTATCCCAACATTGACTCCATGGCAACTGGCGTCACCACTTCCTAGTCTCCCACCTATCCTGTACATGCAATATCGAATCCCACATTCCCGGCTTGTGCTCTCTGTTCTGTGTCCCCACAGTTCTGTTATCATGATAGTACAGGAATTTCTACCTGTTATCCATCGACTACGTCTTTCGACCTCGCCTTAGGCCCCTGACTTACCCAGAGCAGATCAGCTTTACCCTGAAACCTTAGATATTCGGCCAGAGGATTCTCACCTTCTCTCGCTACTCATTCCGGCATTCTCTCTTCTTAAAAATCCACTGCTCCTTTCGGTACAGCTTCGTCTCTTTAAGAATGCTCCTCTACCAATCAACTAACCATTCATCTGCAATTCCACAAGCTTCGGTGTGTGTTTTAGCCCCGACATTTTCGGCGCAGGAACTCTCGACTAGTGAGCTGTTACGCACTCTTTGAATGAATGGCTGCTTCTGAGCCAACATCCTAGTTGTCTTCGAAATCCCACATCCTTTTCCACTAACACACACTTTGGGGACCTTAGCTGGTGGTCTGGGCTCTTTCCCTTTGACTACCCAACTTATCTCGTGCAGTCTGACTCCCATCATCATCTTTACGGCATTCGGAGTTTGATAATCTTCGGTAACTTTGACGCCCCCTAAGAATTCAGTGCTCTACCTCCGCAAGACTTGTATGAGGCTAGCCCTAAAAGCTATTTCGAGGAGAACCAGCTATCTCCGGGTTCGATTGAATTTCTCCCGCTATCCACACCTCATCCCCACCCTTTTTCAACGGATGTGGGTTCGGTCCTCCATTGCCTTTTACGGCAACTTCAACCTGGACATGGATAGATCACCCGGTTTCGGGTCTACTCCGACTGACTTTCGCCCTGTTCAGACTTGGTTTCCCTTCGGCTCCACACCTTCAGTGCTTAACCTCGCCAGCCAGCGTAACTCGCCGGACTGTTCTACAAAAGTACGCGGTTCATCATATAAAGATGTTCCACAGCTTGTAAACACAGGGTTTCAGGTTCTTTTTCACTCCCCCTCCGGGGTCCTTTTTTCACCTTTCCTTCACAGTACTATGCGCTATCGGTCACTAAGG